>Ga0196964_10000626_pt1 | contig 20327 bp, 18 predicted proteins | sample S1_10metaG_FD_148615 | JGI IMG/M metagenome (GOLD analysis project Ga0196964, IMG submission 148615) | Soil microbial communities from Anza Borrego desert, Southern California, United States - S1_10 | ecosystem: Environmental > Terrestrial > Soil > Desert | place: USA: California | collected... | reverse complement strand
TGAAGGCATACTATGGATTCCATTTCAAATCATGCCAAACCCAGAGCGGGAACAGGTAGCAATTGGCTTAAAAACTTTAGAAGCTGAGCTGAATACCAAAAAAGCGTCTTCAGAAACTATTGCTTTTTATCGAGCGGAATACTTTGCACAGCGGGAACTTTGGGCAGATGTCGTGCAATCAGCATTAGGTGTAGAAAATCCCTCAACTGAACTCAAGCAATTTATTCAACAACTTCATACTCTTTGTCAACAATCATCTACTGATACTTTTAATCCAGACATTCCCCGACATCTAAGACATCGGCAACGCTAAATACAGCAGACTCAGCAGAAATACTGCTTTGCCAGGTGGTATCCCACAAAGCCTTGAGCATAATACCCAAAGCGCCATTAAAATCACGCTTGATTTGGTGTCCACAATGCGGACATTTGAAAATTTTGTTACCACCCAACTTGTGATGGACATGACCACAAGAAGTACAGGTCTTACTGGTATATTCTTCTGTAACTCGCACCAACCTGGAACCATAGCGGTTACACAGGTGTTGAAGTGTTTGTGAAAACTGATAGAATGCCCAAGTCATCATTGCACGGGCTGACTTACTTTTCAGCTTTCGCTTTGACCGGGCGACCATCTGAGATGTTTCAAATGTGGGTAGGTAGATAACATCGTAGTTACGTGCTAGATAAGAAGCAACTTGTTTATGCACCTCAGTACGCAGATTCTTCATCCTTGTACGTACACGTTCCATTGCCTTCTTAAGTTTATAGCGCCACCGCTTGAATTTACCTCCCTTTGCTTTGTCGTGTTTAGACTGGAGTTGGTCTAGGTACTTACATAATCTGGCTATTTTAGCAAAATCCCCGCTGGCAAATTCAGAAAAAGCATTGCCGTCAAAACCAGTAAGAAATGTTCTCAATCCAGGATCAAGAGCAATAATTTTCTGGTTCTTGGGCTTCTCTTCAACCTCAACATCCACGGGAAAGTTAGCGTACCAGCGACCTTTGTTGTAAGTTAGTTCAGTAGCACCATCAAAATTAATTAAACAATAGTCTTGTCCCCAGAACTCAGCTTTTTCTAACCCCTTAGAACTATTTACTTTCCAATGACCATCTTTGTAGTCTAGCGGGTCGAACTGGATGGTTTGATTCTTGTCCTTGATAGAACGAAACCTAGCAATCTTTTTTCCGGCGTTTGGGTTAGGGACTTTCTCACCCACAATCATGATAAAATTTGACCCACGTTTGGTTTTAGACCATGCAGTATAAGCCTCAAACAACGCATTGTCTAGTGCATGAGCAATTCCTAAATCTTTACACCATTGTGGTATTATCTGTTCTTCAATGGTTTTAGAGAAACTTCTAAACGCCTTTTTACCTGTAGTTTTTTGTCCTTTGGTATTAAGGTACTCAAAAGATTGATATTCATTCAAATAAGCAATGGCATTGTTATAAACTTTACGGTAAGCGTGGATTCTTTTCATCCATACTTCTTTCGTTTTTCCTTGTGGGTATACTCTGTAAGTCAGGGTCTTCTTTAATTTTCTGCTTGTATTTCCTGAGTCCATAGAGCCTACAAGAGAAGACATGGATGATGGCAAGAACATCTTCAAGCATCTCTCGTTCTGGACTAAGTATTGTTTTGTTGAGAACCAAAATCTTACATTGGAACCTGCCACAGAGCCATGCGATAAGATCGAACCCGAATCTGCATAATCTGTCCTTGTTGGCAACGACAACCATTCCGACATTCCCTGACAAAATTCGTTCCAATAAGGCAAGCAGACCTTTTCGCTTGAAGTTAAGTCCCGATCCAATATCTCTGATGACTTCACAACCGGGTATTGAGACATAAGAAACTGTACCTGGAGTTCAAGGTCAGCTTTTTGAGAATAGCTGGAAACTCTAGCGTAGAGGATGGTTGGCTTACTATGTCGAATATTGTCAATTGAGTTGAGGTCGTATCGCCGCTGCCCTGTCGGTGTACGGTACGTTTTGATTTTCCCCGCTTCTTCCCATCGTTCAAGGGTGCGGGTGGACACTCCCAATCTTTGAGCAGCGATTCTTGGTGATACATAATCTGACATCAGCAACCTTGACGCTACAACTCCAGTATAGCAAGTTTTGTCGGGATATGTCGGGTATTGTCGGGTAAAACGTTATCCTAGCATTAACTCCTCATTAAATTTTATTATCTTGGTGTAAAAATGTGGAGGAGTTAATGGCAATAGTTTTGTATGGCGATCGTTCCAAGATTGTTGGAGAACGATCGCTAGTTAAAGATTGTTCACCAGCTTGTGCAATCGAACTTTCTGTGTTGAGGAGTGCGAGCGCAGGAAATTTTTAATTAATTGAAAAAATTTCTGTTAACTCAAGCTTTGGTTGCCAGTTTGCCATCTTGAATGCAGCAAGGGGACTCCCGTTATACCCATTAGGGTTAGCGGGAGGGGAATTGCTGCCAACTAATAAATTGAGCAGTAGCGAATCCTTATTTTCAGGATGTATATTCATAACCGTCAGAAGAGTGAATAGTTCTTAGGTATTTAGGGTGTACATCAAACTTTTGGGTTGGCAGTTGTAAAACAAAACTTGGTCTAAACCGAATAGCGATTCGACCAACATATTGACCTGCAAACTTCCCTGTTGGGACATCAGCCTTAACTATGTCCCCAGTTTGAAAGCCTTGGAAAAACTTAGCTTTTGGGGCATGAGCCTTGGGAAATCCGTACCTGTCAGGACGACAACGCTGGCGAGTTCCATGTCCTTTTGCAACAACTTTGAGAGGTTTAATTTCTCGAAGTAATAGCAGTTCTGGAGTTGATGCCCCAACGCAAGTGGCATCAGTCCAATGATGCTTTTCAATACCCCTATTCTTACGGTTAAACTTTGTCCGACCTCCAGAACCTGCTTCTACTGGTAAGCCTGTGGACTGAAGTCGCCTGTACAGTTCCCATCGGGTAGCATTAACAGCAGCAGCATCCTTAAGTGGTGCTTTTGCTTGAGCCAGAATCCGTTTAAGAACTTCAGGCTTTTTAGACAGGAACTCCTCAACAGGGTTGTTGTCTTTGGCTTGATTACAGTCATGACAACTAATACAGAGATTACTAACTCGGTTAGAACCTCCTTTGCTTCGAGCAAGGATATGCTCAACCTCAAAGGGGACATTTTCAACGCCACAGTAGGCGCATTTTCTGTTCCATTTTTGGAGCAAATATTCTTTAACTTCAAAACCGTAAAGTTCACCTTGTTGGTACTCTACACCGCTAATTTCAGGATTCTGCATTTTCTGAAGATCAAACCGTACTAATTCCTGAGAGATGGCGGTAACTGGGCATAGTTTCCTGATTCGTCTAACCCAAGTTTCGATATTAGCGATTCGACTTGATAGAGTTGGTGGTAGCCAACCGTTTCTACGAGTTCTGTTTAAGAACCGAGGCTTACGATAACGGGTTTTTCGGTTACGGCGACCTCTTCTTAATGACCTGCGTGACTCAAGCGCATCCTTTATTTGCTGCCCTCGATGTGAGATTTCAAGAGCGTTGGTGACACGTCCTGTCTCATCTTGAACTACAGCAATACCAGTGGTTTTGCTGCCAGGATCGATTTTGATTCGGTGAGGATGAACTGTAGATTCTTCAAGCGTTCTATCCTGTAGGACGATAGTAAATGGATATTGCTTAAATAATGCCGCCCTCCCTTTGTTCAACAATTCTCTTGCCCGTGCTGGATGGCAGGGGTTAAGAGGATTTAGATTTTTGTCTAGTACGAAAACGCGCATTACTGCTGCCTCTCATTACTGGTAAAGTTTGCCTTGACAATGTTATTCAACCTTGTTAGGTACAACTCACTGGCTTGACTCATTACACCTGTTTAAAGCTGTACGAAAGAGCTACAAACTGGCACGTATTTGTAGGTTTCATGAGCTGAATAACGTAGGTTTCTAGAACCTTAGTCTGGTCAAGTTAGAGCTTTTTACAAGCTCCCGTCATACCCGTAAAGTTGACGGTGAGTTCTTGACGAGTACGGAGTGGAACTGATTTCTTGCTGAGGGCGATGGCGTAGCCGCCGCAAGAAAGGCATCGCAACCAGCAGCGAGATTTTTGTGTTGTTGTCGTTGCCTGTCAACGGGGCGCTAGCCCCACCGGAACCTGTGCTGGTGCGAGTATAAAACAAAGTATGCTAAAAAAGATGGGGTTCTAATGTCTTGACCCCCTAACAAAGGTAACAGATGACTGGCTATTTCTTACCACCGGATCACCCAAAGATGTACCAAGCCGTGGGCTTGCTCCGAGGGCAGTATCTACCCAGCGCCGAAAACTTCACTAAAGGTTTTTTTCTGACAAATGACGGCATTAGGTTCCCAGCGATAGTGTCAGGTCACACAGCATCGCGATTGCAAAACCATCCAGAGTGGATTAACGACCAGACCTGTTGGAGTGTCTGGCCTCGGATGCGGAAAGACTCGGCAGAACTTTTTTTGCGACTGATTACGATTAAGCGTGGCAAGGATGAAGCAGTGAGAACTCTGATTGAAGCTAACATTGATTGGTTTTCAATTCGGGGAGTAGTCGTCAAACACGACAGCACAGCCGGGAAGATAAGCATTCGCATTCAGCGAAACGAGAAACCACCGGAGGGAAAGGAACGGATGGTCATCTGGCAACCGTTCAACCTGCAAATTGAAGGGTTTCTGCCAGGTGTTGCAGTAGGTCAGTTTTGGGAGTTACAGTGTCGTCGCGATCGGGATCGCCTGATCTTGGAAGATGCCCACCTGGTTGAAGAGGCACCTGTATCGCAGAAAAAAGGTGCTAATATTTCCACTCACGATGCCAGTGCTTCTCCCAAAGGCAAGCCGCGTAAAGCACAACTTGCGGATAAGGATTAGAAGGGCAGCTATCCGTCGAACAGTGGACAGTAGTGGACAACTGCTACCAACGCTGTAGAGATAGCCAGTCTGAGTTCTTGAAAGAACTACGCTAACTCGGTTTCTGGAAGAAAGCAATGGCCCTCTTCTGAAGCCTCATTCAAAATATGCAGCAGGCAGCTCCGATATCGAAATTCCGAGTTAGGCGTAATTCCCAAGTTGCGAGCAATAGTATCGGCTGTTGTGAATCCGATACCATATACATCAATAGCAAGCCGATAAGGGTTCTGGGTTACAATTTCTAAGGTTAAGCGCTCGACAATTCCTTGAATTTGTTCGCAGATAGACTGATTTTGGTTTAAGTTTTTTGGCTGCATAGTTACTGGTGGTCAAGAAGCCTCTACAAGAGCGCGAAGCAATATAGATCACCCCAAGGGCGCGATCGCGCCTTTAAGACCTTGAATTATCATCGTTTTCGCTATGGCAAACTAACTTTTCAACTGGTTCTACTTGTCTATTTTCAGATACTGAAGTTAATAGGGTGCGACCATCACCAGTACGTACTAGCCCTTGAGCTTCTACAATAGCGTCTCCGGGTTTCCAGGTTCTAGTTCCCTGTGCGGTGTTTGGTTGATTGGGTTGACTAAAAGGTTGTGTTAAAGAAGAGATAGGAGCAACAGGTTCTGATAGTAGTGACCAAGTATCGTCAGATGAATTGTAAGGATTACTAGGCAAATTGCCTCTGCCAGTAATAACAAACCGACCACGCTCTATATTGCGTCGAGCTAGACAACTGCCTGCGATCACTTGCTCTGTACTTATTAGATTATTATTGAAGTCAGTTAGAACATTTACTGGGTCAAAGCCCAGAGTTTTGACTTCTACTACACCGTTAACTCCTAATTGGGAACTGGCAGTAACAGCGCTATTTGGTGAGCGGAAAAGTCCTTGGGTAGTAATTTGGATGTTACCGCCTCTGCCTTGGAAAGCATTAGCAGCAATGTTGCTATCTTCCAAGGCAACAATTGTTTGCGTATTTAAGTTAAGGTTGCCACCGTTGCCACTGCTGCCTGCGGTAGCAGTAATACTGCTGCTTCCTCTCAAAGTTAAGTTTTGTGATTGTAGGTTTATGTTGCCACCTTCACCAGATACGGTTGCTGCTGAGAGAAATGCTTGTGTATTAAGTCTGATATCTGTGCTTGCAAGCCGTAGAGAACCAGCATTACCTTGACCGCTACTATTAACGCTGATACCGGCTTTATCACTAACACTTAAATTGTCTGCGTTTATGTCAATACTGCCACCCTTACCAGCAGAATTTACCTCTGTATTAGCATATATACCACTCAAAGAAGTGATAGGAAATATAGGTATGCCAAGGTGAGCCAGCTTGTCAGCCAAAACAGGATCTGAGCCAGAAACATTAATCCTGCCAGCTTCAATATTAATATTGCCTGCTGAACCGACGCCAAAAGCAGTAGTAATAATTTTTCCAGCATTCTCAAGGATGAGGGTATCGGCATTAACAGTAATATTACCGCCTGAAGAAATACTTCTAGTTCGGGCTGCCAAAGCTGCCCCATCCTCTATATGCAAATCACCCGTCGTCACTTCGATATTACCACCAAGCCCACTATTGACTTCGTTGCTATTGCTAAACAAACCACTAGAAAATCCTTGAGGGGCTACCCCGGAGATAAAAACCTGAGAAGCCAGAACTTGAATATTTCCAGCAGCACCTTCCCCAAAAGTACTAGCACTTACTTCAGATCCGTTAATAACAAAAAGTGAACCGGTTGTAATACCGACATTACCGCCATTACCTACAGCCCCAGTCCTAACCGTGCTAAATATGCCCCCAGGGAATCCGTCGCTAGTGACCCCATCCAAAACAACGCTGCTACGGGCATTGATATTCACAGAGCCTGCATCTCCTCGTCCTCTGACGTTGGTCAGTAATTGAGCGCCATTATTCACAAAAAGTGAATCGGCTACCATGTTAATGTCGCCACCGTTCCCGACGCCTAACACGCTAGCTGCTGCGCCAGTGAGTCCCTGACTATTGCCGACTCCAACAAAAGAAATCCGATCCTGAACTTGAATATTTATATCTCCGGCATTCCCCTGCCCAAAAACTGTAGTTTGCAATTGGGCATTGTTTCTCAACAAAAGTGAGCCAGAAGTGATGTTGATATTACCTCCATTACCCTCACCAAAAAGTGCGTTAGTCAAGACAGCACCATCAGTTAAAGAAAGCTCTCTTGTAATAATATTGATCTCACCTGAATTGCCTTTACCTCCTGCCAGTACTGCATTAGAAATAAAGCTATTGTCAGTAATACGAACTACTCTAGTTGTGTTAACATCAATATTTCCTGAAGAAGCAGAACTCGATATACTACTTGGCAATATTCCCGCCCGGAGTTTACTTGCCTCAGACATATCAAAGTTTCCAACATTTATCGCAATACTCCCACCGCTATTAGCACGAACATTAACTTCTGCACCATTATGCAAAAATACATTGCCTCTTTCCCCTTCCAAAGGGAAGTTTAAGCTAAAATTGCCTTCTTGGATAACCAATCCTATCATACCTGTTTCCGCCAAACCTCCCAACTCCACTCGTCCACCTGAAGCCATCAATATGCCACCGTTCAAGTTCACGTCCCCGCCTACCAACAACAAACTAGAATTGCTGGGAACTTGTAATGTACCTTGATTCGTAATTGACCCAGGCGCAATTTGATTGAACAAAAATGCTGAAGGATTAACTGTAAGCACTGAAGGATGGTTAGGCGAGGCAGCACTAAAGAACCCTCGATCCCCAAAAGCGATCGCACTAGCAGTAGTTCCCACAAAAGAACCACCAATATTTAGCGACGCTGTTGAACCAAAGATAATCCCATTAGGGTTAATCAAAAATAAATTTGCCGTCCCGTTAGCTTTAATGATTCCATCTATACGGGAGAGTTCTTGACCTGTTACTCGACTGAAAATGTTTTGAATACTCACAGCATTGTTAAAAAAAGCCGTACCACCTGTAGGAACAGAAAACTCGCTAAAGCTATGGAACAAGTTGTTTCCTGCTCTACTACCTCCTTCAATTAAAATAGTATGGTCTTGGTGATTAACAATTGAAGGTGCTGGCAAGGTGGCATCTGGGTTAATTTGTGCCAAAACGGGAGTAGAAATTAAGACACACACCCCAACGATAATGTTAATCGAAATAAAGCTTAAACGACTCCAGTAGAACAGCATAAACAAGTTCGGCTTAATGCTTAGGGGACAAGCTTACCTATACGCCCCAGATTGGGGCGTAGAATTTGATGCACTTGAATCAAACAAATATTTGTTTACAAACATAACAGTGGCATAAAACTGAAAATCGGAGTTCTTCTTTTTAACAAATCCATGCCCCTCATCTTTGGCCATCAGATACCAAACAGGGACTCCATTTGATTTAACTTTTGCCACCATTTGCTCGGCTTCGCTAAGCGGTACACGGGGATCGTTCCCGCCCTGAACAATAAACAACGGTTTTCCTATCTTCTGAGCGTTGTTAATGGGTGCGATTCTCTGCAAAACCTCCCGCACCTTGGGGTCGCGTTCATCACCGTATCGGGCACGACGCAGATCTTGCCTATATCCCCCAGTTGTTTCAAGGAAAGTAACTAAGTTCGACATCCCAACAACAGATTGGGCCGCACGGATGCGATCGCTGTAGAACGCCGCCACAGACAAGCTTAAATACCCACCGTAGCTCGTACCGCCTACAAGCACCCGATTAGCATCAAGATCCGGGCGCGTTTTAATCCAGTCCAGAAGAGAACCGATATCTTTATATGCAGCTTCCCGCTTAACGCCGTCAGCGAGATTGAGAAAAGTTTTCCCATAGCCCGAAGAACCGCGTACATTCGGAAAGATAATATCGACCCCCAGCTCGTTTAGATAATAGTTGGCACGATTAATAAAAATTGGGCGTGCTTGAAGCTCTGGCCCTCCGTGAATGTCAATTAGGATAGGCCGCTTGCCCTTAAATTTAGCAGGCGCTTTATATAAAAAGCCAGAAATCACTCTTCCATCAAAACTTGACCAACGAACGAGTTCAGGGTAAGGAAAGTTTTGGGGGTTAACTCCTTCGGTGTCACTCTGCGTCCACCTTGATAGCTTTCCCGTTTGGGTATTTAATGAATAAGCGTCTGGCGTAGAACGAGCCGATACAAAATTAAAACCGAGTTCTTTCCCTTTTTTATGCCAATCTAAACCAGAAATAACGCCAATAGGAATTGATGGTAGTGTTTGTTTCTTATTAGATAGCGTATCTAATAAATGTAGGCGTGAAATGCCATCCTCATTGGTAGTGAAAGCTAGATTTTTACCGTCCTCCGAGAGATCAAAATTTTCTACATCCCAATTAATGGAATTGGTTAAGAAAATATGCTGCTTAGTAGTAAGGTCGATATAGGCTAGACGAAAAAATTCTGCGTTGCGATCGGTAGTAACATAAATTCGCTTACCATCTCTACTAAATTCTCCCCCTGCGTAAGCTATTTTTTCAGAGCCTACTTTAGGTGTGATAAGGGTTTTTTCTCCAGTGGCTACATCAATAAGCCACAAATAACTTTCTGAAGCGGAAATACGTTCTGAAGCCAGAATCGTTTTAGCATCTGGCGACCAGTCCAAAGGAATCCAACCGCCACCTTGTACCGTTGTAAGAAGCCGATCGGTTTTGGCATCTTTTGGATTCATGACATACAGATCGGCATCTTTCCCATTGCGTCTTGTCGAGGAATAAACAATGTCACCATTATTTGACCAAACAAGATTAGTGTTTCGCGACTTCCCATCTGTAAGCAGAGTAATCTTACTATTGCTGATGTCATAACGGTAAAACTGATAAGCTTCATTACCGCCAGACGCCTTACTGAAAACGAAATAATCGCCTTTACGTGGCTCATACGATATACCAGCAACTGCATCGGGAAAGTCAGTAAGTTGCTTGGGAGTGCTGCTAGGAGACTTAACCTGATGGGCCTGGATTGTCTCTCCAGCACGAGTACCAACCAACATTTGAAGCTTTGTTGGATGCCAAGAAGAAAAGGTTGCCGAACGAAATTTACTATACTGAGCAACTTCATTGACAAGTGAAACTGGTATTGGAGGGACTCCCTCAATAACTAAATTACTATTAGGGCTGAATACTCCATTCGGTTGACTAATAACATCGGTGCAAACAAGAATAGAAGAAAGGCTAAAACTCAGAAAAATAGTAATTTTTTGGGGGAATCCCATCAGAAACCTACCTACAATCAATTTCCAATACTAGGCTACATGAAAAATGTGTGAAAAACTAGCCTGATAATAATCTTAACCTACTGGTCAGACTATGCACGAACCGCGCTGCTTCTCAAAGAGAGAGCTATCGCAAGCGATAGCTCTCTCTTTCGCCATCTGCCTTCGATGTTGAGGTGGCATACGCTTCGATATAAATATAACCGTCCTGCAACCCTAATTTAGGTGGGCTTTAAAATTTTTACTTTATCAAGAGCTTTTTTGCTTAGGCTTAAGTACTCTTAAACCTAAGTCTTATATCCAATAGTAGCAGTAGTTACTCTTGAGTGGACACTACGATTACACAATTGGGTCTACAGCTAGATCAACTTACCGATAAGTTAATTCAAGCGCTTAAGGCTACAATTAATTCTGCCTTGCTTAATTTGGAGTAGCCCGTAATTTTAGCCTTTGACGCCAATTTCTTTAATTCCCGGATTGGCAGATTTTGGAATTTGTTCTCCCGCTTTTTCATTGTTGAACTTGGCAGCGCTTTTAAAGTAGAGGTCGCAGCTTTTGGTAGGATGTCTGGGTTTATCTCCTGAATATTCCCCATCCAAGCCCATTTGGGGGTTTTAGGGGTTGCTGGTTTGGTTGCTGGCTCGTTCCAAGGATCGCTTATAAAGAAATTGGTCTCGTTGACGGTTTCCTTAGCAGCAACGGCAATCTCCGTTTGAGTCTCTGTGGTAGTAATTGGCTGTGCGATCGCTGCTGGAGGCGGTGTGTTGTTGCTGGCACGGGCGATCGCCGTCCTGGTAGCTGGGACTTTTGTCTTTAACCCGGTTATGAAATTGTAGCTGAGAATGAGAGTGACCCCTATGCTTAGTAGGTGAAACAGGCTGGTTAGAATTTCTTGAGCTTGCATATTTTTGTTCCTTAATGGTTGGATTAGTTGACATCTGTGAAGCGAGTCATTGTCAACTTTCTACTTCCTTAACAGCGGTAGCTGTTTAAATTTTTATTATTTTAAAATTTTAATATTTAGGCGACCGATCGCTAACGGCATAATTAGTTCGCATCTACTATTTTACTTTTCCAGCATTTGTACGGTCAGTACAATATTTGTACGGTCACTATTAATATATGGGGGCTAAAATGTTAGACTGGAGACTCGAATTTAGAAGTGTGGATGGAAAATTATGTTGCCATTGCCTGTTTAACACTTTTCGAGCCTTTGCTAGAAGACAAATTGCTAGTGTCCGGACATTGAAAGACAGCAGGAAATTAGTGAATTCGTTACCCACCAGGGACTCTACCTCAGTAAACGCTAGTTATTACGTACACTTTTATACTAATTGTCCGTACAGTAGCTTGGTTCATTTTCAGCGTTAATTGGCTTTCCTAAACCTAGAGATAGAGTTACGAAAAGAGCAGTACAATCCGCTTAAGGTTCCACCATTTGCTCCAAAAATATCTATTGAGTATCTTAGGGTTGCTCACGTTTACCATAAGTAAAAATATCAAAAAATGATACCAAAACTTATAAGCTCTGGTACGATTTTTTGTTAATCAAATAGGGGTTGCTTCGTAGTACCCTGCCTCGTTAAGCAGGGTTTTTGCGAGAGTCTCATCAATTCCCCGTTCATGGGCGTTCCACAGATGGTCGGCGAAGTTTACTTCGCTGTAGTTAAATTTCAATCCTGTCTCTTTTTCTTCGTAGCTTCCGTCGAAGAATGGGTTTGGATGCTCAGGGCAATACGGGTGGGTGAAATCGTACACAAATTCCCTCGTATAAGATTCACGGGTAGTGCTAAATATTGGTGTACTAAACATTTTTTTTACCTGATGGTTTCACTCATATTGCACCGCTAGGTGCTTTTATAGTTTTTAATTAGGTATTAGTTAGTATTAAGTTTTTAGCAATCCTGTCTATAATTGTTGAGCGGGGGGAACTCTGTTGAGCATCCAAGTCAGAATTTGCGAATTCCGATGAGAGCTGGCGTCAAACTCACAGCCATCATTGCGATTTTAATTAATCTGGGAGGACTGGCCTAAGCTGTAGTAAAATTCAATAAACTGGTCGTATACATCTCTTAGTTCTTCTATTGATTTTGGGTTTTGGTTGTAGTTATTTCCCGGCAAGGAAGCCCAGATGTTGCTCACTTTGCTAACAGCTTCCTCAAATCTTCCATCCTCGACATCTTCCAAGGCTCCCTTTTCATCAATGAGCGCGATAGCTGCCGTATCTTGGGAATCTGGGGAAAAGTCGTTTAGCCCTAATTTTGTTGCTAGATCATTCCACGTTTCGTAAAGGATTTGGTATCGCCCTGCTGCCGTTGAACATATTTTCCTACCGTTAACGGTAGCGCACTGCTTAGTTTTTGGGCGATTAGAAAAATCTTGAAACTGTTTTCCGAATACTAAGGTTTGATATCCGCTTGCATCGGCGGTGCCGATTTCTGCCCAGGCGATTGTATCCAGGAATGCTTTTACTTCTATGGATTGTATTGCTTCAATTGACTCGCTTTGATCTGCCGGGGTTGGATATTTTGTAGCTGGTTCTGTTTTAGGAATTTGGGTTTCTAGCCCCAAAGGATTTTTTATTAATTTGGTAGGAACCTTGGGCGCTGTACCTAATGCTAGCGGGTCTGTAGGTACAGTGTTATTGGTTTCATGCGGGGTTTGGGGCATGATTACAAATGTTGACAAGAGGAATGAAATGATAGTTGTTGTCAAAGGCGATCGCAACATAATGGTAAGTACATAACCCAAAACTTAAAAAAGCCCATTTATTTTAAATGGGCTTTTGTTACATCGGTATTGCCTTAATGTGCAAACTAGCTACCTAGTAAGTTAATTGTTTGCCGGAGTTTTGTCGGTTTTGTTGGTTTTGTCGATCCCTCCGGGCTTTTTCTGACTGTTGTCGGTCTTGTCGGACCTTTTCTGCTTGAGAGCGATTTTGCCTGTTGCTGGGTTGCGAAGTAGTTCGCCTGTTACTGGTTTGTGAAGTACTCTCGCACGATCCGCCTGGGCCTCGAAGATTACTGACGTTTTTGCGGGGTCGTTTTTGCGTATTTCCTACTAAGTAGTAGGCTCCCTGCGAGTCGTAGCTTAGGTCGTAACTGTTGCCGTCAGTGTGATACAAGCCGCTACAGTCAATGTAATCGCCTGATTGAGCTTTCACTGGTGTTGGCAAACTCAAGGTGCCCAAGATGAGCGAAGCTAGAGCAAGCGGCAATGCGATTCTGATTTTAAACATCCTTATTAGCACGCTTAAAAGCGTGTTCTCCTCTATGTTTGTAATTGAGTTTTCGTGCAAAATGATGGTTCGTAGCCGATTAATAATCAGCTCCGACTATGTTGCTAATAATGCCTTAACGCAGCTTAAAAATTGCGTTTCAACCCGTTAACAAATAGCTAAATTCCGATGTTTGAATATCGGTAGCTTGTGTATCCGGCAGAGCAATTGATTTGGGTTGTTGAAAACTTGATAGTGAAATCTTGCACTCGTTCAAATCATAAGAAGCGGGCATTTCCTTTTTCCTCTACCTTTCGAGGTAAAAGCCTTTATCTCTTTAGGCTTAGGTTTTGGGATCGCTCTGCTTAGTTGCAATGACTATATGTTTGGTGAACAAGATTGCTTTCAACAACGCACTTTATTAGTGAAGGCAATATGGCAACTTGGTGAAAAATAACTAACGATACTCTGTCTATTGGTAGAAACTTGTTCGAGTTGCCCTTGTTACAATGACTTCTCAAGTGCCGGACTAGAGCGGCGTAGGAAGTATCGGGCGAGCGTGCAATTCATAGTAATAGCTAGGTAAGCCTAGCTGTTAATAGTGGTTTTTGAGCTTGATTTTTCCTTGCTTTCGCTGTTTTGGTGCCGATCAAATAACAAAATTCAATTGGATGTGAATCATGAATGAACCGAACGAAAACGGATACGGTAGTACCGGGTATGGCGAAAATGGTTATGGTGGCAACGGCTACGAACCGAATGGGATAGGGGCTAACGCCTCAAACGCACTAGGTTCAGGCGATACTGCCTACCAGCGGGATTTGTTTAGCGACGGCTATCAGGAAAATGTTTTTGCCAATAATTTTGCTGATAGCCCTTACACGGAAACGTCGGCATCCCCGGATGGAAGTGGCGGAAGTAGCTACTCTTCTTACGCGCCACTGGATTACTCTGACGACCAGTTAGAACTTTAAACCCGTAGTTTTTGTTTGATTTTATGCCTAGTACCCGATCTGAGATTGGGTGCTAGTTTGTTGCGGAGGTATTAATAAAAAAGGTGTTTTTTAGATTTTTTGTCAAGGCTACTTCTATCTTTTTATTGGCAAGTAGTTTAGTTTTTTCTCCAGCGCCTGTGCTGGCATTGGACTTTGATTTTCCTACTCGTTTGATTGGATCGGGTAAAGCTAACGCTCTTGCACCAGAATGGGAGCAAATTAACTTTGCTTCCTTACCACCAGTGCAATCTAGCGGTAGTGCTGCTGGGCATACTTGGACTACTGGACAAACGCTTCCCGAAATTCTAACTTTGGGAGATATTAGTCCGGCACTATCTGTAGAGTTACTGACGCCCGGTGCGATCGCGCAAGATACGCAACTAGATTCTACACAGGTGGCTTTAAGTTCGTTCCCGTTGGTGGGCGAGCAGACTTTAACCGACTTGGCTAGCGCGGTTCCGCAATTAGGGCAGACTAGCGTCGGGGATATCCCCCCTGTAGCAGGATTGCTGAAAGCTAAGGGCTTGCCAGGACTTGAGAATCAACCTTTGGCTAACGTGCTGGCTTCTTCGCCCCAGATTGGCGATTTCAAGCTTGGTGATATCGACCTCTCTGAATTTCCCCTATCGTCTATTCCCAATTTAGAAGCTACCGAGCTGCGGCAGTTTTCTGGCTGGGATAAATCCCTTATCCAAGACGTGCCGGGACTATCTTCCTTACCATTGGCTAATTTCCCCAATCCAGTGGCAGCCTTGGGCAGCATGGTTATGCGGATTGATACGATTTACGGCACTGCTGAGAGTCGTCGCCACAACACCATTTCAGGATCTAATGTGGATGGATTCCAAGTACCGTGTGATAAAAACTGCGCCCATGTTGAACTTGATAACTTGGAAAATGTCGGTCGTAGTCAACAAAGTCCTCTAGAAGGTAAGCAATGGATTTCCGGCAAATACCAAAAGGTTAACGGTGGTTCGGGTTGCCTCGCTTGGGTGAATGGGGGCAAAGAACCAACAGGCCGCCACCCTTTCGGTAAGACATTCAAAGTTGTCGTCATGGAACCTGACGAGACTACCGACACTGTTGATACAGCTTTGTACTTCCGCTTTGCGTCTTTCTGTGGCGCGACGCCGTACATTTTAGGCCCTGTTCCTTTTTTCTCTTACCATATAAATTCACCAATATTCGTGGGGTTGTTAAATAGTGGTGCAGCTGTGAGTAGCTTGCAGTCCAACTTTTCTGGATTAGCGACAGCACAGCAAGCCTCTCCGGGAAGTACAACACCTGGGGTGGCACCAACGGTTGTACCTTCTTCTTATCAACCACAATTGCAGTCAGGCAAACTAGGGTTAGTGCAAGGCGTCAATTTGGAAAAGTTGATGCAAGCGGTAAATCCAGAAGAAACTGAGGACTACAACACTGTCGGGACTTACGGCTGTGATGCAGGCGCTGCTAATTGTGGGCGCACCTTGGGTAAATACCAGCTTAATAGCTATGACAGTACCGTCGTTGCTGCTATTTCAGCTAAGCCAAATGGAGCCGAGTTTTTAGCAAAACTCCAGAATAAAAATTACAACCCAACTGCATCAGAATTAGCTGAGTATTTTCCTCCCGCCGATCAAGATACTTTACTACGCCAGGGATTAGCCAGCAAACTTACTACTACTTCAAAGCAAACAGATCCTTCTACTAATCAGCCTTTCACTGGTTCTCGCTTGATTGAGAGAGTAGTGCAGAAATATCTTGGTGGAGATTATAGCAAGGTTGATGGTGCTGGTTCTGACGAACAAGGTCAACTTACGCTTAGTGGTTACGGGAAACAGACTCTTCAGCGCTATGTCGCATCTGGGGGAGCCTTGCCATCAGCTGATATTACTGTTGTTCCTTCAACTACTCCGGCAACTACTGCGGCAGCCAATCAAAAGATAACTGGTGCGATCGCACGTCTGGGCAATTTTTCTGTCGGTGGCTCTCCCGGCACAGGGACAATGGTCGCTGTGAACAAAGTTATTACTACAGCTGGGCTTAAGCCATTGGCAAACGGTACTAAAAGCGTTGAGCAAGGGTTACAAGCGTTACGAGACGGTCGCGGTGAAGTTGTCTCTCAGCAGCGATCGCAGCCAGGGGATTTAGTGTTTTTTGATGCTGGCGGTGTTAAGCAAGTTGCAGGGATATGCGCTACCGAAGGTTGCTCATCTTATCGGGTGGCTTCTGGGTTAGAGGGTGGCAAGTTTACTGTTATGCCAGCCAATAAGCTTACGGGCAAGGGGGCACCTTTTGAGGGTAAATCTCCTGCAATATTCCGATTGAAGAATTAGGGGAAGAAAGATGGTTTCTCTAAATCGATTCATTTTCTTAGTTTTGTTAACGGCGCTGTTGGCGATTGCCTCTCCTACAATAGCTGCCACAACTGGTGTGCGGGATGCTGTTACCGAAGTGCGATCGCTTGCAATGGCTGCCACTTCTAGAGGTCGGGGTGCTGAAGCCGAAGTGCGATCGCTTGTTGAGAAAGCAGTATCTCCGATGAGACTTACCAACGTTGATGTCGCTGGTGATTATGCTATTGCAACGGTTGCCGACGGTATTGTAGGTGGCTCCGTATTGCTAAAGAAGTCTTCGGGCAGGTGGCAAATTATCCAGCAGACTGGTGGGGCCTATGTTGCATCGGATTTAGTGAAATTCGGTGTGGTTTCTAAGGTTGCCAGTCAATTGCATCTTAGTAATTAGGGAGACTTTCCGATGTCGGATTTTAAATACGAGTTTTCTTCACGTATCCCAGTTCCGGGCTTAGAGACACAAGACTTAGGGACAGAAGAAGAAGTTAGTGCTTCTGAGCAAGTCCTCTTCAAGCCTAAACCTCTTGTTATTCCCTTCCCCACGGGAGTAGGGAATGGGGAGTGGGGAGTGAGCAATCAGGAAAGCCAACTCCCAATTCTCTTCCTAAAGGGAGTAGGGAACAAGCAGTGGGCAGTGGGGGAAAGACAAATTCTTCCATCCTATTCCCCACTCCCTACTCCCGTGGGGAGGGGAATGAGGAATGGCGAGTGGGCAGTGGGGGAAAGACAAATTCCTCCAGTCTATTCCCGACTCCCGACTCCCGACTCCCTGCCTTCTGAAGAGAGTGTCACTCCAAACTTACCCCCGTTGCGTTGGCTCCGGTTTGCGAGGTGGTTCCGGTTTGGTATCGGGATTTTTTTACTGTTGGGGATACTCTTTACTTCTGTTGGCTGCACATCAGTAGCTTCGACCCCGTGGCAAGATGCCACTAAGGTTGTAAATAGTCATGTTCTACAGAGTGTCGTTGCAGCTGACACTTCCCTCGATCCGCAAACAGCTTACAAAGACGTGCAAGCGTGGGTTGCCAAGGGGCGCAACGGCTCCTTAGTAATGTTTGATTATCACAATACGGGTGTTTGTGGCGCGTTGGGTTGCTTGTACTCTGGTTATGTACTCAGTAAAAATACACCTCCTACTCGTGTATTTTCTGCTTACTTCACTTCTTTGCTCCCACGCAATCGCCCTTTATTCGCTGTGGCTGATACCAATTCTTCCGAGCTACCTTGCCTGAAGGCGAACCAGTTACAAAATAGCCAACTAAGGCAACTTTCCTATTGCTACAATGGGAATTCATACCAATTGGCTCAAAGCCAATTGATAGATATTAAAACTTCAACCGAACCCAAGCCAAAAGATGTTGTAAAACCTACGCTTTTAATCACCAAGAAAAAGCGCTAAATAGGTTCTACAATTGATTAAAAAGCCAAGCTCATGTTTTATTCATGAGCTTGTTTTTGGCTTGTTTAATCTTCTTCGTCGATGTCTAGATCGTCGTCAAAATCTTCATCTTCGCTATCCTCGTCTGAATCCTCCTCGTCTGAGGCTTCAAGTTCCTCAAAGTCTAGGTCATCCTCATCATCATCTACCACCTCAGCAACGACTTTACGGGCTTTCTTTCCCTTAGAGCTTGGTGTTTCTGCTGGTGGCAGTGCTGGTAGTTCTGGCGACGCTTCTAGCACTGGATTGGTGAACCCGGCGATGTTATCATGGAACTCCCAAACCTTACTTTTCAGTTCTGGAGTGCCCAGGAACACTTGGGGTAAATTGTCAACGGTGGGTATTGTGCAATCAACCGTTTTGCAGCAGTAATGCTTGTTTTTCCCGACGCCTTCTTTGACAGGTTTAAACCTGCATTGCAGTACACCAAGACTGCGCCATTTGTCATTTTTGCCAGAGAATTTAGTGCCGCAGAACTGGGCAAATGTTTTCTCTAGCTGGCGATAGAATTCTTCACGTACTGACTTGAAAGACCACAGTGCTACATTTTTGAACCGAACTACTATGGGAGTAACGTGTAAAGGTTGGTTGTGTTCATCTAAGAATACTATGGCGTGTTCGGAACACACTTCCATAGTTTTCTTATCTAATTCACCTTTGAATTCCTCGTATAGACCTACTACCACGCCACCCTGTTCTTCAACGTCAGCTTTGTAGCGAATGTACTCTGGAACGTAGCCCAGTAATACCATTCGGGCTTCTTTGATTAGTAGCCCGGTTGTCTCTTCGCTCAGGGAGGCTGTGTGGAGATCTTCACTTGAAGGCATTGCTCCTATCCACCCAGCTTTCTTTATTTGATCCACGGGGATCAAGATGCCGGCTGGATTTTCATTGAGGATTATCCCATAGGGCAAAATCGGTCGCCGAACCTGGTTGTACTCCTCATTCAACAACTCTGGATCTAAGTTGAATTCCTCTTTAGCCGCTTTTTTGTTGGTTTTAGTGGTTGTTCTAACCATATCTATCCTTTATGCGTTTTCTCAACACCCACCCCGCTAGGGGGGGGGATAATTTGTCACTACGACGTAAGCAGGCAATTTTCATTAAAATACGCCTAGAGAAAGAGTCTAATTGTAATAGTTAATACTATGCTCTTATTAAAGAATTCCAAACCATTTTTCTGATTAAAACCAGAACAAAATCAAGTATTGCGATCGCATCGGATTTCTGGTCGAACAGTGAAAGCGTGAATATCGATACTAGGTCTTTTAATGAAGTCGGCTTATCAAACTAGATAGGAACCAAAATGAGCTTTGAAGTTAATTTTTTTCTCAACCAGTCTGCTATTTCCCCGGTGTTAGCAACTTCAGCAGTACGCCCTACGAAAACTCATACTACCAACGGTATTTTCTCCTCGCTTGATATGAGGGGTTTTTTAAAGGAGTATAATTCTCCGGAAGGAATGCTAACAATAGGCAGCTTGGTTTTTATTATTTTAGTGCTGCGCTTCCTTGGTAATGGGGCAGGTAAAATCACCACAGGTAAAATTTGTGGCACATCGGAGCGGTTGGCGGCTACTTCAATGGCACTTAAGCAAATTAGAAACCGCAAGCACAATCAAGTTTGCCTTTGGTGTGGTAGCCCTCGTTATTGGTGGCGTGGTAAGAGACTCAGGAGTGCCGTTTCTATGCTCCAGACGACACTTGGCGCTATGCCAACAATTTGGCTACCTCATGCCGAACGGGGAATTTTAGTTATAGGTTCTCCAGGGAGCGGTAAAACTTTTTCAACCATTGATAGGTCGCTAGAAAGTGCAATGATTCAAGGCTTTCCAATTCTCCTATACGATAAAAAGGGAGATCAGCTAGCCTTACATTCAGCATTGGCTGCAAGGTATGGGTACAAAGTCTATGTGTTTGCTCCCGGTGAGCCTTATTCTGGAGTTATTAACTTCAGGGGGCGACAAGCGCCCCCGAACCAAGACTATGAAAGCTTTTGAAGCTTTAAACCCTGCTATAAAATTTCCAGCTTATTGACAACAAACTCTAGCTAAAGAAAAAAAGTATCAAGTTGTGATAAAAAAGAACGGTCTCGCTATCAACACAAGACCAAAGCAATAATGTTGCCATCATTTTATCAAAAATATTTGGAAAAATACCTCAAACCAGCACAGTTAATCACCTTA
>Ga0196964_10000625_pt1 | contig 20329 bp, 31 predicted proteins | sample S1_10metaG_FD_148615 | JGI IMG/M metagenome (GOLD analysis project Ga0196964, IMG submission 148615) | Soil microbial communities from Anza Borrego desert, Southern California, United States - S1_10 | ecosystem: Environmental > Terrestrial > Soil > Desert | place: USA: California | collected... | reverse complement strand
AGTTGAGGAAGATGGTGTCCGCCGCGTCCGGAACCGGCTTGAAGTAGAGCGTGCCGTTCGTGACGGTCGGGTCGTAGTAGAGCGCCTCGACGAGCCCCTGCGTGGTCTTCACCGGCCAGCGGTCGAAGAGGGTCCGGTCGTCGAGCACCTTGACCTGATGATCTACCCCGCTGCGCCGCACGAAGCAGCCCTCCAGGATCTTGAGAGGCCGCGTGGTCGCGAAGTTGCCCGTTGGCCCGATGGTCCGCGAGGCCTGCCCCGCGACGAGCGCGAAGTTCTCCTGCACGATCCTGAAGACGATCAGCCCGTCATTGCGCCACTCGGCGAGCATGTCGTTCAGCTCGGCAAGCGCGTCGGCGGCCTCGTCGGCGGTCAGCACCTGGTCCTTGCCGATCGCTCGCACGCGCCGCAGGGCGCGGGTGATCAGGTCCGAGGCGGTTGCCACCGACGGTTACTTCTTGCCCTTCTTCTCGGCCGCCGGCTCTTCGGCCGGCGCCAGGCGCGCGGCTGCGGCCTTGTCGAGGTCGGCGTCGAGCATCTTGTAGCCGTCCTTGCGCGCCGCGCGCTCCTCGGACTCGCTCGCCACCACGCGGTGCTTCCCGCTGCGCTCGCCGCCCTGATAGAGCGACTTCGGGTACTCCCGGAACTTGTAGCCGTGCGTAAAGCCCGCGGCGCGCGCCTTCTGCTCCTCGGTCTCGTTGTACACCACGCGCGACTCGCCGGCCGCGTTGTAGAGGGCTTTCGCTTCTCTTGGATCTTGCATGTGTTCTCCCTGGTTGAAAGGTCAGCGCCGCGCCGAGACGCGGATGTGGTCCTGCTCCGCCGCCATGGCCTTCGCCTCCACGGCAGCCAGGCGCGCGCGCAGCGCTTGAATCTCCTGCACGAGCAGCGGGACCATCTTCGAGTAGTCGACGCCCCACTGGCATTCCTTGATCGGCTGTCGAGGCTCGCAGGTCTTCACCGCGTCCGGCTCGACGGTAACGAGCTCCTGCGCGACGAACCCGCGCGCAGTGGACGCTCCGCTTTCACGCCACTTGAACGAGCGCACCCGGATGCGTTCGATGGCACTCGGGTCATATGCAGCGTCGCGGATGCTGTCCTTCAGACGCGCATCGGACGAGGTGTTGTAGCGCACCGCCGTACCAGCTCGGTTGTAGTCAATCGAGCCCCGTTCCGTGTAAGTGCCCTCGGTGCCGAAGGAGAGAAACTTGTTGTCGGTGGACGTGGCCGTGTTCCACACCACCCCGGCGTTCCCGGAGGAGCCAGCCGTGTTCTTCACGAGTAACGAGCCGGTGGTGCCGATGACCGACAGCACGCCCGATCCGGTGCTGTCATACGCCCCACCGAACGAGCTCTGCGTGGCGCTCGACACGAAATTTCCGGTGTGCGTGCCGCTGAACACCGCTGCGCTGATGGTCTTGTTCGTAAGCGATTCGGAGCCCGCCAGCGTAGCCACCGTCCCGCTGGTCGGCAGCGTGACGCTCGTCGTGCCGGTTGTGGTGATCGTGAGACCGTGATTGCCCGAGCGCGTGAGGGTCGCCGCCGAGTTGTTCGCCACCCCGGTGCCGCCGTTGGCGGCGGACAGGGTCCCGGTCACCGTGGCCGTGCTGAAGTTCAGGGCCACCGTGTCGAGGATGTTGAAGACGTTGGCGGCGAGGGCCGCCCCGGCGACGGCGAGGGCCGCCACGCCCGCCACAATGCGTTTCAGCATGGGTTTCATGGGCTAGTAGTCCGCGTTGTAGCCGACCGAGTAGACGAAGTTCGTCCCGGCCGAGTGGGTGACGACCACGCGCCACACGCGCGGCAGGAAGTCGTTGGCCGCGGCGTTGGCCGAGGCCCCGATGCCCGGGTACACCTTCAGGACGTTGGTGCCGGTCGAACTGATCGCCGCCCCGACCAGGATGTCGTAGTACTTCCCGCTCGTCAGGTCCTTGCCTTGGATCTTCGGCGTGATCGTGTCGCCGCCTGGCGCGGTGGTCACGTCCACGATAAGGTGGATGCCGCGGTAGACGTCGTTCGCGATGTCGCCGCTCGTCACCGTGGCCGCACGCGTGGCCGACTCGTAGATCGTGCCGCCGCGGTTCGCGTTCTGAGCGAAGGCGCCGGCCGCGGCCAGCGCCAGCGCGAGCGCAACGAGGATGCGGATGCTCTTCATGCTGCCTCCTTCAGGTGGTAGGGCTCGTCGAGCGCGAGCTTCCAGATTTCGCCGTTGACCTTCTCGAGGTGGTCCCGCATGGCCGCCGACACGGCGACGATCTCCCAGGTGTCGGGGTTCTCGATCATGGCCTTGAGCAGGCCGCCGCTGCGGTTCTTGAAGAAGTTGCCGAACGTGCCGAAGATCGCCGCGAAGTCCTGGCACTGGATGAGAAGCCCGGTCTCGCAGCGGTAGTCGTTGCCGCCGGCGCGGATGATGAGCTCCATCGCCTCGCCGTTGTGGCGGTCAACGTGGTCCCGGTCGCCGGAGTAGGACCCCTCGCAGCCGAAGAAGCTGATGTCGGTGTAGCCCATCCGCAGGGCGAGGATCGGCATGCGGGTTGCCGTCGTGCAGCCGCCGAAGATGCCGCCGAGCGCGGTCTCGTGCAGGTCGAAGGCCTTCACGTCCTTCCCTGCGAGCTGCTCGAACACAGACGGGTCGGCGCAGGTGGCGAGGAGCGCGCGGCGTACGTTGGCCGGTGGGGTCCACGGCTGCGGGTCGACCGAGACCATCATGGCGTCGATGCCGTTCTCGACCAGCCAGCCAGCGGTGTGGTTGATGCCCCACACGTCGCCCTGCCAGGCCTGCAATTCCGGCAGGTCGTGAGCGACGAGCGGGCCGCCTCCGACGATGGCGAGCTTCCGGCCGTGCGGCGGCGCCATCTGCACGCGCGGCGCGCTGCACCGCTCCGCGTTCTCCTGCATGCGGGGAAGCGGAACGATGCAGTCCGTCTGGAGTTCCAGCCGGAAGGGCTTCTTCACGCGCTGCCTTTGAAGAGGCCGGTCGCCGCCAGCGTCGCCCGGATTTCTTCCAGCTGGGCGATGAAGGCGTTGAAGCCTGCCGAGGTCTGGAAGCCGAAGCCCGACTGGAGGCAGGTGGTGAGGGTAAGCGCCCCTTGTGAGGCGCCGGAGCGTTGCGAGACGCCGTTGGTCCCGTAGAAGCCGACCGGATCGCTGGCCGACTCTCCGAGTACCGAGTTCGCGACGCCGAGTGCTTTGCCTGGCATGGTGATCTCCCGAGGTGGGAGAGGGGGCCCGAAAGCCCCCTCCCGAGACTTACGTGCTGCCCTTGAACAGGCCGAGGGCGGCGAGCGTCGCGCGGATTTCCTCGAGCTGCGCGATGAACGCCTCGAAGGCGGCCGAGCTCTGGAAGCCGAAGCCCGTCGTCTTCACCGTGGTCAGCGTCAGGGCGGCCTGCGCCGAGCCCGAGCGCTGGACGATCGCCGTGGTGCCGTAGAAGCCGATCTTGTCCGTGGCCGACTGGCCCATCTGCGTGCCGTCGGGGTTCTTCCTGCTGAGTTGCCGTGCAGCCATTGCTGTACTCCCGAAGAAGTGCCGGAGGGTGAGCGCCGTCTATGCGAGCCCGGCGCTACCTAGCGGCGGACTGCTAGTTGTTGGCGAAGCGGCAGGCGAGCTGCGCCCGCACCGTCTCGTAGCCGTAGAGCACGTCGATGCGCGCCGGGAAGGTGTCGTTCGTGATGTCGTACGCGCTGACGATGCGCATCGAGATCCCGTCCATCACCTCGCGGGCACCGAAGTGCACGCCCTTGGGCATCACCAGGTCCGCCGACACGAACACGAAGGCGTCCTTGTGGAAGCCCAGCGAGATGCCGTAGACCTCGGCGTTGCCGCCCACCTTGGTGACCGCGCCGCCGTTGGTCGGCGAGGCTGCGCAGTTCTGCCGCGCGCCCGAGGTGGTGATCGCCGGGCTGATCGACACGTTGCCGGCGCCGCCCGCGTAGTTGGCGGTGACCACGAACTGCTGCAGCTCGCCCGTGTCGGACTTCGTCTCCGGGTGCACGCGGTTGCAGCCCGCGAAGGTGATGATGTCGCCCGCCACGAAGGTGCCGGTGCCGGTCGCGACCGTGATGGACGAGCCGGTCTGGTTCGCGCCGTTCACGGTGTGCGCCGAGGCGTCGGTGCCCGAGGTGTGGTTCACCAGCAGAGTGTTCTCGAAGAACTCGAAGCCTGCGGTGCGGCCGAGCGAGCCGTCGCGGTACTGCTCCGCGAGGATCTGCGAGGGCTGGAAGAGACCCTTCAGGGCGTCTACCAGGTCGACGTTGTCCTGCGTGTTCAGGGTCATCGTCGCCGACTTGTCCATCGGCGTGAGGTTGTCCACCAGCTTCTTGCGCACCTCGAGCAGCTTCTTGTACGTGGCCGCCGCACCGAGGTTGTTCACCTGGTTGTAGACGTCCTTGTACATCGACAGCGCGTCGGCCTCGATGTTGGCCGCCAGCACCGACATCGCCGGCTCGAGGATGCGCTCGGAGTAGTCGTCGAGGGACAGCGTGAGATCCTGCGACGAGAACTCCATGTCGACGCCCTTCTGCGTCGCCATGGTGACCGTCACGCTCTGCTCGGAGGTGTCCTGCGACGCCATCACGGCGCCGGTGCGCACCGTGTACTCGTTCGGCAGGCGGATCTTGAGCGACGAGCCGATCTTCGCGCCCTTCTGGGCGTAGGAGTCGTCGTACTGCCGGTTGACCCGGCCAACGAAGTTCAGCTTCTGGTGCAGGATGCGCAGCGCTTCGCGCGTCACCTGCGTAGGGGTGAGGATGTCGTTCGACACGGGGGAACTTCTCCCTTGATGGGAACGCGCCGCCTCCCGGCGGTGCTATTGCCCGGTTTCTATTTCCCCTTGCGGCGCGCCTCGATCTCGGCGACCCGCTTGCGCCTCCAGGTGTCGGCGTCGTCCTTGTCGGACGGCTTCGAGCTGGCGGTGGCGGATCGGCTCGTGCCGGGTTCGATCGGCTCGGGCGGCGGCTTCGGGGCCTCTTTTTTCTGCGTCGACGTGAAGCGGCCGGAGTTATCGCGCGTCCGGTCTTCCTTCCCCGGATCGTCGACCTCGTCGACCTTCTCCTCGTCGTTGGGCTTTGGTGCTGCAGCCGCGAGCTTCTCTTCGATCTTCGTGATCTCCGCCGCCTGCTTGCGCGGCGGGAGCTCGGCGATCCGCTTCGCTTCAGCGGGGTTTCGGCAGAGCTCGTAGATGATTTCCGGGCCGATGTCGGACTCCACGATGAACGCCCTCATCGGGCTGCTGTGGATAAGCGCGAGGGTGGCCTCGCTGTCCTCCATCACCGTCGCGAAATCGGTGTACTTCTCGGCGGCCTTGTTGATGCGGCCGTGCCAGTCCTTCTCGCGCGTCTGGAGCGTCTCGCGCTCCTTGCGTTCCTGCTCTTCCTTGGCCGCCTGCTCGCGCTCCTCGCGCGCCGCCACGCGCGCCCGCCAGTCCGCGCGCGCCTCGACATACTCCTCGTACGACGAATAGGTCTCGCGCTTGGGTGCCTCGTCCTGCTGCGGCGGGTCCTTCTTGTCCGGCTGGGCGGCGGGGGTCGACGCCGGGCGCGATTCCATCTCGCGCCGCAGGCGAAGCTCCGCGTCCCGCGCGGCGTTCTCCCGCACCTTCTTCGTGATGCGGTCCATGTCCGCCTGCGTGTACGTCCGGCTGGGCGGGCGCTGCCCGTCCTGCGGAGGCGTCTGGGGCGGTTGCTGCGTTTGCTGCGGCTGCGGTTGTGCGCCAGGCTGCGGCGCGGGCTGTTCTCCAGCCATGCGTGCTCCCTATGGTGAAACGGTCTGTCTCCCGACAGTCCACTGCGGTGACGCGGAATTACCGTCCGCGCCGAGCGGTTAAGCGGCGTTCGTGAGCGGCGTCGTGGCCGCGATCTCGAAGGCCTGCAACTGCTGGGCGATGGCCGCGGAGTGCTGGGCCAGCGCCTCGAGCTTCGCGTCGTAGGCCTTGAGCACCTCGTCGAGGTGCGCGATCAAGGCCTGCATTTCGGTGTTCTCCGGCTGGGCCGCGGCGGCGGTGACGGCGTTCACCTTCGCCACCTCCACTTCCGCGCGCGCTTTGTAGATCTCGGCCTCGGCTTTCTTGTCGGCCTCGTACACCTTGGCCATGGCGTCGACGTTGCGGCCGTCGAGCTTGCCCTTGAGCTCCATGACGGTCTTGTCGCGCTCGGCGACGGCCTGCTGCGCGGCCTGCATCTGTCCGGTGACGTTGGCGATCTGCTGCTCGGCCTGCTCGAGGGCCGCCTTCACCTCCGGCGGGATCTCGGCGCCGCCCTCCTCCTCGCCGGCGATGAGTTCCTGCACCGGCGGGGCGAGCATCACCTTCATGCGCTTGGCGAACTCCTCCGCGTACGGCATGTCGAGCGCCCGGAAGTACAGGTCGCCGATAACCCCCATGAGCTGCGGGCTGGCCTGCACCAGCGCGGTCATGTCCGCGGCAGCCTCCTGCCGCTTCGTCGTGAACGACGGGCCCGTGCTCACCACGACGTCGTACTTGCCGACGCCGATGTTGTAGACCTTGCCGATCTTCTTCTCGGCCTCGTCGGTCACGTCCTCGTAGGCGCTGCCGATCGATGAGTCGAGAACGACGTGGTCCGGCTTCCCATCCTCGCCAAGGATGCGTGCGATGCGTTTTCCGGGCATCACGCGCGGGATCATGTCCAGGATGATGGTCCCGGCGTACCGGAGCGCCCTGGCGAGGTTATCCACATAGTGGAAGGTGCCGACCTCGCTCTTCACCTGCTCGCGCTGCAGCGCAATACCGGACTTCGCCTGCGGGTTGTTTCCCAGCGACGGGTCGAACTGCCCCGTCGTCGACTTGATGTCGTCGGCCGCGGCCATCTTCGCCGTGATGATGGCCGCCTGCGGCATAGCCGGCTGCGCGCGCTGCGGCGGCTGCACGCTCACGATCTGTCCGGTCGCCTCGTCGATGACGGCGTTGTACGGCAGGTACGCGTACGACACCCGGTTCGACGCGCGCCACTTGTCCTCGTGGCCCTCGAACTGCTCCGCCATCCCGATCCACGGCGCCTTGGGGGCCAGGCCGTTGATCTCCACCTCGGTCGAGGCGTTGTAGTTGTACATCCGCTGCGCGTCCTTGGCGTTACGCGTCAGCCCGGACACGATCGGCTTGCCCTCGATCACCCACTGGTTTCCGACCACCCGGATGATCGGGATGTACTTCGTCGGCATCTCGCGCTCGTCGATGACGTGCTGCCCGGTGATCTTGCGCCACATGCAGCGCGGCAGCTTCGTCTTGCGCTTGCGCGGCACCATAGCCGCGTTCACGCCGGCGGGCAGCGGCTCGCCCTCGATCGCCGTGACGGTCGTCCCGTCGGGCATCTCCCACCCCAGCAGCGTCGCCGGCTTCTTCTCGATCTCGAAGTACTCAGCGATGCGCACCGTCTTCTTGTTCGGATACCAGTCCGCCTGGTCGCCCACTCCGGCGAGGTTCCAGTCGACAGGGTGCTCGTCGCCGTAGTCGTCCTCGTAATCCTCCTTCGGGACGTCCTCGACGATGAAGCCCCACTGGCACTTCCGTCCCGCCGGATGCGCCATCAGCCCTATCGGGTCCATGTAGACCTTCATCCGGTCTCCGAGCGGCGCGATTACGATGTCCTGGTCGAAGGACATCTCGTCGCAGTACTCGGTCAGGATGCGGAAGTACCCTTCGCCTGCCGCAACCTGCTGGTCGCAAGCCGTGTCGTAGGCGAGGTCTGCCTCGCTCGCCACTTGGATGTGCCGGATGATGCCGTTCAGGATCTCGGCGACCTCCGGGTCCGCCTTGTCGTCGACCGGCTGCACCCGGATCTGCGGCCGGTTCATCCGCTGCTCGTTCGTGACCTGGCGGATGTGCGTCGGAATCTTGTTGATCGTCAGGCAGGGCCGCGGGCCGCCTTCCTGATTGCGGTCGAGCCGCTGGTCGAGCACCAACTGCGGCCACTGGAAGTTGTCATCCGGGCTCGCCGCCGCGAACTTCATGTCGTCGACCTGCTTGCGGCGGTTCTCGCTTTCGGCTTCGTCGGCCTGCTTCCAGCGCTGGCGCGCGCGCTCGAGGATCTTCTTGTCCTCTTCAGCGCTGCGCTTCTTCTTGTCCTCGTCGACCATCACAGGCCGGCCTCGCGCCATGCCGCGGCTTCAGCCTGCATCTGGCGCATCGCCAAGCCCACGGCTCGCGACATGGCCGTCAGCCTCGGGACGAAGCCGTGCAGCCGCGCCACGTCGGCGCCATCAATCACCGGCCCGGCCGCCAGCAGCGCGCCGACGCGCCGGTCGCGCTCGTGCGGCGAGTGCTGCAGCGCCGCGATGGCTTGGGCGCGCGTCATCCCCGCAGCCTCCGCCGCGGTGATCTCCCGGCCCTGCATCAATGCCTCGTTGCCTGCGCAGCCGCGAGGGCCTCGGCGCGCTCCACCGCAGCATCCCGCGCCGCCGCCGCCTTGGCCAAGGCCTCGCGGATCTCCGCGCCGTCGAGGTGCTGCCGGCACCACTCGAGCGACACCGCGCGCACCTTGAAGGTGATCTGCGGCATGTCGCTGAACTCGACCTCGTGGAAGGGGATGCCGTCCCACGCATCCTTCCAGCAGTAGACCTCGTTCGCAGGCGTGCCCGGCTTCGCGCTCGGCGCTCGCCAGTGGCCGACCCAGCCGTCGATAGAGATGTCGAAGGCGAAGAGCGCATAGCCCTCGTCGTACAGATCCTTCGGTCGGCGCGGCTTCAGGATGAGCAGCTCGCGGCTCGCCTCCTTGTGCCAGTACACCGCACGCGTCACGGCCTCGACGACGGTCCAGAAGAGGAACGCCCAAGCCGCCCGCCAGCCGCGCCACGCCACCTTGATGCCTTCCATCAGCCCCCCATCCAGCCTTGTGGGCCTGCCGGCGCGTGCCGGTCAGGCTTCGGTTTGTTCGGAGCGGGACGCTCCGCCTTCTTCGCCCGACGCGCGCCCTCGCAGGCGTACCGCAGCGCGTCGATCACGTTGTTGTTCCGGTCTGCAAGCTTGGGCAGAACCTTGCCGGTCAGATCGTCGACCTCGTAGCTATACGTGCGCAGTTCCTTCTGCGTCTGCACGCAGCGCGGGTGCACGATGATCTCGAAGCTCTTGAGGAACTCGATCCCCTCCTCGACCGACCGCGGCCCCTTCACCGCCGGCATGACCTTCGGGAAGCCGTGCTTGCGCATGTGCGCGATGGTCTCTGGCCTGGCCGAGTCCGCCGTGATCGGCCACTTCTCAGCCTCCGGCACAGTCATGAACAGCGCCGGCGTGTCCACGATCTCGCAGCCGACCATGTACGCCTCGTACGGCACGAAGAGCTTCCGGCCGACGATGTAGCACTGCACGAGCACCGTCGGGTCGACCGAGTATCCCCAGTCCGCCCCCTGCCGCTTGATCGTCTCCTCGTCGACCTCGAACTCCTCGACGCGCCAGTTCTTAAAGACGAGCGCCTCGCTGTGCTCGAGATACCCGCCCATCCAGACGTGCTGGTACTTGTCCGGGTCGGTGCGCCGGTCGTACTCCATCTCTTCCCGGAGCTCGTCCGGGAAGAACGGGTTGTCGAAGTAGTTCGCCGTCACCACCACCGACCGCGGGGGCGGCTCCGCGCTGCAGAGCAGTTCGTCGACCGGGTCCGTCGGCTGCTCCGGGTTCCACGAGAACCACAGTTCCGACCCGGGCTTACGCAGCGTCGGGCGAAGCAGTTTCAACGACCTGGCGCTGCAGCGGTGCGCCTCCTCGAACCACGCCCGGTCGAAGTCCTCCAGCGACTTGATGGAGTCGGCCGTGTGGTCCTGCATCCCCTCGAAGATCGTCACGCCGCCCCGCCTGCTGCCGATCTTCTTGTCCTGGACGTCGAAGTACGCCCCGGCGTTGAAGTGCTCGATCTTCTGTTCGAGCAGTTTCTTCACCGAGAACGTGAGCGACTTCTGGTGCTCCCGGATGCAGACGTAGTCGAGCTTGCGGTCGATGTTCTCGTCGAGCCACAGCTCGGCGAAGAAGTGCGACTTCCCAGACCCCCGGCCACCGCGCGCCCCCTTGTAGCGGGCAGGCGCCAGCAGCGGCACGAAGACCCGCGGCGTCTTGATCCGCAGGACGCTCACTTCTGAGGGTCGACCACCTCGCGGACCACCTTCTCGAACTGGATGGCGTCGCCGTCCTTGCCGGTCACCTCCGACCTCGACAGGTCCGGCACGCACTTCTTCAGCAGGCCGAGCGCGGCAGTGACTTGGGTCGAAGCCATCTTGCGCTTCCCAAGTACGTGATTCTCAAGCGCGTTCACCAACTGACTCGCGCGGATCTTCTCGCGAATCTCGTCCTGGTGGCGGGCGCGTAGCCTCGCAGCCATGTTCGTGTCCTCTCGGGTGATCTTTTAAGCAGCAGATCGCGGTCGCTCGGCGCCCGCAGTGATAGGTACTCGCGCCCGGGTGCACCCGTCGCGAGCTGCACCATCCCCTCCCGGTTTAGGTGCCTCTGGCTGTCGGCTACTGTGCCGCCCGCGCACCGGCGTGGTTGAGGCGAACGGCAGGGAGTCCCGAGTCCAGAAACGAAAAAGGCCCGCGACCTTTCGGTGGCGAGCCTTCGTATGCTTGGGGCAAAGCTTCTCCCCACTCCTAGCGGCGGACTATACGCCTACCGCATCCGGTGTCAATAACTTTCGCGACCACCGCGGGCTGTGGGCTGGAAGGCGCCGTCGTCCGCTGGGCTGAACATGCAGTGATCGCCCAGCCTGAAGTCCCGGTCGGGCTCGCACATCCTCGCCCACGCCACCTTCTCGCGGGTGTCGAGGAGGAAGGGCCGGCGCGTCTCGCGCACCGGGGCCCCGGCGCAGAGCCGGCATGGAATCTCCGGCGTGCCCGGCACGTCGATGGCGATCTCCACCTTGCGGCCGTGGCACCAGCGGCAGGTCACCAGACCCCGCGGCGCGCGAGCTCCCGGCCGAGCGCGGCCTTCCCTTCCTTCAGCGCCTGCTCGTAGGTCGTGCGCTCGAAGCGGAACACGCGTCCCATGATCCCGCGCTCGACGTAGATCGCGATGCGCTGCGGCGCCGGCAGGTTCGACAGGATCGTGTCCACCACCCTGGCGCAGCGCCGGTCCTCGGACTCGACCATCTCGTCGAAGCCCTTCGACGTTCCGCCGTCGGAGAGGCCGGTCGACTCGCGCGCGTGTCCGTCGACCTCCTGCCCCGAGCGCATCCACCGGCGCCAATTATAGAGGTGCCATTCGATTCGCTCCGGCGTGCCGAAGGTGACCGCGCAGGACCCTTTCATTGCCAGCACCGCACTCAAGCCGCCTCCAATGTGTTACGCGCGGCGCGCGGGTCGGCGGTGAGTCCTACTGCCAGCGCCGCCCACGCATCGCCCTTGACGCCGTACAGCGGCCCTGGCGCCGCCTTGCGACCGATGGCCTTTTCCTTGCCGCCGAAGCGGTCGATCAGTGCCTGCCGGACGTTCGCGTCCTTCGCCCTCGCGCTGTTGCAGTGCAGGAGCTTCACCTCGCGCCGGTAGACGAGGCGGTACTCGCCGCCGCCGTGCGCCCAGGCCTCGGCGAATCGGCCGATCCAGACGCAGGTCTCGAACACCTCGCGCCCGACCGGCATGCCGTAGGAGGCGATCATCTCGACTGCGAGCAGCCAGTCCTCCTTGCGCCACTCCCGCAGCCGGTCGCGGAGCGCGCAATTCAACTCCTTGCCGGACTCGAACGGCTGGCCGTCCTGCACCACGCACCAGGCGGACATCTCGTTGCCGGGGTCTATGGCGAACACCTTCACGCGAACTCCTCGTCGCGCTGACGGCGCGGCTTCCCCGCCTTGCGCTTCGCGCCGAGTACCGAGCCGATGTGGTAGCGCTTGCAGAAGGTGCAGTGGTACGCCTGCCCGTCCCGCTCGTTCCGGCGCCGCCGGCGCGCGACTTGGCGCGCGCGCGACATGGAGTCGAAGGCCTCCTTGCCCTGACATTGGCTCGCCGGCAGGTCGCGGAAGCGGTCTTGGCTCACGCGGCCTCCGACCATTCCCGCACCCGCGCGCCGCGGCCGACGACGTAAGCCTTGGAGAACTCGATCAGCTCGGACCCCTGCCGCTTCGTGAGGCGCGACTGCTTCTGCCGCCATACGGGGATCACTCCGCCACGCGGCGTCGGCACGAACTTCGGCAGGTCCCAGCCCTGCTCCTCGGCGAACAAGCCCAGCAGGATCTGGTGCCACGCAGGCGCATCCCACATCTGCCCGGACTCCGGCGGGTAGTCGAGCTGCGCCGCGGCGTCCTCGTAGACGGCCTCCACGGCTGCGTGCTGCGCCGGCGTCATTCGCACCAGCAGAGCGCCGCAGCGGTCGCACCGATCGACGAGGGTGCCGCGCATCTACCCCGCCACCTCGTCGAAGAGTTCCATCTGCTGCTCGACCTCGCGGTGCTTCTCCTCGAACTTCTCGCCGGCCTTGGCCGTGACGATCTTGCGCACGGCGCTCGCCAGATAGCCCGAGTCCTCGGCCGCCTTCGTGATCGCGTCCTTCGCGCGCTCGGCCGCGTCCTGCGCCTTCTGGTGCAGGGTCACCAGCTCGTCGATGCGGTCGGCGATGACCTTCGGCTTCTTCGCCGCCGGCTGCTTGTCGGCGTCCATGCGGCCCTTGCCGCGCACCCGCTCGGCGGCCGGCTTCGCCTTGCCCTTCTTCCCCTTCTTGCCCTTGCCGACCGCGCGCTCCACTTCCGCCTCTCGCTGCGATTCGCTTCTCTCGTCGAACGTCATCCTCGTCTCCTATGCGGCCTTCTCGGCCGCGGTTGAAAAATCGGTGCGCACATGCGCGTTGCAGCGCCACTTCCCGCCGACCTTCACGGCGCCCGGCGCACCGCACGGGCACGGTTCGGTCTTCACGCTCGCCGGCGCAGCAGGCGCCGGGGCTTCCATCGGCGCCTCGTCCTCGAAGCGGCGCTTGTTCAGCCAGGTCGCCGGGTGGGGGATGAACTTGCCGCCGTCGCGCTGCCACTGCTCAGATGCCTTTGCGCGCTCGAGCGCCGCCATCAACTCCTCGAACGCCTCGAACGAGAGGCCGAGCTTCTTCCATGCCTTCAGGGCGTCCGGCTTGGCAACACGTCTCGGGTAGGCGAGCCAGAATCGGCCGAAGCGAGCAATACTCTCCTCTGCCTCTTCTCTTCTCTTCTCTCGCGAGCGCGCGAGGTCTAGCGCGTTGCTAGCGCCTTGCTGTAGCAACGTGCTAGCAGATTGCTCCGCTATCAAAAACCCTGAATCCACCAGCACTTGTAGGTCCGGCTGCTTATCAAGACCGAGCTTGGCTTGGAGGAACTTCGGGTCAGCGGGGATACGGCCCTCGGACTGGCTGGCGAGCAGCCAGATGAGCATCAGGTGCGCCTTGCTAGCATCAGGCAAGCGCGCGAATTCGTAGTCGTCGAGCAGTGCACGGTGCAGCTTGATCCAGGGCGGATTGCGGTCCTTGTAATGCTGGAACTCGTCCCAGTTCTTGACGTACAGGTAGTTCATGCCGCGGCCCCCGGACGAAAGCGCTCCGGCACCCAGTCTCCGAAGCGGCCGATGTCGCGCGAGAACATCACCTTCACTAGCCCCGTGCGCCCGGTGTTCCGGTTCTTCGGGACGTGGATCTCGGCCTCGGCCATCGATCCCTCGAAATTCGCGTCGTAGTAGTCAGGGCGGTAGAGCAGCGCGATGATGTCGGCATCCTGCTCGATGGCGCCTGACTCGCGCAGGTCGCTCATGTACGGCTTCTTGTCGGCGCGCTTCTCGACGTCGCGGTTCAACTGCGCCAGCGCGATCACCGGAACCTCGAACTCCTTGCCGATCGCCTTAAGCTCGCGGGAGATGTGCGCCACCTCCTGCTCGCGGGTATCGCCCTTGCCGGCGACAAGCTGCAGGTAGTCGACCACCACGAGCGAGAGGCCATGCTGCCGCTTCGCCCGACGCAGCCGCGCGCGCATCATGGCGGGCGAGATCCGCGCCGAGTCGTCGATGAAGAGGTTCAGCCGGAACACCTTGTCGACCGCGGCGTCGCGGCCGGCGCGGTGCTTGTGCCACTCGACAAGGCGCCCGGCGATCTCCCGGCGCGTCGCCTCGAGCGAGAACATCACGCCCGGCGCCTTCTCGCAGATGTGCTCGGCGAACTGCAGCGCTAGGGAGGTTTTCCCCATGTGCGTGCGCCCGGCGATGATAAGGAGGTTCCCGGGCAGCAGGCCGCCGGTGAGCGCGTCGAAGTCCTTGAGCCCGGTCTCGATGCCGTTCGGGTGCGCATCGACCCAATCGACGTATTCGGTCGCGGCTTGGCCGATATGCACGACGTCACCGGACACGATCCGGTCGTCGAGCACGGCCATGATGGACGCCTCAGCCTCCTGCGCCAGTTCGCGCGGGTCGGCGGAGGCGGCGAGCGCCTTCTCGGCAATGTCGGTACCGCGCTGGGCGAGCTCGCGCAGGATGCGCTTGTCGCGCACGATCTCGGCGTAGCGGTGCGCGTTGAGCGCGGTCGGCGTGGTCTGGGTCAGGGCGGCGAGGTACGCCGCTCCGCCAGCCCTCTCGAGGTCGTCGCCGAGCGTCTCGCTCACCGTGACGACGTCGGCCTCCCTGCCTGCCTCGATAAGCCGGACGATGGCTGACCACACCCGGCGGTGCCGGTCCTCGTAGAACGCATTCGGTGCAAGCCACGACACCCTGTCGAAGGCCCGGTTGTCCAGAAGCACGGCGCCGATCAGGGACTGCTCGGCCTCGCTGGAATGCGGCGGCGCGCGGAACGCGAGGACGTTCTCCTCGGGAGCGTTCGGGTGGTTCACCCCAGCGCCCTAACCGCGGCGATGGCGTTGTCGATCTTCTCGACCTCGACCATGAGCGCGAGGCGCCGTTGCTCGAGCATGGCGATCGTGCCGGTGAGGTGGTCGCCGCCACTCGGCTTCGCCTCCGCGGTCTTCTCCGCCTTCTGTCCTGGTAGTCCGTAGAGCTTCGCGCGCGGGCCGCCGCCGACAACGACGAGCGCACCGGACTTGCGAAGCTGAGAGCAGGTCTGCGACAGGAACGGCACCTTTACCTTCTTGCCCAGCTCGTACGTCGTCATCGGCCCGTGCTCGCGCAGGGCCGCCTTGATCTTCTCGGTGGTGGTCATGTCTACCTCGGATGGGTTCACCGCCTTGGCCGGCGCGGGTGCGGCTGGCTGCGCTGTCGGAGGAGGAGAAGGCGGCTTACGCGCCGCGTCCGAGACCGTCCAGGCGGTGAACTTGGGAATGTGGAGCGGCCCGAGCGGCGGAAGCTGGGCCTTCGCGTTCGTGGGGCGGTACTCCTTGACCTTCACGCCCGCGACTTCGACGGTGCAGGTGATCAGCACGCCGTCGGCGCAGGGGCGCTCGAGCAGCATGTCGACGTCCGGCGGGGACATGCGTAGCTCGCGGGCGATGTCCGGCGTGCGCGCGCGCTCGCGCTGCTTGACGTAGGCGACAGCCTGATCGACCAGGCTCATGACCGGCGCCACCAGTACAGGCGCTCGGCGATACGCAGCCGCCACTCCCGCAGGAGGTCGTAAATACGTGTAGCCACTGCCCCACCCCGTTCTTGTTATCCGCCGGCCCTTACCCGGTCGGTTGCTGCACTGCTTTCTTGTGGCCCAGACTGGCCCGAAGTGGGCCACTCTGCGGAGAAAAAAATTTTGTGGGCCACTCAGGCCCGGTGCGTCCCTACGAAACCGCTTTCCTTTTGCCGACCTCCTGCCGTGCAATGCGCACCGCCACGTGCTCCTGGAGCACGCCGAACAAATAATCAGAAAGGGAGACCACGTTGCCTTCCTGCCTCACGAACAGTTCGAGCTGCTCGCGCAGCGTTGGCGTGACGTGCGCCTTGATCTGGGCGGATCTCTTCTCGCGCTGGAGGGGCATCTACGCCGCCCCCATGAGGCAGGAGCCGCCCCTGCTACGATGGCAGTGCGACCTGACCACCTTCACAAGGGGGCTCCATGCGTTTGCTGGTTGTCCTGCTGCTGGCGGGCTGCGCCACGGCCGAGACGTACACCCAGATCGACTACAGCCGCGCGCCGTCGGCCGACTGGCCGAAACTGCGGGAGATCGTCTACGACGTGCCAGCGGTGAAATTGCGCGAGTATTGCAAGGGCACGCCGACCGTCGGACCGTCGTTGGTCGCCTGTACCGGCTACAACTTCCTCGAGGGCTGGTGCGCGATATTCCTCGTGGAAGCTCATCCGAATCGCGCCGCCCTCCTCGCGCACGAGCGCGCTCACTGTGCCGGATATGACCACCCGGGCGAGACGTTCACGCGCGACGCTTGGGAACGCCACAAACAAGGGAGAAGATGAAATGGAGCAGCAGCCGTGGAAAGTCATGGCCGTCCCGACGCCTTCGGACGGCTGGGTGGTAGCGCTCTACTTGCCAAACCCGAGTCGAGAATCGGGCCGGGAACCGTGGTTACGGATCGAACTTGCCCCTGAATCGGCCGTGGATCTAGGGCAAGCTCTTCTGGCGAAGGCTGGCGATGCGAAATCGAGAAAGCCCCCACCCCTTCCGCAATAGTCGAGTCGCTCGGCGGGTAGATGTCCGGCCGAAGATCGTGGCGGGTAATCCTTCCGCGAGATGCTTGCTCCACGGCGATGACTCGTTCTGCGGGGATGGCGTTTCGCTTGCGCCACATCGACACGACCTGAGGACTTACGCCTACAGCCTCGGCGAAAGCGTTCAGACTTCCGGCGACATTGATCGCGAAATCCAACGCCACTCGCACGCGAGACTTTGGCATCTACGCCGCCTCGCGCTGCTCGAGCGCCTTGAAGTAGTCGTAGAGCGATTGCACCGTGCTCACGCGCGGGTCGGCCGTCTCGCCTTTGGCGATCTTCAGGAGGGTGTGGAAACTGACGCCGGCGGCCAGCGCTACCTGCTCGAGGCGGGCGAGGTAGTGCGCGTCGCCGGTGTGAGGCAGGCGCTCGAGCACGTAGGCGAGCATCGTGGTGGTTTCTGACATGGACTTCACACTAACCGAAAACGGCTCAAATAGTCAACCGCATTCGGCTAGATCAATCGACCAAACTCGGTTGGTGGTAAGCCGAGACCAATTCAAGGCCGTGTCCGTCCTCGCGCAGAACCTCAAAGCGCTGATGCAGAGCAAGGCCGGGCCCAAGTCGCAGCTAGCGCTCGCGAAAAAGTCGGGCGTCGGCCAAGCGACCATCGGCCGGATACTTCGCGAAGAAACCGCCGCCAGCATCGACACGGTCGAGGAGATCGCAGCGGCCTACGGCCTGCAGGCCTGGCAGCTCATGGTCGCCGGCATGGACCCCACGAACCCGCCCGTCCTGGTTCCGATCTCAAAGGCCGAGCGCGCCCTGTACGACAGTCTCAAGGCAGCGATGAAGGAGGCGGCGGCCACCAAGGAATGACGCAGTGCGGCATAGCCGCATCCGGCGTGTTCCACATGAAACTAGCCGAATTCGGTTGACAGTATAACCAGATTCGGCTAGCCTGACTCCCGTAACGCATTCCCACGGGAGGCAGCGATGCAAGACGCAGTGGTGTTCTGGGGCGCGATTGCCGCCCTGATCTTAGAGCGGGTGGCGACGTGAACGCGCCCGCCGCAGCAGTCCACGACGACTTCGACGTCATCCCTGCCGCGCCGCGGCTGCGCCGCCAGCAGGCGATCGAGAACGCCATCACCCGCTTCGCGCCCGACGCCGTCGAGACCGACGAGTTCGTCTGCGCGCTGAAGTCCGCCTTCGAGAGCCGCTACGACAACCGCAATGTCGAGCAGGTGACCGAGGCCTTCGCGAAGCTGCGCGAGGCGCTCGGCGCGGTCGAGAAGCGTCTCGGCTCGGTTGGCCCATTCGAGGCCCCGCCGCAGGTGCACGACCAGTACACCCGATGAGCCGCGCGCCGATCCCCCAGCCGTGCCACGAGTGCGGCCACCACTACGCCGGCGCGGTGTGTCCGACCTGCAAGACCGAGCGCCCCGCCTACACCGCGCTGAAACGCATTACGAGCCGCGCCTCGTGGCCGACGCCGCTCACCCCCTACCCGACCTGCCGCTACTTCCAGAGCGCCCTGTGCGGCTGCGAGGAGCGCGGCCTTTGCCTGGAGGCTGCATGACCGACCACCTGCCTATGATCGTCGAGGGCCAGCGTCAGAACTTCCTGACCGTCTGCGCCTACAAGTCCATCAACTTCGACCGCGAGGCCGGCTTCGCGCTGCAGATCCTGCGGGCTAGCGACTACCTCGCCAAGGTCGCGCTGAACAACCCGGCCTCGCTCGAGGCGGCTATCACGAACGTCGGCGCCATCGGCATCAGCCTGAACCCGGCCGAGAAGCTGGCGTACCTCGTCCCGCGCAAGGTCGGCGGCACGCCGGCGGTGTGCCTCGACCTCTCGTACATGGGCCTGCTGTGGATCGCCATCGACGCCGGCGCCATCCGCTGGGGGCAGGCGGTGGTCGCGCGCGCGAAGGACGTCTTCGAGCTCCAGGGCATCGACAAGGAGCCGAAGCACATCTATCAGCCCTTCGACAAGGACCGCGGCGCCATCGTCGGCGTGTACGTCGTGGTGAAGACGCCGGAGGGCGACTACCTCACGCACCCGATGCCGATCGACAAGGTATACGCCATCCGCGACCGCTCGGAGGCGTGGAAGGCGTACAAGCGCGATTCCTCGAAGACGTGCCCTTGGGTGACGGACGAGGAGGAGATGATCAAGAAAACGTGCGTGAAGCAGGCCGCGAAATACTGGCCGCGCAGCGACCGCCTCGACCAGGCCGTGCACTACCTAAACACCGACGGCGGCGAAGGCATCACGCTCAAGCCGAACGCCATGCCGCAGGACGAGCGCGACGACTGGCAGAAGAAGATCGAGGCCACCACCACGAAGGACGCGGCCAAGGCAATCTGGAAAGAGGCATTCAGCATCTGCGAGGGCCTCGGCGACCGCGCGACGGCCGAGTACCTGAAGGGCGTGCTGCTCAAGCACGGCGAGTTTATCGACGCCGCGGCCAAGCAGGAAAAGGCGGCGGCGTGAAGGTGCACCGAGACATCGAGCAGGGCGCGCCGGAGTGGCTGGCGCTCCGCGCCGGCTGGGTCACGGCCTCCTGCTTCGGCGACATCCTTGCCGAGGGCCAGGGCAAGACGCGCGCGAAGTACCTGCGGCAGATCGTCGCTGAGCGCCTGACCGGGAAGACCTCGGAGTCGTACCGCAATCACCACATGGACCGCGGCATCGAGCAAGAGCCGATGGCGCGCATGGCCTACGAGGCGGTGACGGACAACGTCCTCGACCGCGTCGCCTTCATCGAGCACGACGAGCTCCGCGTCGGCTGCTCGCCCGACTCGCTTGTCTTTGGGCGTCGGCGCGGCGTAGAGGTGAAGTGCGTCCTGCCGGACATCCAAGTGCAGACCATTGAGCGCGGTGGCCATCCGCCGGAGCACAAGGCGCAGATTCAAGGCTCGATGTGGATCACCGGATACGAGGAGTGGGACTTCGTCAGCTACTCGCCGGATATGCCGACGCACCTGCGCACGTACATCCACACGGTGAAGCGCGACGAACCATACATCCAAGCGCTCGCCGTGAAGGTGGTCACCTTCCTGAATGAGGTAGACGCCTGCATCACGCGTCTGAACGCCAGCCAGCAGGACGTCGCGGCGCTCCTCAAAAAGTCGCTGGTGGCCGCGTGATTCCTCGCCTCGTCTCCACGGTCGAGAAGCCGCTCACCGCGGTGGACTACATCGCGGCGCTCGAGCAGTGCGTGACGCCCGCCGAGGTCTCGGTGTTCGCCGAGCTCGCGCCGGCCGCGGTGCGGCACGACGAGCGCTTCACGAAAGCGGTGGCCGGTCGCCTCGGCGCGCTGAAGAAGCGGCAGGCGGCGGCATGAAGTTCTTCGGGATGTTCAACTTGCAGCCCACTGAGAAGCACGCCGGGGCTGCATCTACGGGAGCCTCACCATGCAAAAGCAGAAGCAGCGCCTCACCTACGCGCAGTTCCAGGCCATCCGCACGCCGGGCACGGTGGCAAACCTCATCGGGCGGTATCTCATGAGCGTCGGCGCCGTCCGCACGTTCTGCGAGTCCGACCGCTACGCCTATGCGGCCCTGCAGCGCATGCCGATCGGCGCCAAGGACGCGCGCGCGCTCACGAGCGACGACGTCATCATCCACGGACGCCAGCGCATCGAGCAGGACAAGGTCTGCGCGGCCACTGTGGGGCACGACATCGCCAAGCTGTCGGTCGTGCTTGCCTACGCCGGCAGCGACCCGACCTGGACCGACTGCAAGGGCATCACGAACGCCTGCGTGCTCGCCGCGAAGCCGTTCATGAAGGCGAACGGGCTGATCGCCAAAAGCTCGCCGCGGGAGCGTCGTCCGACAGATGAGGAATTCG
>Ga0196964_10000624_pt1 | contig 20341 bp, 14 predicted proteins | sample S1_10metaG_FD_148615 | JGI IMG/M metagenome (GOLD analysis project Ga0196964, IMG submission 148615) | Soil microbial communities from Anza Borrego desert, Southern California, United States - S1_10 | ecosystem: Environmental > Terrestrial > Soil > Desert | place: USA: California | collected... | reverse complement strand
CCTGGACCTGGATAACAATCGGCGCAAGCCCAAAGTGGCAAAGTTCGTGTTCAGTAGCGTGCCCGCGGCTGTCTGACAGCGGCGCCCACCCTGGATGCAAAGCGGCCCGCTCGGGTCGCTTCTTTTACAGCAGATGGGCACCGATACCGGTTGGACCCATGCAAAGCTTTGGGGTGATGCAGCGATGCGTCATTGGCGCGGTCGTTATGAAACGAAGACGGCACGACTGAGCGTGATGCCTCCGGCTGGTATTTCGATCTTCGAGGCTCCTGACGAACTCATTCACAAGCTCGGTAAGCAGATGTCTGTGCTTGAGTATTGGTTCTTCCCCAGTCCGGTATGATGAACTTCCTCTGCTGCAGTGACACGCACGGGTTGCCCACGGGTTGCCGCCTCCTGAGTGGTCCGAGGTCGATGTATTCGGGTGGCTTCATGCCTTAATCTGCGCCGCGTGACTCCGGGCCGGCGGTAGCGGTAGACTGCGGGGTAACCAGGGAGAGCGGAATCGACATAGACCATGATAAGGTTCGAATGGAGTTCGAGAAAGAACGGATTGCGATTCACATACTTGGAGCGCTTGTGGCGGTTTTGGGTGTCGCGGCGATTTTACTGACTGGACCACTTCAGATTGTGGCCCTTATCGCTGCCTGCCTCCAATGCTTTTGGGCCGGGTATCACTTCGCGTTGTTCCGGCAATGTCAGGCGCGGTATCTTGCTTCAAAGATGCAGCAGGCTGGCGCTCAGGTATCGGTCGCGCCAAGTGAGCCGCTACAGACGCAGGCGACGAAGCCGCGTGCTGACCGTCAGGGATTGAAGGGCGCATGACGCACAAGCCGCGCAAGCTCTGGCAGATGCATCTAAGCACTCTTCTATTTTGTAGCATTGTCTCCGGCGTGCTGCTTGGCCTAAACTTCCGGAAGGTTGACTCTACGACCGTGTCTTCGCTGCCGGGACCGACCACGTTCAGCGCGTGGCCTTACCGCTATGTCGAAAACTGGGACAGCGAAATGGACCGTGACGAGTATCGGCACGCGCGCGATGCCTTCAGTGTTAACAAGAAAAACACCGTTCCGATGAACATACTTGTGTGTGTAGGAATCGTACTCGTCGCCGGGGCGGCCTTTGAGTATGCAGTCCGGCGACGCAACCCTAACTAGTTGACTTCCGAGGCGCTGCGTTACCGTCGCAGAACGCCAATCGCTGAATAAGTATTTGTATGGAACATAGCGCACCACTATTACGTTCCTTGTACAGAGCTTCCCTCTTTCTCCCTGAGCGTCACTCATCGAGCGAGCCTGAAGGTTTTCAGGAGGTGCCGTGTGCACGTTCATTATCGATTCAAATGCAGACTGCCGAAATATGCTGATGCTGGTCCTTTCCCAGGACGGGATTGAAGGCATACCATTTCACTGTTTTGAAGATGCGTGTCTCGCCATGGATGGCGGGATGGTGCCACGGCTTGTAGTGATGGAAGTTCGAGTTGCCGGCGGCATGTCTGCGCAGGACTTCGGGCGCAAGGTTCGAGCTGCAAACATGGCCGTAGTCATGATCCTCTACACAACGGATCACACTGCTGAGGGCAATCTCAAAGCGTACTCCGCAGATTCCTTCGTGTTGCGTCCAGACAACGTACTCCCGACGATTAACTACTTGGGAGACTTCAGAGCGGTATACTCAGAACCTTTGTGAGGTCGGGCGACCGAGTGGAAAAGGTTTACCATGCGGCGAGTTCTCGAATCAAGTCCGCCGCCGCCCCGCCTCGCGCCCGTGCCACATTTTTTTTGACGCCTTACTTGAGCATCGCGACGTCAACCCGCCTGTTGCGTCTGCCTTGGTTCATCAAGAGGACAAATTGCGGATGGGCGATTGTCGAAGCTTGATCGTTGCCAACCATCTTGCGGACTTGATCTTCTGACATGCCCAGTCGGCTACAGACGTTTCTGATGCTGTACGTTCTGGTATCTCTGCTGAAGGACGTATCCGGTTCAAGAAACATGATCGCCTCCTGGCGTTTGCGACAAAGGCATTCTATGGTTCAACATGTCCGAAGCAATAGTTGGGTGAGAACGCCGAACCCTAGCCCTTCTCAGCCCGGCATTGTAGAATGCTACTGTGGGATGAGGGCAACTTAGTGAGACCCGGGCGGCGCATCTGGTGGCTTGAAGGCAAGACGGTTCACGAGGGAACGATCAAAGAAGTTGGCTCGCCGGCGCTGAGCGTCAGCGTTCTTGAGAAAGATACAGGACGCGAACTCGTGCTCAAGGTTGGAGATATTTACTTCAGCCTCGAAGCTCTGCATGCGGCCAACCGCAACATTAGCGCGCAGAATTGATACCACCCATGAGCACTACACTTTTTGTGATTGCTGCGGTCTACGCGATCAGCGGCGTATACGTGACTTACGTTGCATGGAGCGACTCCAGGCGGCGAAACCGACGATGATCGGAAATGGGGCCATTCGTCCCTGGGCAAGTTACCCGCCGCTGTCCATTGCATCGGACACTCTTCTAAATAACCGAACACCCTGCATAGGTTCTTCCCAGGTCAAACGTAAACTTTTTCATGGCCTTGAAGTTGCACTTCGTTTCGCAACCAACCGGAGGTAAGACGCTATGCTATACGCCAATAGAGTTCTTTTGGTCGGTATGGGCGATCACGCGGACATGCTGCGTGCATTCCTCGCGAACAACGAACTGGATGTCGTTCACGTCTTTGATAGTGAGGATGCAGTCTCCGCTCTTAAGATTCTTACGTTCGATCTCGTGCTGATTGACTGCGACGATACCGACATTCACGGCCAAGAGATTGTCCAGCGGCTTAACGTAGGACAGCACATCCCCGTAATGGTGCTCACGTATTACACGCTCGACTTTTCGGCGCGCCGCCAACTCTCTCGAAAAGGCGTGCGCTGGATCCTGCAAAAACCGGTGGTCGTTGCGAGCCTGCCGAAGTTGATCCTTCATACGATCCGCCACAAAGAGGCCGTTCCCGTCCTTTCGACTAGGTATGTAACAATGTGCGAGACGGCGTCTTCGATGATCCGCGCTGTTGTGGCCTAGAGGGCTCGGCGGGGGCTTTAACTGTGAGGCGGTTGTGAGGCGGTTTGGCCGAATTGCAGGTGAAGTCGGGCGAACTCGGAAGCCTGATTCACCTATGAAGCGAAGTGCGGCATAAGTCCAGCGAACAGCCCACGTAAGTTTACAAAACCGTTGCTCTACCGCTGAGCTAAGCTGGCGCTCCGTCTACGCTTCATGGATGAATGTAGATAGGAAAATTGCGGCGTCAAGGCATTTGCGATTTGCGATCTTCGACTTGCGATTTTTGAATGGCGAAAGAATGCCGGCGACGACTCGCGTTTGTCTCGTAGAATTAAGGTATGAGTGACACGTCGCCAAAGAACGACGGCGATGTTCCGCAAACACCATCCTTTTTCACTGGATGCGCAATCGGATGCTTGATCATCATTGCCGCACACGGCGCCGTCAGCGCGCAAACCGCGGCGGAGATGGCCGTCGGCATCCGCGAACGCGCCGGCACGGATATCGCCTTGAGCGTCACCGGCATCGCCGGGCCAGATGGAGGAACGGCGGAGAAGCCGGTCGGGCTTGTCTACTATGGCATCGCAACGGCTGCAGGTGTCGAGACGCTCGAACGCAAATTCCTGGGCCTCGACCACAATCTCGTGCGCGAGCGTGCTGCGATGCAGGGATTGGATCTGATCCGCAGAGCGGCGCTCCGTTAGATCTCGTCCCCTACATTAAGAAGAACAGTTTGCGATTCTGTCTTTTTCGCAGATTTTCAGAAATCTCGACAATGTTTGTCGACGATCTTCTAAACCCATGCTTGGATGATGTTGTGGGTATGAAAATTTAACAAACTTCGTCGCGCACAACGCGTCTAAAGTCGCTTTTTTCCACGGTGGCTGCTTCAGATGCGCAGGCGATCAACGTGAGCGCGCTGACAATGACCGCTGCATCGATAACGATACCACTCAATCGCCAGGCGTTTCCGTCGCACTCGATGTACACGTCTTCGTAGAAGGGAACGGGCCAACGGTAACCTGACCCGACCCATTCGATCCGACCGCCTTTTTCGGGCGGATCAGACCACATCGGGATCTCCGTACGCCGTGCATTGAGAAACAGAAGCGCACCCATTAGCACGGTCAACACCAGCAGCGTCGAGAGATGGACACGCTTCATGGATCATTTCCGCCAATAGGGTGCGACGAGTTCCAGTTCTGTTACGGGAACGCCCTCAACGATGCTTCCATCAGTTCGGAGAACCTGGCTAAGATCTCCGTATCTGGTCGCATGCATGATGTTACAGATGACAATCTCACCGTTGTCGATTTTCCCGAGGTATACATCGCCATACTGAGAGACGCCGCCTTCAAAATACGTCGCCAATGTCACTCTCCGAGGGAAACCATCTTTCGGGACATCAAACTCCTCTGACAATTTCGAGTAGATGCTTTGCAGGTACTTCTTTTGGTTAGCCAAATACGCACTCTTACGAGCGGGCGCATATACCCCCATGGTCAACGACTGTGCCGCCACGATCAGGATCAGCAGCGCACCCACAACGTACCACCTTCTGCGCGTCATACTCGCTCAGCCTAGCGCAGCGACGGCTTACCGGCGCGCCAAAAACATCCAACGCGTGCTGCACCGCCGTTTCCGCTTGCTTTCCACCCCTTTATCGGCTTTATTGATGGGCCATGACTACGACGCGCCACACCTCAGGAGGTTTCACCGCTCGCGGAAATAGACCCGCGAGCGCGCTCCTTGCAGTCCTATAACGTTCGACCCTTTAAGCCTTCACCCTGACCCAACTGACTATGGCTCGCGGCATGTGCCGCGGTTAAGATATTTAGTCGTGCAAGAGAAAGGACACGCCACTTCCATGAGCACCTCTGTCGATCCAAATAAAGACCCCAACCGCGTCGTCATCTTCGATACGACCCTGCGCGACGGCGAGCAGTCGCCGGGCGCGAGCATGAACCGCGAAGAAAAATTGCAGGTCGCCCGCGCGCTCGCGCGCCTGAAAGTAGACATCATCGAGGCCGGATTCCCAATCGCGTCGCCCGGGGACTTCGATTCGGTGAAGGCTATTGCTGAAGAAGTCGACGGGCCGGTGATCTGCGGACTCGCGCGCAGCCTGGAGAAGGACATCAAGTCCGCGGGCGAAGCGCTCAAGAACGCGAAGCGTTCGCGCATCCACGTGTTTCTGGCGACCAGCGCGATTCACCGCGAGTTCAAACTGAAGAAAGCAAAAGACGAGATCCTCAAGCAGGCCGTTACGGCGGTGAAGTTCGCGAAGACCTACTCGCAGGATATCGAGTTCAGCCCCGAGGACGCGAGCCGCACTGAGCCCGAGTTCCTCTGCGAAGTCGTGCAGGCCGTCATCGACGCCGGCGCGACGACGGTCAACATTCCTGACACCGTCGGATACGCGGTGCCCGAGCAGTACGGGCAGGTGATCCACACGCTCAAGACGAAAGTGCCGAACATCGACAAGGCCATCATCAGCGTGCATTGCCACGACGATCTGGGGCTCGCGGTCGCGAACAGTCTCGCCGGCGTCAAGAACGGCGCGCGGCAGGTTGAGTGCACGATCAACGGCATCGGAGAACGCGCGGGCAACGCGGCGCTCGAAGAGATCGTCATGGCGCTGCGCACGCGGCATGATTTCTTCAGCGGGTATCACACTGCGATTGACTCAAAGAAGATCTTGCAGACGTCGCGCCTGGTCAGCAACCTCACCGGCATTCACGTGCAGCGCAACAAGGCCATCGTCGGCGAGAACGCATTCGCGCACGAATCGGGCATTCACCAGGACGGATTCCTGAAAGAACGCACGACGTACGAGATCATGCATCCCGGCGACATCGGGCTCGAGCAGTCCAACCTGGTGCTCGGAAAACACTCCGGCAAGCACGCCTTCGGCAGCCGCTTGAAGGAGCTGGGCTACTCGCTGAGCGACAAAGAACTGGCGGACGCGTTCGAGCGCTTCAAGGTTCTCTGCGACAAGAAGAAGACGATTTACGACGCGGACCTCGAGGCGATCGTCGAGGACCAGCTCGAATCAGCGCCGCCGATCTGGGAACTCGAACTGCTGCAAGTCTCGAGCGGCAACAAGAGCGTGCCGACAGCGACCGTGTGCCTGAAGAAGAATGATGAGCGCTTCCAGGACGCGGCGATCGGCGACGGCCCGATCGATGCCATGACGAACGCGATCAACCGCATCACTGGCCTGAGCGCCAAGCTGCTCGACTTCCAGGTTCATTCCGTCAGCAAGGGCCAGGAAGCGCAGGGCGAGGTCGACGTGAAGGTCGAGGTGGACGGCACCGTGATCCACGGGCGCGGCGTGTCGACGGACATCATCGAAGCCTCGGCGAAGGCGTATCTGAACGCGCTCTGCCGCGCGGCCGCGCGCGCGCCTGACGCGGGTGAAGCGATCGTGAGGCCGGGGCATATCGCGCCGAAGCCCGCGGGTGTGACGCCGTAGCCGAACGGGTGCCAAGGAGCAGCCGAGAACAAGCTCGCACTCGTGAACTGAACGCGGAATCTACGGGAGAGTTCGAGCGCAGGGGAGAGGCTGCTCCTTGCTACTACGCGATGGTTGCAAGACGCGCGCCTCAGCAAGGAGCAGCCCGTCTTCTTCGCGCCGGACTTCGGGTAATGCGGTGTGACTTCAGCGCTCAGGTCTTCTTCTCGGCTGCTCCTTGGCACCCTACTTTTGTCGTCGATCGTTTCTTTCTTTTACAGTTCGTTAGGTCGTCACACGGATTGACAGTCTTTCCCGCGTGTGTAAGGTGAAGCCCGCCAGTTTGTTGCACCTTTCCTACTCTACCCGGACGACCTGAATGGCGCTCGATACTGCTTCCGGTTCGCAAGCCGACTTTCTGAAGCTTCAGGATCGGATCGGGTATCTCTTCAAAGAACCGTCACTGCTCGAACGCGCGCTCACGCACCCTTCCAGTACCGCTCTCGAAAACTGCGACAACGAACGCATGGAGTTCCTCGGCGATTCTGTCGTGAACCTCTGCGTTGCCCAGGCGCTGTACGAACGGCACGAGGACTGGAGCGAAGGCGACCTGACGCAGGTCAAATCCGCGGTCGTCAGCACCGCGGGACTCGCGCGCGCCGCGGAATCACTGTCGCTGCGGGACGTGGCACGCTTCGGAAAAGGGCTTCCGCAGAACGAACCGCTGCCGCCGAGCGTCCAGGCCAATCTCTTCGAAGCCGTCGCCGCGGCGGTGTACCTCGACGGCGGCCTCGAGGCGGCGCGCTCGTTCGTGCTGCGCGTTCTGGGCCCCGAGATGATGGCCGTGGCGGACGCGGGCGGCGAGCCGAATCCGAAGTCGCTGTTGCAGCATCTTTCGCAGAAGAACTGCGGCATTACGCCGCATTACAAGCTGGTCAGCACGAGCGGCCCCGACCACGATAAGATCTTCGAGATCTGTGCGCAGGTCGGCCGCCGCCAGTTCCCAACAGGCACGGGCCGAAGCAAGAAGGAAGCCGAGCAGGCCGCAGCCAAGCGCGCGCTCGAGATGCTCGAAGCCGAGAGCGTGCTGAGCGCCACCGCGCCGCGCGAAATCAGCGGCGTCAGCGAAGAGTCGGACGATCAAGTTTAGTCGCGCAAAGACGCCAAGACGCAAAGAACGAGAGGTCGAGGTCGTCGCCGTTCTTTGCGTCTTCGCGTCTTTGCGCGAGCTCATAAATCAGCGCTGGTAAATCGGCAGCAGGTGCTGGTGGACGCCGAGTGCCAGCATCGCGAGGCAGGTTGAATAGATTGGCGTGTGCGCGTAGCCGAGTTCATTGTTTCCCGGCGGTTCCGGCCAGCTTCCATCGGCGCTCTGGTGTGGAATGAGCAGCTCATCGACGATCGGGTAGAAGCGGTTCCATGCCTGGTCGCCCATCTGGTACATGCCGACGGCCGAGTAATACGTGCGGTAGTAGAACCACGGGCCGTGCCACTTCGGCGGATCCGCGAACATCTTCGCGGTGCTCTTGGCCAGTTCCGGCGCGTCGTAGACGCCGCAGACCGGCAGCGCAAGCAGCCCGATGCCGCGCAGCGTGGGATGATCGGCCTGGCCCTGGTAGGCAAATCCACCTTCCGGGTGCGCGACGGATCGAATGTACGTGATCGCCGATTGAATCGAGGCGCCAGGCACATCCACGCCGATGTTTTTCGCCGAGCGCAGCGCCATCGTCTGCCAGCCGGTCAGTGAGAGGTCGCTGTCGCCGCTGCTGGGCTCGTAACGCCAGCCGCCCTGGTGTCCGCCTTTCTGCACCGCCTGCGCGCGCAGGATCAGTTTCACCGAGCGCTTACAGGCTTCGATCAGGCGGCGTTCGAGCAGCGGATCGCGCGTCATCCCCGCGGCTTCGGTCAGCATCAGCGTGCAAATGCCGTGGCCGTACATGCGTGAGTTGTCCGAGTGGCCCAGATATCCGTCTTCGCGCATGTGCTTGAGAACGAACTCGAGCCCGCGCCTCAACGCGGGGCCATGTTCGGTGTCGTCGGGAGTGATGCCGGAAGCCATCAACGCCATGAGGGACAGGCCGGTCATCGCGGTCTTGTAGTGCGTGCCGAAAGCGCCATCGGGCTGCTGCGCGGCAAGGAGGTACTTGACGCCGCGCTCGAGCGCCTTGTCGCGCGGCCCGCGTTCCTGGAGCGTCTTGATGATCGCGGCTTCATCTTCGCCCAAGCCGGCAATGGAGGGACCTGGCGCCGGTTGAACAACGGTATCCTGCGAGAAACTCGAAGCGGCGAGCAGGAGAACGATAGTGAGAACGCCGAGAGAGGGTCTCATGATTAACGGCTCTCCTCTTTGTCTTCGGCAATGTTCTTGAAGTAGCGGCGGATGCTCGTTTCGTACTCGGCTGGGAAGCGGCCGCCGGCAGCGTTGAGCAAGTCGCGCCGCAGGTCATCGGGCAGCCGGTTCCACGTGGCACTGTCGATCGGCAGGCCCTTCGGCATCGGAGGCGGAACGCCGTTCTTGCTCGCCTGAGCGGCGCCCTGCTGCATGTTCGGCTGGGAACCTTCGCCCTGGCCCTGGCCTTTACCCTGGCCTTTTTCGCCTTTGCCCTGTCCTTGTTCGCCCTGCGCGGTTTCACCCTTGCCGGACTTGCCCGATTTTCCTTTGCCGGACTTGCCGGACTTTTCACCTTCGCCCTTTTCGCCCGCTTCGCCTTCGCCCTGGCCTTCTTCTGCCTGCGCGAGCATCTGCGCTTCAGGCGCGCCTGCCGACTGCATGCCCGTCGCCTGGCTGCGGACCGCTTCAGCCGCCTGTGCCAGCAAGCTTGCCGCTTGCGCGCGCTTGGACTCGGCGCCCCGGTCGTCGCCGGTTCGCTCGGCAGCCTGAGCCTCCGCCATCGCCTGCAGCGCATCAGCGGCAGGGGTTTGAGTCTGGGCTTCACTATCGCGTAGGCTCATGCGCTGCGGCTTGCGCCCTTCGCCGATTCCCTTCGCCAGGCGCTGCATGTGAGAGGCCATCTGCGCAAGGCGATCGGATTGAGCGCGCGCCTGTTTGGCCTGTTCGGCGAGTTCACCATCGGTCGGCTCGGCCTCAGAAGGTTCGCCTTCTCCACCCTTCTCGCCCGGCTGCTGCGAACCGGACTTCTCGCCGCCGCTCTTTGCGCCCGACTTGCTTCCGGATTTTTTCTGGCCTGAAGGCTTCCCTGATGCGCCCTTTTTTCCCGACTTCTCCCCCGAAGACTTTTCGCCTGCAGCGCCGCTCTTGGAGGACCTCTCGCCAGCTTGCTCGCCGCTCTGATCGCCAGACTTGGATTTCTCGCTGGGTTCGCCGTTCTCTTCGCCTCCGGCAGGCTTGCCACTCTCCTCGCCTTCTCCTACTTCATTGCGAAGCGCGGCGAGGTCGTCCTGGTTCGCTCCGGGCACAGCGCCCTGCCGGTCCAGCGCTTCGATCGTCTTGCGGATCTGCTCTTCGAGCTCGGCACGGTCGCCCGAAGCGGCATCAGCGCTGTCCTCAGCGATGTGTTTGGCGCGCGCCGCACGCCGCATCTCCTCGGCTAGATCGGATTGCTTGCCGGCGGCTGACTGCATCTGCTTGCCGAGCTGCTGTGCGGCTTTCGTGGCAGCCTCATCGGGATTGCCCAGCGCGGCGGCGATCTCGTTCATCGGCTTCTGCAGCGTGGCGGCGGATTTCTCGACCTGTTCCGCGAGCTTGTTCAGCGGCGTCATCTCGGCGTGGGCCGCGGCATCGCCGAGCGTCTGCGCGGATTGCGGCAGAGACTTCTCCGCGTTTGCCGCCGCGGGCCCAACCGGCTGATTCTGCGCGGATTTCGCAATCGCTCCAGCCTTCTGTGCAGCGTCCTGCAGGCTTGCCTGGATGCCGGGCACTTCCTTCTTCAGCCTGTCGCGCGCCGCCTGTTCCATACCGCGGGCCTGGTCGAGCAGATCGGCGGTCTCCCGCGATTCGTCAGCTTCACGCCGCAGGTCGGCCGCGATTTTTTCCATACGGTCGGCCAGCGCGTGCTGAGACTTGTCGCGAGCGTTCTCTTCGCCCAGCGCTTTCGCAAGCGCGTCGCGCGCGGCATCGATCGCGTCAGCCTTCTGACCTGCAGGTTGTTTCTCGCCGCCTTCTGCGCCCTGCTTGCCTGCCTTCGGATCGGATTGCGCCGCCGGGTTATTCGCCGCGGGACTCTTCGCCGGATCATTTGCCGCCGCATCGGCGCTGGCAAGCTGATCGGCCATCTTGTCGAGCGCATCGGCGTTCTTGATTGCAGCTTCGATCTCGGGCGCGATCTCCTGGTCCTTCAGGAACGCCGCGATGTCGGCGCGCGCCTGCTTGAGTGTGTTCGGGTCGCCGTGCTGAACCTTGCTCGCAAGATCGGCGAGCTTCGCAAGATTCTTGCTCGCCTGCTGCGCCTGCGCCTGACCGTCCTTCGGGCCCTTCATCTCTTGTGAAGGATTGTTGCGCGCGCGGTCCAGCATCGAAGCAGCAGGCTCGAGCTTCGCCGCGGCTTCGTGATTGATTGCCGCCGCCAGTCGCGCCATGTCATCGGCCTTGTCTTTAAGCATCTGCGCCTGATCGGCCGCGGCTTTGACACTGTTGGGGTCAGCCGGATTCGGCGGCGGAACGTCTTTGGCCTGATCGCGCAGCGCTTCGGCCTGCAAGGCCAGCCGCTCGGCTGAGGCCTGCGCCTTCGCGCGGGCGGCTTCGGACTCTTTGGCGGCCTTGTCGAGTGCCGCCGGGTTCGCCGACATCGGCTTGTCCTGCGGCAACTGGGCCAGAGCGTCGCCGGTCTGGTGCGCGTGCTGTGCCGCCTCGCGCAGCGGCTGCGCCAGGTCGGCGCCGTTCCAGTTCTGCGCCATTGCCGCCATCTGCTTATCGACGCTATCGGCGATCTTGTCTGCGTTCTGTGCCTGGGCTGCCGTTTCCTTCCCCATCGCCTCTTCAGCTTTGCGTTGGGCATCGGCGGTCTTCGCATCTTCGGGCTTGCCGCTCAGCGCTTCGGCTGCTCTCTTGTCGAGCATTTCAGGCGCCTTCGTGGCTCCCGGTGTCGCCGCGAGCTGCTGAGCTTGCAGCACAACGTTGTTATCCATTGCTCCCGTCGCGGCTTGCGCGGCCTGCTGCAGGTCCTTCATTTTGGCGCGAAGCTGCTCAGCCGTCTGCTGCTGCTGCGGTGCATTATCCGGACTGGCGTCTTTCTTGATCGCCTTGTTCGCATCGGCCAAGGCCGTTTCGGACGCTTTCAGCGCGTCGTGGAGTCTGACGGCTTTCTCGACCTGCTGCGCTTTCTTCGCAAGCTCGAGCGACTGATTCTGCATCTCGGCGGCCTGCTGGCCCATGTTCGGTATCGCCTGGTTGCTCTGCGCCAGCGCTTCCGGCGTGCGCGCTTCGTTGAGCCGGCGATCGAGTTCGCTCGCCAGGCCGCGGGAAAGCTGCTCAGCCTGCTGCGCGACCGCCTGCAATGCCTGGCGCTCGCCGAGCGGGCGCCGCGAATCCGCCGCGGCTTCTTTGAGCTCGGAAGCGATCTGCGAAGCCTGCGCCTTCATGTCTTCGGTCAACGCGCGAACGGTGGCGTCAGCTTTCGCCATCTGTTGAGCGCGCTGAGCATTTTCTTTCGGAAGCTGCGCCGCCTGGACCAGTTCATTGAAAGCCTTCGCAGCGGCAGCAGCGTCCTGGCTGAGCTGGATTAACTGAGAGGACGCGTGGAACTGGTTGTGCAAAATCTGCTTCGACCAGTGCGCCAGCGCCTGCCTATAGCGTTGCCGCACGACGTGATAACCCGTGACCCAGCTCTGGACCTGGTCATTCCACTGCAACAATGGCAAAGCCAGCGCGGGGGAACTCGTCTTCAAGCCGTCGAGTTCACGGGTCAGGTCCAGCGCCTGCTTTGTCCATGAGACACCTTCCGTCTGGCCCTGCTGATCCGGCGTCGGCGGAAGCCCGGCGATGCGGCCGAGCGTCTGCGGCAGGGAATTGAAGATTTCGACGCTGGTCTGCAGCCGCGCCAGCGCATGCTGCACTTCCTGCTCGCTGGCAGATTCGCCCATCAACTGCCGGACGCGGCCATCAGTCATCGCGGCAACAGCGGAACCTGTGTGGCGCAATTGCATGGACGAAAGCGGCCCGCGCGGCATGTCGGGACCGGAGCGGGTCAGGACAATATCCGACTTCGGATCCGGCTGGCGATACGCGATCGAAATGTCGTGCCAGCCTTCCGTGAGCTCGATGCCAGCTTCAATCCGCTGCGCCAGATCATCGACGCGCTCGATGCGGACAGCGTCGGCCATGACGTACTCGTTGGCGTGGTTCGTGAGTTTGACCACCATCGTGTTGCTGGTAATCGCGTACTGCCCGCCGAGATCCTTCCAATTATGGCCGGCGTCTGTGAAATCGTTCGGGGCCTGTTCCTGATTGATATGCACGGTCGCGAGCGCGCGATCGCCGTCGCAAACGGTGTAGGGGCAATTCGTGGCGCGATTGGCGTGTTCAGGCCAGGTCGCGAAGACGCGGTAACGGCCGGGCGAAATGTCTTTGAACGTCCACGTTACGACGGCGCTTCCATCGCCGGCCGCTGCGTATAGGCAGTGATTGTTGAGGCCACCCGTGGAATCGACCCAATGGTTGCCGCGGGTGAAATCGAGGCTCTGATCATCAACGATCGCGTCCTTCCACTGATTGATGATCGTCTTTCCGCCGATCGTCAGTCGCACGCCGTTGGCGGAATGGAAGACGTAACGGCCGGTTTTCGGCGCGAGCATCTGTCCCATCCAGCGGGCGCTCAGCCCTGCGCCGTCGTCGAGCTTCCGATCGCGAACGGTCAGCGTGGTCTCTGTCGTGCGGCGCTGCAGGGTGTTGAAATTGAAGCCGCCGAAGTACTCCGCCGCGAGCCCCTGCACGATCGCGCCCTTGGGCGTCCAGCCCGCGGACCCGACGAGTGATGGGGTGATGCGGCCGAGGGTGTTCTTTACGTCGGTACACCGGAGTTCCAGTAGCGTCGCCTGAGCATAACGATGCGCGGCAGTGAGTGACTCGTGGCCCGCCTTCAGATCCTTTTCGATCTCCGGCAGGAGGGTCATTACTACGTCCATGCCGGCGACGATGCTCTGGGCGTCGTTCGAGCGCGCGCGTTCGGCGGCGCGCATCAGCGGCCGCAGCCCGGTGTCCGCGAACTGATCCAACCCGTCGCCGAGAGAATGCAGCACTTCATCGAGCAACCCTTCTTCCGCAAACGGACGCCCCTTATGAATCGCCGCGCCGCTCGCGCGGGCTTCGCGCGCGACCTTGATCAGCGTTTCGCTCAGGAGCAGCCGCTCAGCCGCCTGAAACTCCGGATCGTCGGCGCGGAAGACATTGCGCATCTCCGCAACGTCCTTGCGGGCGTTCTCGAGCAGCTTTCTGGCCTCGCCCATGTGCTGCTGCGCGCGCTCGAGTTCGGCGACGAGTTGCGAGTGCTGGTATTTCGGCCCGGCCGCGACACGCAATCGGCGTGAATCGCTGCGGTTGACGCTGCCTGCCGAATCGACCGCTTCCACGCGGTAGCTGATCGTTTCGCTGCCGTCGAGGAACAGTCCACCCATGTCCCAGGGTTGCGACACGAGCCAAACCTTGTTGGCGTCGGCGGGCCGTTCGAGCGGAATGACAACCGGCTCGCTGCGCTGTTCGGGTTGGACGACCAGCCGCATCGAGACGACGCCGAGGTCATCTTCGGCGCGGACTTCCAGCGGCAGAACCGCCCCGGCGTCTACCGCTTCATCCGGCTGCGGCCGCAGTACGCTGACCTGTGGCGGGAGGTCGGGGACAGCCCGGACGAAAAAGAGAGGGGCATCCGGGTTCGTGACGCCATCCGATGAGCGCAACCGCACCCGGTAGCTCGTGTCCTGGTCGACCTGAAACTGGCAGCTCGCACCGGCGCCCTCAGTCTTCATCGAGACCTTGCGGTCATCGGCGAAATCGAGCATCGCCGCAGCCAGCGGCGTGTTGCTATCGATGGACAGCAGCACCTTGGAGCCCTTCAGCACGGAAACGTCGCCGTTGACGTGATCGAAGCTCTGGGCGGCGAGCCCCGTGTATTGTGGATACTCGACCTTGACGCGCATCCCCGAGACTTCGGGGCGATGCATCACATCGATCTGGTAGGCAATCGACTGCCCATCACCCGATCGCACGCGGTACGACACGCGCTCGTGGATCGGGCCAAGTTTGAACGCGAACTCGCCAGATTCTCGCTCGCCCCCCGCGGTTGGTGCGGCGCTGTTGAGCTGGTCCATGCGCAGCGGCTGCCATCCGCCGCTGAGGGCCCGTGTCTCGAGGATCGCATCCCCGAGCTTCTTTGACGAGATCTTCGCCTGGATGGTGACCGACTCCCCTTCAACGACGCGCGCGTCGCCGGTGGCGACTTCGATCTGAGTCTCACTGGGCCGCTGCAGGTTCAGCCAGGGAAAGAGCGCGCGCGCCATCGCCAGATGCATCTGCATGCCGGGGACCAGGCAGAGCAGCAGGACGAACGCGAGAACGGCGCCTGCGGCTTTGCATGCCTTGCGCGTCGGCGTCCGATCCGGAAGAAGTTCGACGTTCAGCTTCTGAACTGCATCTGCCGCTTCGTCGGCGACGCGCTGAATCATGAGTGCGGAAACACCCTGCGAATTGCCGGGCCGCGCGGCGATTTCCACCGTGGTGGAGATGCGCTCCTGAAGCCCGTTCTCGGGAACGCAGCGTTCGAGTTCGAGAGCGACCTCAGTGGGCGAAGATCGCTTCATTGCTCTACGCAGGAGCGCGTATGCCAATACCACACAGCCGATGTAGATGAAGGCCGCGCCCCACCGCCGCGTGCTGTCTTCGATCTGCAGGAAACGATCGGCGAGCGCAACGGTTGCAAATGCAGCGAGACCGATGCCGAACACAGTCCCCGCTGCGCGCCAGAGAAGCAGGCGCCGTGAAACTTCCGCGAACCGCGTCAACGCGCAAGCGATCGGATCGGGCAGTTCGAGCGGGCGGGCCGGAGCCTCATCTGTCACCTGCATCGCTTTACCTCGGGTATGCCGTTGTTATTACCTTCATTCCCGGCGCCTGTTGCAGGTTTTCGAGGTGCTTCGTGTGCTCTGTTCGCCCTGGGTGCCCATCGCCGTGCGTTTATGCCAGTCCCATCCGCTTTCTGAGCAGCCATTCAGCCGCCAGAAGGCCTACGACCAGCAACAGGGCCGGGTATGAGGACCACGCCTGGTACGAGCTCTCCTGGATGCGTTCCCTGCCCTGCCCCGCCAGTTGTCCAAAGAGTTCGGGCGCTTCGAGAATATCGACGTAGCGGCCACCTCCCGCTTTGGCCACGGCTGCCAGGCGTGCCGCATCCCGCGCGAGTTCGACGCCTTCCTGTCCGGCGTTCTCACGCGCCACCACCTGCACATCATGCTGAATGCCTTCGAACCCCGGCGACGTCACCGCCACTCGAATGGTGTTCACCCCCGCGGGAATGTTCTGCATAAAGCCGCGGTACAATCCGCCGGTCTCCGGGACGAGCTGCAATTGAACGCGCTGGGGTCGTTCAGCGCCAAGCAGTTCCGCGAAGATGACTGCGTCGCTGACGGACTTGCCTTCGCTGTCGCGTGGGCGCGCGAGCACTTCGATGTTTTCGCCGGGGCGAAGCTGCCTGCGGCCGGTGCCGGCCTTCAATCGCGGCCCGCCGCTCAGGCGATTGCTCGTGCCCCAGCGCATCGCCTGCGACCAGAAGAAGGCGTGCACGCGGTCGGCGACTTTGTAACGCCAGTTCCACGTGCCATCCGTTCCGATGTAGAGCACGCGGCCCGCGCCGTAGTATTGCGTGGCGACGACGACGTCTTTGCGCGCATCGTCGGTGACGATCAGGGTCGTGGCGCCGGGCTTGGCGTAAGCCGGGCGCGCGACCCAGGACAGTTCAGGAAGCGCCGGCCAGAGTTTCTCGTTCAGCCCTGGATCGCGCAGAATGCGCACGATTTCGTGCCGCCCGCCGGCCGGATCGAGTTTCACGCGCGACTTCTTGCCCGCTTCCGCCGCCGTCAGAGGCGCGCCACCGCCGGGGATGGATGTCTTGATCGGAAGCAAGTCGGCGATTGGGCCGCCGCCGTACTTCGTCGGCAGGTTCTCAGGCCCGGCGATCAGCACCAGGAACCCGCCGCGATCGGCGACGTACGCAGCGAGCCGCTTCTGATCGGCTTCGCTCAGGCGCTCGGCCGGAACGTCGCCGAGCACGATGATCTCGTAGTCCTCCAGCGCCTTTTCGCCTTCCGGCAGCGCCTTGGGCCGCGCGCCGAGGTTCTCGCCGCTCAGCAGCCAGCGCTCATCCAGTGTCATCTTGCGCTCGCGGCGCAGCAGGCTCGCCACGTAGCGCGACTCCCAGCGCGGATATTCGTCAACGAGCAGCACCTTCAGGCGGTCGTTGGCGACCTCGACGACGGCTTCGGCGCTGTTGTTATTCGTGAGCGCCTCGCCCGGCAGCGGCTTGATCGCCGCCGTGAAGATATTCGCGCCCGGCTTGTCCGCGGGAATATCGAAGCTCTCGGTTCGCCATCCATCATCGCCGATCGTCAATTCGCGTGTCTGCAGGACCTGCTCGCCGCGAGACAGCGTCAGTGCGCACTTCTGTCCCTTGAATCCAGCGGTGCGGATTTGCGCGTTCAGACGGATCGTCTCTTCCATGAAAACGGAGAGTGTTCCTTCCAGGCGCGCCACGCAGAGATCCGGAGGTGCGTCCATGCTCCCGATGCCCACCGTGTGAACGGTGATGCCGCGAGCCGCCAGAACGCGTGCCGCATCTTCCGGAATGGCGCCGCTCGTGTGGCGTCCGTCGCTGCAGATGACGACGGCGGAGACACTGTCCTGCGCGTGCCGTTCGCCGATCTTCACCAGCGGCGCGGCGAGATCCGTGTCCGTCGGCGGAAGGTCCTTTGCCGCTTCCGAAGTCAGCACGAGGTCGCGCAGATCGGTGTCGAAGCCGTACTGAACGAGATCGACTTTGCCGCTGGCCGCTTCGGCCGCTTTGCCCTCCATCATCGCTTTGAGAACGGCGGCGCGGTCCATGGACGCCAGTTTCTCCAGCGCTTCGATGACTTTCGAATCCGGCGCATACGCTTCGACTTCTACGACGTGGAACCCAGTGTTCTTGTTGTTTGCTGTTCCGCGCAACCGGATCGCTTTTAATGCAGCAGGCTGAATATCGATCTCCTGCCAGCTTTGTAGCGGCTGCTTGCTTCTGTCCGCCAGCGTGGTGAAGGCTTGTCCGTCCGCGGACCCTTCGAGAATGTAGCTGTACGTGCGGTCGGCTTCGCGATCCCATAACAGGAAGCGGATGCGGCTGATCTTCTGCGGGGCAGCGAGCGTGATTGTCAGCCCACCTTGCGGCTCAGCCTTGAAGTCATACCACCCGAAACCCTGGCCTCCGTCGTAGTTCGTGGCGTTGCCGTCGATGAGCGCACCTGCAGTGGGCGAACCGCTGGCCGTCGCTCCCTGCCGTAGAAGATTGGTCGAAGCACCCTGCCCGAACGCGCGGTCCACTTTGTCCTGCTGCAAGCGGCAGGCAGCGCCGAGCTTTCCGGATTCCTGCGCGGCGGTTGCCAGCACTTTGGCGCGTTCTGAAAGCCGGGCCACAGCGTCAGCGCCATCGAGCGCGATGTCCGCGAGTTCCTTCCGCACGGCTTCAAGTGACGCGTTCAACGCCTCGGCCTGAGGCTTGAGTTCAGGTGTCTTGAGCGCTTTAGCGGCTTTCGACGCCTCTCTTGCCGCCGCGTTCAGGGCTTCGCGTGCCTCTCCGATGCGCTCGCGAGCCGAAGAAAGATTCGCCGCGCCCTCCTGGAGCAGTTGCTGCGCCTGCCTCGTGCTCGCCGCTGCCGATTCGATGCTCGCCTGCACCGACGTCAGCGCTGCCGCGGCCTGCTCCGCGCTCGTGTCTCGATGGCTGCCGTCGAGAAGCCCCAGGGCGATCGCCATGCGCACACGGCGCTCCAGCGGATCGTGCGTATCCTTCACGCTCATGCTGGTGGAACTGTCGCGTAGGACGATAACGCGCGGCGGCTGGATGCTGGCGAGCACACGATGAATCACCGGTTGCGAGAGCAGCAAAATGAGCAATACGACGGTCGTCGTTCGCAGCATTCTCAGGCGCTGTCCCGCGAGGCTGTAGGGTTCGGTCTCGCGCCGATAGAGCCGGCAGATCAGGTAGCCGAGTCCGGCAGCAAGAGGAATGGCCAGCCACCATTCCCAGCCTTTCAGCACGAGGCTTATTCCTGGCGACGCGCCGTCCATTCTTAGGCCCACCTTCGCGTGAGGTACGTTTCCAGGAAGCACAGCGCGACGGCGAGCATCAGCATGTACTGGCTGACGTCGTAGCCGCCCGCGTCGAGCCCGATCAGACTTGCGAGCGTGCTCCAATCCGGCGCGTGGCGCGCGCCGATGTCGCGTTCGAGCTTTGCGTAGTCTTCGCGCTTCAGCCGCTGCAGGCTGCTCTCGCGGCGATCCGGCCCGATGACATAGAAGGTGCGCTGCTCGGGCGGCGCGTTCTCAGGCATGATTGAGTACAAGCCCGGCCGGGACGTGTCCTCGTGAGAGAAGATCGAGAGCGCGCCCTGCGTCTGGGGCTTGAGTGTAACGAGGTCGCCTTTTGGTGGCGCAAGTTGGTGTCCGCGCCGCGCGTCATCACCGGCAGCAACGTATGAGAGCACCTGCCCGACCTGAATATTTCGTGGCGGGATCACGGCCGACGCCAGGTCCAGCACCAGATTCTGCATCAGCGGCACGTAGAACGGATGCACCGGAAGATCCGACCAGCCATTGTCCACAGCGGTCGTGAAGAGCAGCACCTTCCCCTCTCCAAGGCGCTTCTGGATCAGGACTGGCGCGCCGGTGCTCAGCGTCGCGAGCGTGCGGACATCTTCCTTGTTCCCCGTCGTGCCGACCGAGATGTAGTTCCGGATCAGCGCCTTCGACCAGTCGTTGCCTTTCTCCGGGCGGAAGAGATCGAGCGCGGGAACGTCGCTGACGATGCCGCCCAGATGAAGCGCTTCCTGCTTCGCCTCTCCACCGGCGGCAACTGTTTGAACGACGTCGTTCTTCACACCGCGGATGCGCTCCAGCGGCACCGGCAGGAGGCCGCCGCCCTGGCGATACAGATCGCGATTGTAAGCATCGATCTGCACGCGGTCGCCGAGTGACACGAACAGGCCGCCGCCGGCGATCACGAAGCGCTCCAGTTCGGAGACCACCGTCCCAGGAAGCGCAGCGACGTTGGCGAGAATGATGACCTTGAACTTGCCGAGCTCGCGATACTTCAACTCCGATGCATCGATGACGGTGGGCTCGATGACCGTGCGCCAAAGCGGGTCTTCGTTATCGCGAGGCGCCAGCGCGAGCTTCAGAAATCCACTCTCGCTCGACAGCACCGAAGCGCGGCGGTCGCCATCCACGATCAGCACCGGCAGGCGGTCGATCACCATGACGCTATGAAGAAGCTCGTCATCGTCAGCGAGCACGTCCGCCGACGCCCGGAGCTTACAGGAAACGTAGTGCGATCCCGGACGCTCAAACTTGTGCTCGAACGTCAACACCTCGCGGCCTTCCACCGGCAGATCGATCGTGCGCGTGAGCTTGGGCGCGCCATCCACCGCAAACGTGACGGCAATGCCATGCATCGCCTCCGGACCTTCGTTCGCAACCGTGATGTTGAACGACACGGGCGAGAAGCAGTCCACGACCGCGCGCGAGGCACTTAAGCCGGTAATGGCCGCGTTCACCGGGCGCCTCTCAGCAACGGATGCGAGAACGATGTTCGCCGGCAGTTTGCTCGACTTCACCGCGCTGGAGAGGAACGACCAGCGCGCGCCATCCTGCATCTCCCAG
>Ga0196964_10000623_pt1 | contig 20341 bp, 12 predicted proteins | sample S1_10metaG_FD_148615 | JGI IMG/M metagenome (GOLD analysis project Ga0196964, IMG submission 148615) | Soil microbial communities from Anza Borrego desert, Southern California, United States - S1_10 | ecosystem: Environmental > Terrestrial > Soil > Desert | place: USA: California | collected... | reverse complement strand
AATGTATTTCAGCACAGTGGATTTCCCACATGCAATCCCGCCAGTTATGCCTATCTTTTTTCTCATTTGCCTTCGTTTATGTTATACTTCATCTCGAACATGAAAGTTTATCAATTGCTGCTCGTCGGTCTGGCGGTGTTGTTCCTAACCCCGTTTTTGTTCCTCTGGTCGATTAACACAGCGTTCGACCTGAACTTCGTGATGACGGCTCCACGCTACGTAGCACTGCTCGTGCTGCTTCTCATCGTGGGCTTCTTCAAAATGAGCTTCACCTCCTCAAAGACAACCACTCAAACTTCTAGGAGATTCTAAGCATCCTCTGGAAAGCATGGGTATGTACAGCATTGTCATACCCATGCCAGACAGCGTTAAAGCTGATGTTTTAGCTGCATTTAGTGCTCAGTTTGGATACGCCGAGACTGTAACGGACCCAAACACGAATCAGCAAATTCCCAATCCGGTCACCAGGGAGCAGTTTGTTGAAGATATGGTTGCCTACTACATCCTCGATGTAGTCAAGGGGCATCTGCTACGTCAAGCCATGATTTTGGCTGAGGTTGAAGCCGAAATTGAACTAAACGACCGAGCGGCTCAGGCTATTGCTTATTACGACTATGTTCGAGAGCACGGCGTCGAACCCTAGATGTGAGATACGACAATCTTGCGACGGAAAAGCGGGCCTCGTGCGGCAACTTTCTTCCGGCGATTCTTGCGCCACTTATCAAACTTGTCGTTAATTGATTGCCACGCTATACCAATTTCCCACCCAATCCAGGGCACCATCCACACTTCGCCCTTCATTGTCATCCATGTGTAGACGAAGACGCCGAGAAATGTGAAGAACACAACCAAAGGCAGGAATGCAAAGAACAATGCCCCTCGCAGGTCGTTCTTTGCCAATTTCTCCGGCACAACTTTCTTGCCAGCTTCCATGAAGTAATCAGCCGCCATCTTTCCAATACCTCCTGGCGCAAAGCCCACCAGAAAGGAAATTAGAAATCTCGTTCCAGTATCCAGATGGCTGATGTCAATCATCGACGTTCGATTATTATACCAGACATTGGGTATGATAGCTGGCGTGAAACTTCTCTATTGCGGCATGTGCGGCGACTTTAGAGCGCCCAACCCGAATCCAGACATTTGGACGACGTGTAGATGCGGTGAGTCTAAAGTGCGGTGGATTGACCCTTATGCGGGCACCCTCTCTGTCGATACGTCCAACAAGGACAAAGTGCGAGTTCTCGGACTGCACAACGGCATGATACGGGCTTCAATGGAGAAGAGTTTCAACAGCGAGCAATGGAGGGAGTTCACCGAGTATCTGACAAGCGAAGCCGAAGGCTATCTGTTCCACAAGGATGCCAGAAACTGCCCGTTTGCCTTCGTGCGCATCGGCGAGAGCAACGACACCTTCTTCGAGGACTACTGGCAGGCAAGACAAGAAAGAATCCGTCTTCAGAAGGAAAGGGACGCTAAGCAGCCGGAGACGACCGAAGAGGCTACGAGCACATGAAGCCGTCTATGTGGTCTCTTTTGCCGCAAAATACGCACAGATAAACATCAACCACGTCTCTGGGCTTTTCGAGGCACCAGTCTGGTGTCATCATAACAGCGTGGTGGCTGTAGATGTACTTCATCGGAAGCAAACATTCCTCACAAGTCGCACATTCCTCGATTACAGAAACTCTACATGGCATGATTTCATATACCATGTACAACAAGTCGCACCATGCTTGAGCGAGATAAATTCCTAGGCTGTCTGATTGCTGGCGCTGCCGGTGATGCACTAGGTGCGCCAACCGAGTTCATGGCACCCTATGAAATCGTCGCCAAATATGGTGACGGCATCAAGGATATGGATGAAGCCTACGGTCGTGTGGGAGCAATCACAGACGACACGCAGATGACGCTATTCACCGCTGAGGCAATGCTCGAACACCTGCAAACGGGCAAACACGCCGAAGTGTGCCTCACGCAGTCGTATCTTTACTGGCTCATGACCCAGGATGACAAGTTTGTGCCGGAACGATACTACGGCGGCAGGCTCATGGGGATTCCTGAACTTTGGAGCCGACGCGCTCCAGGAACGACTTGCTTGTCGGCGTTGCGCTCGATAGCAAAGACCGGAGTCGCCGAGAACAACAGCAAGGGATGCGGCGGCGTTATGCGAACCGCACCTATTGGGCTTGTCTTCGAGCCGAAACGGGCGTTTCTTATGGGGCGAGCTGCTGCCTCCATCACCCACAAGCATCCTGACGGCTACAATCCTGCGGGATGTCTGTCGATGCTGGTGAGTCTTCTCATTCGACAACCGAACATTCCGCTACGGGAACATGTCAGTGCGGTGTTAGATGTTGTTAAGAAGGAAGCGCCTGAATCTCACACCGTTGTATGTCTAGAAAAGGCGCTGTCGCTCTCGCACAATGATGACGAATGGTTTGATTACAAGAACATAGTTGCAATTGGTGAGGGCTGGACAGGCGATGAAGCGTTCGGAATCGGTGTTTATGCTGCTCTTGCAACAGATAGTCTTGAAAAGTCTATTGTGATGGCTGCAAACCACGGCGGGGACACCGACAGCACGGCTGCAATTGCAGGAAACATCGCCGGAGCCAGAGACGGAATCGGAGCGGTGCCTGAGCGCTGGCTGCGAGAACTCGAACTAAAAAATATCTTGGAAGAAATTTCGGAAGAGCTATACAACACCTTGCATCGTGCCGTATAATAACCATCAATGGCAAAAGGCGACGCAATCAACGAACGCAAGGCATGTGCCCGGAAGATTACAAAGCTCTTCAGCGATATCAAGCAGAGCAAGACCAAGTTTCCCAATTCGTGGCCTCGGGAAAAGCGCACCGAAGTGAACTTCCGAATCAAAATCATCCAGGATTATTTCGACCGTGAAGCCTACGCAACCGCCAACGAGCGCTGTGAATGGCTGACCAACGACTTCAAGATTAAGCTGTAAAGTATGCCGTACAGAGCCATACAATTCGGCTGGGACGATGCCGACGCAGACCATTCCAGGGGCGGATTTAGCTCCGCTGAAGAAGCATGGGCGTACGTCCAGGGTTTCATATGTGCTCAATGCGTGGCGGACATCAAGCGTGGGCACATGATTGAGGACGAGGGATTGCTGGTGAAGGGCGTGCAAGACACGTCTTGCGGCAGCGAATGGCAAGTGGTGGCTGAGAATGCCCAAACATCTGTCGCCCATCGGTAAAGAGCTTTGGCGGCGCTTAAAAGAGCGCCGTCTCACTCAGGCGGAGTTCTCCAAACGCATCTATCGCAGTCAGGAACACGTCCGGCAGGTTATGCACGGCAAGCGACGTGCCACTCTCACTTTCTGCGCCCTCTGCTCGCTCGAACTGGGCGAAACTATCGGTTTTTGGGAAAATCTCACGAAGACAGGTTTACAAAAATCCTCAAAAGCTCGCATAGATATAATGTGAGTAACAAGAGATGAATGCCACGGACCCTCGCATAGACGCTATAATGCGGCTAACAGGATGCAGTTTGGAGTCAGCAGAGCTGGCTCTTACCAACATTGAGCGTGGCGAGATTGCTTCCGAGGAACCAGAAGAAATGCCGAAACCGCCCACTCAGACCGCAGGACTCGAAATCAAGCAAGTCATCGTCATGCGTGATGACTTGAACATGCGCAAAGGGAAGATGGCTGCACAGGCTGCACATGCTGCGATGGCATTTCTGGTCGATAAGCTCGGGATTCGCAAGCCAAAATCGAAGCAGCTTACGGATATGCCTCAATTTAGCACCGAAGAGGCTAAATGGCTCACGGCTCAAAGCACCAAAGTGGTCGTGCGGGTGAAGAGTGAAGCCGAACTGATGCAAGTGTATCAGAACGCTGTCGCCAAGCGCCTCAACGCTCACCTCATTCTCGATGCCGGTCGAACTGAATTCGGCGGCGTCCCGACCTACACCTGTTGCGCCATCGGTCCAAACTATGCCCACGAGGTCGATAGCGTCACCGGAAATCTGGAGCTTCTGTAGATGAAGTTTACAACTTCAGTCGCGTTCGACAACTACGAAAGCCGCGTTGTTATTGAAGCTCTCAATCCTGTGAGACTGATAACCAACTACGTCAAAGATGAACTAATCTGCGGCATTGAGCGAGACAAGCTGTTTTCGACACTGAATCATTACAGCCAAGCTCGCAATCCGATGACGTTGACTTTGCTGCAAAACCTCGCTACGATTCTGGAAGTCCTGAAGACAACCTTGAAACAAGATTTCCAGAACGTAATGGACGAAGCTAAGCGCAATGCTGAGATTCTCCAGAAAGAACGGGAGAAAGGCGGCGTAGCCACAGCGCAAGTTCCGCTCGTTATGGACCCCGTTGGTCTTGCTGAAATGATTCGCGACACCAGAGAGCGGCAAGTGCAAAAGGTAGAAGAAGCTCAGGTCATCGTCAAGAAAGCTCTTCGCAAAATGAATGCCCTTGCTTTGATATGCGCAGAATACAACACTGCGGATATCGAAGACATCAGCGACGAGGAGTAATTCAAGTCGCTGTATAAAACCTCTACTATGAAGAGGTTTATTGCTCTTACCGCCCTTGCTCTGTGCGTTTTCTCGGCGGCGTTTGCCCAGAATAGCGAGAATAAGGTCATTCGTCGCATCCAGATTCGAAAGGCTGACCCGCAGCTTATCTGGCTGCTTCTCCAGGGACGCACCACGTTCAACACCCCGCCCGAGCTGTCAACTATTCAAAACATTAGCGGCTTCGGCAATGGTGGTTTTGGAGGCAGCGGTTTTGGCGGAAGCTCGGGCGGCGGCTTCGGTGGTTCTGGTGGAGGCTTTGGCAGCGGTTTCGGCGGCGGTGGCAACCGTGGCGGCCAAGGCGGCGGCTAAGCGAACGGTTCTTCGATAACAGGCGCTGTCAACATGACATAGCCGTAAAACACAACACAAACTGCCACATATCCAACCACCCAGACCATACTACGTTCTCCTTCATTAAAGGTCTGGGTGTCACCTCACTCCAATTATAAATTGGAGACGAACATGGCTTCCAAAAAAGAAAAAGCGTCCGAGAAAATTGTGCCTCAAGAAGAACTCGTGGAAATCGAAGCTGAGTCCACCGAGAGTCAAGGTGTTTTAGACCAGGTTGTCGAAGAAGGAAATGAAGCTACCGCTTTAGATACGGGCTTCGAGGTTAGTATCATGGCTCTTGATTCCAAAACTCAAATTCAGAACATTGCGACCGACTTGGGCAATGCCTGGGATAAGGTGAAAGCGACCTACACCAGCGGCGACAGCTCAGACTCAAAGCTGAAAGTTTCCAACGCTCGACAGACAGTTGTCACTCAGATGACCACCAGCGAATACGACAACGCTGAAGTTCTGGCCAAGGCGTTTCGAGACGTTGAAAAGAAAATTGACTCGACAGTAAAGCCGGTGTTGAAGGGCTGCTGCGATGCGCTAGAAACTTACACCAAGAACCAGCACGCGAAGAAGTTCCGAGACAAGTGGAACGCCACTTCTACGGGTACCAATGACCCAACATGGCCAGCCAATTTCCGAGAACTGTGGCGCTTGATGGTCAACGAAGAACTTATCGTGAAAGTTGCACACGTCACGAAGGCTTCCGGCTCCTGGCCCGCCACGATGACTTCGGACACAGCAATCGTTCTGGATGAGAATCTGGAAATTCGATTTGCCAGCTCCGCAGGCACCTCGACTGACGAAATTGTAGCGACTCTCGTATTGCAAAAAGCAGACCTGACGACTTCGATTCAGACTGTCACCATTCCTGTTGGCACGACCGTAGGAACACGATTTACTATCGGTTCTTCGAGCACCAAGGGAATTACCATCACTAACGTCTCCATCGCCACAGACAACGGCGTGAACGGCGACGAACTGCAACTCTGGGTCAAGAGCGCAGCCTAACGACCTGAACATCAAGAGCCAAAACAGCAGGAGTTTATCTCCTGCTGTTTTTATTTATCGAACCACTACCGTCAGGCTCATCACTGGAGTTCCGGTGTGCGTGGCGTCCTTCGGCGTAACCTTGAACGAGTAGGCTTCACCAGCCACCGTAGTGTTAGCGGCAATTTTCGGATTTGTAGAAATTGGCGTTTGCCCGTCGTTCTTAAACCACTCAACTGTGCTCGTATGTGTCGTGCCGTTGATTGTGGTTTCATTGCCTTCTCCGTCGTTGAAAATGTAGTAGGCTCTCAGTTCCTCGCCAGCGGGAACGTAGTAATTGCCGCTTGAAGCTGGGTCTTCCACCAGTCCGCCAGCAGAAATCGTTACGCTGCGAACATAAGGAATCCGATTGCTGCCAAGCGTTACGGCATCGGTGGACTCTTCAACACCCACACTGATTCCATCCGAAACCTTCACCTTAACCTTTACCTGGTCGTTGGTCTTAAACAACGACAAAGCGCCGACATCGACTTTACGCTCCAGGGTCCTGTTGTTGTATTCTGGTAGCGCATTCGAATTGATACCAATGGTCTCGATGTTCTCAGAAGTAATTTGATAGAACCCGTCCGCATCCGCAGGCAAGCTGTAGGTTGCAGGGTCGGCAGGACGCTTTCTCCACCAAGTCGTCTCGGTTTCGCTCTCCTCGTTGCCGTCTGGAGAGTAATAACTGTATTCGAGAAGCATGCGCTGGTAAGCAGTACAGCTCACAGGAAGAATTTCCGGTTCACCAACAATCTCTGGGGCGTTTGTGTTTTCGTATTGAAAAACGAGGCGCAGGTTCTTTCTGACAGTGTAGTACAAGCCAAAGTTGTCTAGCACAACAGGCGTCACAGGGTCGAAATTCTTGATTTCGACTCCGACTCGGAACTTCGGAGCAAATTGGATAAACACCGTGACGATATCGGTCCGTTCTCGCTCCTTATAGAAGGTGACGGTGCCTTCGTCAGGATTGAGCCAGAAGCCGCCACGCTTAATCTTCTTATTCACAAGCACGATAGCTGTAGCATCGTGCGGCCAACCACCGTTCACGAGCGTGTAGGTTCGACCATCCTTTGTCGTCGTGGCTTCGCCGTCAGTAATCACCAACTCTTGGGGTGTGATAATCGTGACCTTCACCACCTGAGTCTGAGGCTGCTCGGCGGAGAAATAAACAAATCCCTGACTGCCATCATATCCATCTGGCGGAACTTGCTGATATTGACCGTTCACCAGGATGTAGACTTCAATTAAATCCGTCGTTGCCCATGTCACTGTCTGACCGGATGCATCCTTGACATAGTAGTAATGGAAATCAGTAGTGATTGTGTCGAGCTTATCCTGAATTTCTTCGTCGGTGAATTGGATGCTCGATTGGCGATTCGGAAGCGCACCTTTTCGCCCATTATGAATCGGCTCGAAGTCTGCGAAGTCAGTGCTGTCGCCTCTTATGATTCCCCACGTTGTGCGTGCTGTCCGAGGCAAATCAACTGCCGCGCTCAGCAGATGCTCGAAGACCATTCCACTCACGTCTTGAGTTGGAGTGACCAGATATTGGTAAGCAGGCGACACTTCGACATGGTAGAGCTTCTGCAATTCTGGTGTGACTGCGCTGCCACCCGATGTCCAACCTTGTGTCATCGTGACACGGTATTGGATTCCAAGAACCTCTTCGTTTATAGCGTAGTCAACATCATTTGGCAAGCTCACCCAAGGCGTGAAATTAACTCTATCCAGAGTAAATCGCACCTCAGCAACACACGTAGCCGCTACGCTGTCGCTTGACGGAATGTTGTACTTGGCTCTTGCTTTTCGGATAAAGGTTGGCTCGTCGTAATCGAATTCACGATGCCAAGACGCCTGAAAGAGTGTATTGTCTCCTCCGTGGAGGAACGAATTCTTAGCCTCGTCCCAGTCCTGACCGACAGTGCCATCAGAGATGTCAAAGTGCTTACCATCGCTGGCGGCGACAAGTGTTCTCAAGTTGTCTTGCTTGTGCCCGTGACCGAGACCGTAGATGAATGGCTGGACACCATCGTCATCCCATGCTGATGCAGCAGTCAAGCCTGCACTCTCTGCATTGCCTTCTCCATCGCCGTCAGCCATAAGGAAAGCGGCTGGAACCATTGCCTCAGCAAATTTCTCGATAACGTAGTCACGAACATCCGTGTACAGAGGAATATTTGTCGCTAGATATCCGCCTGTAGTACCCCAATCACTGGCTTCTCCGAGCGCATCAAGAGCATCCCAATACGCAATCACATCATTGAGACGAAGAGCATTCTTATCCTCAAGGTATTGAACGACTTCTTTGGCTCTTGTCAGCGTGCCTTCTTCGTCGTCTTCAACAACGATGGCGTCAATGATAGACTGCTTGTAAAGTCCAGCGAAAGCCATAGACGCGGCATCGAACGGCTCACTGCCGTTTCCTCGCTCGTGTAGAGCGCTTGAAACGACTTCCAGTGTGCCTTCCACGTCGTTGGTGAAGCCCTCTGTGCGCTCAAGGATATTACGTCCGAATATCCAAAAATCGCCGTAAGACGGAATGAATTCTTGTGCAGCTAGCTCTGGGAACAAGCTTCCAGAAAGCGTGCGCTTAGTTCTGTCGAAGAGTCCAGTGATAAGTTCAGGAATCACTGTCTCCCGAGGATTGCTTGATGCCGGGTCTCCCCACTTCATGGACTTCGTGTCATCGACAACGAATGCGCCTATCACCTGCGCCGAAGGAATCATGTATCCATCATCCGTGATGAGATATCCTCGTCCCGTGCCTTCACCATACCCAACATCATCGGCATTAGAATGCATGCCGATAGGAATGGTTGTTTCAGTTACCGTTACGGGCGCATCAAAGTAGACTCTGAAGTAGAAATCTTCATTGGTCTGAGCAACCCATGTTGGAACCAGTCCGCCTACGTATGCCTGTCCATTTGCATAAGGATTGCTGACCTTTGAAGTGTGCCATTTGAATATTGGGATGCCGCCCGAAGCAATGTTCTCCTTGACGACAACAGCGTAGGTGTTGGCTGGATTCAGTCCAGTCACTTCGATGTTCAGATATTTGAACCCCGGATATTCGACATCTGATGCAAAAAGCGTGTCTGGCGTTCCGACAGGAGAGATTGCAGATGTAGGCGCACCGCTTGATGTGTTGTAGATGGCGATTGTAAGGTAGTTGTTTAGTGATTGCTCATATTCTGGCTCATCCTCGATGTCTTTAAGCGAGAGATACAGTGCCACTTTCATCGTGTCAGTGGTGCCTGTTGCGGGCTTAAAAGTTTGCGCCAGATAGCCGCCGTCGAACTGCTTGGCTGCGCTTATCTCGTGAGTAAAGTCGGCAAAGCTCAGTCCATCCTTTGGACGATACCAAGTGTCGCCTTCGTCATTCGAGGCATACAGTCCACGGTCGGTAGCCGCAAAAATAGTGTCGTTGACGATTTTAAGGTCGTAAACAGACGTGTCTCCGCCCGCTATGCGTTCACAACGCTCCCAGTCATATCCGTCGTTGTATGAGCGGTATACGCCTTTGTTCGTGCCAATGAATATCTTGTAGATATCGGGCGGGCCAATATCGCTATCATGTGCATAACAGTAGCAGGAAACGCCAGCCAGCTTGTGTGCCTCAGAGTAGAAATCCAAGACAGGGATTCTCGTTGGGTCTGGGTCACACCATCGCCAATTTCTGACGATGTAAATACCATTGTTCGAAAGCAGTATGAATGGAATGCTGTTCGGCCGAGTTGATTTCGTAATCTTATAGAACTTCACCGGCACGGTCGTTTGTCCGCCATTGGGAAGCTCTACTGTAATCAGTTTCTTCGAAGAGCCGAACATCTCTCGCCCAGTGAGAACGCTACTGTACTGCCCACCACGATTTCCGTCAGTTACGGCATACAGCCCGTCTTCTGTGCAGAGATACAGAGCATTCACCTTCGTCTGCGTGGTGTTGCCACTAGAATCCGTGCTGATTCTGATGAATTGGTCGTGATGAAGACCATACACCCGTTTACCGTCAAGAGCATCAAAATGGTCGGAAATGAACGTATTCTCTGCTGTGTCGTAGAGAACGAAAGCCAGTCCGTCGTCTTTGCCCCAAGCGTCGTAAGTGAAGCCAGTTTTCCACGGCTGATTGTCAAGTTGAGCGAAGATTGCTTGTGGATATGTCGCATTCAGCGTCCACGTGCTGCCGCTGTTGGAATAGGCTCCCGTATCGGTGCCAGCAACCAAAGAGCCGCCGCCAGAACCTGCGTTAAACGATACGCTCTGAATGAAATAAACGGTGTTAGAGTCAGAAAGGTCGCTCTCCTTCTTCCATTTGCCGCCAGAGTAAATCCAAATTCCCTGGTCGGTGCCCACACGCATATTCTCGCCAGTTGCGGCTGGTGCGTGGATGAAATACACAGCACGTGGCTCTATCGGGTCATCCTCGCCGGTCGCTTCATAGCCGACATACAGCGTTGATGAGCTGCCTGTGACATCAATTTCAGAAGTTGAAAAGTCAAAGAATAGCGCATTCTTCGGTCCCCGGTCTGCCTTCGTTCCCTCTTTCGGGTACACGCCGAAATTATTAAACAGCTCTGGACTTGGAAACTCTGTCTTACCCTTGATAGATAGCTGGATGGTGTTGACGCCGCCAAGCGAGTTCAAGTGATACGTTTGATTCACCTGTCGCTTGGTGATTTCATCTTCGATGCCGAGAATCGACTTGACTCGAACTACGTATACCTTGGTGACTGTAGCAGGGAAAGTGGTCGTTCCCGAGCGTGGTTTGGCAAGAGAAATTTGTCTTGTAGCAGGGTCGATGGTGACATTGATTCGCTCCTTGGTAAGTGTCGTTCGAAGTTCCAGATAGTCAACATCAACAGGAATGGCTCGGTCGTCCGCTACGTGCAGAATCGTGTCCTGAGCGGTGAAATCCTCACTCAAGACCGTTGAGTGCTCAGCGTCAGTGACGAAGCTGTTCGGCAATTCTTCGTGCGGTGTATCTCCAACGTTTGAAATGAAAGCTCCCAATCGAATGATTGTAATTTTCACCTTCCCGGCTTGCAGTCGGGTCAAACCAGAAATAAACGTGATTTCACCCAGTTCTGGGTTGAGTAGATAGCTGATTTCACTTGCGGAATCACCGATATAGACGACAACATCCGCACCTGATGAATTCCAGGGCGCTACATAGAACTTCTGATAGTCTTTCTCGTAAACGAAGTTTTCATAAAGCGGGCGAGCCGTATCGAAAATAAACGACTGAAAAGCCACATTGTGAACCAGTGTTGCCCCTGCTGTCCCAAATGGCTCCGATAGAAATTCCTCGCCCGTGAGAGCATTATAGACGGTCGGCTCGTGTGATTCGAGGAAGTGACTGGTTACACGTGTCCAAGGTGCAGCCGAGCTGAGTGAATCCCATAGTCCATTGCCGCTCTTCCAGATGCCCTTATCCGAAGCAACATACAAGACACCGTAGTCCCCTCCGGTAACCGACACCATGTCCCTGGCTTGTCCCTGATGCTCTTCTTCCCAGTCGAGCAAGTTAGAAGATATCGAACCCCAGGTTGAAGTAACGCTATCATATGGGTCGATTATTCGGTAGATGCCCTTGTCCGAAAGCGCAAAGTAATTGCTTGGGTCGAACGTGCGCTGATGAAGATTCAGGAATGTGCGGCTCTCATCTCGCACAGCTCTGAAGTAAATATCTTTCCACGGTATGGCATCCGTGCCAACCGTTTTCGTGCCGGTAACATTAACTTGCCAAACGCTTCCGCCGTTGATGCTTCCATTTGCGACTCGAACGTAATGAGTGGAATCTACACTGGATGCAGCAGCCATGTCTGCTGCTCGTGTTAGGGTGACAGTTGAACCTCCAACGGCTGTGACTTCGTAGATTCCGTTTTGCACGGCATTGGTTTGATTTTTCACCAACACCCTGTGTCCAACTGCGAACGTTACGCCGTCAATCGTCAGTGAAGCGGCGGCTAAATTAGAGATATTTGCGGTAGTTGCCGCCGTAGCCACCGTGTGTTCGTCCAGCGCACCAGATTGGAAGTAAGCAAGCGGGTGGTTATAGTGTATGCTGTTCGATGTTGCAATTCGTTCGCTCGTGTGCGTTACGAACACTTCATGGTCGGTGGCCCACACAATGTTGTGCAATCTCGGGTCGCTGCCAAGCTGCAACCACAGAATGTGCTTGACTTCTGCTGTGGAAACTAGGAAGCCGTTGACGAAAAAGCCTGTTTCAGCACCAACATAAACGCTTCTGTCGTAGGTTTCTGTGAGATTTCCGTCGCCGTCCCAGGTTTGATGCAGAGTTACAAGCTCAAGCACGCAGTGAACAACAGTATTCTGCGGAATGTAAGATACTTGACTCCACTCCCACTCATCGTCTGCTAAGCCTTCTTTGACCTGTGCGCTCCACAAGCCCTTGTCGGTTCCGAGATAGAACACCCGGTAGTATTCGTAAGTGACCAGGATGTCGCCGTTAACTTGCTGCTTATCCGTGGTCACAGAGAACGCTGTAGCAAGAGCAGTGTCGATGCCAGTTGCCGTCGAAATGGTTGGCGCTTTCATGCGCTGCCAAGATGCGCCCTTATCCTTTGTGACGTAGATTCTTCCCGTTCGTGGAGTGGCCGAATCTTCCCAAGTCCGCAAATAAGTCTCGTTGAAGTAATTCGTTCCCGGAGGCAGAATGTTATCAACCAACTGAACGGGTTGCCCTTGGTCTGGAATCCACGCTTCTTGCAGTGAAGCAGTGGCAAGGTCGGTGGAGAGCATCAGCCCACGCTTTGTGCCAAGCCCGTATGTTGCACCGGCAAAATTCCGTACCGGCTCCAGACAATAAACCTCGCTGTTGAATTGCAAAGCGCTGTTTACAATTTCTGGGTAAAACGTCTTGTGGTCGCCTTCGCTAAACAAGCGCAAAGACGGCTTAACCACCGCAGGCTCAAGATATCTAACTTGTCCAACGTGGTCAAGCCCACGCAGTCGGCGAAGGTCCAACTGTCCGGCTGTGAAGGTGCTAGCGTCAATATCCTTGATTCGAGCGCCGGAGAGCTTTCCAGTGATTTCGTCCTTCAGCTCGGTGAGAACGACTTCAAGGTCTTCGTCGGCATACGAGGCCGCACTAAGCGGCGGGTCGAAGGCGATTGCGCCACGGTTTGGATAGAGTGTGTAAGGCGTGACATCAGGGTCAACCAGCACGTCTTTCAAATAGACTTTCGGCTCGTGGTATAGGTCTGCGTCCCACGGCGTGATACCCGGACCTGTCGGCTCGCCTTGGCTATTCGTGCCGCTTTCCCCGTCTGTCAAAAAGATTAGCTCGTGGTCAATATCCGAGTCAGTGTGAATTGTCAACACCTTCTGCGGTGCGAGCGGCAACAACACCTGAAGAATCGAACCCTCTGGAATGCTGTTTTGCAGGTAAAGCTTTCCAGCATTCGGGTCGATTAGGTAAGTGCTTGGCGGCAAAACAGTATAGTTGAGCCTAACTTCAGGTATGCCGTAATCTTCTGCGTCCCAAGTGAACAGGTTCCCGCTTGCATCTTTGATTAAGAAGATGGTCGTACCAAGAGGTCCATCGGCATTGAGAACAAGCCTTGTCGCAAGATTAATCTTGCTCGGATTGTCCGGGCCGCCAGCGTGAACATGGCGATAGAACGAATCCTGAAGTGCTCGCTGAAGCTCGCTGGCAAGGTTCTTTAGATTTCTGCGCTCGTCGGTGTATTCGATGCGGTCGATGTAGATGCGGAAATCGCCCGTCGAAGTTACTGACTTTTGCGCAACGTAAACTTCGCCAAGAAATGTCGCAGTGTGCGTCAAGTTGTATTCTTCGTCTGGGTCTAACGGGCAAGTAATTACGCCAACGCCCTCTGTCACGAGACAGTGACTTGCCTCAGCCCACACGTAGTAGACATTGTTTCCGGTATCGGGCACGAGCCGGAAGTAAACGGTGGTTTCGGTTCGTGCCGCATGCTTGCCGATAAACCCGGTTCCAGTTGAAACCCTTATGACTTGTTCCCATGCGTTATGGAAGAAGATTTTAGTGGTTCCAACTGTGTAGCTGCCGCTTGTGCCCGCAGAAGGCGGAGAGAGCACCCAAAGCGTTTTCTCGTGGTCTGAGCCTTCATTGACACGAATCACTAGATTGGGGTCAAATTCCGCGTTGTTATCCAGGTCTGTAGCTCGTGACCAAGCACCCGAAGCGGCGACATAAATGCCATTTTGTGTGGCTGTCGTTTGGTCCTTGACGAGAATCCTATCCCCAGCAACAACATCTACGCCGTCAATTTTCTGTAAACCAGAAAGCGTAAGGTTGGAGGTGGAAGCTACACGACACGCACTCAGACTCGACACCAATCCAAGGCTGCTGAACATTTTGCCGAGCCTAGAAGTCGGACTCGAATCATAGGCATCTATCAGGGCAACTTGCTCAGCCCGGTAGATTGCATCCGTGTCTTCGTCGTCGGTAGGAGTCGCAAATTTCGTGATGTCCCAGCCGCTGATGACACCAGGCCCCACGAAGCTTATGAGAGCGTCGAGTTGATTATCGACGGTCTGCATATTTTCCCTGTCATATCCGGGATACCAGTAGTCTCCGAACTGAAGGGTTTTGTATCTATAACGAGGGGTTCGAATCATCGAGGGACACGCTGTTCTTTAGGTGCTTATACGCAATTTTCCTGTGAATCAGCCTGTCAACTCGACTAGTCCATAAACTTCATGTCAGCAGTTCCAGCATCAAGCTGGACAGCAAAATCATCCACAACTGCGGGAGTAAACTGAGCGAATGCCAGATTGCTCGTACCCATTGTGATTGGGTCGGCAGTTTTCATGAAGAAATTCTTCTCGCCGTTCTCGGTTCCGCCCGTCACCTTCACGAACAGACCATACCGCATTTCGGTGGCTGCCTGGTCTGAATCAGTCGCCCTTGTTAGAACATAAGGGGCACCGCCGCTGCCTGCATTGGTGACAGTGTAGACACCATTCTGCTTTGCGTCAGCTTGGTCTTTGACAAGAACCCTATTGCCTGCGCTTAACGTTACGCCGTCAATTGTTCCAAGCGCACCATTTTCACCTCTCGTAAGAGTTGCGCCAACACCGGCTGCACCGTTGTTGTAGATAATAGCGGCTGTGGACGGCAACACTCCGGTGGTAGCTGCCAGACAATCTGCAACAGGATACAAGGTGGTTGGTACATCATCAGACATAACCGACACGAAAAGAATACCGAAGCGAATCTTTTGACTCGGTGTCGGCAGCTCAAACACAGTGTTTGGCGTGATTTCCGTGTATCGTGCGAAATTGAACGTTGTGTTCTCGTCATCGTCGGTGGTGTATCCAAACCGGATACTTCCACCATTCGGAGCCATATTTGCCGTCAGCAAACCACGGCGGAATTGCGGATAAGGTGAAATGGCTTCACTTTCCGTATCGAACAGCGTTGTGAAGAAGTAGGATGCCTTCGACTCAACGAAACTGAGGATGACAGCTTTCACTTCCGGTGTCACGTTCTTGGAGGCAGTCACCATCGTGAGCTTGTATTGCAGCCACTTCTTCGTGATGGTGCTAATATTGAAATCGCCGTTCAAAGCTGTATCGACGCTGCCAGCAATTCCTGGGTCATCAATCGTGCTATACGTCATTTCACTGCCCCATTCAGCAGCCAAACATTCCTCTCTTGTGTCTCCCGTGCGGACCTGAAGAGTCACTTCAACACCCTGCTCCAGTCCTTCGCCTTGGAAAGTTCCAGCAGGCATCGTGGCAAGGAAGGAAATCTTATCCCAGCGAGTTAAAGTTGGCGAGTAGAACGGCTCGGACTCATAATAACCGTCTTGGCGAACCTTTCGGATTGGAGCCTTCAGAGCGGAAGATACCGGCGAGGCGAATGTTGCTACAACAGACTTGTCAGTGTTGCTAACCTGGAAGATATTTCCGTCCGAAGTTCGAACACCATTGCTCGTTGGAGCATCTTGAAGAATGCTGTCGCTGATTCCAGGCAAAGGCGTCGCATTCCCAGCAGCGTCTTTGAATCGCGCGTAGACTGTTCGCTTCTTAGTCGCTAAGCTGCTGACATCCATCTTGTAGAGCTTCGAATCATCCACCGCAGCGTAAGCTGTGCTGCCGATGTATGCAATTTCATTGACCGTGTTGGGCTTACCAAACGCTGTAGTCGGCACTATAACAGGACCAGGAGTCCAACGCAATTGAATGGTTCCGTTGCCGGTTCCGTGGTAGTATTCCAATCTAAAGCTGACATATTTGTCGGCAATCATATTGAAGACGCCGTTCAGGTCAAGCTGGTCATCCCACGCATCAATTACTAGTTGGTTGTCGATATACAGTCGTGCGCCGTCGCTCGCAGCGAGCACGACATCGAACGTGACCGCAGCATTCGATGAATTCTTGATATATCCTGTCCAAACGGTGTTGATATAAGTGGAATTGACACCTGTTGGACGGGATGCTGTAAGGTTCGCCCAGTCAACCGGCGCAGTCGCTCCTATACCGCCGTAGAACACTTGGCTGCTGCCTTCACCTAGGCTCTTAAAATTTGTAGAGTCGCTATTTGTCCAGACCGAGTTCAATCCACTCGTTTTTGAGGGCCACGGCACAGCAAGGAATGTCTTCTTGGCGATATTGTATGTCACCAGTCCTGTGTCGCCGCACGCCCAGACATATTGTCCATTGGGGTCGTCGCTCAGGTGAAGATAATGAGTAGCATCTCCATCGTAAACTCGCTTCCAGGTCTTTGGCTTCGAATTCTCGTCAAATTCCAGAGCATAGATGCTTCCGCCCTCTAATGCAACCCAGAGCCTGCCTTCGCCCGTTGAGTAGACCATGCTATCCACTCCGTTCGAGTCGGTGTCAAGCGTTAGAGACCACTGCTGTCCGTCGTAGTAATAGACAGAACCCTGTTCGAGTTCAACATCTGTTCCGGTGCCAACAAACAGATTTCCTTTAGCAACTGCCATAGAGCGGATTACAGGTTGCTCAAATGTGCGGACAAGCGTCAAGGTTGAGCCAGAAAGCGTGTAAAGCCGTGAATTGTCGGCAGACGTTCTGCCCGTCCCCACCCACACTTTGTTTCGGTATGCAGCAAGTGATGTAACCGAGCCGCCTGCATCAATCGCTGTGCCACCGGACGTAATTTCGACATAGTTCTGTCCGTCAACACTTTTCAGGATGCGACCATTCGAAAGTCCAACGTAGATAATCTCCTGGAGCACCGTGAAAGATTCGATGGTTACGCCGAGTGTTGCTGTATACGCCGTAGCTGTTAGAGTGCCGCCCGCTGTGAACTTGTAGATTTTCGTGTCGTCGTAAGCGATGATAGACGAGCCATAGATGAAAGCTCCACGGAGTGGACCTGTGGTGCCTGCGCCTAATTGCGCAATGTACATGTCATCTTCGTCTACGAGTTCCCAATCATAGATAGAAGTTCCCTCAGTGAACGACACCCATCCGTCGCTGTCAGCTCCAGGGAAGTCAGTGGCGTCATGGAAATCGGTGTAATGCGAAACCTGCATTGCCACAACATCGGTGAGTGGGTCTGTAGCAGACACCGTGACTTCACCGTCGTTAGACGAAGCGTAGAAATCACCGCGATAGCGAACTCGAATCTCAGCAAGTTGAATCGGCGCAGCAAAGGTATAGCGGAAGTAATCTCGTGTGGTGCTGTCCGCAATCATCGTGAAAAGAGGAGACCACTCATCAGTTGGAAGCACTCTCGCATCTACTTGATAGGCTTTCGGCCGATTGGCTGTCATACCCACTTCAATGCTGCGGATTTCAGGATATTCATCATCAACCTTGGTCAGCCGTTTAACCATTGAGCGGTAGTCTCCGGTTCCAATGACCTCGTATTCCGCCTCATTGTCAGCACCGCCAAACGCAGTCGCTTGCTTTACGGGGATATCCAGCGGGTCTCGAATCTCGTCGTAGCCAGCTTGAGGTTGTGCGTTTGCATCCTGTGCATAAATTGTGTAGGCGAAGCTCTTGCCGGTGAATAATGTCCATGCGCTGGCGTCAGACGACGTTGCATATTCCCCAGATGCGGGAGATTTGGTCTCAATGAACAATGTCGGCGTGTTAGAGCCAGAAGGCGCTGCGCTTCGATTCACAACTATCCAATACTTGGTTGCATTGCTAAGCTGCAAATCAAATTCAAATTGCTTTTCGACAAATGTATCGGTTAGAGAGCCATATGAAACGCTATCAGTCGAAGTAGCAATTCTCGTACCTGGCTTATTCGAAGCATCCGTGTAGATGCTGACCGTGATTCTCTCACTCTGATTCGTCAGAGTTCCCGACTTCTTTAACTTAACCCCGATGCTGCTTATATCATAGGTGCCAGACGAAGTGAATTGCGTAGCTTCGTAAGCGTTGTTTAATTCCTCGCTCGCACCACCACTGTTGCTAATCTCCGTCGAACCATAAGCCGCAAAGTGATGAACGAAGATTCCGCCGCTTCCAGGGTTCTCGTTAATTACGATATCGCCGACAGGTGGTGTAGTGTCGAGAATAGCTTTTGCAAGTGGCCAGCCGTGGCGTCGCTCCAGGAGATATCCAGAACGGCTTAGGTCACTGAACCCAGTAAGCGGCCAGTACACAGGGTCAAAAAATTGCAGCGAATCTGAGAGCGTTGAATACAGCCCGACCTTATTTGCCACGGAAGCATTGGTAATGTTGGCGAGGTTGTTGCCCTCGGTGTCTTCAACGTTGCCGTTTGCCTGGATATAATCAAGGCGAATAACATCGCCCTTTTTGATTGGATAGGCAAGCGTTAGCTCAATTACACGGCGGACATCTGTTGAAGTCACAACTGATGCGCCAAGCTCGGATGCAATAATGTCACGACCGATGCTGTTGACCTGAACGTAAAAGCCTACAAAATCAAGGTTGTCTGGAAGCGGAGTGATTGCGCCATTATCTTGAAGATATGGCGCACTGCCTCTGTTCTCTCTAATGTAGATTTTAACTTTCTCGCCGTCATCTGAGGTTTCTGATTCGATGAATACTGGAGCGGTTGAAGATAGTGTTAAGTTAGATGCCGCAGTGGGTCCAAACGAAGCAAGAGCATTGCTGCTGCTGTCGGTAACGAAATTGCTGGTCGGCTTGACGTATTGAACCGTGACATAATCTTCGCCGCTGAACATGCCTGATGTTCGAGTGAAGGTGTATTGCGTGTTGGCGGTGCGAGCTATTGTTCCGGTGATTGTGGAGCCGTTTGCACGAATGGTGAAGCCGCTCGGGTTGATTGGAATTAGCGGCTGGCTGTCGGCTTCCGTAAAGCTCATCACCACGGTCGTAGTGGTAGCCACAGAAGCAGACGTAAATGTGGGAACAACACGCTCAGTTGTCGTAGTGTTTGAAATCGGGCTTGATGTAAAAGGAGCAAGCTCGTTTGGAATTGCAACTGCGTCAGTGACCTTCGGCTTGCCGCTAACATGTGCGTAAGCAACCTTATAGTTGTAGCCTCTAGTAAGCGGAGTTTCTAGCGTGATAATGATAGTGCGCTGGTAATTGGGGTCGCCAACGTCTGTGCTTCGATAAGCAGACACTACCGTGCGACTTACATAACCGCCGCCTGGGTCTTCTTGGACGGTGAAGCCCGCAATATTCGTGCTCTCCGGGAGAATCTTATTGTTGGAGGGCGGCTCGTTGAACACCACGTACACTTCAAGACCCGAAGCAGAGGTGTATGCAGAAGCATATGTCGGAGGAAGACGCTCCACGGTGTTCTGCGTAACCGTTTGATAATCAAACGCAAGCGTAGGAACAACTGGAATTTCGTTGTCCGTGATGAACGTCGTGACATCAGGAACATAGTTGACGACCAGGTTTGTGTCGGTGTAGTCTAGCTGGCTAACCAGTGTTATGCGAACCGTCTTTGCATCTTCGCCTGTGTTTCCCTTTCGGACCGCACTGCTATAAGGCAGAGTTGTTCCGCCTGAGCCGTTCTTCTTTACCGTAAAGCCAGGAATACTAGTTGCTGAGGGAAGAATTGCCGTGCTGTCATAATCTTGGAAACGCACATCGACATAGCGACCATCTAGCGTCGTTGCCGCCGATAGAAACATCGGCCGTCCGGTGTAGTTGGTGCAGTTTCCGTTCGAGCCAGCATACGTGGCCATCGGCGTGGCGTCTTGTGCAGTCAAGTTGCCAGGTGCATAAGAGACCTTCAACACTTGTAGCGCAGTCAATCTCGTCTGGAGAGTCAGCACAACGGTCAGTGCATCATTACCAGATGCGCCCTTGCGATATGCGCTCGTGATAGGAATAACCGTTGCTGCGCCAGCAGGGTCCTGAGTGACAGTCCAACCTGTAATTCCTGTAGCAGGCAGAATGGAAGTGACTCCAACTCCGCCAAGGAGAATTTCTATAGTCAACCCATCCTGACTGGATTGAGCTGAAACAAAGGTTG
>Ga0196964_10000622_pt1 | contig 20354 bp, 21 predicted proteins | sample S1_10metaG_FD_148615 | JGI IMG/M metagenome (GOLD analysis project Ga0196964, IMG submission 148615) | Soil microbial communities from Anza Borrego desert, Southern California, United States - S1_10 | ecosystem: Environmental > Terrestrial > Soil > Desert | place: USA: California | collected... | reverse complement strand
CCTGCTGCTGCTCGCCCACGTCGCCGGCGGGACCGGCGGGATCGTGTTCGGCTACGCCGCCGTCTTCCTGCGCAAGGGCGCGCCCATGCACCGGGCCTGCGGAGCCCTGTTCGTGCTGTCCATGCTGATCATGGGCCTGTTCGGCGCGATCATCGGGACCCTGCGCGACCAGCCCGGCAACATCTTCGCCGGCGTGTTCGTCGCCTATCTGGTGCTCACCGCCTGGGCGGCCGCGAGGCGCGGCGACGGAGAGGTCGGCCGGCTGGAGACAGCCGCCATGGCGGTCGCCTTCGGCATGGCCGGGCTGGGGTTCTGGGGCGGGGTCAGCGGGTCCGGCTCGGCCGCCGGTCCGACCGGATCGTACGTGTTCGGCGTGGTGGCGCTGCTGGCCGCCCTGACCGACCTCAAGGTCGTCCGCCGCGGCGGCCTGGCGGGGACGGCTCGCATCTCGCGCCACCTTTGGCGGATGTGTGCGGCGCTGTTCATGGCCACCGGCTCCTTCTTCCTGGGCCAGATGGACGAGATCCCCGCCGCCCTGCGCGGTCCGCACCTGTGGGTGCTGGCGCTCGCGCCCCTGGCTCTGCTGGCCTTCTGGATGATCCGCGTGCGGCTCGGCCGTTCGCGCAACCCCGTTCCGGCCGTCGCTTGAGCGCGCGCCGAGACCGTCGACCGTCAACCGCAATCGGGAGGAACTCACATGCGTAAGCTGATCCACGGACTGCTCGCCGCGACCGCCGCCGTGGCGCTCGCCGCACCCGCCGCCGCCGACACCGTGTCGGACTGGTGGGAATTCGCAAACAAGATTTCGCCCGTCTACGGGCCGGGAACGCCGGAGCAGAAGCGCGCCGTGTCGCGCGCCTCGCTGGCCATGTTCGAGGCGCTGAACGCGGTGGACCGCCGCTACGAAAGCTATCTCGGCCTGCCGGCGGGGGACGCCGCGGCCTCGCCCGACGCGGCGGCGGCGACGGCGGCCTACAAGGTCCTGCTGCACCACTACCCGGACAAGAAGACCGCGCTGGACGAGAGCTATGCGATCGCCATGGCGGCCATCAGCGACGACACGGCGCGCGAGGCGGGCCGGCTGATCGGCGAACAGGCCGCCGCCGCGGCGGTGAGCGCTAACGGCATGGACCCGGCGTTCAAGGCCGCGCCCTACCGGCCCCGCACCGCGCCCGGGGTCTGGATCCCGACCGCCTTCCCGGGGATCGAGAGCAGCACCTGGGCCTTCAAGCCCTGGGCGATCCCGAGCGTCGAGGCGCTGCGCGCGCCCCCGCCGCCGGCTCTGACCAGCGAGACCTGGACGCGCGACTACGAGGAGGTGCGCAGGCTGGGCGCCAAGACCTCGACCGAACGCACGCCGCACCAGACGCTGATGGCGCGGTTCCGCGAGGGGCCGGACCTGACGCCGATGCTGCGCGCCGTCGCCGACGGCCCCGGCCGCACGCCGGTGCGGAACGCGCGCATGTTCATGCTGTACCAGATGGCCTTCGACGACGCGGTGATGGTGATGTCGGAGTCCAAGAGCTGGCACAACTTCTGGCGGCCGATCACCGCGATCCGCAACGGCGACGAGGACGGCAATCCGGCGACCCAGGCGGAGCCCGGCTGGACGCCGCTGCTGACCACGCCGAACTTCTCCGAGTATCCGTGCGGCCACTGCACCTTCGCCGCCTCGGTGGCCGAGGTGATGAAGGCCGAGACCGGCCCCGCGCCCAAGGGCGGCGTCAAGGTCGCCTCCCTGACCATCGCCAACTCGGTGGTGCAGGTGCTGCCCAGCTGGGACCAGTGGGTTAAGGAGGTCTCCGCCTCGCGCACCTACGGCGGCGTCCACTACCGCTTCGCCAACGAGGCCGGCGAGGCGATCGGCCGCCAGGCCGCGCGCCACGTCCTGGACAAGGTCGCCCGCCCGCTTCCCGAACGCTCCGGCCGCCGCTGACGGACGGCGCCGCCGGCCGGGGGCGGGGGCTCGGCCGGCGGCGCGGAAGCGGCGTGCTGAAGGTCTGCTATGGGTGGGAAGCGGACTGCATTGTTACTGGTCTGCTCTGGCGAGGGCTTGCTCTACCAGCCTCACCCAGGGGTCTTGCATCCTTGACACCGGGACGACGCCCGGCGGTACAATCTTTACGGGTTTTTTGAGGAGCACGGCGTCTAAACGAACCTTCAAAGGCTTGCCCGCCTCATCTCGGAAGACGACGAAGTGCTGTCCTTTGGCGGCCCAAATCGGCGACATGCAGGAGCCTGGGCCTGACCATTCAGCCAAATCTTCTTGATCCAACGAGGACCGGATGCGGGTTTTGATCGAAGGCAGGCGGCTGGACGCCTCAACTTCAACACCGTGAAACCGAAGCGGCGAAGGACTAGCGCCTCCTTTCAGCGTCCGTACCACGCGAGTGGTGATAAAGACTGCTTCCGGCCATTCGCTCAGCGTTTCCTCCGAGATCGACCAGGGTTCGCTCACAGACGACGGTTCAATGGTGTCCACGACCACAACGTCAACCCGAGCCGCCCTTGCCGACAGCTCTTCCGCGACATCGCGAACGTTGAACTCGATGTACCGGGGCCAACCCGGCGGACCGCTGCAAGCGTTAGCGGCCTGGCTCGTTACGAGCGACAGCAAAGCGATTAAACCTAGCGTTCTGATCATGCACGATTGAAAGCTGTAGGCAGTCGGACGTCAACGTCCGCTATGGGTCGAGCGCGGACATCCGCCCTCCGCCCTCCGCCCTAAACCCTCGCCGTTGCGCCGCGGGTCTCCACAGCCTAGCAATTCCTCTCCGGCGGCCCAGGCTCGCCCACGGAGAGGTCGCGCCCGGCCGGGGGCGGCGACCCGGCCGGCGTGGCGGAAGCGGACGCGTTCAAGGTCTGCTATGGGTGGCGAGCTGACACGCCCTGCTGAACGGAGACGGAGTACCTGCTCAGGGTGAAGCTCGCTCGAAGACGGCAGCGGTCGCCGAAGTAGCGTGCGTTGGGGGAGGTATGACAAAACGCAACGGACTCTTTGTTGCCCGAATAGGAGGCATCCTGGTCGGGACTTTGGCCCTGCCTCTTTCGAGCTTGGAGCGGTCGGACGGGAGGTGGGCCTTAGAGTCGCCTTGGGTCTACCTCTGGCCGGTTCTGGTTTGTGCAGGAGCTTACTTAATCATTTTCGGGTTGCGTATTTATCTTCGCAAGTAGCAGGCGGACTGTCTTAACGGCTTGGCGGTGGCGCTTGGCGCTTGGCGCTTGCTGGTTAGCCTTTCCGAGATCGTCCGCTGCCACCACAAGAACTCGGGCCCGCCCACGGAGAGGTCCCATGGCCGCACGTTCCGCCCTCGTCCTGCTCGCCTCGGTCGCGCTCGGGGCCTGTGTCACCGCTTCGGCGTCGTCGCGGCCGGACCGGCTTGCGCCCGAGGAGATCGTTCGGGCGCGGCAGGCGGCGTTCCATATGTCCGCCGCGGCGATGGGAAACATGCGCGCCGCGGTGGAGGCCGGGCGTGAGCCCTCGCAGCAGGCCTTCGCCGCGCGCGGGGTGGCGCGCTGGGCCGAGGTGCTGCCGACGATGTTCCCGGAGGAGACCCGCGGCGTCGGACCGAGCCGCGCCCGTGCCGAGATCTGGACGAACAAGGCGGACTTCGAAGCCAAGGCCGCCGCCTATGCGACCGAGGCCGGCAAGCTGGCCGCCGTCGCCAAGGCGGGCGACCGCGCCGCGTTCGAGCTGCAGTTCAAGGCCGCGACAGCGACGTGCAAGTCGTGCCACGACGCCTACCAGGCCCCCGCGGGCTGAGCCGGCCTCAGCCGCCGATCAGCGCCAGCCACTCGTCCTCGGTCAGCACCTGCACGCCGAGCTCGGCGGCGGTCTTCAGCTTGGAGCCGGCGCCGGGGCCGGCCACGACGATGTCGGTCTTCTTCGACACCGAGGAGGCGACCTTGGCGCCCAGGCTCTCGGCCCGGGCCTTGGCCTCGTCGCGGGTGAAGCGCTCCAGCGCGCCGGTGAACACCACCGTCTTGCCGGCCACCGCGGTGTCGGTCTTGGGCTTCGCGGCGTCCTGGACGGTCAGCTCGGCCACGAGGCGGTCGACCATGCGGCGGTTGTGGTCCTCGGCGAAGTAGGCGGCGACGGAGTCCACCACCTCGGTCCCGATCTTCTCGAAGGCGTCCATCTCCTCCCGCGCCGCTTCGTCGCCCGCGGCGATCGCGTCGGCGGCGGCCAGGAAGGCCTCCAGCGTCCCGTAGCCGCGCGCCAGGGTCAGGGCGGTGGTCTCGCCGACGTTCCTGATCCCCAGGCCGTAGATGAAGCGGTCCAGCGCGATTGTCCGCCGGGCCTCGACGCCGGCGACCAGGTTCTTCACCGAGGTTTCGCCGTAGCCCTCGCGCCCGCGCAGTTCGGCCAGCTTGGTCTCGTCCCTCGCCAGGCGGAAGATGTCGGCGGGCTCGGCGATCCAGCCGGCGTCGAGGAAGGCCGACAGCTGCTTTTCGCCTAATCCTTCAATGTCGAAGGCGCGCCGGCCGACGAAGTGCTTCAGGTGCTCGATGCGCTGGAACGGGCAGGCGAACTCGCCGGTGCAGCGGCGCACCACGCTCTCGCCGCCGCCGGCGTTGGTCTCGCGCACCACCGGCGTCTTCAGCGGGCAGGGGCACAGGTGCGGGAACTCGTAGGGGACCGCGTCGGCCGGGCGTTCCTCCGGAACCGAGCCCAGGATCTGGGGGATCACGTCGCCGGCGCGCTGCAGGATCACCGTGTCCCCGACGCGCACGTCCTTGCGCTCGATCTCGTCGGCGTTGTGCAGGGTGGCGTTCTTGACCACCACGCCGCCGACGGTCACCGGCCGCAGGCGGGCCACCGGCGTCAGCGAGCCGGTGCGGCCCACCTGGATGTCGATGCCCTCCAGCACCGTGCGCGCCTGCTGGGCCGGGAACTTGTGGGCCACCGCCCAGCGCGGCGAGCGGGAGACGAAGCCCAGCCGCCCCTGCCAATCCAGCCGGTCGACCTTGTAGACCACACCGTCGATGTCGAAGTTCAGCCGCGGCCGCTCCGCCTCCCAGGCGCTGTAGGCCTCCAGCAGCCCCTCGACGCCTTCCACCCGGCGCGAGCCTTCGCTGACCGGGAACCCCCAGGCGGCGAGCTTTTCCAGCGCCTCCCATTGGGTCTCCGCGAACGGCGCGCTGGCGAAACCCCAGGCGTAGGCGAAGAACCGCAGCGGCCGCCGCGCGGTCACGCCGGGGTCGATCTGGCGCAACGACCCGGAGGCGAAGTTGCGCGGGTTGGCGTAGGTGCGGGCGCCGGTGGCCTCGGCGTCGGCGTTGTAGGCGGCGAAGGCGTCGAGCGGCGCATAGACCTCGCCCCTGATCTCGATCGCCTCGGGCCAGCCGGAGCCCCTTAGCCGCTGGGGGATGTCGGAAAGCGTGCGTAGGTTGGCGGTCACGTCCTCGCCGGTGCGCCCGTCGCCGCGCGTGGCGCCCTGGACCAGCACGCCGTTCTCGTAGCGCAGGTTGGCCGACAGGCCGTCGATCTTGGGCTCGGCGGTGAAGGTGATGGTCTCGCCGCCCAGCCGCAGGAAGCGGTCGATGCGCCCGACGAAATCGGCGACCTCCTCGGGCGAAAAGGCGTTGTCCAGCGACAGCATCGGCACGCCGTGCTCGACGGGCGCGAACTGGGCCGAGGGCGCCGCGCCCACCCGCCGCGTGGGCGAGTCCGCCCGCACCAGCGCCGGAAACCGCGCCTCGATCATCTCGTTGCGCCGCTTCAGCTCGTCGTAGGCGGCGTCCGACACCTCGGGCGCCTCCTCGCGGTAGTAAGCGGCGTCGTGCGCGGCGATCTCGCGCGCCAGCCGCTCCAGCTCCGCCGCCGCTTGCGCTTCGGTCAGGGCGTCGACGGAGACGGATTCGGCGGTGCTCATACGCACGGGTTTAGCGCGCCCACGGGCGGGCGGGGAGGGGCGGCGCGACCGGACGGAACGAACGCCAAGCTTCGTTCGTTGCTGCGGACGACCTCCAGGGGAGACCTCACGCCATGACTCGTTCCATCCTGCTCGCCGCCGCCGCCGTCGCGGCCCTGACCATCGCCGCCTGCCAGAAGCAGGAAGCCGAGAACCCCGGCCAGTCCGAGCCGGTCAACGCCGCCCAGGACGCGGTCGGCGCGGCCGTCGGCGCCGTGTCGGCCTCCACGCTCGGCGCCAACACCGTCGACGGCTACGTGACCAACGCCGCCATCAGCGACATGTACGAGATCCAGGCTGGCCAGCTGGCGTCCGAAAAGGGTGTCAGCGCCGAGGTCAAGAAGATGGGCGCGATGCTGGTCAAGGACCACACCGCCACCTCGACCGCGATGAAGGCCGCGATCGCCCAGGGCGGCGTCACCGCCACGGTGCCGACCGAGCTGGACCAGCGCCGCAAGGGCATGATCGACAACCTGCGCGCCGCGTCCGGCGCCGATTTCGACAAGGTGTTCCTGGCGCAGCAGACCGCCGCCCACTCCGAAGCCCTGACCCTGCACCAGGGCTTCGCCGAGAACAGCGACAACCCGGCGCTGAAGCAGTTCGCCGCCCAGACCGCGCCGAAGATCCAGCACCACCTGGAAGAGGCGCGCCGCCTGGAAGCCGGCGGCACGGGTGCCGCTCCGGCCGCCAAGAAGCACTAAGACCCGGTCCCAGCCGGTTCTTCAGAAGGGCGCTCCCGGCTCGGCCGGGGGCGCTTTTCTCTTTTGCGCCGCCGCGCAACCGCGCCGCCGGTCGGACCGTTGCGGTTTCATCGGAGGGCCGCATGCACGAAGACGTCGTCCTGGAACTGAGAGGCGCGGAGAGCCGCGAGGAGCGGCCCGGAGTCGACCTGGTGACGCTGGACACCAGCCTGGGCCCGATCCGCACCCGCATCCAGGCCTCCGACGGCGACGCGGCGGTGCTGTGGGTGTTCGGCGCCGGCGGGGGCCTGGGCGGCCCGGCGGGCGGGGTCTACACCCGCGTAGGCGAGCGCCTGGCCGAGGCGGGGGTGACCTCGCTGGAGGTCGATTACCGACGTCCGGGCGACCTGCGCGACTGCGTGATCGACGTGCTGATGGGCTTGGCCTTTCTCGACCACCTGGAGAAGGACCGCATGGTGCTGGTCGGCCACTCGTTCGGCGGCGCGGTGGTGATCAACGCCGCCGCCGCCAGCGAGGAGGTGGTGGCCGTCGCCGCCCTGTCCAGCCAAACGCTGGGCACCGACATGATCGACGAGCTCGATAGACCGGTGCTGCTGGTCCACGGCGAGGCCGACGAGGTGCTGTCGGCCCGCTGCTCACATGAGCTCTACGCCAAGGCGCAGGAGCCGAAGGAGCTGATCCTCTACCCCGGCTGCCGCCACGGCCTGGACGAATGCCGCGAGGCGCTGGACCGCGACCTGACGGAGTGGCTGGGGCGGGTGCTCGAACTCTGACCGTAGAGCCGATTCAGGTTCATCACGAAGAACACGAAGGAGCCACGAAGGACACAAAGGGGTCGAGGCCTTCTTCGTATCCCTCGTGAATCCTTGTTGTCCGTGGTGAAGCTTTCTTCGATCAGTAGGCGAACACCCGGTAGCTCTCGCCCGCCCGTGTCGCTTCCTCCACCGTGTCGAACACCGGGTTCATCCGCAGCCACTTCCTCGCCCGGTCGGACATGCTCTCCAGCACCGGGCGCGGCACGCGGATCTCGACCTCGGGCCGGTGCAGCCAGCGGCGGCTGTAGCCGATCACCACCATCGGGCGCGGCGTGTCGGTGCGATTGGGCGTGCCGCGGTGGATGTGGCGCACGTCGCGGATCATCACGTCGCCGCGCTTCAGGAACACCGGCTTCAGCGGCGTCTCGCCGCTCTCCACCCGCCGCATCCCCTCTGCCTTGGACAGCATGTGCGTGGCCGGCGCGTACTCCATCGGGCCGTTCTGCGGCGTCACGTCGACCAGCGGGAAGTTGACCGCCAGCTGGTAGGGCGGGCTCTCGGCGCCCGTCTCTGGAAACAGCAGCTGGGTGTCGCGGTGCAGCTCCTGGAAGTCCGAGCCGTTCAGCGGCGTGTCGGTGGCCAGCTGGCACATCACCCCGTCGGCGCCGACCAACTCCTCGACCACCGCCATGATCGCGTCGTTGTCGACGATCTCCGGATCGGCCCACAGGTCGTGGAAGGGCAGGGTGACGTAGTGGCGCTGAGCGCCCCGGTTGGGATCGTCCCCCTCAAGTTCGATCGCGCGCCGGAGCAGCGGCTGGAAGGCGGCGTTCCAGGCGTCGATCTTCTCGACCGGGAACAGCCCTTCGAGCACGGTGGCGCTGGTCTCGCGCACCTCGTCGGCGTGGGCGCGGGCCTGTTCTGGGGTGAGCTTCATCGCGGTGCTCCCTGGCGGCGGAAGGACGTGAAAACTACCCGCCGGGCGGCGGCGACGCTTTCGGGACGGATGGTCGCAGACCCGCGTTCACCGCTTCAGCACGCTGATGTCGCCGTTGCGCTCCAGCATCGCCAGCCGGACGCCGGCCGGATCGTCGACGCCGCCCTTGCGCAGCGCCTCCTCCAGATCGTGCCGGCCGACCCCGTGGCGTTTCAGGGCCCGCTCGTCCACCCGCCCGTCTTCGATCAGCGGACACGGGCGGCCCTTGGTCAGCAGCGACAAGGCGTGGAAGCGAAGCGACGCCTGCGCCAGCACCGCGTGCAGGGCGATCAGCACGGCGGTGGAGACCAGGGTGGGGATCAGCGGCGCGTTGCCGGTCAGGGTGCGGCTGAGGCTCGAGCCGATGATGATCGAAACCACGATGTCGAGCGCGGTCCACTTGCCGAACGCCCGCGCCCCGCCGAGCCGCACCAGCGCGACGCCGAACAGGAAGACCAGCACCGCCCGGGCGCTCATCTGCAAGGCGTTGATGTCCTCGCCTGTCCGGCCGAAGAGGTCGTGGAAGTCCATGGCCGTTCAACTTGCGACCGGCGCAGGCGGGTCCTTCGGGAAGAACGGTTCACAAAGGGCACGAAGGAGACACGAAGAACACGAAGGGTGTCACCCGGTGCGACCGCCTGTTTTCGGCGGCTTCGCCGCCGATATGCGAAATTCCCGAAAGCGCCCGGCAGGTCTAGCCGCGACCTCTTGGTGTCCTTCGTGCTTCTTGGTGTCCTTCGTGCTTCCTTCGTGCTCTTGGTGACGAAACCTTGCCTCGGCAACGCTAAGTCCCCGTCGCCGCCTCCACGCTCGTCTCGCCCCGGTTCAGCGGGTCGGGGAACGCCTCGCCCTGCGGCGTGAACTGCAGCGAAACCGAGTTGATGCAGTAGCGCAGGCCGCTCGGCGGCGGGCCGTCGGGGAAGACGTGACCCTGGTGGCTGTCGCAGCGGGCGCAGCGGATTTCGGTGCGCACCATGCCGTAGGAGGCGTCGCGCACGAACTTCAGGTGGCTCTGGTGGTAGGGTGAGGTGAAGCTGGGCCAGCCGGTGCCGCTCTCGAACTTCTCGGTCGCCCTGAACAGCGGCAGGCCGCACAGCCGGCAGCCGTAGGCGCCCGCCCGCTTCTCCTCCAGGAACACGCCGCAGAACGGCGCCTCGGTGCCGTGGTTCAGCAGAACCTCGCGTTCGTCGCGCGTCAGCCCGGCCTCCAGCCGCGCGCGCTCCTCGGCCGAGGGCGGGGTCAGGTCGAAGCCGGAGGCGGCGTCGGTACGGGCGTCCATGGGGGCGATCTCCTCGTGTCGAGGATCAACAGATACGACGGCGCCCGCGTTCGCCAAGAACGCGGGCGCCGGAAGTTCGCGGACCGTGGAGGGCCTCAGCGGGCGGCGGCCGCCTCCACGAAGGCGCGCACCGCCGCTTCGTCGGCCCAGTCGCCGGTGTACACGGCCGAGGGCGTGTGCCCCTTGCCCGTCGGGCGAGCGCGGTCCAGCCACGCCTTGTTGCCGAAGGCCACGTAGCCGTTGGTCGAGGGCAGGGGGGCCAGCGTCTGGCTGATGAAGATGGTGTCGCCCGAGGTCGGCGCGCCGACGTGGGTCACCTTGGGCAGGCGCATGAACTGATCCAGCATGGCCAGGCACTGGGCGGCGCAGAAGTGATCGGTCAGCACCACCACCTTGGCCTGGGTGGCCGGGCCGGTTTGGTCGTCGGCCACGGTGCGGGTCTCGTTGCGCTGGATCAGCGGTTGGTTGGCGGCCAGGGCGGCGTCGAACTCGGCCAGCAGTTTTTCCAGAACCGGCGCCTGGGTGTAGAGCTGCCAGTCCTTGCGGATGCGCTCCAGCCCCTCGGCGTAGACCGCGCGGTTCATCGGTGACACGCGATAGGCGGCGTTGCCGACCTGCGGGTGGTTCTTGACCACGAACTCCGGCCCCCAGATCCGGTTGGCCAGGCGATAGCCGTTGCGGCTGACCGCCCCGTCGTCCGCGCCGCGCAGGTCGAGCACGATGGTCGAGGAGGCCTGCACCGCCGGCAGCACCGCGTCGAGCTGGGTCAGGAAGCCGTCGAAGGCCGGACCCTCGGCGAAGCTGGGCACGCGGATCCAGTGGCGGCCGTCGCCCCACGCCTCGACCGTCGGCGCGGCGGGACGGCCGATCGCGGCCTCCCAGGCCTGACGGCGCTCCGCCTCGGCGGTCGCGAGATACTCCAGGGTGTAGGTCTTCTTGCCCTTGCCGACTTCGAAAACGCACTTCTGCGGCGGCATGCCGGCGAAGGGATTGGCGCGGTCCCACAGCAGGATCGGCGCGGTGCGGGCGCGGTCGGACGCCTGGGTCAGGTCGCCTTCCCAGCGGTCCAGCCGTTTCATGGCGATCTGTTCGGCCGGAACCTTGTCGCAGGAGACCAGCTTGGCCCCGACCGGCGGCAGCTTGGAGCCTCCGCGGCTCCAGCCCACCACGTAGGAGCCGTTGTTCCAGCGGGTGGCGAAGCCCGGCCAGGCGATCGAGTACCAGTGGGCCAGGGGCGCCACGCCGCCGACGTAGCTGATGTTCGGGTCGCGGAAGCCGGTCAGGTAGCCCCGCATGGCGTTCTCGTAGCCGAGCTGTCCGCGAACCTCGCCCACGTTGGCCAGGCTCTGCTGCAGGCCGGCGTCGAGCCAGCTGCGGAACTGACCGCCCTGGTCCATCACCGCGGCCGGGGAATTGTCGCGCAGGATGTCGTGCGCGGCTTGCAGGTCCCGCTGGGCCATGTCGCGCCAGCTCTGGGCGGAGGCCGGGGCGGCGGCGATGACGGCGGCTACGGCGGCGACGGCCGCGAGGACGGTTCTTTTCATTGGGCTAAACTCTCCCGGTGTCGGGCGCATAAGAAGCTCAGGACGGGCCCGTATGTCTACCGCTTCGCTGTCGGTTGCGGCGGAATTGCGTCGTTACGGCGACACGTCTAAGCAGCCCGTTCACACTGCCGGGACGTACAAGCGGATGTTCTCCAGGATCCTGATCGCCAACCGCGGCGAGATCGCCGTGCGGATCATCAAGACCGCCCGCCGGATGGGGATCCAAACGGTCCAGGTTTATTCCGAGGCCGACGCGGACTCCCTGGCCGTGGAGATGGCCGACGAGGCGGTGTTCATCGGCCCGGCCCCGGCCGCCCAGTCATACCTGGTGCAGGACAAGATCGTGGAGGCGGTGCGCGCCACGGGCGCGGAGGCCGTGCACCCGGGTTTCGGCTTCCTGTCCGAGAACGCCGCCTTCGCCCGGCGCCTGGCGGACGAGAAGATCGCCTTCATCGGCCCCAACCCCCACGCCATCGAGGCGATGGGCGACAAGATCACCTCCAAGCGCTTCGCCGCCGACGCCGGCGTGTCGACTGTTCCCGGCCACATGGGCCTGATCGAGTCGGTCGAGCACTCGGTCGAGATCGCCCGCCAGATCGGCTACCCGGTGATGATCAAGGCCTCGGCCGGCGGCGGCGGCAAGGGCATCCGCGTCGCCTGGAACGACAAGGACATGGCCGAGGGCTTCCCGGCGGTGAAGGCCGAGGCCAAGGGCGCCTTCGGCGACGACCGGGTGTTCCTGGAGAAGTTCATCGTCGACCCTCGCCACGTCGAGATCCAGGTGCTGGGCGACAAGCACGGCAACGTCGTCCACCTGTTCGAGCGCGAGTGCTCGATCCAGCGGCGGAACCAGAAGGTGATCGAGGAGGCGCCCTCGCCGCTGCTGGACGAGGCGACTCGCGCGGCCATGGGCGCTCAGGCCGTCGCCCTCGCCAAGGCGGTCGGCTACGACAGCGCGGGCACGGTGGAGTTCGTCGCCGGCCAGGACCGCTCGTTCTTCTTCCTGGAGATGAACACCCGCATCCAGGTCGAGCATCCGGTGACCGAGCTGATCACCGGGGTGGACCTGATCGAGCAGATGATCCGCTCCGCCGCCGGCGAGCCGCTGCCGTTCGGCCAGGGCGACCTGAAGATTAACGGCTGGGCGGTGGAGAGCCGCATCTACGCCGAAGACCCGTACCGCAAGTTCCTGCCGTCGATCGGCCGGCTGGTCCGCTACGACCCGCCCACGGAAGGCCGCCACGGCCCCTACGTCGTGCGCAACGACGCGGGCGTGCGCGAGGGCGACGAGATCTCGATGTTCTACGACCCGATGATCTCCAAGCTGTGCACCTGGGGCGAGACGCGCCAGGCGGCGGTGGAGGGCATGGCGCGGGCGCTGGAGGACTTCCACGTCGAGGGGCCCGGCCACAACATCCCGTTCCTGTCGGCGGTGATGGACCAGGACCGGTTCCGCTCCGGCGCCCTGTCCACCGCCTACATCGCCGAGGAGTTCGCCGACGGCTTCCAAGGCCTGCCGCCGTCCGACGACCAGCGCGACCTGATGACCGCGGTCGCCGCCTGCATGCACTCCACCCTGCAGGGCCGCGCCCGCCGGGCGGGCGGCGGCGCCTCCGGGCGCGACGAGTGGGCGGTGTCGATCGACCGCGCCCTGCGCCGCGTGCGCCTGGGCAGGGGCGATTCCGGTTTCGAGATCGAGCTGGCCGACGAGGGCCGGGTGCTGACGCTGCGCGACGTGGACTGGACGCCGGGGCGGGCGCTGTTCCGCGGCGTGCTGGACGGCCGCGCCTTCACCGCCACCGTGGCGCGCGAGGCCCAGGGCTTCACCATCCGCCACCGCGCCGCCAAGGCGCGGGTGCTGGTGATGACCCCCAAGGTCGCCGAACTGCACGCCCGGCTGCCGGAAAAGCAGGCCGCCGACACCTCCCGCATGGTGCTCTCGCCCATGCCGGGGCTGGTGGTCGCCATCGAGGTGACGCCGGGCCAGGAGGTCAAGGAAGGCGAGACCGTCGCCGTCATCGAGGCCATGAAGATGCAGAACATCATCAAGGCCGAGCGCGACGGCGTGGTGAAGACGGTGGGCCCTAAGGCCGGCGACAGCGTCGCCGCCGACGAGGTTCTGGTGGAGTTCGCCTGAGCGCGGGCCCGGTCAGCCCTTCCCGGACTGGTTGAGCGCCACGGCCGCGCGGATCAGCGCCTTGAATGCTTCCTCGTCCGGCCGCTCGCCCTCGCGGACGTCGATCGCGCGCCGGACACCGCCGCCGAAGCCCGCGTTGAACAGGCCGGCCGGGTCCTCCAGCGCCGCGCCCCGGGCGAAGGTCAGCTTGACGCAGGTCTTGTAGGTCTCGCCGGTGCACAGAATGCCGTCGCGTTCCCACACCGGCACGCCGCGCATGTCGTTCGACGGCTTGCGCCACTTGACCGTCTCCACGATCGCCGGGTCGGCCTGCGTGATCAGCCGCCGCACGCGCGCCAGCGTCTCGACCCGCCAGTCCGCGCTCCCCGCCTCAGCCTGCTCGACCAAAGCGCCTGTCCTCCCCCTCACATCCGCTCGCCCGGCAGCCGGGCGGCCTGCGTCACCCAATCGACGAAACGCGCCTGGTCAAGCGGCTCGTCCTCGTGGAGATGCAGGTAGCGCACCTCCTTCTGCTTCGAGCTCTCCGGCGGAACGGGATCAAGCGCGGCGCCGCGGAAGAAGGCCACCTTCACGTAGCGGGCGAAGACGTGGAAGCTCAGGAACCACACGCCTTCCTCCACCCCGTAGAAGGGCGAGTTCCACTTCACCGCCTTGCGCACCCCCGGGACCGCCTGCTCGATCAGCGCGTCCAGCCGGCGCCCGACCTCGCGCTTCCACCCCGGCATGGCGGCGATGTAGGCCTGCACCGGCGCGTCGCCGTAGCCCTTTGCGATCTGCGGATTGCCGCCGGACAGCAGGACGGGCCCGCCGCCAAGGTCTTCGCCGCCGCTCATGCGCTCTCTCCTGGGACTATGCGCCGATGCAAGCCGCAATCCGGCGCGGGCGCAACCGTCGCGGGCGTCGGGCCTGCCGGCGCCTTCGTTTCGTTCAATACGGACCGGCGGCTGGTCGGTAAGCGCGATCCTTCCAGTGGAGGAGCGTTCGCGTGAGGAAGTCGGTTCGTAGTTTCAGCGCCCTGATCGGCGGAGTCGCGGCGGCGGTCGCGCTGCTGTTCGGCGGAGGGCGGGCGCACGCCGCCCCGGCGGACGACGCCCACAAGACCGAAGTCAGGATCCCCGCAGGCGAAGTCGTGCTCGCGGGCACGCTCTACCGACCGGCCGGGGCCGAGGGCGTCCTGCCGGTCGTGGTCCTGAGCCATGGCTCCGGCCCGGGCGCGCGCGCTAAAGGCGGCGACTACTGGACGAACACCGCCTTGCGGGCCGGGCTCGCCGTTCTGGCGTTCGACAAGCGCGGCGCGGGCCAGACCACCGGGACGCTGCCTCCCTATACGGTCGAGAACACCCCCGAGCTGTTCGGAGCCCTCGCTTCGGACCTGGCGCACGCCGTGCGTTGGGTCCAGAACCAGCCCGGCGTGGACAAGTCGCGCATCGGCCTTATGGGGGGCAGCCAAGCCGGCTGGATCATGCCCATCGCGGCGTCGCAGGAGCCCCTGGTCAAGTTCATCATCGCCGGCGAAGGCGTGCCCGTTTCAGCGGGAATCGAGGACGTGCACGGGGACTACATCGACGCCGTCAACAACGGGACCGAGCGGGGAGCCACCCTTCGGCAGATCGCGCCCGCCGACATCATGGGCTTGAACTACGACGGACCCGCCGGCTTCGACCCGACCCCGATCCTCGAGAAAACGGACATTCCCGTGCTCTGGATTTTCGGCCTGTACGACGGGGTGATCCCGACCCGTCAGTCGATCGACGCGATCGGGCGCCTGCACAAACAGGGCAAGACCAACCACCACCTGCACATCTTCCCGTTCGGGGACCACGACTTCCTGAACGTGATGACCGGCGAGCGTTACGACGTAGCCGCCGTCAGTCGGGAATGGCTGAAGCGGGTGGGCGTGACGAAGTAGGTCGCAACGGCGAGAGCAGGGCGCCCTCGCCCCGCACCGCGAGCGGCGTGCGCCCCAACAGGGTGCGGAAGTCCCGGTTCATGTGGCTCTGGTCGGCGAAGCCCGTATCGGCGGCCACCTGGGCCAGCGGCAGGGCCGTGCGCCGCAACAGCCACACCGCCCGCTCCACCCGCCGGCGCCGCACCGTCTCCGCTAAGCCTTCGCCGGTCGACGCCCGGTAGGCGCGGGCCAGCCAGGCGGGGTGGAGATCGAGCGCCGCGGCCAAGGCGGCCGTGGTCGGCCGCTCGCCTTCGCCCGCCAACGCCGCCGAGACGTGCGACAGCCAGCTCGGCGCGGTCGGCCACGCGTCAGTGAGCGCTCCGACCAGGAAACGCGTCGTCGCCCTGGCGAGCTCGGCCTCGCTCGCCTCCGGGCGTGACCAGGCCTGCGTCAGCAGGCGCGCTTCGCGCGACACCGCCCCGCCTGACCAGCAGCGGGAGGAGTCGAGGCGCAATTCCGGCGCCCCGATCCAGGACAGATCGAACTGGATCGAGAAGGTCTCCAGGCCCTGATCGCCCACGTGATCGGCGTGGTCCGCCCGAGGCGGGTGGAGCAAGGCGCGTGCGCCCGTCAGGTCGGCCTCGCCGCCGTCCCAGCGTTCCAGGGCCCCGCCGATGACGGAGATCGTCACGCACGCCCAGTCGTGGTCGTGCGCCTCGATCACCTGACCCGGGCCATGGACCACGCGCACGGCCTTGGCGCCCGAAACCGACCGCACGGGCAGCTCGAGCCCGTGAAAGGTCGTGTCGGGCTCGACGCCTTGGCGCGAAACGGAAGGTTCCACCGAAACTCCACAACCGGCGTTCCGGCCAGTCTATCGAGCAGGCGCCGCGGTTAGAAGTGCGGCCGAAACCCCGCGGTCGCTCCCGGCTCGCGCCCGCTTCCTGACAGAGGCGTAACTTTCCCCGGAGCGGACCGCGGGCTATTTCGCCTGATGATCCTCTTCCTATCCGCCCTGCTTCTCGCCGCCGCGCCCCAGGTCGTGGCGCCCGGCCTCGTCTCGACCGACGCCAACGAGTACAACCTGACATCCTCCGCCGACGGGTCGGCGGTGGTGTTCGCCCGCTCCAAGGCGGACTTCGGCGAGGCGAAGGTGATGGTGCTGGAGCGCCTGCCCGGCGGCGAGCTGCTGCCCCGGCCGGTGTCTTTTTCCGGCGAGTGGACCGACTCCGACCCGCAGATTTCGGCCGACGGGAAGACCCTGCTGTTCGTCTCCGACCGGCCGACGCCGTTGCGGCCGGACGCTCGCGACATCAACGTCTGGCGCTCCCGGCGCGAGCCGAACGGCTGGAGCGCGCCCGAGCCGGTCACGGACGCGAACAGCCCCGCCTACGAGTTGGGGCCGGAGCTGCACGGGGGCGTGCTCTACTTCAACTCCAACCGGCCCGGAGGGAGGGGCGGCTTGGACCTGTGGCGTGTAGGACCGGGCGAGCCGCCGGCCCCGCTGGCGGCGCTGAACGCGGCGGGCTCCGAGGGCGACTTCACCCTGAGCCCGGACGGCCGTGTGGCGGTGTTCTGGAGCGACCGGCCCGGCGGATCGGGCCACGGCGACCTCTACGCCTCGGCGCAGACGGCGGACGGCTGGAGCCCGCCGGTCAACCTCGGTCCCGAGGTCAACAGCCCCGCCTTCGACTTCACGCCCTCGTTCAGCGCCGACGGAAAGACGCTGATGTTCGCCAGCACCCGCCCGCGCGACGGCGCCGACCGCCTGGCCGACGTCTACGCGGTGGCGGTGGACGACGTGCCGGTCTTGAAGGCGCTGCTCGGGCGCTGAGCGTTTGCGCGCGGCCTGACTCCGGCTATGTCCTGAGCGTCATCGGCGGAGCCCGGCATGGACGGCAGGATCGACTGGAGCGCGCTGTTCTTCTCGGCGAGCGGGCGCGCGGCGCGCACGCCTTTCCTGATCGCGGCCGTGATCCTGATCGTCGCCTGGGCGGTGTACGAGGCGGTGGTCTCCGGCGCCCTGCACTGGATGACCGGCTGGATCGTCTATCCGGTGCTGCTGTTCTGCGGCGCCTGCGTGCTGTCCAAGCGGCTGCACGACCGCGGCAAGACCGGCTGGTGGGCGGCGCTGGTGCTGTTCGCCGTGGTCATGGTGTGGCCGCACCCTGAAGGCGTGCTCGACTTCATCGGCCTGCTGGTGATCGGCTGGGCGGTGGTGGAGCTGGCCCTGATGCCCGGCGAACAGGGCGCCAACCGGTTCGGTCCCAACCCGATGCGGCCGGTGCAGGTCCAGGTGAACGAAGCTTAAGTTGCGGCCCCGCGCGGCGGGTCTAGGCTCGTCCTCGCCTCAAAGGAGGGCGAGATGCTGAACTTCTTCTTCGGGTTCAAGGGCCGGATTCGCAGGTCCAATTACTTCTTCGGCGCGCTGGTCGCGGGGTTTCTGTGGAGCGTGCTTTGTTTGAGCGGCGCCGCCGCCATGGGCCTGCGCGTGGACGAGAGCCTGCAGGACACGGTGGTCACCTTCGACCCGAACGCGGGCGTGGTCGCAGTCGCCGTGGTCACCGCCTTCTTCGCCCTGTGGTCGCTGCTGGCGCTCACGGTTAAGCGCTGGCACGACGTGGGCGTGACCGGCTGGTTCTCGATCCTGTCCACTCCGCCGTTCGCCAACGGCGTGGTGTTCCTGATCCTGTGCCTGCTGCCGGGCACGACCGGCGCCAACCGCTACGGCGAAGACCCCCGCGGCCGCCAGCCGCTCGGCGCGCCGGCGACGGCCTGACTCCTTCTCCCAACGGGAGAAGGAGGGTCCCGCGCACCGGAGGGCGACAGCCCGAAGGTCCGCGCGGGAGGATGAGGGACGCCACGGCGCCTGTTCCTGAATCCGGGGGTCCCTCACCCTGCCGCCTTCGGCGGCTGTCCCTCTCCCGTCCGGGAGAGGGGGGTTACAAGGGCGCCGCCGCCGGCTCCATCGGCCCGAACACCCGCTGGAAGCTGGCCTTGAGCGCCGCGTCGGCCTCGTCCAGCCCCACCGGCAGGCCGAGGTCGACCAGGCTGGTCACGCCGTGCTCGGAAATTCCGCACGGCACGATGCCGCCGAAGTGCGACAGGTCCGGCTCCACGTTCAGGCTGATCCCGTGGAACGAGACCCAGCGGCGCAGCTTCACCCCGATCGCGGCGATCTTGTCCTCGCGGGTCGGGACGCCCGGCGCCTTGCGCTCCACCCACACGCCGACGCGGCCCTCGCGCACCTGGCCGTCGACGTTGAACTCGGCCAGGGCCCCGATCACCCACGCCTCCAGCGCCTGGACGAAGCCGCGCACGTCCTTGCGGCGCGCCTTCAGGTCCAGCATCAGATAGGCCACCCGCTGTCCCGGCCCGTGATAGGTGAACTGGCCGCCGCGGTCGGTGCGGAACACCGGAAAGCGCTCCGGGGCCAGCAGGTCCTGCGCCTTCGCCGACACCCCGGCGGTGTAGAGCGGCGGATGCTCCAGCAGCCAGACCAGTTCGCCCGCGCGGCCCTGGGCGATCGCCTCGACCCGCGCTTCCATCGCCGCCACGGCGTCGGGATAGGGCACATAGCCCCTCGACACCACCCAGCCGCAGGCCGCGCCGTCGTCGCGCAGGAACGGGGAGGGGGTCGGGTTTAACGCGTCGTCAAGCATGCGCCCCCAATGTGGCCAGGAAGGCCGCGCTTGCAATCGGCGGCCTCGTCGAAGGGCGTGCGCGCGTGAGCCAGGTCGAAGCCGTCAACGTGGAGATCTCGGTGGTGCTGGGCCGCAGCACCCTGCCGATGCAGCAGCTGTTGCGCATGGGCCGCGGCGCGGTGATCCCGCTGGACGCCAACGAGAAGGACGAGGTCTGGATCCTGGCGAACAATCACCCGGTCGCGCGCGGCGAGATCCACATCCACGACGACCGCATCGCCATCACCGTGACCCGGGCGGCGGACGTCTACGACTTCATGGCCGGGGCCTGAGCGTCCTCGCTGAGGCCTTCCACGACCTTCTTCAGATCGTCGAGGGTGAAGGGCTTCTGCAGCACCGGACGCCCCTCGTCCTCGTCGCGCAGGCCGGCCGCGCCGTAGCCGGTGGCGAAGGCGAACGGCTTGCCGTCCCGGTCCAGCCGGTCGGCCACCGAGAAGGTGCGCTCTCCGCCCAGGTTGACGTCCAGGATGGCCACATCGAAATCGCCGGCCGCGGCCAGCGTCGAAGCCTCTTCCAGGTTGAACGCGGGCCCCACCACGGTGCAGCCGATGTCCTCGAGGAAGTCCTCCAGCAGCATCGAGACCATGGCCTCGTCCTCGACCACGAGGACGCGCAGCGCGCCGCCGTTGCGAACCGAAGCGTTCAAGGGGACCCCCGCTCAAGAACCAGGCCGTTAACGCCCGATCGGGTGATCGGGTTCATCGGCCGGCGCGACGCGACACCTAAGCCCGTCGCGCGCCCTTCACAAGCGCCGTCGCGCTTGTTATGCCCCCCGCTCCTAAGCGAGCGGTCGTGGCGGAATTGGTAGACGCGCAGCGTTGAGGTCGCTGTGGGGCAACCCGTGGAAGTTCGAGTCTTCTCGACCGCACCATCCTGCTTCGCCCTTCGGGCTTCGCAGGATTAGGCGCATCTCGCGACGCAGGATGCGCTGAATCACCCTAAGCAGCGCCGGAGAGCGTCGATCGAGGAAGGAGGCCGAGCGTGACGTCGAACGCCGCCGAACCCCTCGTCGATCCTCGCCTGGCCTCCTCCGAAGCGCTCGAGGACTTCGCGCTTCAGGACGACTACGCCCTCAATCCCGAGTACGTCGAGCTGGTGGTCGACGCCGCCGACCGCGGCGACGGCATGCGGCTGCGCGAGCTGCTGGACGCGCTCCACCCGGCCGACGTCGCCGACCTGATGGGCTTTCTGTCGGCCGAGTACCGGGCCGAGGTGGCGCCGTGGATTCCCGCCGACGCCCTGGCCGACGTGCTGGCCGAACTGGACGACGGCATCCGCGAGGAGGTGCTGGACCGCGTCGCGCCCGGAGCCCTGGCCGAAGCGCTGCAGGAGCTGGACTCCGACGACGCCGCCGCCCTGGTCGAGGACCTGGAGGAGGACAAGCGCGACCAGGTGCTGGCCGCCATGCCCGAGGTCGAGCGCGCCGCGATCGAGACCTCGCTGGCCTACGAGGAG
>Ga0196964_10000621_pt1 | contig 20379 bp, 21 predicted proteins | sample S1_10metaG_FD_148615 | JGI IMG/M metagenome (GOLD analysis project Ga0196964, IMG submission 148615) | Soil microbial communities from Anza Borrego desert, Southern California, United States - S1_10 | ecosystem: Environmental > Terrestrial > Soil > Desert | place: USA: California | collected... | reverse complement strand
GTTCTGGCCGAACCAAACCTCACCGCCATTTCCGGCGAAGCGGCGCGCTTCCTGGCCGGCGGCGAATTCCCGGTGCCCATCAGCTCCGAAGACGGCCAGATCACGGTGGAGTTCAAGCCATTCGGCGTGGGCCTCGCCTTCACGCCGGTGGTGATGTCGGGCGGACGCATTTCGCTCAAGGTCGCCACCGAAGTCAGCGAGCTCACCTCGGAAGGCGCCGTCTCCACGGGCGACACGCCGATCCGCAACGCGGACGGCACCACCACGGTGATCCGCGGCATTACCATCCCGGCGCTGCAGGTGCGGCGCGCGGAGACGACGCTGGAAATGTCGTCCGGCTCCTCGATGGTGATGGCTGGTCTCATTCAAGAGCGTGCGCGCCATGCCTATGAAGGCGTGCCGGGGGTGATGAACACGCCGGTGCTGGGCTCGCTCTTCCGCAGCCGCGATTTCATCAACAACGAAACCGAACTGGTCGTGATCGTGACGCCGTATCTGGTGCGTCCGACCAGCCCGGAAAATCTGCGCACGCCGGCCGACGGCTTCCGCAATCCGAGCGAAGGGGAAAGCCTCCTCTCGGGACGCCTCAACTCGCTCTATCGCGCGCCGCGCGACCGGAGCGAAGGCGATCAAGCCATGAGCCTGCAGGGCCCGCACGGGCATGTGATCGAATGAGACACGCCATGAAAACGCGCCTCCCTCTTTTCGTGCTCGGCCTCTCGGCGCTCGGCGCCTGCGCCAGCGTGCCGGAGCCCCCGGCGGACATGCGCCCGACGCCAACCGTCGCCGATCTGCACCGCATCGAAGTGACGGAAAGCTCCGAACGCCTCGAAGTCGCTGTCAACCCCGGCGACATGGCGATTTCCAACAATGACCGCGCACGCCTGCACGCGCTCGCCGGCGGCTATCTGCGCTATGGGCACGGCGCGCTGGTGCTGAGCACGCCGTCGGGCGGCGCGAACGCCGATGCCGCTTCGATCATCGCTAACGAAACGCGCCGCGCGCTGATCGACGCGGGCGTTTCGTACGCCGCCGTCGCGGGCTCGTCCTACGATGCGTCTGGCCGCGCCGATGCGCCGATCATCGTCAGCTTCTCGCGCTACGAAGCGCGCGGGCCGGAATGCGCGCCGCTCTGGGAGCAGGACCTCGCGCACCAAAGCAACAACCAGCCGTGGGAGAGCTTCGGCTGCGCCACGGTGTCGAACATTGCCGCGCTCGTCGAAGATCCGGCAGACCTCTTACGTCCCCGTGCGGAAGATGCGCGCGACAGCGGCCGGCGCGACACCGTCATGGACGCCTATCGCGCCGGCGAACAGACGCATGCCCCGCGCTCGAGCGATGAGCGCATCACTATCAGCAACGCGGTGCAGTAACACCCATGAGCAACCCCGATCCGGCCTGGAGCCTCGGCAACGAAGAGGAGTTCGTTCTCGAAGAGGACGATACATTCGGCCTGGGCGATCTCGAAGGCGTCGAAGAGCTGCCGCCGTTCGATGCCGACGCGGCAGCACCGACACCCGCTAACGAGACCGAGCCGGCGCTCGAACCGGAAGATCCGTTCGGCCTTACCGTGCCGCCGATCAGCGAGCTCGCGCTTCCGCGCGGCGATGTGCGCATCACCGAACAGCCTGTGCCGCGCATCACCATTCACGCCGCCTGCGACCGGCCTGAGATTGCCGATATCGTCTCGGGCATCGCGGCCGACCGCCGTCTCGCACGCGCGGAAATCTCGGTGGAATCCGGCGGCATCGACGCCGCCATCGCGCGGTTTGCGGCGCAAGCCAGCCCGAACCTGCTCATTCTCGACACGCTGATGCAGGGCCAGCAGATGCTGCACACCCTGGATCGCCTAGCGCAGGTGATCGAGGAAGGCACGAAGGTCGTCATCATCGGCGCAGTGAACGACATCGCCCTCTTCCGCGAGCTGATGGCGCGCGGCGTAAGCGAATACATCGTGCCGCCCCTGCAGCCGCTCGATCTTATCCGCACGGTGTGCGGGCTCTATGTGAACCCGGACAAGCCCTTCGCCGGCCGCGTCATCTCCGTCATCGGCGCGCGGGGCGGCATCGGCGCGTCCACCATCGCGCACAATCTCGCCTGGTCGATTGCGGAGCGTCAGGAATCGAGCGCCACGCTGCTCGACCTCGACCTTTCCTTCGGCACCGCTGCGCTCGACTTCAACCAGGACCCGCCGCAGTCGATCGCGGATGCGCTGATGGCGCCGGATCGCGTGGACGACGTGTTCCTGGAGCGCGTGACGACCAAGCAAACCCAGCGCTTGCAGATGTTGACCGCGCCGGCGACGCTGGAGCGCGAATTCGAACTCGACCCCCAGTCCTACGAGATGGTGATCGACCGCGTGCGCCGCACGAGCCCCTATGTGGTGCTCGACCTGCCGCATGCTTGGACATCGTGGGTGAAACAGACGATGCTCTCCGCTGACGATGCGATCATCGTGGCGGGGCCGGACCTTGCGTCGTTGCGCAACACCAAGAATATCATCGATCTCCTGAAGGCGATGCGGCCGTACGACTCCCCTCCGACGGTCGTGCTTTCGATGGTCGGCGTGCCCAAGCGTCCGGAAATCCCGTTCAAGGACTTCTCCGAAGCGCTGGGCGCCGAGCCTGTCGCTTCCATTCCTTTCGATCCCCAGCTGTTCGGCATGGCCGCGAATAACGGCCAGATGATCGGCGAAGTGGCGGCGCAGTCGAAGACGGCGATCGCCATTGATGCGCTTGCCGCATCGCTCACGGGGCGCAAACCGGTGGAGGCGAAGAAGGCGTCTCTCGCCGACAAGATCCCGTTCCTGAAGCGCTAGGGGCCTGAATGTTCGGAAAGCGAGGTCTGGGCGATGCTCCGAGCGCTGCGCCAGCGACGCCTGCCGCGCCCGCGGCCGCGCCGGTCAAGCCTGCGGCGCCGGTAGCGGCGCGTCCGGCTGCGCCCGCACCGGGCCCGCGGCCCGCGCCTGCGCCCGCCAAGCCTGCCGCGCCTTCGGCGCCCGCCGCGCCAGTTTCGCGCTTGCAACCCTCGGCCGAGCCGGAAACGCACGAGTACCGTTCCGAAGCGTACTACCGCGTCAAGTCGACCATCTTCAACGCGCTGATCGAAACCATCGACCTGACGCAGCTCGCGCAGCTCGATCCGGAAAGCGCGCGCGACGAAATCCGCGACATCGTCGCGGAGATCATCTCGATCAAGAACGTCGTCATGTCGATCGCCGAGCAGGAAGCACTGCTCGACGACATCTGCAACGATGTGCTGGGTTACGGCCCGCTCGAGCCCTTGCTCGCGCGCGACGACATCGCCGACGTGATGGTCAACGGCGCCAATTCGGTGTTCATCGAAGTCAACGGCAAGATTTCCAAAACGGGCATCCGCTTCCGCGACAACGGCCAGTTGATGAACATCTGCCAGCGCATCGTCAGCCAGGTCGGCCGGCGCGTTGATGAAAGCTCGCCGATCTGCGACGCGCGCTTACCCGACGGTTCGCGCGTCAACGTCATCGTGCCGCCGCTGGCGATCGATGGGCCGACCCTGACGATCCGGAAATTCCGCAAGGACAAGCTGAAGCTCTCGAACCTCGTCGAGTTCGGCTCCATCTCGCCTGCGGGCGCGAAAATCCTGCAGATCATCGGCGCTTGCCGATGCAACGTGCTGATCTCCGGCGGTACCGGCTCGGGCAAGACGACGCTCTTGAACACACTGACCGCGTTCATCGATCCGACCGAACGCGTGATCACCTGCGAAGACGCCGCCGAACTCCAGCTGCAACAGCCGCACGTCGTGCGCCTCGAAACCCGGCCGCCGAACCTCGAAGGCTCAGGCCAGGTCACCATGCGCGACCTCGTCAAGAACTGCCTGCGGATGCGTCCAGAGCGGATCATCGTCGGCGAAGTCCGCGGCAGCGAGTCGTTCGACTTGCTGCAGGCCATGAACACCGGCCACGACGGCTCGATGGGCACGCTGCACGCCAACACGCCGCGCGAGGCTCTCTCCCGTCTCGAATCCATGATCACGATGGGCGGTTTCTCGCTGCCGCCGAAGACGATCCGCGAAATCATCGTCGCCGCCGTCGATGTCGTCATTCAAGCCGCGCGCCTGCGGGACGGTTCGCGCCGCATCACGCAGATCACCGAAGTGCTCGGCCTGGAAGGCGATACGATCATCACGCAAGACCTCCTCGTCTATGAGATCCAAGGCGAAGATCAGAACGGCCGCATTATTGGCCGCCACAAAGGCACCGGCGTCGGCCGGCCGCGCTTCTGGGAGCGCGCGCGCTATTTCGGCCTCGAGAAAGAACTGGCGCAGGCCCTCGACGAGACGGAGCAGGCCTGATGGATCCCACCATCATCGTCGGCGTGCTGGCTTTCGTCGCGATCGGCGGGGCAGCGTTTGCTTTTAGCGGCGGCAGCGAACAGCCCGCGACAGCGAGCAAGCGCGTCAAGGCCGTTGCAGGCGCGGGCAAGGTTGATCGCCGCAAGCAGGCCACCGACATGGCTGCGCTCAAGCGCAAGCAATCGACGCAAGAAGCGCTGCGCGAGCTCTCGGCCAACGAAAAGCAATCGCGCAAGCGCCGCCTATCGGTGAAGGGCCTGATCGCTCAGGCCGGCATCAACCTCTCGCCGACAGTGTTCTGGATCATGTCCGCGGTCGCGGGCGGCGTGCTCGCGCTCGCGGGCCTTCTCATTCAGGGCCCGATCGGCGCGCTGATGGGCTTCTTTATCGGCATGTTCGGCCTGCCCCGCTGGTTTCTGGGCGCGCTTGTCAGCGGGCGGCAGAAGAAATTCTCCAACCAGCTCGCGGACGGCATCGACGTCATTGTGCGCGGCGTGAAATCAGGCCTGCCACTGAACCAGTGCTTGCGCATCATCGCGGCCGAAAGCCCCGAGCCGCTGAAGAGCGAGTTCCAGCAGCTGTGCGACGCCCAAGCCATGGGCGTGCCGCTCGATACGAGCATGCAGCGCATGTACGATCACATGCCGCTTCCGGAAGTGAATTTCTTCTCGATCGTGCTCGTCATCCAACAGAAGACGGGCGGCAACCTTTCGGAATCGCTGGGCAACCTCTCGTCGGTGCTGCGCGCGCGCAAGCTGATGAAGGAAAAGGTCAAAGCGCTGTCGGCGGAAGCCAAAGCGTCGGCCATGATCATCGGCTCGCTGCCGATCGTCGTCATGGGCCTCGTCTACGTGACGCGCCCGGCTTACATCTCCGTGCTGTTCACCGATCCGCAGGGCCACCTCATTCTGCTTGGCGCCGCGGTGATGATGTCGCTGGGCATCTTCATCATGCACAAGATGGTCAACTTCAAGTTCTGAGGGCGGAGACATGAGCGACATCGTCGAGACCCTCACCGACCCGATCAACGTCGCCGGCGCGCTCGCCGCGGTGGCGTGCTTCGCCACGATCGTGACCGTCGCCGCGCCCAGTCTTGCGGAAAACAAGCTGGGCTCGCGCTTGAAGGAAGTCGCCAAGAAGCGCGAAGAGCTGCGCAAGAAAAGCCGCGCCGATCTCGCGCGCGGCAGCCTGCAGCACAAAAATGCCAACAGCTTCGCCAAGAACCTCGTCGATAAGCTGAACCTGCAGAAGGCGCTCGCCGACGATACGCTCGCCGAGAAACTTGTTCGCGCGGGGCTGCGCGGCCACGCCGCCCAGACCATGTTCTATTTCTACCGCGCCGCGCTGCCGATCGGATTCGGCCTCGCAGGCCTCGCCTACATCCTCACGTTCGGCGCAGATCTGACGCTGCAGCTGAAACTGGCGGCGGTCGTCGGCGGCGTCGCCGCCGGCTTCTATGCGCCGAACATGTATCTGCAGAACGTGGCCGACAATCGCCGCCAGAAGATCATGCAAGCCTTCCCAGACAGCCTCGACATGATGCTGATCTGCGTGGAATCCGGCATGTCGATCGAAATGGCGCTGCAGCGCGTCGGCACCGAAATCGCGCCGGCTTCCGTCGAACTCGCGGAAGAGTTCGCGCTGACGACGGCCGAGCTCTCCTACCTGCCCGAACGGCGCATGGCCTACGAAAACCTCGCGCGCCGCACCAACCACCCGGGCGTCAAGGCCGTCGCCATGGCGCTCACGCAAGCTGAGAAGTACGGCACGCCCGTCGGTCAGGCGCTGCGCGTCATGGCCAAGGAAAACCGCGATCTGCGCTTGTCAGAAGCTGAAAAGAAGGCGGCGTCCCTGCCCCCGAAACTCACCGTGCCGATGATCGTATTCTTCCTGCCAGTTCTGTTCGCCGTCATCATCGGCCCGGCGCTCATCCAAGTCGGCCACATGATGGAAGGCCGCTAAGCTTCCGCTGACGTTTTAGGCATGGAGCGCGCGGCCTCCGGCCGCGCTGGACCCCGTGACGTCGCGCTTCAATAAGCCAGCGTGACGCAAACTCAGCAGTCGCGCCTCGACGCAAAGTGGCGTCAGCGTGAACTTCTCGATGGCCAGATGGGAGCAGTAATGCGCGGCCGGAGGCCGCGCGCTCTAGCTTTCACCCTTCCCGGCCGCGGACGGCGTTCCAGCGGCGCGGGTCGGAGAGCAAACTGCGCAGGTAGCGCATGTTTTCCGCGGCCGCGGCGGGCGGGAGATCCACGCGTTCGATCTGTTCGGCTTCGTCGAAACGGCCCTGCAGCGCGAGCGCGATGGCGAGGTTCTGGCGCGCTTCCGGCGGCGCGCCGCGCATCTCGGCGGCCTGGCGCAAATAGCGCTCCGCATCGGCCGGCTCGCCTGCCATGATGTGGGAGACGCCGAGATTGGTAAGGATGGCGGCGTTCTCGGGCTGAAGCGTCAGCGCTTCCTGATAGGCGCGCCGCGCTTCATCGTAGCGGCCGAGCTGATCGAGCGCCGCGCCGAGCGCGGAACGCACGCGCCAGTTCTCCGGCTCGGCTTGCGCAACCATCGCCAACGGGCGCAGCGCCTCGTGCGGGCGGGCAGAGGAAATCTGCGCGTAGCCGTATGTGGTCAGCAGAGTGCGATCTTCCGGGAAACGCTGCAGCGCGTCCGCCGCGATTTGAGCTGCGCGGTCGGCGCGGCCGCCGCGGCGGAGCGAGTCCGCGAAGCGCTGCGCGGCTTCGAGGTCGTTCGGGAAGGTCTGATACTCGCTGGCCCAGAACGCCATCTGGGTGAGCATGTCTTCGCGCCCGATGCGCTCGCGCGCCTGGCGGTCGATCGAGCGCGGAGCGGGCGCCGCGGCAGCGGCCGCGACGTCCTGCGAAGACCCCTCGCCCGTAGTGGCGCAGGCCGCGAGCGCGGAAACAGCGAGCAACGCGAGGGGCAGACGGGTCATCGGCGCGAATCCTAACAAGCGCCTAACGTTGCCTGCAGCCCCTCAACAAAGCGCTAATGGCGCCCGCGCCAAGCGTCAGGTATCAGGGTGTCGGCGCGAGGCAGGACCGTCGCGCAAAGACTGGACGCCTGAAACCTGACACCTATGAACCTCCCCTTCCTGACCGACGAACCCTCCGCCGTGCCCATCCATGTGCTGCGCACGGGCGAGTGGAAGCATTGGAGCGAGCGGCATTCCGAGACGCTGCGCCGGTTGGCGGGCGCCTTCGACTTCCAGGCGCAGAACGGGCGCATCCTCACTGTGCCGGCGACCGACGGGACGATCGAGCGCGTGCTCTTCGGCGTGGGCGACAAGGCCAACGCCATGATGATCGGCGCGCTCGCGCAACATTTGCCGGCGGGCGACTACAAATTTGCGTTCGGACCGCGTGAGTTCGCGCCAACCCAAGTCGCAGTCGCCTGGGGCCTCGGCGCCTATGCGTTCGACCGCTACAAGAAACGCAAGCGCCCCGCCCCGCGGCTTGTGCTGCCCGAAGGAGTCGATCTTGGCGAAGCCGAGCGCATCGTGCGCGCGGCCTGGCTCGCCCGCGACCTCGTCAACACGCCGACCAGCGACATGGGGCCGGAGGCGCTGCACGCGGCGGCCGAAGCGGTAGCCAAGCATTATGGCGCAAATTTCAAGGCGATCGTCGGCGATGATTTGCTGAAGCAGAATTATCCGCTGATCCACGCTGTCGGCCGCGCCTCGAACCAAGCGCCGCGTCTGCTCCATCTCTCGTGGGGCGAAGCGGATGCGCCGCGTGTGTCGCTTGTCGGCAAGGGTGTTTGCTTCGATACGGGCGGGCTCGACATCAAGCCGTCAGCGGGCATGCGGCTGATGAAGAAGGACATGGGCGGCGCGGCGCACGCGCTGGCGCTTAGCCAAATCGCGATGGACGCCAAGCTGCCGGTGAAGCTCGATGTGTTCTTGCCAGTGGTCGAGAATGCGATCTCAGGCGACGCGTTCAGGCCCGGCGACATCATCAAGAGCCGCCAAGGTCTCACCGTGGAAATCGACAACACCGACGCCGAAGGGCGTTTGATCCTCGCCGATGCGTTGACGCGCGGGTGTGAGGACAAGCCGGCGCTCTTGCTCGACTTCGCCACGCTGACGGGCGCGGCGCGCACCGCGCTTGGACCGGATATTCCGCCGTTCTATGCGAACGACGAAGCGCTTGCCGCCGACCTTGCGAGCGCGTCGCTAGAAACCAGCGATCCGATTTGGCGCATGCCGCTGTGGGATGCGTACGAGGCGGAAATGGATTCCCCCATCGCCGATCTGAAAAACACCGGCGACGGCGCGTTCGCGGGCTCGATCTACGCCGCGCTTTTCCTGCGCCGTTTCGTCGATGCGCCAGCCTGGGCGCATTTCGACATATTCGCGTGGACGCCCAAAGAAAAGCCTGCGCGTCCCGCCGGGGGGGACGCGCAGGCTTTGCGCGCGACGTGGGCCGTGATCAAAAAGCGCTTCGCCGCGGGCTAGACGGTTTCGCGCGAGGCTAAACGCGCGACCTGCAACTCTAGGCGCTTTAGCTCGCGCATCGTCACGTTCTTGTTCATCTCCATCCAGAAGTACATTTTCAGCATGGCGACCGCGAGCATGGTGATCACGCCGCCGGCGCTCCACAACACGGTTTCGCGCACGTCGGCGGTGTTGAACGCGTTCCAAGCGCAATAGACAAACGCGCCGAACATCACAAAGGTGAAGATTGCTGCGAGCACGTTGAGGCCGCCCCACTTGCCGCCAAACGTGCCGATCGCTTCGCTGAACGCAGACCGCTCCTCGAACTTCGCGAGGAACGCTGCGTCTTCCGCCGACAAAGCCTGACGGATGGCTTGATCGAGGTTGGTCATTTCTCTTCTCCTAAGCTCGCGCGCAGTGCCTTGCGCGCGGCAAACAAACGTGACTTCACAGTCCCCGGCGGGGCGCCCGTGATGCGGGCGATGTCGGCGACATCCATGTCCTCGCCGAAATAGAGGCTGACCGCGATGCGCTGCTCGGGCGGCAACGATCCCATCGCATCGGCAAGGTCGATATGCTCGCCCGCTTGGCGCTCGGCGTCTGCGACAGAGCTGAGCTCAACGCGTTCCCGAGCCGCGTCGGCAATGCGCCGCCCACGGTACTTCGAGCGCAACGCATCTGCGCACTTGCGCGCACCGATGGCGTAGAGCCAAGCGCTGAAGCGCGCCGGATCGTCGAGACGGCGCAGATTGCGCCAAGCGCTTTCCCATGTGTCCTGTACCGCATCCGTCGCCGCCTCCGTTGTTCCCAGGCTGCGCGCGGCGAACGCCAAGAGTTTCGGCGTCCAGCGCATAGCCAGTCGGGCGAACGCCTCGCGCGATCCGCCCTGGGCAAGGAGGACGAGGTAGTCGTCGAGCGCCTGGTCTAATCCGCGCTGCACCACTGGCCTCGCCCTCTCACACCCTAAGTCGGCGCAAAGCGCCGCGCGGTTCATTGCGCGGGCGCTTTTTTTTCACTGTTCGGGCGCTTTGGCGATCAGCGCGCGAACGGCGAGCGCGGCGTGAGTCCGAACGAGGCGCGCGGCGTGTTGTAGTCGCCGGTGAGGATCTCGTAGTGCAGGTGGATCGGGATTTGATACGAGGCCGTATTGCCCATCAGCCCGATCAGCTGACCGGCGGTCACTTCAGAGCCGACGACGATGCCGTCGGCGAAGCTGGAGAGATGCGCGTAGCGTGTAAATACGCCATTGCCGTGATCGATCAGCAGCATGTTGCCGTAGTCGTTTCGATAGGCCGCCTCGCGCACAACGCCGTCAGCCGCAGCCAAAATTGGCCCGCCGTCGCGTGAATGATAATCGACGCCGTTGTGACGGCCGTTGCCGCGCGGACCGAACGCCGATGACAAGCACGCGCCGCGCGTCGGGTTGGCGGCAAGCCGCACGCCCTCGACGTCGATGATGCTCGAATAGTTCGTGACTTGGCGTTGAGCATTCGCGGCCGGCGCATTCGAAACGGTCATGGCCGGACACAGGCTCAGCGCGCTTTCGAAGGCGCTGTCGCCGGTTGTGGCGGGCGCCACGGGCTGGGGTGTGTTTGGCAGGCTTGCCATTACCGCCGCGAGGTTCTCATCGTCGCGCTCGACGACGATGGCCTCGCCCGCGCGAGCGGCCAGGTCGGCCGCTTCATGGCGCACGCGCGCGAATTCTTCTTCGCTAAGAACGTTGCGCAATGTTTCGAGCGACACTTCGTCGAGGCCGAGCCGCGCGGCGACGCTCGGCGCATATTGCGCAATGGGCGCCGTGATCGTTGCGGGCGCCGGAAAGATCGAACCCAAAACCCAGCCAGAGCCGGCCAAGAGCAGACCGAGAATAAGACCACGCAGCATTGCACACCTCCCGCTACCCCACGACGCTAGCTCTGCGCTGTGGATGAGTCAGCGCCACGATCGCGCAGGAGAGAAAAGCGCAGCCGCAACGATCGTCGCAACAAGCCATGCCGGAAGCGGGTCGTTTCGGCCCGCGCCGTCAAGGTTTGGTTAATCATTTCGGCCATTCCACAACATCTTGTGGTTTCGTACTTGCACCAACCACCAAATCGGCGAATCCTCTCACCTGCGATTCAAACACAGGGGAGCGGCATGGACCTCGTTCGCGATCAAGTAGAAGCATTGGATTTGTGGCGCCGAGTTACCGTCAGCACGGTTCGGTCGGATGCGCCTGACCTCACGGCCCGCCAGCTGGCGGTGCTGATGACGGTGCGGCTGCAGCCAGCGCCGCACACGGTGCGGGGCCTCGCCTCGACGCTGAACGTCGGAAAGCCGGCGATCACGCGCGCGCTCGACACGCTCTCGCGCCTGGGCTTCGTGCAGCGCCGCCGCGACCCGAAGGATGGACGCAACGTGTTCGTCGAGCGCACCGAAAAGGGCGATGCGTTCCTGGAATTGCTCGGCGCGACGATCGTGGGCGACGAGCAAGCTGCGCCGATCCGGCCGCCGCTGGCAGTTGCTTCGTAAGAAGCGCTCACGCGAAATAGAAACGGCGTCTCGCGAAAGCGGGACGCCGTTTCTTGTAACGGCGCCTTGCAGGCGGCGGCTGCCGGCTGGAAGCCGGCTGTACGGTGATTAATGCGCGGGCGCGGCCGGCGCTTTCGTTTCACCTTCGGCCGGCGCGGCGCCCTCGGCGCCTTCCTCGGCCGGCGCGGCTTCTGGCAACGGCGCGGGAAGCGGCACGTTGTTCGGCGAAATCGAGCGCAGATAAGCAATCATGGCCACGCGCTCCTGATCGTTGCGCAAGCCCGCGAACGCCATCTTGGTGCCGCGCACGACTTGCGCGGGCGAACGCAGAAAGTCGTTCAGCGCCAGGTAGTCCCAGGCGCCGCCATGACCTTGCATGGCCTCGGAGTATTCGTAGCCGCCATGGCTCGCGACGGCGCGGCCAAAGACGTCATACAGATTCGGGCCGATGCCGTTAGCGCCGCCGGCGTCGAACGTATGGCACGAGCGGCACTGGGCCACGACGCGTTCGCCCCGCGACACGAGTTCGGCCAGCTGCGCTTCGTCCGCGAAGAGGCGCCCGAAATCGGGCGGGCCGGCAGGCGTGGCTGGACCGCCGCTGCCGGAATCGAGCGACACCGCAGGCAGAAAACCGGCCTTTTCGGGATAGTTCGGCGCAACGAGCTGGTCGGCGGCGACGCCCACACCCATGACGCCCAGCACCGCAGCGATCGTCGCTCCGGCGATCGAATTGAACCTCAAATCGCTCATGCGCCCTGCCCTGAGGAAAGAACGGGCGGGGTTATGACCTGCGTCGGGGCTCGCGCCAAGCGGGCGGCGCGTCTCATAAGGCGCGGGGCGCCCTTGCGCGTCGAACCGCCGCACGGCAAGCCGCCAAGCGCAATGACCTCGATAATCGTGATCCCCGCGCGCATGGCCTCCACGCGCCTGCCCGGCAAGCCGCTGGCCGATATCCACGGCCGCCCGATGATCGCCTGGATGGTGGATATTGCGAAGGCCGCCAATAGCGGGCCTGTGCTGGTGGCGGCGGCGGAGGCTGAGGTGGCGGAGGCCGCGCGCCGCGCCGGCGCCGAAGTGGCGATGACGGATCCAGATTTGCCGTCAGGCTCGGACCGCGTGCACGCAGCGGTCGAGACGTTCGATCCGGCGGGACGGTTTCAGGTGATCGTCAACCTGCAGGGCGATATGCCGACGATGCGCGCTGCCGATGTCGCACGCGCCGTCGCCGTGCTCGGAAATGGCGGCGACATCGCGACGCTCGTTTCGCCTTCAAGCGATCCCGCCGACCGCGACAACCCGAATGTGGTGAAAGTCTTTCGCGCCGCCGCTGACGGACGCTGCCTCGCCTTCACCCGTGCGCCCGCGCCGTGGGGCGAAGGTCCGATCGAACGCCATGTCGGCATCTACGTCTATCAGCGCTACGCTCTGGCGCAGTTCGTGACGACGCCGCCCTCGCCGCTCGAGATTCGCGAAAAGCTCGAACAATGGCGCGCGCTGGAAATGGACATGACGATCTACGCGGACGCGATCGAGGATTTTCCGAAGGGCGTGGACAGTCCGGCGGACTTGGATGCGGCGCGGAAAGTTCTAGGGCAGTAAAGGGGACCAGGCCGCTTCGCGGAACGGTCCGCCGGCGCCGCCGACGGAAGTTTGGTGCCCGGTCGCGACGTCGACGATGGTCAGAACGCCTTCGCGAGCGACAATCACCATACTGCCGCTCGGGCTCCAACTGGCGCGCGACAACGATAGCGCTGCGAGCAATGTTCGCGGCGGCGATACGCCCGTCGCGCTGATCAAGACGAGCTCTTCGCCGCTGGCGGTCGCACGCACCACAGCGAACCATGCCGCATCGGGGGACCAAGCAAGCCGCCGGTAGTCGCCCGCATCGCCAACGATTTCGACTCCGGCGCTCTCAAGGTCGGCGATGGCGACGCGCCGCGGCCATCCGGCGAGAAGCTAGGCTCGCCTGCCAGGCCGGAAGCGGGATGCTCGTCTCGCTGTGGGGGGACGCAAGCCGGCGAACGTGGAGATCGGCGCCGCGGGAAACGTCGCGCGCAAAAGCGATGTGATCTGAGCGGCGCGATCGGCAATGCGGTGCGCGAGCCGGCGGCGCAGCGGCCGGCGAGAATGCTTCAAGCTGCGTCGCAGTGTTCACGTCGAACAGGCGGAACGACACGCGCAGCCGGCCATCGCCGGTTGGCGACACATCGACGGGCAGCACATACTGCGCCCCCGCCGCGGCGACCTGCGCGCCGGCGATCGGCGTACAGCCGATCAGCAGCTACGCAGCGAGAAGAAAACGGCGCAGCATTCGCGTCACCCCGGAAAAGTCTGCACCCCGATCTTGGCGACGCCGTCGCCGTCGAAGGCGATGCAGGCCATGCTTTCCATGCCCTGCACGTAGCAGAGGAGCGGCAGGTTGTTCGTGCGCAGCGCCAGGTACGCCTCGCGGTCGTAGCCGGCTTCGGGATAGAACGGAAACTCGCCGCTTTGCGGCGCGTCGGCGTTCGCGGGCCAGTCGGGCAACGCGGACGTAGAGGTCATCATCGTCGCCGGCGTCACCCATTCGCCGAGCGCGGTTTGCATCGCGGCCTGGTCGCGCGCGGACGCCAAAGTCATCACGTGTTCGACGATGTGCGTATCGGCATAGAGCGGCGCGCCGGAGCTATCACGGACCACCAGCATGGCGACGGCGCGAACGCAATCCGGGCCGAGTGTATTGGCCTCTAGCGAGAGCTGAGCCTCGCCCGCGCTCCATTCATGCACGGCGCGCGCGGCGCAGCCGGGGGTGAGATTGCCGGCAGTTTCTTCCTGCTCGATCCGCTGACACCCAGCAACGAGCGCCATTGCGGCCAGAACGACAAAGCGCATGTGAAAGCCTCCCCGCGCCGATGTTAGCGCGCGAGTTCTTCCCGCGCCAGTTCGCCAACCTCCTGAAGCGCTTGCGTGGCGACCTTGGAATAAGCCGTGAAATTGAGTCCTCCGTGCATGAGTACGGGGTATTTGCGCTCGGTGACGCGCACGCCAGCGTTGCGGAGCGCGGCGACGAAAGCGCGGACGTCGTTGCGGACCGGATCCATCGCGCCGCCGCCGGCGACGATGGTTGGCGGCGCGGCGCTAAGGTCTACATCGAGCAATGAAGGCAGCGCTTCGGCGCCCAGGCTGCGCGCGATATACTGGCATGCGACGCGGCCAATGAAGCGGAAGTTGCGCAGTTCTTCATCCGCCCATAGCGAGTCCTGCACGTGGACAAGCGGGTAAAGAAGAATGAGCAGCGCGACCGCGCCGGGCGCCGCGCGATTGATTTCGAGCGCATTGGTCGCCGCCAGATAGGCGCCGGCGCTGTCGCCCGCGAGCGCGATGCGGTCGGACGCCGCGCCGAAACCGTGCGCGTTCTGAAACGCCCAGGCGCAGGCGGCGCGCGTGTCTTCGAGTTGCGCCGGAAACGGCGACTCCGGCGCCAGGCGATAGCCGACGGAGAGCACGCGGCCGCGGGATGATTTGGCGAGCCAGGAGCAGATCGAGTCGTGCGTGTCGATGTCGCCGCAGACGAAGCCGCCGCCGTGGAAAAAAACGATGAGCGGCGCGGGGCTGGCGTCCGCCGCTTCGTAATAGAGCGCGCGCATATTGCCGGCGGGGCCGGGTATGGCGACCTCCTCGACGCGTGCGAGCCCCTTGGCGCGCGCCCATGGTACGGCGAGCAGCGTGCGCAGGCCGCGCCGCGTTTGCTTCAGAATGGTGTTTTCGAAGCTCTGCAATCGGCTCATCAGCGACGCCTCTACCCCGGGCGCGGCGCTTACGCTAACGCTCCGGGCTGATGGCCGAGCGTATCTCTTTTCAAGGCGAACCTGGGGCGAACTCGCACCTCGCGGCGCAGGAAGCGTTTCCCGCGCTCGAGCCGCTGCCCCGCGCCAGCTTCGAGGATGCGTTTGCCGCGGTCAGCGAGGGCCAAGCCAAGCTTGCCATGATCCCGGTCGAGAACTCGGTGTTCGGCCGCGTCGCCGATGTGCACCACCTCATTCCCGAAAGCGGGCTCTACATTGTCGGCGAGCACTTCGTGCCGATCCGGCATCAATTGCTGGGCCTGCCGAACGCGACATTGGCCGGTCTCACGCATGTGCGCTCGCACCCCCAAGCGCTCGGCCAATGCCGCAGGCAATTGCGCGAACTTGGCGTGACCCCCGTGAAGACCGCGGACACCGCGGGCGCGGCGCGGGAAGTGAAAGAACTCGGCGATCCGAAGGTCGGCGCCCTCGCCTCTTCGCTCGCTGGCGAACTCTATGGATTGAAGGTCCTGAAGGCGAACGTCGCCGATGCGGCGCACAACACGACGCGCTTTCTCATTTTCTCGCGCGAGAAACAGGAAGCGCCGCCGGACAACGGCCCGTGCATGACGAGCTTTGTCTTCCGCGTGCGCAACGTGCCGGCGGCCCTCTACAAGGCGATGGGCGGGTTCGCGACCAATGGCGTGAACATGACCAAGCTCGAAAGCTACATCGAAGGCGGCGCGTTCGCGGCGGCGATGTTCTTCGCCGAGATCGAAGGCCATCCGGCGCAGCGGCCGGTGGAGCTGGCGCTGGAGGAGCTGCGCTTCTTCTCGACGGAGCTGGAGATTGTCGGCGTCTATCCCGCTGACCCGTTCCGGCGGACGCGTTGAATGAGCGTGACCAAAGCGATTGCGCTGCTGCAAGCGGGCGATATCGTGGGAGCGGATAAGCTCCTGAGAGAAGTGCTCGCCGCCGATCCTGACAATTTCGACGCTCTCAACGCCGTCGCCGGCGTTCGCAGCCAGACGGGTGATCTTGCTGGGGCCGTCGCCTGCCTGGAAGCTGCGATCAAGGTCGATCCATCCAACGCGATCGCGCAATTCAACTATGGCAACATGCTGTTGCGGCTGCAGCGCACGGAAGAGGCGGCTGCAGCGTTTGTCAGCGCGACAAAGATCTCACCGCGCTATGCTGACGCCTGGGCCAATCGCTGCGCCGTGCTCCTCATGCTTGGACGTAGCGAGGAGGTCGTGGCCGGTTGCGATGAAGCCCTGCGCAACGGCGTTGACGGCTTTACCATCCACTACAATCGCGCCGTGGCGCTGGCGCGACTCAATCGTCACAGCGAAGCGCTTGCCAACGCCGAGCGCGCGGTTGCGCTTAAGGAGGATGCCGGCGCGTACGCCAATCTGGGTATGATCTTCATGGCGCTGCGGCGTCCTGAAGAGGCCGCAGACGCTTACACCGCCGCCACGCGGCTCAACCCACTGTTCGCGCCGGCCTGGAGTGATCTCGCCGCCGCCTTCCTCGAAATCGGCCGCGACACGGAGGCCCTCGCAAGCGTCGATCGCGCGCTCGCCCTCGAGCCCGCCAATTCCACCGCCCACTATAATCGGGGACTGATCCTGGCGGCACTCGAACGTTACGCCGAAGCCGGCGCCGCCTTCGAGCAAATGAAGGCGAGCGTCGGCGGCGATTCTGCGGTTACCTGGAACTATGTCGCTGGCGCCCTCCTCGCTCTTGGGCGCCGCGACGAAGCGATCGAGGCCTATGCGCGGGCGGCGGCGGCTGGTCCCTCCGGTCCCCTCCGCGGCGGCCCGGCGCTGTACAACAAGGCCCTCTTGCTTCTGGCGAAGGGCGAATGGGCGGAAGGATTTGCGCTTTACGAGCATCGCTTCGAATCACAACGCGCAGAAGCGCCGGCGCACCTTGAGCGCGTTCCGGAATGGAATGGCGCGCCAGTCGATGGCGTGCTTGAAATTTGGGGCGAGCAAGGCGTTGGCGATCAGCTCCTGTTCTTGCGCCTGCTGCCGCTTGTAGCGGCGCGAACGAACCGCATTCGCCTCAGCGTCGATGAGCGTTTGGTCCCGATGATCAAGCGCGCGTTTCCGGCGCTCGACACCACGGCGGTAAAGCCGGCTGCGCAGATTTCGCAGGGAAGCATTGCGCGCGTGTTGCGCTTAACGCCCGACGACGTGGCAAACCAACCAACCTTGTTGTGCGCAAACCCGGAAAAGACGGCGACGCTTCGCGCGCGCTACCGCGACCTATCAAACGGAAAGCCCGCCATCGGCTTCGCGTGGCGCTCCACCCGCGCCCGCTACGTGACGCAAAAGAGCGCGCCGCTGTCGCATTGGGGGCCGCTGCTGAAACGAGACGCCTGGTTCGTCAATCTCCAATGTGGCGACGCCAGCGATGAGATCGCGGAAGCGGAGCATACTTTCGGCTGCCGCATCTATCAGGACCACAGCGTGGACCAACTCGCATCGATCGAGGATTTCGCCGCGCAGATCGCCGCCCTCGATCACGTTGTGACGATTTCCAATACGACGGCGCACGTTGCCGGCGCTATCGGGGCGCCCTGCACCGTGCTGCCGCCCCCGGCCCTAGGGCTTCTCTGGTATTGGGGCGGGGCGGGCGAGAGAACGCCCTGGTATCCAAGTCTTCGCCTCGTGCGGCGCGAGGTTGGCATATCATGGAAGGACCAGATCGCGCGCGCAGCCGATCTCGCTCTGGGGACGCAGAGCGGCGCGCCAAAAGCCGATCCGTAACCGCCTTTGCGCTTGGCGCGTAGGAGGCCGCTAAAGGGGAGAATGGCCGACGAAGCCCACCTCCGAGCCTTGATCCTGAAGGGGCTCGCCGGCGACCAAGCCGCGCACCGCGCGTTCCTCACGGAAGCGGCGGGGCTGCTGCGGGCCTATTTCCGCAACCGCTTGCGCGGATCGCCGGAGGATGCCGAGGACCTGGTGCAGGAGACGCTCGTGGCGCTGCACACACGCCGCGACAGTTACGACCCGAACTATCCGCTCACGGCGTGGATGTACGCGATCGCGCGCTACCGGCTGATCGATCACGTGCGCCGCGCCAAGCATCGCACGCACGCCTCGCTTGATGGCCTCGACGTCGGCGACGCCGATCCCGAGTTCGAAGCGAGCGACGCCAAGCGCGATGTGACGACGCTTCTGGACAAGCTTCCCGAAAAGCAGCGCACCGCCATCCGGCTGGTGAAGCTGGAAGAGAAAAGCGTGCGCGAGGCCTCCTCCCTCACCGGGCTTTCGGAGTCCGACATCAAGATTTCCATTCATCGCGGCCTCAAGACGCTGATGCGTCTGATGGGCCAGGAGCAGACGACGTGAAGACCGATCAACTCATCGACATGCTGGCGCGCGGCGTCGAGCCCGCGGAGCGGCCGCGCTGGGCGCGGCGTATGGCGCTGACGATTGTCGTGGGGCTCGTAGTTGCGCTGCTGCTGGTCGCGATCGGGCTTGGCGTGCGGCCTGACCTTATGGGCGCGGGACGGATGCCGGTGATGATGAAGGCGATGTTCGCCGCCGCCGCCGCGGCGTTCATTCTGCCAATGGCAGTGCGGCTGATGAAGCCGGGCCGCCCGCTCGGCTGGCGCATTGGCGCGGTGTTGTTGTTTGTCGGCGTGTGCGCCGTCGCGACAATCGTCGCGCTGATGGGCGAAGCGCCGGAAGACCGTATGCAAGCCTGGATGGGCGGCGGATTCCCATGGTGCGTGGTGATCGTGCCGATCCTCGCCGCGCCGACCGCCGCCGGCTTGCTCTGGCTCATGCGCGCGTTCGCGCCGACGCGGCTCACGCTCGCCGGCGCGGCGATTGGCGCGTTTAGCGGCGGCGTCGGCGCGATGGCGTATGCGATGTACTGCCCGGTGGACTCGGTGGCGTTCGTGACGACGTGGTACGTGCTGGCGATCGCGATGTGCGCTGCGCTTGGCGCGGTGATCGGGGCGCGGATCTTGCGCTGGTGAGTTTTTGCTGATGGCCCGGAGCGGGCGTCGTGCATCGCGCGCTCCTCCGAACTGCCGAGGTGCATCCAAAGGCGCGCCAGCGCGCATCTGTCAGGCGGAGGGACCACGGCCATGGGCAGGCTCCTAACCGGTAGTGCCTCGTGCGCGCTGCCAGCGCGTGCGATTGGCGACGAGCATCCAGCGGGGATCGCCCGCGGGAATCTCATCGCTGCCTGGTTGTTCGCGCTCAGCCTCGCCGTCGGTGGTTGCGGGACGGCGCCAGGCGCGGCCCCGCACGGGCCGGACGCGTCGGCGCCAAACGAGGCAGGAGTTGCGCATCCGAACACAATACCGACGCTCCGCGAAGTCGGTTCAAGAGGCTTCTTCGATCTGGACGGACCGTTTGCAGCATTCGACCCAAGCCATCCGTCCGTCGAAATTTGGATCCCGAACGCGGATGCTCGAGCGCCCGTCGTCGTCTATGCTCATGGCGGCGCGGGTTATCGCGAGGACGATCGCGCCCGTGTTGACATGTTTCGCCGAAACGGGTTCGCCACGATCTCCTTCGATTCTTACGAAATGAACGGTTTCAGTGACTGGAACTTCGTCACTCGCAGAGTCGCGAACAGCGGCAAGCAGAATATGATCTGGGGCGTCTTCACGGGCGCCGTGGAGCACGCTGCGAACACCGACGCGTGGGACAATCGAAATATCTTCCTCTATGGCACATCGAATGGCGGCCGGGTCGTTCTCTATGCCGGCGCCGAGATCGACAACGCCAGCATCCGCGGGATTATAGCCGAAGCGCCGGCGGGATCCGGCTTCACGCTCGGCGACTATGACATTCCCACGATCATTCCGTTTGGCGCTCTGGACACCTGGGCGGGCCAGTCCGACACGGACTATGTCTGGAGAAGGACCTATCCGGATTCACCTGTTTCGATAGAAGCATGGGTGAACGCGCAGCGTGCAAGGGATCGCCCTGTCCGTTTCATTTTCTACGAGAACGCGGGACACCTGATGTTTGACGGCCCGCTTGAAAGAGTAACGGTCCCCAGGGGCGAGGCGCTTTCGTTTTCCGCATTCCGAGGCGCGGGCGAAGGAGTCCTCGATCGATACGAGCGCGATGTGATGTCGTTTGCCACCGAGAATCTGTCGCGGTGACGGCACTTGGGCGATAGCGTGAGAGCAGACAGGACGCCGTTCTGTAACCAAGCCCTTCCCTCGAACGATCTTCCCAGCATCGAGGGTTTCACATGTTCAACCGTATCATCCGCTACGCGCCTGCCGGGATTTCGGCGTTTGCCGCGCTCGTCTTTCTCGACAGCCTGCGCTTCAAGTTCACCGAT
>Ga0196964_10000620_pt1 | contig 20385 bp, 17 predicted proteins | sample S1_10metaG_FD_148615 | JGI IMG/M metagenome (GOLD analysis project Ga0196964, IMG submission 148615) | Soil microbial communities from Anza Borrego desert, Southern California, United States - S1_10 | ecosystem: Environmental > Terrestrial > Soil > Desert | place: USA: California | collected... | reverse complement strand
GTTGCCTACGACACTCAGCATGCCGGTGCCTGAAAAATGCACGGTCATCCCGCTGTCCGGCTCATCACCCTGGTAGTCCTTGCAGGGCCACCAGGCGCTGGCGCCAAGTCCCTGGCAGGCTACCGCTGCCCAGAGCTTTCCGCTGCTGTCCCTTGTCCAGATAAAGCCGCCGTCCCAGGGAGCGTGCTTTGCTATACGGGGCTTCCCGTTGTAGCCGATGGAGATATGCAGCAGCTCGCCGTTTCCCAAGGTTTCCGGACGTAGCTGCAGCCACCATACATTTCCCTCCCTTGCAAAGGCAACATTGCGTCCGTTTACGACAGCACTCCCGATCGTCATAAAATCCTGCAGATCGATCTGGACGGAATCGTGAGGCGTACCGGTTATCCGTGCAGATATATTGACCTGTCCCTGTATGCTCTTATTCAGCGTATCGAAAGTAATGTTCAGTTCATACCGCTGCACGTCCCACCAGTTCCGCCCCCTTCCGTTGCCGCCGCGCAGCGAATCCTGTCTGTCCGCGCCCGATGCATCAAGGCAAAGAGCCAGCAGCAATATCAATAGTAAACCAGAGTTTCTCATAAACTAACCATGCGCCATCCGCGCCCCGTTAAATTACCATATTCCCCCTTATCCTCCCTCCCCCCAAAAAAGAAACGGCGCCCACCAAGGCACCGTTTCTTTTTATTGTCAGCACACGGGCATTGCGCCATTGCACCATTAGTGTTTATGTCCATCATGCTCGCTATGTCCCGGAGGCATATTGCCGGCAGGAGCCGCGCCAATCTCCTTTACCTCCACGTCGAAGATCAGGATGCCGTTGGCAGGGATCTTCGGGCTCGGGCTACGCTCGCCATAGGCAAGTCCGGAAGGTATGTAGAGGGTAGCCTTGCTGCCTTTGTTCAGCAGCATCAGTCCTTCATCCCAGCCGCCGATCACCTGGCGCTGACCCACAGAGAATGTAAACGGCTGCACGTGCATAAATGCGGAGTCAACGTTGGAATCGAATACCGTTCCGTCCAGTGTCTTGCCGGTATAGTTCACCGTTACCTGTTCGCCTGTCTTAGGTGTAGGACCGGTGCCCTTCTTCGTGATCACGTAATACAGTCCCGAAGCTGTCTTTGTAGGCTTGATCTTGTTTTTCTTGAAATACGCCTGCAGCAGGCTGTCATCAACATTCTTCTGGCGGGAAGATTTAGTTTCCTGCTCCATCTTAAGTTGATCCTGGGTCTTTACCGACACCAGCGACACTTCATACTGGATCATATCGCCGGCCTGCATCCAGGGCAGCAGCTGCGCGCCCGCCTTTCTCAGCGAGTCTACAGCCACCATGAATACGGCACTGTCGCCGGGTGTCAGCAGCATAAACCCTTCCACCAGGTCGCCTTTGAAGGAGGGCGGCATGATCTGGAAAGGAACAGGCTGATTGTTGTTCAGCTTGCGGGAGTTGAACAGGCTGCTGTCGCCGATATGCGTGTTGATATGCATCTCCACCTGGTCGCCAAGCTTCGGCGAGTTGGTGCCGGGTGCATCTACGACCATCTTATACAACAGGCCGGACTCTGTGCGGCTGAATCCCTGGGCGGTATAGTCCACGGCAGCAGTCGTGCCCGGGTTAGCGAGGGAAATGGTTTCCTTCGTATCGCCGGACTCGATCTTAACCTTATTTTCTTTCTTGTCGATCTTGATCTTTGTATCGCCCGATTTGATCTTGACATCGCCATCCTTATCGGTCTTGGTCTTTGTCTCCTGGGCAGAGGCAACAACCGAACAAAGAGAGAGGGCGGATGCCAGCAGTATTGATTTTTTCATCGTTTAGTTTTTATAGAGCTTTTAATTATTGTACCGGCGGCATCTGCTGTCCTGCAGGCGCGCCATCTTCTATTTTCGTTACCTCAACATCAAAGATCAGGATGGAGTTCGGCGGCACGGTAGGAGCAGGCGACTGCGGTCCGTAGGCCAGCGGAGAAGGGATGAACAGCTTGCCTTTGCTGCCTTTTTTCATCAGGGACACACCCTCGTCCCATCCCGGGATCACCTGTCCCTGTCCGATCACGAACGAGAAAGGTTCGGCATGTCCCATAGCAGGATCCGTGTTGCTGTCGAATACTTTGCCATCCATGGTGCGGCCTGTATAGTTTACCGTTACGCTCTGGCCCGGGCGCGGTGTATCGCCGCTTCCCTGCTGCTCAATAAGATAGTACAGGCCGGAGGCTGTCTTCTGAGGCTGGATATTGTTCTTGGTAAAATAGTCGCGCAGCAGCTGGTCATCTGTCTGCATCTGCTTGCTCGCCTGGGCTTCCTGCTCCTGGCGCATTTGTTCCTGTGACTTGATGGAAACCAGCACTACTTCATATATAAGATTTTTTCTCTTTTCAAGGAATGGCGGTATCATCTGACCCTTCTTGGTCAGCTCGGACCTCATCGAGTCGATGGACATGCGGATCACCGCGCTGTCGCCGACAGTGAGGTTGGTAAGGGCATTGGTCCAGTCACCCTTCAGCTGAGAGGGCTGAATCATCAGCTGCACGGGCTGGTTGTTGTTTTCTTTGCGGGAAACGGCCAGAACGCTGTCATCAGCGCTCAGCTTAATGTGGAGCTCCACGATGTCTCCTACCTTAGGTTTTTTGTCTCCTTTGGCGTCTTTGGCAATTTTGTACTCTAGACCTCCTTCCAGTTTTTTAAAGCTTCCGCCGGACTTACAGGCGTTGAAACCAAAAAATACAGCGCCTAAAAGGGCGATCGGAATGATACGTTTTATCATGATTGTAAATTATCGGGGGTGAATTTCGGATAAAATTTGTTTAAAATAAGCTACAGTTTCATTAAAAGACAAATTCGAGCGCCCGCCGGAAGCATTCAGATGCCCTCCGCCGCTGAAATGAAGCCTGGCAAAACTGTTTACATCGAAGTCCCCCTTGCTGCGGAACGAGAGACGCACCTCATCATTCCGTTCCGTAATCAATGTGGCAAACCGTATGCCACGAATGCTTAGGGGCTGGTTAACAAGTCCTTCGGTATCGCTCAGGTTCATGTCGAAGTTTTTCAGGTCCTGCCGGGAAAGGGCAATCAGTCCGGACTGCAGGTTCGGGAAGATCTCCATCCTTTCCAGCAGCACATAGCCCATGAACTGCATGCGGGCCAGGGTCCAGCTGTCATTGATCTCTTCGTGTATAATACTGTGCTTCAGTCCTTTCTGTTTCAGGTCGGCAGCCATCAGGTGTGTGCTCGCCGTGGTGGCAGGGTAGCGGAACGAGCCCGTGTCGGTGAGCACGCCGGTATAGAGGCACTGGGCAATCTCCTCATCTATCAGGGCATTATCGCCGCAGAGGTTGATGAAATCATAGACCATCTCGCAGGTGCTGCTTTTTTCCGGGATGCTCATACCATAATCCCATAAAGGCTTGGGAAACAGGTGATGGTCAATCATAATGCGAGGCTGCGTTGTTTCTTCGATCAGCCGGGTCAGGTGCTTTGTCCGCATCGGGTCGTTGAAGTCCAGGCAGAAGATGATATCGGCCGCCCGGAAGGCGTCTTCGCACTTGCGGGACTCCGCCTCATAATTATGAAGCTCCGCCACGCCCGGCACCCAGGCCAGGAAGTCCGGCACCTCATTTGGCGACACAGCAGTTACCTGGTGTCCCTTCTTCACCAGGTAATGGTACAGCCCCAGCATGCTGCCGATCGCATCCCCATCCGGTTTGTGGTGGGTGGTGATGAAGATCTTCTTAGGAGTGATGAGCAGCGGAAAAGCATCTTGAATGGGGCGCATGAATTAAAAAATAACGGCAAAAGTAGGATAATCGGGGGAAATGTGTTTTTTAGTCGTAAGTCGTAAGTCGTAAGCCGTAAGCTGTAAAGACGTGAAGTCGCGAAGTCGTTAGCTGTAAAGACGTGAAGTCGCGAAGTCGTTAGCTGTAAAGACGTGAAGTCGCGAAGTCGTGAAGTCGAAGGAGAGCTTCGAGTATTACTGTCCCACGCGGGTCACCTGCCGCACGAAGGAACAATGCCGTCGCCTTGACCGCTTCACGCCTCCACGATTTTACGACTAAAACTTACACAAAAGTGTAACGCTCGATTACACAAATGTGTATTTTTTTCTTGCCTTGGGTGTCGGAAGTTTGTAGTGCAAAACAACAGCCATGCGCCAGCACGCTCACATATCTTTACCGCTTACCCGCACTGCAGTACTTATGCTGCTGCACGCTGCAGCTGTTATTCCGTCAGGTGATGAAGGAATAGCTGTTGCTTCAGACAACAGGAGCGCTGACTTCATTTGTTCCTGTACTGGTGTGCAGCTCACCGGTACATGCGGGAGCGGCGCTACGAGCTCAGACGCAGGAGTCCGCACTGGTGAGACAGGCTTTTTTGCAAACGACATAGCTTCTTTGTCATACGACATAAAGTCTATGTCATACGTCTAAGCTTCTATGTCGTATGACATAAGGTCTATGTCATACGTCAAAGCTTTTATGTCATATGACATAGTCTTTAAGTCATACGTCAAAGCTCTTATGTCTTACGACATACTCTTTAAGTCATACGACATAGTCTCTATGTCATACGTCAAAGCCTTTATGTCGTACGACATAGTCTTTAAGTCATACGACATAGTCCCTATGTCATACGTCAAAGCTTGTATGTCATACGTCAAAACTTCTATATCGTATGTCAAAGTCGCTGACAAGCCTGGCGTAGCAGCGCGTAAACCGCTGGAATAGAGTAGTAAAGCGCAGGATGGAGTCCGAAAGTTGGGCGCTTCGATGTTGCGCCTGAATATATACGGTGACGTGATGGAGGCGTAGGTTAATTGGTCGTGCACGAGTCCCTCGTAACCCTCAGGTGATTCGCGCTCAACGAAACGACGAAGGTGCTCTGCATTCTGCTTTTCTGCCTACTGGATCTCTGTCCTCAATACGTGGGATTCCTCCCGGCAGCTGCAGGAGGCAGAGCGGCAGATGGCAGAAGGAAGTGCCACCCTTCGACTTTACGACTTCACGCCTTTACGTTCCACCATTGAGCCATTGCGCCATTGAGCATTAGCACATCAGCATATTAGCAAATCAGCACATCCGCATTGAGCCATTGCGCCATTGAGCAATTGCTTTTACTCATGTCCGCACACACAGTGCGCTCCATGACCTTCGGTATGCACGTCTGCCGGCCAGGAGAATGAATCGGCATTGCGGCTGATCTCCCAGTAGAACCTGCCGCGGGGCGTTGCCTTGTTGCCGATCTCGTTCATGGTTTCGGCGTCGTATAGCCGGCCGTTGACCATGGTGTAGCGGATCGTTTCGGTGTTGCGGATGTTATCCAGAGGGTTGGCATCCAGGACGAGGAGGTCTGCCAGCTTGCCTGGCTCGATGGAGCCGATCCATTTATCGAAGCCGAGGGAGCGGGCGGGGTTGATGGTGGCGGTGCGGAGCGCCTCATGGTTGCTCATGCCGCCCTGCTGCATCATCCAGATCTCCCAGTGGGCGCCGATGCCCTGGATCTGTCCGTGCGCACCCATGTTGACGGTGACACCGGCATCCTGCAGCTTTTTCAGGTTGCGGGATACGGCGATATGTCCGTTCAGGTATTCCTCTTCCGGGATCATGGTGCGGTGGCGGCTGCGGGAGTCGATAATGCTACGGGGCGTGAAGCGCAGCAGTCTTTCTTTTTCCCATACATTGCTGTGCTGGTACCAGTAGTACTCTCCGCTCACCGCGCCGTAACTGACGATCAGGGTAGGGGTGTAGGCGGTGCCGGCGCGCTTCCAGAGCTGCACCACATCATCGTGCAGGGTGGCAACCGGCATATTGTGCTCGATGGTGGTGTGCCCGTCCAGGATCATGCTCAGGTTGTGAAAAAAGAAGGAGCCGCCTTCGGGCACCACTTCCATGTTGAGTTCACGGGCAGCGGCGATCACCTGCTGGCGCTGGTCGCGGCGGGGCTGGTTATAGCTTTTGACGGAGAAGGCACCGAAAGCCCGGGTGCGGCGCAGTGCGCTGCGTGCGTCTTCGAGCTCGTTGATCACGGCTTTGTAATCGCCATCGGCGCCGTAGAGGATGGTGCCGGTGGAGAATACGCGCGGACCGGTCATCCTGCCGGCCTTTACCAGTTCCGACTGGGCAAACACCGTCTCGGAATTGGCGGAAGGATCGTGCATGGTGGTGACACCGTAGGCGAGGTTCGCATAGTAAGGCCAGTGCTTCTGCGGGGTGATACCGCTGCGGAAATGTCCGGCATGGGCATGGGCATCGATGAAGCCGGGCACGATGGTCTTGCCGGCGGCATCAATGATCATTGCGTCAGGGGGCACTGCAGTCCCTTCAGCCTTGCCGACCGCGCTGATCCTGTTGCCCTCTATCACTACGGTGGCGCCCTCCAGCACCTCGTCCCCATTCATGGTGATCACGCGCGCATTGGTAAAGACCACAGAACGTGCCGGCTTATCGCTGGCCGCTGTCAGTCCTACAGCAACACCCTGCTCCGGCAGCTTGAACAGGCTGTCGGGCCTGCCGGCAATAAACTCGAAACGGTCTTCCAGGGGAATGGAATAGTACTGGTTGCCCAGGGTGTAGTGGAGTTTTTTACTGTCGCCGCTCCAGTGAAGGTTGATACCGGCATCCCGGCTCACTTTCTTCACCGGGTAGTCTTCGGTGCCGCTGCCCAGGTCAATCGTTCTGCCGGTGAGCGGGAAAGCGGCGATGTATACATTGTGAAGGTCTACGTAGGCAACCCAGTTTTCATCCGGAGATAGCGTAAACTGGCTGCCATAGGTGCTTTTGAGGTGGGTGCGCTCTTCCGTGCCATCGGTCTTGCAGGAGGCAAAGCTGCGGTTCATACCGCCGCCGGTCTGGTAATAGATGCGCGCTCCGTTCCTGCTGAACTTCGGATGGTCACCCTGGCTGATGACGAACCTTGGGTTGCCGCCCCTGGCAGGCATCAGGTAGATGCCCGGGCGGGCAGTCCAGGAAGGTCCGAGCACATCATTGCCGTTTTCCATCCTGAAGACGATCTGCTTTCCGTCGGGAGAGAAGCGGGGCTGGCGGTAGATGCCTTTTCCGGCGGTCAGCTTCACCGGCCTCCGTTTACCGTCGAAGTCCACTAAACAGATCGCTCCGGAGGTAGTGTCATTCCAGGTCGTATAGACCAGGTGCTTTCCGTCTGTTGAAAAAGAAGGCTCGAACTCGAAATCGGTGCCTGAGGTAATGCGCTGCGGCGCTCCGCCTGGCAGCGCTTTTTTATAAAGCTGTCCCAGCGCGCTGAAGACCAGCCATTTTCCGTCGGGCGAGGTAGTTGCATGACGGATAACGTTGACGGTAAAGCTGTCAGGATTTATATCCTGCTGCATCCTGACCGCAGTTGCGATCTTCTGGTTTACCCGGGCTGAAAATGGGATGACCGTTGCAACGTTTGGTTTGCCGAGGTCCACTCTTCTCAGCTGTCCTGCCGCCCAGATAATGATCTCCTTATCGCCAGGCATCCAGTCGAACCCTGTATAGCTGCCAAAGACGGTCCATGCTTCCTGCTGGTCCTTGCTCAGGCTGTCGTAGACCGGCCATTCTTCGCCGGTTTCCAGGTCTTTCAGATAGAGAACAGACCGGGTGCGTACCCTTTTCACAAAGGCGAGTTTCTTACCATCATTGGAAAGCTGCGGACGCACCGCGCCACCCGCGCCGCCCGTCACTTCTTCCACGATCCCTTTTTCCCGGTCGAAACGGCGGATGGAGAAGATGCCTTCGTTAGGGTCCTTATTATACTGGAAATAGCCGCCAGGGTACATATCCTCGCTGAAATACACGTAGCGTCCTTCGGGGGAGACTACCGGTTCGTTCACATCCTGCTGGTCGTTCTTGCGGGCGGTGAGCTGCAGTCCCTTGCCGCCGCTAATATGATACATCCAGATCTCGCCCGCGCCCAGCGATCTTCCCGAGGTGAAATGCTTGCGGGCCACGATATATTGTCCGTCCGGCATCCAGGCGGCGTTGTTGAGCAGCCGGAACGTTTCTTTTGTGATCTGCCTGGCGTTGCTGCCATCCGGGTCCATCACCCAGATGTTATCGCCGCCACCGGCATCGGAAGTGAACAGTATCTTTTTTCCATCCGGACTGAACCTTGGCTGCACCTCCATTGCCAGCCCGGTGCGGAGGGGAAGCGCGGTGCCGCCGGTAACGGGCAGCGTATAGATATCGCCCAGCAGGTCGAACACGATCGTCTTTCCATCCGGCGAAATATCCAGGTTCATCCAGGTGCCTTCACTAATGGTAAAGGATACCCCGGTATGCGGACCTCCGGGATTGTTCACATCCCATTTCTTTTTATCCTTTTCCTGGGCGGCTGCCCCGCTTCCCATCAGCAGACAAAGGAGGCCTGCCACCAGCATTCTGATCATAACGGCAAGATAAGCAATGCCCTGCAAGCAACCACGGAAGTGATGGGCGCTCCGGCACATTACCGGGATGTTGCCGGGAGCGACCCGGACATACGTCCCGCTAATACCGCGAAAATACCAGAACCGCGATATTACCGCGATATATGTGCGGCATATCCGCGACATATCCTGGGCGGAACCAGGGCATCTCCTGCAGTCGGATTCCTTGTCGGCGCAGGGAGATATCGGACAGGGATAAATGCCCCTGTCAGCCCATAATGATTATTTTGCGCCATATTTCCCTTCATGCAACCCAGGTTTGAAACCATTCCCGACAAACAGCTGGCAGGAAGATCTGCCAGAATGAGCCTTGCCAGAAACGGGACAGCCGCGCTCTGGCAATCTTTCATGCAGCAGAAGAAAGAGCTGAAGACAATTGCAGGCACCGATCTTTACTCGGTGCAGGTTTTTGATCCGGGCTTCGATTTGCGGCAGTTTACGCCGCAGACGGAGTTTCTGAAGATCGCGGGTGCGGAGGTGAGCAGCGTGGAAGACCTGCCTGAGGGAATAGAGGCTTTTACCCTGCCCGGCGGGCTCTATGCGGTATTCCTGCACAAAGGAGGGCCGTCACGCGGCGCTGAGAGCTTCCGGTATATCTATGGTACCTGGCTGCCCCAGAGCGGCTACGTGCTGGATGAGCGCCCTCATTTCGAAGTCCTGGGCTATGGGTATAAGGGAGATCACCCGGATTCTGAAGAAGAGATCTGGATACCGGTGCGTATACGTCGGGATTAGAGCTTCTGCATGACAGGAGCACCATAATATGCCCGGAATGAACGCCTCTAAATTGGCGGGCATTAATAAGAAATAACCCCTATTTTTGCGCCGTCTAAAGCACACCTATGTCTAATCGTACATTTACAATGATCAAGCCGGATGCGGTACGCAACGGTAATATTGGCAACATTCTGCAGATGATCTGCGAGGGCGGTTTCCGCATCGTAGCCATGAAATACACAAAGATCAGCAGGCAGCAGGCTGAGAAGTTCTACGAAGTGCATGCCGCCCGTCCTTTCTATGGTGAGCTCACCGAGTTCATGAGCAGCGGTCCTATCGTTGCGGCAATCCTCGAAAAGGAGAATGCAGTAACCGACTTCCGCAAGCTGATCGGCGCGACCAACCCTGCAGATGCAGAAGAAGGCACTATCCGCAAGAAATACGCTACTTCCGTAGGCGAGAACGCCGTGCATGGTTCCGACAGCGACGAGAATGCGCGCATCGAAGGCAGCTTCTTCTTCAGCGGTCTGGAGCAGTTTTAATGATAAAGCTATCTGAATAAAAAAAGCATCGTCCGGAAGAACGATGCTTTTTTGTATCTGCCAACAGCCGTCAGCTGTTGACCATATTCTTCAGTTCAGGGTTCTTGTTCCGAAGGTCAATACCTCCCTCGATCACAGACTTCAGGTTGGCCAGGTAAAAGGTCCAACCGGTGATGCAGCCGATATGAAACGCTGTTTTTCCTTTTTCATCCACCGGTATTTTCTCTTGGGTAAGCAGCACGATGGTTTCCCCTAATGCTTCTCCTATGGCAACGGTAACAATACCGCCGCCGGTAAAGGAAAACTGCAGCTTATCGGTTCCGTTAGCCTCCAGCACCTCTCCTTTTTCCACGATATCGTTGTTGAAGCCATGCCAGTACCATTCATAAGTATCGCCTTTGCGGATCTGCATGCTTTTATCCGGCATCCTCTGCCTGTCGCGGAAGAAATTAGCCTCCCTGAGGAACCAGCGCTCCATCAGGTCCGGTACTGTCCACGCATCATAGATCGCTGCCAGCGGGGCGTTGATGTTGATCTTGCGCGTAAAAGCGCTCCAATCGTAGGTTGACATGAGTATGGCTGTTTCTGCAGTGGCGAAAATTATTGTGCCAAAAAAAACGGGACACCCGGTCCCGTTGATTGTGCAGTACTTTCTTTTTTATATAAGCTCTTTCAGTTTTTCGATCACCGCATCCACTTCCTCACGGGTATTGTGCCGTGAGAAGGAAAAACGAAGCGGTACCATTTCTTCGGATTTCCCGTTGTACAGCGCCTTGATGACATGGCTCACAGAGCTCGCCCCACTGCTGCAGGCACTGCCGCCGCTGACACAGATACCTGCCATATCCAGGTTGAACAGGAGCATCTCACTTTTCTCTGTCCTGGGAAACGATACGTTCAGCACTGTGTAAAGGCTACTGCCATTGGTATCGCCATTACAGACCACATCCGGAAATGTCTCGTGCAGCTTCGTACACATATACTGTTTCAGCTCGCTGATCTTCCTGCTGTCCTCATCATAGCGCTGCATCGCCAGCTCCAGTGCCTTGGCAAAGCCTACGATGCCGTAAAGGTTTTCCGTACCGGCGCGCATGTTACGCTCCTGCGAGCCGCCGCAGAGCATCGGGTTGATGCGGATATCTTCATTCACATAAAGGATACCCACGCCTTTAGGTCCGTGGAACTTATGCCCGGCAGCCGAAACAAAATGCACCTTGAAGCTTTTCAGGTCGATGGGATAGTGACCGATAGTCTGCACCATATCGCTGTGGAAGATAGCCCCGTACTTCTCGCAAAGTTCGCTCACCGCTTTTATCTTCAGCAGGTTGCCGATCTCATTGTTCGCATGCATCAGCGTTACCAGGCTTTTTTCATTATTGGCCAGCAGTTCTTCAAGATGTGCCAGGTCCACATGGCCTTTATCGGTAAGCTTCAGCAGGCTCAGTTTCGCCTGTCCGCATTTATGCATCATCTCTACGGTATGCAGGGTTGCATGATGCTCTATTGGCGATGTAATGATGTGCTTGCAGCCGAGGTCCCGCACGGCGGCATTAATGGCTGTATTGCTGCTCTCAGTGCCGCCGGAGGTAAAGAAGATCTCGCCCGGCGCGCAGTTCAGGAGTTTTGCAACGGTCTTCCGGGCCTGCTCGATCGCCATTTTCGTCTCCCTTCCGTACGAATAGATAGAAGAGGGGTTACCGAACTTTTCGGTCAGATAAGGCATCATTGCTTCCAGCACTTCCGGCTCCAGGGCGGTAGTGGCAGCATTGTCAAAGTAAATACGGCGCATTGATCAGACTGATTGGAAATGCGCAAAGTTATGAAAATAAATCCTGTAGTATGGAAACTGCGGGAGCAGGGCACAAAAAAAGCCCTGTCCGTAGACAGGGCTCAGTACCCCCAGGCATTACTGCTTCAGGAACTTGCCGGTTGCCTGGCTTCTGTCCTCCGCAATAAGCGTGTAGAAATAAAGACCAGGTGCGAGGTGATTGATATCCAGGTTTATGGTTTGGAAACCAGCTTGCTTTGGCTCAGAAGCCTGAATAAGCAGCTTGCCGCTCAGGTCTTTAAGCTGCACGGTAACCCTGTTGGCTTCTTTCAGGTCCATATTGACCGATATCTTTCCGGCAGCCGGGTTCGGGAACACGGAATAGCCGAGGAAGCTTATGTTGTCGGGCGTTTCGACGCCGGTAGTGGTGTTGGAAAAGCTCAGCTCGTCCACCCAGATCCTGTTGCCCTGGGCCGCACCCATCAGACCATCGGATCCTATCTCGATAAAAGCGGTATCCGGTGTGCCGGTTGCCGTGTAATTGATCGGCAGGGAAATGGTCTGGTAGCTGGTCTTGTTCCCCTTGATGTAGTAGTAGGTATCCGCCAGTGTCTGCTTGCTGCCGTTCCAGCGGGTCATCTTCACCCGCACATAGGCGGAGTCGGGACCTGCATGCGCTGACTTATACTTGAAGTTGAGGTAGTTCGGTTTGGCGTTAACCGGGAAGGTGATAAAAGCAAACCCTTCGTGGGTGCCGCCGGCTCCCATGCAGTTGCTGGTTCTGAGCTGGAGCGCCCAGTCGCCTGCCGCCTTGTCTGTGCTTTTCTGGGAGGAAAGAGGAGAACACTGGATGCCCATCTCGTCGGAGATGACCCAGCCGCCGGAAGGTTTTTCCACGGTTCCGGCCATCTGCCAGTTCTCGAAGCCACTGTTAGGAATCGTCTGTGCATTGGTTTCGAATGAGCACAGGAGTACCAGGATGCCTGCCGGCATTAAAGATTTTAGGCGTAACATTTTGTGTAAAAGTTTTCTTGTTGCCTTACAGCAATTTTGTTTGTTAAACGATTTGTTTGGGAATACTGCCGCCTGAAGATGGCCATCTCCGCGCTGTGCAGTGTTTGTAATGTGGTAACCGAATTAAAGGCGGGAACAGGTGTTCCCTTTGTTCATTGTCCGGTTCGCGCGGTGCCGGCAATGAATGTTCTTAAAAACGATTACTAAGACCCGGCCCCCCGCCTAAAGGTTGGGTAGCAGCAGGATGGAAAGCTCACATAATTTCATTCCTAATTTTCCGCACGGGGGGATATTTCTTCTTTTGCACCGGCAATGGATACCTTTGGGGCGTATGGCGCAGGCGATCATAACAGTAGAAGGACTGGTAAAAAGGTATGGCGATTTCACCGCCGTAAACGGGATCTCGTTTGAAGTAACGGAGGGAGAAATATTCGGGCTGCTGGGACCTAACGGCGCCGGCAAGACAACCACCCTCGAGATCATCGAGACGCTGCGGGACAAAACGGCCGGCAAGGTGTCCGTAAACGGGCTGGACCTGGACCGGCAGGCGCAGGAGATCAAAAAGATCATCGGTGTGCAGCTCCAGGCAGCAGGGTACTATCCAAACCTGAACCTGAAACAGATCATTGATTTGTTTGCCGGGCTTTATAACCGCAGGACGGATCCGATGGAACTGCTCGATATGGTAAACCTGCGCGACAAGGCAAAAAGCAGGTTCAAGGAACTATCGGGCGGACAAAAGCAACGCTTTTCCATTGCCACCACGCTGATCAACGAGCCGAAGATCATCTTCCTGGATGAGCCTACGACAGGACTGGACCCCCAGGCAAGACGAAACCTCTGGGACCTTATCCGCCAGCTTCGTGACCGCGGAGCGACGGTAGTGCTGACCACACATTATATGGATGAGGCAGAGGTGCTCTGCGACCGGGTTGCGATCGTGGACTCCGGCGCTATCATTGCGCTGGACAGTCCGGACAGGCTCATTGACGAATTGCTGGCAACAGGATTTGTTAAGCAGAAGGCGTCTAAAGGCGCTAACCTGGAAGATGTATTTCTGCACCTTACCGGTAAGGAGCTGAGAGATGAATAGCGGTTATTTCTGCATGATGCGGATCTCGACCCTGCGGTTCTGCGCGGCTTCTTCGGCAGTCTGCTCATCGGCAAATATCGGTCTCGACTTGCCGTAGCCAACGTAGCTTAACCTGTGCTCGGAAATACCCCTCGCTTTCAGATATTCATAGATAAACCTCGCGCGGTTCACTGACAGGTCCATCTTCCGGCTGTCCAGGTCATAAGCGTCTTCGACATTATAGATGCAGCATACATGCCCTTCTATCCGGATTACCATCCTGGGGTTTTCCTTCATGGCGTCGAGCAGCATATTCAGCTCTTCATACGAGGTTTGCTTCGGAAAATGCCGGCCCATGGGGAAGTAGATATTTTTCAGGATAAATGATTTTCCCTCAGGGATCTTTTCGATGTCAAAGTCAGGGTCGTCGCTGGAAGGGGGGATGGCAGCTTTTTCCCTCGGGCGCATGACAATGGTGGTGTCCCGCACCGGCTTCGGTTTTGTATTGTCGATCACCGCTATGTCTACCCTCCGGTCCCTGGCAACACCCACGGTGCCTGGTATCGTATCCTTCCGCTTCACTTCTCCCTTTCCCATGATGGTGATGATCTTTTTCGGATCGAAGCCTGCGGCTACCAGGTGCTTTTTTACATTCCGGGCGCGTTTCTCGCTGAGCTCCAGGTTGTATTCCTCTGTGGCCAGATAGTCGGCGTAGCCAATGATTGCAAGGGACTTGTCCCGGCTGATCCTGTTCCTGTACAGCAGCGAGTCCAGTTTGCTCTTAGCCCTGTCGTTCAGTTCAGGCACATCCAGGTCGAAATAAACGGAGAATGTATCCCTCGGTTTCTGAGCCTGAGCGTTATATATAAAAGCGAACGTAAATAGAAAGAGCAGTAGCCTCATACTGAAGAGTTGCCGGTTGCTGAAGTTATCAAAAATCAATAACCCTGCCAAGCAGGCAGGATGTTTATAGTTGTTGACCCGTGGCAAAGGGAAAGGTACACATCGGCACTTCAGGCTGGCATTATAAGGACTGGCGGGGCGTCTATTACCCTAAAGAAGTAAAGATCGCCGACTGGCTGAACTACTACAGCCGCGAGTTCAGAACGACCGAGATCAATAACAGCTTCTACCGGATGCCCTCCATAGACACCGTAAAGGACTGGACCGATTCGGTACCGCGCGATTTTAAGTTCTGTCCCAAATTCAGCCGCTATCTTACCCAGATGAAGAAGCTGAAGGACCCCGAGGAACCGTTCAAACGGTTCTTCACCACCTTCGAGCCGATGCGGAAAAAGCTGGGACCGATATTGCTGCAGCTGCCACCGCAGTTTCCCTACAAGGAGGACCGGTTGGTTGAGGTACTGGAGCTGATACGGGATCAATACAGCGAATATAAGTTCGCTATAGAGGTCAGGCACGACAGCTGGATCAATAAAAGCTACCTGGACTTGCTGGAGCGGTATAATGTGGCTTTTACTATCTCGCAGCAGGGTGTAGGGTGGCCTTACGGAGAGTATCTTACCGCCAGGCATGTATACCTCCGCTTTCATGGCCCCGAAAAGCTGTTCGCCTCGCTGTACACTGAAAAGATGATGGAAACATACGCCGTCAAAATCTCATCGTGGATGAAGGCAGGACATGAAGTCTGGGTCTATTTCAATAACGACTGGTATACCTACGCCGTAAAGAACGCAAGGATGCTGAAGGAGTACCTTGACACCGGATGAATAAAAATGCCGGGCGCTGGGCCCGGCATCTTGGTTATTATTAAGATCCTGGAATACTATTCCTCGTCATCCTGGTAGCGCTCGCGGCTCCTGTAGCTAGGCTCGCCGTTGCCCTGCATCTTCCTGGACCAGCCAAGAACATAACCAAGGCGGAAAGTAGGAGTAACATAAGGAGTCAGGGTAAATGCTGTAGTGGTCATATCGTTGTTGCCACCGGCAAACTCCACCTCGCCATACCTGTTATAGCTTAAGCCCCAGCCCAGTTCCAGTCCGAGGTAAACCTTAGGCAGCACATAGTAGTCCATACCGGTAAACGCTCTCAGTCCTACACCCCAGGCGGTCTGCTCTACTTCGAAAGGTCCCTGTTCTGCGCCCACACGGCCAAAACCCACGGTAACGTCTCCGCCGATGTACGTGTTAAGGCGCTCAGCCGGTGCGAAGATCTTTTCCATGCCGTAGCCTACAGCAATGCCCAGGTTTGAAGCGCTGCTGTCCGTACCTGTGCCTTCCATCCTGCGGGTGCCGTAGGAGATATTGAAAGTAAGCCTGTGCGCCATCGTGCTGCTGCTGAACAGGCGGAGCTTCAGCATCGGAAAATAGTTACCACCGGTATTGCCGGCAAAGATCGGATCCCAGCCATTGTTCAGATTGGCCAGAAAGCCGTCGTTCAGTCTGAAGATCTGTCCGCCGCCGAGGTTGAGGTTTGCCTGTGTTTCAACAAGAACATCTCCGCCGGAAGGAAGTGTGAATGTACCTCTGTCGTTCCGGATCTGGGCATTGGTATTGATCGCTGAAGCAGTCATCATCAGCATCAGTCCTGGTAAAATGAGCTTTTTCATCTGAGAAAAAATATTTGAGAACAAATATAGCGTTCAGAATATAAAATCCTAGTGTTCTGCTCATTATTTAAGCATATGACCCTATCTGGGGGAGATGCTCCGGCTATCTGTATATTTCCGCCATCAGCCGGTAGGCTTTTCTGCCGGTCAATGCGATCCCCAGCTTGTCTACCGCCGACCACAGCGACAATGGAACGCCGCGAAAGAGGTGCTGCAGCTGGGTCTTCACCAGCAGCTTACTGTTGAACACAGTGGTCTTCGCGTTTGCAGCCTGCGCGGGCAGGTATTTGCGGATGCTCTTTTCGGTGAAGGAATGCAAATGAGCATTGTGCGGCGTGAGCCTGTTGCAGTGAATGCAGAGCGAGGTCCGGATCACTTCATTGTACGGTGTGGTGACGATAAGCACACCGCCTGGCTTCAGGACCGCGAACAAAGCGTCGAGAAAACGTTTAGGGTCCGGCACATGCTCTATGATCTCGGAGGCGACGATGCAGTCCATGCTTTGTTCTTTCAGCGGCAGCTCAAATACGTCGGCAACGAGTCCGAAATGGTTTTCGGCAGGCAGGTTGCGGACTGCACGGACAGGGTTGATGTCGGAGATGTCTGTGGAAATGACATTGTATCCTTTTGGCACCATTGTCTTCGCCAGCCAGCTGCCGCCGCAGCCGATGTCCAGGATCCATTGCGCCCGTTCAGGAATCCGGGAGACGATCGTCTGCCGCAGTCTGTTGATCTCCGTGCGTTCCACCGGGAAGCTTGTCTCCTCGAAATAATCATAGGCTACCGCGTCGTTCTGGTAATGTTCCTTGTACCGGAATTCGGTGCCTGCCTCCAGATGCCTTTCGGTCTGTGCCAGTTCGCTGATGATGCTGTCGGTAAGCAGCACCGGCACGCCTTCCTTTACAGGAAACCGGTCGCCCGTCTGCGGATCAGTCATCTGTTCTGCAGCAGCATCATAAAACAGCGGAGATTTGTGCACCGGGTGCACGAGCAGCTGCAGATACCTGGAAGTCAAAGCCATGCGGGCAAAGATAAGCGATTCGGGAGCAGCGGTAAATGGTGCTGTAAGCGCAGAGATTCAGAAAGCAGAGACGCAGAGGGCAGGGGCAGAAAGAAGTAGGCAGTAGGCAGTAGGCAGATTTTCCTGCGCGAGTATTAGAGAGATTCAGAGAGCAGAGAGGCAGAGGGCAGAAGGGCAGAAGAAAGTAGGCAGTAGGCAGTTGGCAGATTTCCTGCGCGAGTGTTTTAAGAGATCTAGAAGGCAGAGGTGCAGGAGGCAGAAGGACGCATTATGTAAATCCGCAATTAAACGAAGCAACGCATCAATATTCCCAACGCCTTTACGCCTTTACGCCTCCTCGACTTTACATTAAAAGCGTCTGCCAAAGCGTCAGCGGGCCCTGGTAAGTTCCGGGGGAGTACCTCCGTAGTACCTCCGTAGTACCTTCGGGGTACCTTCGGGGTACATTCGGGGTTAATTCGGGTCTGGTTCGGGGTGAATTCGAACGCCAGAATGGCAGACACTCCTTTTTGCCTGTCGGAAATGACCTTTGGAGGGCTGAATTTGCAATGGAAAAAGAGTAGGCAATCATTAGCTTCTGTCCCTTGAATGAGCTTTTCGCTCACTCCGCACGGATTCCTCCCCGCCGCTTTCCGTTTCTCCTGACCGGAAGCCGGGTTCGGAGAGAAACCTTTTTACCTTGATGGAGCTCAGAATTTATCCTGAACCGCAGCTACGACTATCATCAAAAGCATCCGGGCAACGCTACGCCTTCACGCCTTTACGCCTTCACGCCTTTACTTTCCATCATTGAGCCATTGCGCCATTGAGCCATTTGCCTTACGACTCGATTGCCCCATTACGCGATGGCGCAATTTTCCCCTACACTTCTTAGTTTTAAGGCAGAAACAAAACAGACTGTGAAGCAACATCGTAGGCCGGAGAGCGTAGCGAACACCGGATTTGGCAATAACAGCAGCGCACAGGGCGGGCGGCTGACGAATAAGGACGGAACCGTCAATCTCGAGAAAACCGGGCTCCCGTTCTGGAAGCGCATCAGCCTCTATCATAGCCTGCTCAGAATGCACCGGGGGAAGTTTTTCCTGGTCATCTTCCTGTTCTACACCACAATGAACCTGCTTTTCGCAGGGTTGTACATACTTGTGGGGGTTGAAAACCTCCAGGGTGTTGAGATCAGCAATAATGAACCGCTCAGCGGGTTCCTGCAGGCTTTTTTCTTCAGCTCCCAGACGCTGACGACCGTCGGGTACGGACATATCAGTCCGCACGGTTTATGGGCAAATGTCATCGCCTCGCTCGAGTCATTTTTCGGCATCCTGTCATTTGCGCTGGTCACCGGACTGCTTTACGGACGCTTTACCCGCCCCAAGGCTTACCTCATGTTCAGCGAGCAGGTGATCATTGCACCGCACCAGGGCAGGACCGCGCTGATGTGCCGGATGGCCAGTTATAAGAACAACCACCTGACCGAAGTGGAGGCGAGCATCACCCTCGTGATGCACCAGGACGAGAACGGGAAAAAAATGACCCGCTTCTACGTGCTGAAGCCCGAGATCGGGAAGGTCAACTCCCTGGCGCTGAACTGGACGCTGGTGCACCTGATAGACGAGGAAAGTCCGCTCTACGGCATGGACCTGGCCGCAATGGAAGCTGCCAATATAGAGATCCTCTTGTTTGTCAAAGGCTTTGATGACCATTTCTCCAATACGGTGCAGCAGCGCACTTCCTATACATTCAATGAGCTGGTATACGGCGCCCGGTTCCTGCCCATGTACCGCCGCTCCGATGAAGGCGATACCACGCTGCTGGAGCTGCAGAAGATCAGCGCCTGGGAACCCGCAAGCCTTCCCGTCAGCCGGAATTCAGCGGTAAATGCTTAGTTTTGCTTATGCTGTCGACGACTTATATTTCAGAGCTTACACAACAATATTTAGATAAAGAAGAACGCTACGGTGCCCATAATTATCACCCGATACCTGTGGTGCTGTCGCGCGGACAGGGGGTGTTTGTCTGGGATGTAGACGATAAACGATATTTCGATTTCCTTTCCGGCTATTCAGCGGTGAACCAGGGGCACTGCCATCCTAAGATCATCGCGGCGCTGGTAGACCAGGCCCAGAAACTCACCCTCACGTCCCGGGCTTTTCACAGCGACCTGCTGGGTGAATATTCCGAGTTTATTACCCGCTTCTTCGGCTATGAAAAGGTGCTGCCCATGAATACCGGTGTAGAGGCAGTGGAGACAGCGCTGAAGCTGGCGCGCAAATGGGCTTACGAGATAAAGGGAGTGCCCGAGAATAAGGCGAAGATCCTTGTCTGCAGCGAAAACTTTCACGGACGCACGCTCAATGTAGTGTCGTTCAGCACCGACCCTTCCTCCAGGAAAAACTTCGGACCGTTCATGCCAGGCTACCAGGTAGTCGGCTATGGCGATATCAATGCGCTGCGACAGGCATTGACGGACCCTGATGTCGCAGGATTCCTTATAGAGCCCATCCAGGGAGAGGCGGGGGTCGTGGTGCCGGAAGAAGGCTATCTGTCGCAGGCTGCACAGCTTTGCCGCGATGCCAACGTGTTATTCATCGCCGATGAGATCCAGACCGGACTTGCCCGTACCGGTAAGATGCTTGCCTGTGATTACGAAGGCGTGCGCCCCGACATCCTGATCCTTGGCAAGGCGCTTTCCGGCGGCACGCTTCCGGTCTCGGCGGTGCTGGCGGATGATGAGATTATGCTAACGATCCGCCCCGGCGAGCACGGTTCCACATATGGCGGCAATCCGCTGGCCTGCCGGGTGGCCATGACGGCGCTGCAGGTGCTGAAGGACGAGCACATGGCGGAAAATGCGGCAGAACAGGGCGAATACCTGCGCCGGCAGCTCCGCTCTATCGACCATCCGTATATCTCCACAGTGCGCGGCAAGGGATTGCTGAATGCGATTGTGATAGACCACGCCAACAAGGAAGCCGCCTGGGATCTCTGCCTGAAGCTGCGCGATAACGGGCTGCTGGCTAAGCCAACCCATGGCGACAAGATCCGATTCGCGCCGCCGCTGGTGATCACCCGCGATCAGGTAGACGAGTGCATCGGTATTATTCGCGAAAGCCTTGAAGAACTGGGCTAATGACCACCTCACCGAAAGAGGAAAGGTCATCCTGGCTGAGCGACGCGGTCATTGCGCTGGCTGATGGCGTTATTATACCGTTTGCCCTCACTGCCGGACTCAGCGTCGTTTTTAAAGACAATCATATCATATTCCTGGC
>Ga0196964_10000619_pt1 | contig 20388 bp, 34 predicted proteins | sample S1_10metaG_FD_148615 | JGI IMG/M metagenome (GOLD analysis project Ga0196964, IMG submission 148615) | Soil microbial communities from Anza Borrego desert, Southern California, United States - S1_10 | ecosystem: Environmental > Terrestrial > Soil > Desert | place: USA: California | collected... | reverse complement strand
GCCCCTTGCCGGCCGGCTCCTGGCCGCGGTGGTCGTGGGCCAGCGTCTCCCGCTCGCTGAGCCGCCGCAGCGCGTCCGGCTCCAGGTCCGGGTCCAGCAGCTGGCACAGCTCCTCGTCCAGCAGCCGGTCCACGGCGTCGTCCAGGCACACGCCTACCATGTCGCCGTAGCCGTGGACGGTCTTGAGCCGCTGCTTGCCCTGCGCCAGCCGGCGGTACGCGCCGGCCGCGTCGAAGATCCGCCGCAGCGTGGCAGAGTCCTTGACCTTCGCAAAGGCGGCGGCCACGCGGCCGGCGTCCAGCGTCCCGTCGTGGCCCTGCCCCGGGCCGCAGCCCAGGGCGGCGCTCACCTCGCCGTACTCCTCCACCGCCTCCTCCGCGGCGGCCAGCGCCCGGCCGGCGGCCCGCAGCAGGGCGGACTTGGCCAAGCGATTCTCGGCGGCCGGGTTGCCGCGGCCGCCCCCGGCCTCCTCGCGCTTGCGGTCCTCTTCCCGGAGCTTGGTGAACCCCGCGGCGAACTCCTTGGCGGCCAGGTCCGCGGCCGGGCCGCTCAGCACGGTGGCGGCCCGCAGCGCCTGCGCGTCGGCGCTGCCGAGCAGGGTCTTCACGTACTCCAGCCGGCGGCGGTCCACGCAGCCGGGCACGGTGGTGGGTTCCGGCAGGTAGGCTAGGCCGCGGAAGTCGGCCCACGCCTCCGCCGGCAGGTCCAGCGGCCGGGCGTCCGGCGTGCCGCGCAGGCGGCTGCCCTGGGCCCGGTCGTAGGCGTCCAGGCGCAGGGCGGTGTCGGACGGGGGGCCGGCCTCCTCCGGCCCGCCCTCGGCAACGGCGGCGCCGCCGGGGCGGGCGGCGCAGGGGTCCGCCGCGGCCGGCGCGGGCGCCGCCGGCCGCAGGTTGAGCAGTCGCATCAGGTCAGCGCGGTCCATGATCCTTCCTCCAGTCGGCCGGCGGGAAGCCGCCGCCCCGGAGCCAGCCGTCCAGGGCGGTGAACGCCTCCGCCAGCCGGTAGGCGTCGGTGTCGGTCTCCACGTCGCCGCGCCAGTCGAGCACGGCACGGGCGGCGCGGCGGGCGTCCTCCAGGGCGGCGTCCGGGTCCATCGGTTAGTCCCTCCGGGCGTGGATGAGTTTGTACTGCCGGTCCTTCAACGCCTCGCGGACGAAATCGAGGGCGGCGTCCCGCCGCGGGTCCGGCCGCAGGATGCCGAGCTTGGTCTCCAGGTCCTTGAGCTTGTCAGCCGCGACCGCGTCGTCCGTTTCCTTCTCCTGCACGCTCTCGGCCTGGATCTGGTAGTCCATCACCTGGACCGACAGCGGGTTGGCGATGCGGCGGACGACCTGCCCGGCCTTCTGGGCCTGCTCGCCGGGGTCGTTCCACAGCACGTGCGCCAGCACCTCCAGGTGCTCGGGCAGCACCTCGGACGCCTGGAGCAGGTAGGCGTAGGCCCGCGCCACGCCCACTGCCTTCATCGTGCGGCGGTCGCCCGGCCGCACGCCCTCGCGGCCCAGCTGCTCCAGGATCTCCCACAGCGCTTTCTTGGCGGCGTCACTCCAGGGCAGGGCGGCCGCCTCGGTGTGGGCCCGGTCCAGCTCCTCCAGCGTGATCTGCCGGGGGAAGGCCGGGCGGCACGGGTCGCCCGCCACGGCGCGGGCCAGCAGCGCCTTGCGGCCGGCGCCGCCGGAGACCGGCCGCACCTCCTTGCGCAGCAGGAAGCGGTCAAAAAAGGCGGCCAGTGCCGCCTCGCAGCCCTCCGGGGACCACTCGTTGCTGACCCCCAGGGCGAAGCGCAGCGGGGCGGCGGCGCTGACCAGCCCCTCCTTGTAGACGCGCTCGTTGAGCAGCATGAGGAACATGTCCAGGACGGCCGGCCCCGCCTTGAACACCTCCTCCAGCACGAGCAGGTGGGCGTCGGCGGCGCCGCCTTCCAAAGCGCGCTCGGTGCGGTCCTCTTTCAGGCCGCTGAGCTTGATCGGCCCGAAGGCGACGTTGCGGGTGGTGTCCTTGGTGCAGTGCAAGACGAACCGGCGGGCGCCGCCGATCCAGTCGCGCACGGCGTCTACGGTGAGGCTCTTGGCGGTGTTGTGATGGATCACTCCGCATGCGACGTAGTTGTGGTAAACGGGAACGCAGAAATCGTAGTAGGGTTCTGCCGAGACGGGCTTTGCAGAAATCACCTCAGCGGTTATGATTTCCGCATGGTAGGGCCGCCCGGCTTTTGTCAAACACTGGAGGGCCACGGATGTCGCGCAGGAAGTTGCCGGCCGATCACATCGTTCTCCAGCTCGCGCGGTCGGGAGTCCAGCCGAAGGAGATCGCCCGCCGATACGGCGGCGGGAATGTCCTTGGCATTCTTCGCCGGTATCCAGGCGGGTACGAGCTGATCCGTCGCCTCGACTCTCAGCGGAAAAAGACTCCGCTGAGGTGGAAAGGCGCTGAGCTCCGGCGGCTGATCGACACGTATCAACGCTGCGGAGGCGTCGGGAGAACGGCGCGCGAGCTTGGTACGAGCCGCCGAGTCGTGAGACTAGCGCTTCGTTCAGCCGGCGTGCTGATCCTCTCACAGTCCGCGGCGCAGTCCGGTCGGAAGAATCCGTCATGGAGAGGCGGAGTCTCCCATGACCGTGCGGGTCGAGTTCTTCTGTACCGGCCGGAGCACCCGTTCGCCACCCGAGGCGGCTACGTTCGCCGTAGCCGGCTGGTGATGGAGAAGCACATCGGTCGCTATCTTCGGCCGGGTGAGGTAGTGCATCATCGGGATGGAGATCCGACGAACGACCGGCTGAAAAACCTTCAGCTGTTCCGGTCGAACGCGGAGCACCTTCGCGTGACGCTCGCGGGCAAATGCCCGCGATGGTCGGAAGACGGAAAGCGTCGTATCCGGGAAGGTGCGAGCCGTTCAGCGCGTCGGCGATTTCGCGGGCCCGGCGGTAGCTTTCGCCGTCGAACAGGCGGTGGTGAAGGGTGACGGCGAAACTGGCGCCATTAGAAAGCGTCAGTTCCACCATCTTTGCGACCGGGTACTTCCACGGGGCATCCGCTTTGGCGACCACGGCGCAGTTGGCGTCATGGTCCCAGGCGATGACGTGAAACTCCCGTCCGTCCTTCCACCGCTCTTTGACGGTTTTGGTAGAGCCGTCTACCGGGTCATAGATGGGAACGTCTCCGCGCAGGCAGCCCGGCGGCCCCACCAACAGCGCGTGCTCCCGGGCGATCAGCCCGGTGAGCACCAGGTCGATCTCGTCGCCGCGCTCCACCAGGGCGGCGTTGAGGGCGGCGCGGGCGGCGGCGAACAGCGGCTGCGGCGAGCCGGCGTGGTTGGCCGGCGGCGCGGCGGCCGGGCGGCGGGCGGGGGTCTTGGTCGCTGGCGGCATGGGTGGTCTCCTCGTCGTTGGAGCAGGTGGCCGGGGAAGCCTCTTCTCGGCTCCGTTCATTACGACCGGCGCCGCTCAAGTAGGCGGCGGTAGGCGTTCCCCATCAGGGCGCTCAGTTCAATGAGGCGGTCCACCGCCTCATTGTCGCTCAGCGCGGCGCCTACTTTTCGGTAGACGTACCTCCCTTTCAGCTCGCCCGCGTGGACGAGGCTCCCGAAAAGAATGACCATCGACCGGGCGTCTTCCTCGCTGCGCACGGTGAGCACGGGCAGGGCGTTGGGCAGGTCCTCCGGGTCCGTTCGACCGAACGGACGGCAGCTAAGCGTGCCGTCCCGTCAGCAGCAGACCTGCCACGTTTTGGCGGCGGGCATGAGCTTCCTCCGTTGGGGCTAGGCGGTGATCCCGGCCTCCTCCAGCCGGTCGCGAACGACCTCGGGCGGGGCCGACGGGTCCAGGCCGGCGGCGCGGGCCAGCGCGGCCCGGCACTTCTTGCACGTCACCCGCAGCGTGTCGGCGGCGGGCTTGGGGCGGTAGGCGCGGCGGAAAGAGTAGTAGCCGCGGACCCGGTCGTCCGCCCCGCACAGCGCCTTGCCGTCCTTCGGCCGGGCGGCGTGGACGATGTGGCGGCGCCGGCGCCGCTCCGCCTCCGGCAGCATCGCGGCGGTTGCTTCCGCCGCGGTCAGCGGCGCACCGGCCGGGCGGTAGCGAAGGCCGGTGCTGGTGGTCCGGCCGCCGGGGTGGTGGGCGTCCGCCCGGCCGGCGCGGACCTCGCCGGCGAGCCAGCGGCGGCAGCGGTCCAGCAGCGTCTCCCGGCCCAGGCCGGTGAAGCGAACGGGGTGGTAGGAGCCGCCGTCCAGGCCCAGGCTGCCGCGGGGCCGGCCCAGCAGCCGCTCCGCCGCGGCCGCTCGGACCCGGCGCTCCAGGTCCGTGGCCACGACGTAGTGCTCGTGCCAGCGGTTGCTCGGGCTGGCCCACAGCCAGCTCCAGGCGTCCGCGATGCGGACGGTCAGGTTCAGGTGGTCAACGTCGCGGGACATGATTCGTCCGTCCTTTCTTCGGCGGCCCGGCTTCCAGGCGCCGCTGCTGGAACTGCGACAGCGCCCGCCAGCAGGCCAGGTAGGCGGCATCCCGGTCCGGCTCGCCGTGCACCGAGTCCTTGAAGTTCGGGTAGTCGACGGCGGCGGCCCAGGCGGCCGCGACGGCCGCCCACTGTATCGCCGGTACGGTAGTGCGGAACCGGTAGTCGGCTTTCGGGGTTTCGGAAACGGCCGGGCGCGGCCCGTAGGCGGCGGCCGCGGCCGCGAACGCGGCGATGTCCTCCGCCGCCCGGGCCCGGACGATGACTCGCCCCGGGCGGCCGCGGTCCGCAACCGCCGACAGGAATCCGTGCTTGGAAAACAACCACATGCGATAAAGCCCTCTCACGTAGATTCGCCGCGGGCACAGCCGGGCAGGTTCTGCCCCCGCCGCCACGCGGACAGCCAACTCTTTATAGATGTCAGTTTCACGGCGCCGCCCACGGCGGCCAGAAGGGCGTCCGGGTCCGGTTTGTCCGGCCCGGCCTTCCACGCCCGGTATACCTGCTCCTTGACCGACGGGCCGCCGGCGCGGGGCGGCCGCCCCCCGGCCGCCTCCTGCCGTTTCTTTTCCTTGGCGGCCCCGGGGGCGGCGTCGTCGCCGTCCGCCCGCGGCCGCCGGTGCAGCCCCGCGGCCTTGGCCTCCCGCAGCGCTTCCCGTTCGTTGCTTTCCACGGCGGCGTGGCCGCCGTGTTTGGCGTGGTAGCGCTCGACGGCGTCGAACGCGGCGTCCAGCCGCTTGAACTCGCCGTTGATGGGCGCCTCCTTGGACGGGCCGCTCGCTTTTGCGGCCGCCACGAAGCGAGGCTCACTGCCGCCCAGCCGGCCCACCCGGTACAGGCCGCACTCCGTCTCCCAGACCTCCGCGTGGGTGCCGTCCGGGTAGCTCTTGGTGGCGGGCTTGCCCCACCGCAGCACGGGGTTGCGCAGCTTCTCGGCCAGGCGGTCCTTGAGCGCCTCGGCCGCCCGGTCCCAGTGCAGGGCGGTGAGGTCGGCCGCGCTCAGGCCGGCGGCGGAAAGGATCTCGTCCCGGTCCGCCCGCCGCCGCAGGTTGTTGCCGTGCCGCCACACCAGCTCCGCCAGCGTGGCATCCACGTCCACCGCGGGTTTCTCGGGGGCGGCCGGAGCGGCGGCCGCGTTGCCAGGCTTGCGCGGCTTGCGGGCGGGCTTGCCCTTGTCCTTTTTGGCCTTGGCGGGCGGCGGCTCGACCGGCTCCACCGGCGGGTCGTTCTTCTTGGTCTTGCGATTGGCGGCCGGGGCCGGCACCGGCGCGGGGGCAGGTGGCTCTTCCGGTTCCGGGCGCCGCCGGGCGGCGGCCGCCTCGATCTCCGGCAGGCAGGTGCAGGCGCGATCGTAGGCTGCGTCAGTGGCGGCCTTCTCGGCCTCCCGCTCCTTGCGCAGCCGGCCTTCGGCGGCGGCCTTGGCATCTTTGAGGTACCGGTGCAGCGTATAGTTGGTGTTGCCGCGATCGTCTTTGTCGTTCGAGTCGTACAGCCGCCACTCGTCGGCCCGCGGCGGCTTGTAGCACCAGAAGCGACCGTCATGGCTCTTGTGATCTCGGGTCCAGGTGAGTGACATGGGATAACCCTCCAAAGCGGCGTGATCGGTGCAGGGGAATCGCCTCTCCTCCGCCCCGTTCGCTGTGGCCAGGGGCAGGTCAGCTGGCGTAGCCGCGGCCGAACCCGCGGCGGGCCAGGCGGGCGGCCTCGCTGAACACCTCGCGGACCCGGATCAGGTCCTTACCGTCCGCGGGCGTTTCCAGCAGCGCCCGGCGCGGCCGGGCGGTCGACGGGGTGGCGGCGCGGGCAGCCATGCCGGCGGCCCGCAGCGCCTTGCGGACGCGGCGGGCCATGCCCTTGTCCAGCGCGGCCAGGACGCCCAGCACGTCCGCGTCGGGGCGGAACGCGCCGCGGGCGCCCAGCCGCAGCCCCTTGGCGGTGCAGTAGACCGCCGTGCCGTCGGGCAGAGTGACCAGCTTGCGGGCGCGGGCCTTCGTCGTGGTCGTGGTCATCGGAATCGTCTCCTGTGTGGCGGGCGAACGGGGACGGGCGAAAGGACCCGCCGGGGCCGCGAGTTCCCGGGGTGGCGCTGCGGGCCGGCAAGGCTAGTTGGCGGACGGCTCGATGCGGAAGCATCCCTCCGCGTCGAAGCGGACGACGGCGGTGCCGGCCCGCAGGGCGCAGGCGGCCTTGCGGCGGGCCTCGCGGGCGGCCTCATCGGCCAGCAGGGCCTCGATCACCCAGCCGGCCCCCACCACGATGCGATGCGTGCTGTGGTGGTAGACCAGGTTCGACCAGCCGCGGCGGGCGTAGGCGCTGGGGTGGTAGACGTAGCGGCCGCCGCGGGTGCGCCAGTGGTAGCTCTCCCCCTCCAGGCGGGGCGGGGCGAAGCCGCCCTCGAACGTGATCGGGTACGGCGTGCCGGTCAGGCTGCAGGCGGCCCGGACCAGCTTGCTGACGCGGCGGTCCTCGCGGCTGCGGGTCTTGGGCGGGCGGAAGGCGGTGGTGGTCATCGGAATCGTCTCCTGCGGGCGGTGTGCGGTGGGCGGGCGAAAGCGCCCCGGCCGGCGGCGATGACCGGCTTACGCGGTTCGGGGCAGGCCGAGCTAGTCAGGAGCTTTGTGGACACCGTCGGGGTCAGAAGACTTCCATAGTTTCCAGTCACCCCACTTGTCTTTCCGCCAGTAGTCCTTGGCGGATGAGTTTTCCGTCTTCCAGGCAACCACGTACTCAGGTACGCGGAGCTTGCCTCCGACGGTCCGGGAGTACGCCCGGGTGACTCGTTTGTCGGACGGTCCTCTGTCGTAGTAGTAAGTGATGTCTTCCGGCAGATCGTTGAAACAGATGGTGCGAGTAGCCATTATTTGCTCCTTGCGCGCGGGCGGAATCAAGATGGTCAGCGGAGGTACACGCTGATGTCGATGTCGTCACGGATCTTGGCGTCGCCGTACAGACGGCACAGGGTTAGCTCCAGCTTGCCGCAGGGGCCGATGGCGCCGTAAAGCATGTCACCCTTGGTCATGTGCCGCGCGGGGTTCTTGGCGGTGATCCAGAGTTTGCGGCCGATCATGCGCCGTTCGGTGACCTCGCCGCCGAACGCCACCATGACCCGTTCCAGGGCCCGCTCCGCGGCGGGCGTGGGGCGGCCGGTGGGCTTGACGGCCCGGAACGGCAGGACCAGGTGGCAGTTGTTGCAGCGCTTCTCGGCGGCGCCCCAGCGCTCGAAGCAGGCGCCGCCGTCCGGGCAGCAACGCGGGCAGCGGCCGCGGTAGACCTTGGTGGCGGTCATGGGTGGCTCCTTTCATGCGGGCGATCGGTCGGGGCGCGGGCAAGCTACACGGTGATCGGGTCATCCCCGCGGCGGAGCGGGTCCGCCGCCCGGTTGCGGGCCACCAGCGCGGCGTGGGCGGCGCGGGTTTCCACGTCGATGTCCACGTCCACCCCGCCGCAGCCGGGGCACCCGTCGTTGGCGGCCTTCTCGGCGGCGCGGACGGACTTGAACTTGCGGCCGCACTCCATGCACGCGAACATGGTAGTCTCCCTTCGCGCGGGCGATTGGCTCCGGGCTGGCAACCGGCCGCCCCACCGCGGGGCGGGCCGCATTACGCCGGGCCGGGCGGGCCCGGTTGCTCTGCGCTACTTGGGCAGGTCGCCCGCGGCCTTGCCGCCGCGGAGGGCTTCCAGCAGGAACTCCAGGTGGTTCAGCTCGTCCTTGTTCAGCCGGGCCAGGGTCCGCTCGAACGCGGCGGTCCACTCCGGGCACTCGTGGGACGACACGCCGGCGAACCGCTTGACCGCGGCGGACACCGCGGACAGGCAAAGCGCCTTTTCGTCAGAAATCTTGACGGTCTTCATGGTCGGTCTCCTTGGTTGCGGGCGGCTCCGGGGACCGCCCTAGCTTTTGCGCTTCTCAGCCAGCAGCCGCCGCGCCTCGCCGCAGGCGGCCGTGAAGGACGCGGGCGCGGCGGGGCGGGTCCCGCCCCAGGTCGTCGGCGGTGCGCTGCGGGCCTGGGCGTGCTACTCGTCCGCGGCGCCGGCCTTGGCCTTACCGTTCGCCTTGGCCTTGCCATTCGCCTTGGCCTTGCCGTTCGCCTTGGCCTTGCCGTTCGCCTTGGCCTTGCCGTTCGCCTTGGCCTTGCCGTTCGCCTTCTTGGCGCAGGCGGGGAGGTTGGAACCCTTCCGCCACCCGTAGACCCAGGTGCGGACCGTGGCGATCGTAACGGCGCCGCTCGCGGCCTCGTGCAGGGCGGCCGGGGTGGCCGTCTTTTTGCTCTTGGTCCAGTGCTCGTAGACGCGTTCCTTGGCGGGGGCGGCGGTCGTGGCGGTGGTCATGGCAGTCTCCGTATGCTGGCTCATCCTTTGGCCGTAGGAACGTCCTACGTTTTCGACCGGGGCCGCGGGAAGGCAGGATGAATCCCGGTCATGCCCCCCGGGTCCGTACGGAGGGGGGGCGAGGGCATCGGGCCGCGCGCCTAGCGCTTGGCGGCGTCCGCGGCGGCGAAGGCGCTGCCGCAGTTCGGCCGCCGGTCGCGGCACGGCTCCAGCCGCGCCTCCGGGTACTGCGCCCGGGCGGCGAGCAGGAAGCCCACGGCGTCGTCGCCGCTGGCGAATATCATGCGGCGGCCGGCCAGCTGGCCGGCGTCCTGGCCGAAGGCGGCGTAGTAGGCCGCGCCCCCGTCCTGGCGGACGACGAGGCGGTACCCGAGTACGGTCTTGTCGTTCTTGGCGGGCTGCATCGGAATCGTCTCCTGCGGGCGATCGCTCCAGGCTGGCAGCTGGCGGGGCCCGGTGCCCCGGCCGCATTACACCGGGCCCGGTGAGGCCCGGCTGCTCTGCGTTTCGTTCCGGATGTTCGTTGCGGATGTTCCCACCGGGCTCCTCTATGGCTGACCGGCCGCCATGCGCCGCCCGCCGAAAGGCGGTGGCATTTTGTTCGGGAATGGCGTGCGATTTGCTTGCCGCGGCCCGCCTTTGGTTAGGCATTTTGCTTTTGCCAGGGCCGAGGTTTCGTGGCCGTTCCGCCCCTGCCACCTCTCGCGCCTGCGGCAGAGGATGTTACGCGGGGCGGGGGTCCTAGTCCCCCGGGGGGCTGCGGCTGCCGAATTGGGAAAGAACGGGACCCCCATGCGGGGGGCGGGCCTCGCGCCCGCTGGCTTTTTCAGGGCGGCGGGCCGGGCGTTCCCCGGCCGCCATGCGATTTAATTATGCTGAAATAATAGCATAATAAAAACGGAAATTCAAGACGGAAAATCAAAAACCGCCGGAATTTTTTCGCGGCGATTGCCCGCGGCTGCGGGATTTTGCTGGACGCGGCGCCCGGAGGCGGATAGGCTGGGCGGGCGGCGGCAATGGGGCCGCCTTACCGAGGGATCTCCCGCATGGTCCGCAGCACGGCAACGGCGCCGCCCGCCCGCAAGTCCCCCCGCGCCCCCAGGCGCCCCCCCAAGAAGCAGAACAAGCCGCCCGCCCGCAAGGCGAAGGAGCCGCCGGCCCCGGCGCCGCAGCGGTCCGCCCTGGCCGCCCTGCCGCAAAAGCAGCAGCAGTTCGTGCTGGAGCTGGTCAAGGACCGGGAGGCCAACGCCACCGAGGCGTACAAGCGCGCCGGCTATACGTGCAGGAATGACGAGACGGCCTGGGCGTGCTCCGCGCGCCTGCTGGCGAAGCCGGCGGTCAAGGAGGCGGTGGCGGAGCTGATGGCCGAGCGGGCCGCCCGCAACCGCCTCGACGAAGACTACGTGCTCCACGGCCTGATGGCCGAGGCGCAGAACCGTGAGCCGTTCTCCAGCCACGCGGCCCGCGTCCGCGCCCTGGAGCTGCTGGGCAAACACCTCGGGATGTTCTCAGACCGCTTCAAAGTCGAGCACGGCGGCCGCGTGGACCACCGCCACGCCCACCTGCACGTCCAGGCCGGGCCGGGCGGCGCCCCGCCGCCGGACGTGTTCGACGCGCTCTCCCACGAGGCCCGCGCCGAGCTGCTGCTGGCGATCCGGGCCCGCAAGGCGGCCCTGGCCGCGGGCGATAATAGCCCGGGCGCGCCGCTGCCGATCGGCCTGAAAGAGCTGCCGGCGCCGGCGGCCGTTCCCCCACTCCCCACCGACGCGGAGGTCTTGACGCATGGCGGCGAAGGCGCAACACCCGGAGGCTAACGTCCACCCCAGCCAGAGCATGGTGGACCGGTTCCCGCTCGACACCCTGCTGCGCCGCCACGGCTGGCGCATCGCCCTGCGCCCCCGGGAGGGGGAGGCGGTCTGGGAGAAGGGCGGGGAGCGGCGGCCGCAGAGCGAGGCGCTGGCCACGCTGCCGGCGCCGGAGTGGGCGCGGGCGGAGCACGCCGCCGAGACGTTCGGCGGCCACGAGGGCTTTTAGGGAGGGCGGCGGATGGCGCTGATCTGCTACGTAGCGGGCTGGGGGCCGGAGCTGCCCGCGGCCCTGCCGGTCGAGGGCGGCGGCCTGGCGGAGCGGGTGTGCCAGGACGGGCGGCGCGGCTGCGCCGCCGCGGTCACGCCGCCGGGCGGCCGGGGCGAGCCGGACTGGGACGTAACCGCAATGGCCCTGGCGGTGGCGTGCAACGGGGACGCGGCCCTGGTGCGGCCGGTGCCGTTCGTGCCGGCCCGCCCGGAGCAGCGACCGGCGTACCGGCGGAGGTACGCATGAGCCTGCTGACGGCGCTGGCGCACGCGGTGGAGGACGCGGCCCGCGACCGCCTGTCACTGCCGGACCTGGGCTCGGACGATTTCGACGGCTTCCGGCACCGCGTCACCCCGGTCCTGGAGGCGGCGCTGCTCACCGCCCGGGGGGCGGCGCGGCAGGAGGCCGCCGTGATGCTTTTGGACAAGGCGAAGGAGCTGCGCGGCCTGGCGGAGGGGCGGCCGGCCGCCCCGGGGACGCTCCCCGGCGCGATGTGCTACGCCGCTTCGCAGCTGGAAACGATGGCCGCCAAGATCGGCGGCGCGGAGGAACCCCAATGAGCGAGGAGCAACGCGGCTTCTGGGGCGAAGTCTGGCACCGGCTGCGCAAGTGGGCCGTCGGCTGGGCGCGGGGCGGCCCGCACTTCGTCATCGGCTACCCGGGGCGGCCGTACCTGCTGCGCTGGTACGTGCTGCCTCGCAACCCGGTGCTGAACGTTTACCTCCACAAGTTCGTCCGGGACGACGACGACCGGGCGCTGCACGACCACCCGTGGCCGTCCCTGTCCGTGCTGCTCAAGGGCTGGTACATCGAGGTGACGGAGGAGGAGCGGTTCGGCCGCCGGGTGGAGGTCCACTCGCCGTACTTTGCCGGGGCGGTGCGGCTGCGGTCCGCGACGTTCCGGCACCGCATCATGCTGCCGCACGGGCGGCCGGCGTGGACGCTGTTCTTCACCGGACCGGTGCTGCGGGAGTGGGGATTTTGGTGTCGGTCGGAGGGGGGTACGGAGCGGTTCGTACCCCACCAGGAATTCACGAAGCCCGGCAACCCCGGCGAGGTCGGGGCCGGCTGCGGGGAGGGGGCGGGGGCGTGACGCGCGACGAGTTCATCAACGCCGCCGCAACATTGGCGGACAAATACGTTCTGTCCCGCGACCGGCCGCAGTTTTGCCAGCAGCTGTCGTTGCTGGCGGACGAGTACGCGGCGGACGTCGCCACCAAGGCAGCGACCTGCCCGCACAACGCGAAATCGACCACGCTCGGCAAGCCGGGCGCCGGCCGCTGCTGCGCCTGCGGCGCCCGCGTGCCGTTCGCTGCAGGGGCCGAGAAGCCACCGCGGCGGGCCGCCGAGCCGCTGTTCCAGGAGCGGACGGCGGACGCCTGGGCGGAGGTGCTCTACGACCACCTGGCGGCCCGGCTGGGCGCCGCCCCGTCCTGGGCGGACACGGTCCGCGGCCGCGCGCTGGAGACGCTCACCGACGTGTTCCAGTTCGTCATGAAGCGGGCCTACGACGCGGGCCACCGCGACGCGAACAAGGACCGCGGGCCGGATGAGAAGGCGCCGGCGGAAGCGGCGAAGCCGGCGGAGGTCTCGCCGGGGGCGGTCGCGGGCTGGCGCCGGTTCCTGGTGCTGAACCTGGACGCGGCCGGCCTGCGGCTGGGCCACGCCGAGTGGCAGCGGCTGGAGGGGTGGGTCAACCAGGCTCTGGCCGGCGCCGCGCGGGACGACCGCAAGCAGGTAGCCGCGGCGCTGCGGGCCCAGGCGAAGGACTGGGAGAAGGAGGCCGACCGCATCCGGGACTCCGCGGAGGCCAGCTGGCAGGCGCGCGGCCACGCCGCCGGGTTGAGCGAGGCGGCCGCGGTCCTGGAGGGCGGCGGCTAGGCGATAATAAAGGCGGGGCGCGGGTAGGCCGGATTGCAACCGGCCGCGGGCCTTGCCGGCAGTAGGCGGCGCCTCACTCCCGCCGAACCCGGCAAGGCCGCCCGCCCCCAACCAGAGTGAGGAAAAATGACAGAGAAGTCATCGTTTAGACCGGCGGCGTTCTACGTGCCGGTGAACTACCGGCCGTTGGGTTTGCCGGAGCGCTTGGTAAGTTGTGCTCATTACGTGCTCAATTTGCTTCACTGGAAGTGGGTATGCTGGCAGGCGGACGAAGACGGGTTTGTGCGACTGCACTACGACCTGCTGACCAAAATCATACCGCGCGCTGACTGGCAGACCGTGAAATACCACCTGCTAGACCGAGCCGTAATCGACTGCGACCTAACCGCCGTGGCGGGCAGCAAATGTTTCGGTTATCGGCTGCGTCCCGAGTACCGCAAAGCGAAGCGGGTGGAGTGCGCGGACTTGCGGCTGAACCGCGCGATCCGCCGCGCGTGCGGGACCGCGGAGCGAACGCTGGCGCCGGTGCACCGCTGGTTGTTCGGGCACCTTAAACGGCTGGATTTCGACGCGGCCGGCGCCAGGCCCGTGATAGCGGCGGCGCTGCCGGACCTGGAGTCGCCGATCGGCCCGGCAGAGTACCGGGACCAGCTGACGGCGCACGCGCAGAAACTGGCGAACCGAGAGTCTTTCTTGCACTGCGACCGGTTCGGCCGCGTTCACACGCTGGTGTCTTCCCTGGCGAAGCCGTTGCGTCTTTTCTTGCGGGTGGGCGGAACGCCCCTGGTAAACCTGGATTTGGCAAACTCCCAACCGCTGATCGCCGGCCTGGTAGCACGGCGGTTCTACGCCTCCGCGGAGGGCAGAGGCCGGTTCTTGCGGTCGGCGTTTGACGGCGCCTCCCACACGTACCGCTACCGCATGGCCGCGGACGCCTGCGGCCCGGGTCCGGCGGACGTGGAAGATTACCTGGCGCTGTGCGCGGCCGGGCGCTTCTACGAGTCGTTCGGAACTAACCTGCCGCGAGACGAGGTGAAGCGTCGGTTCTACACGGACGTGTTCTTCGGCCCGAACAAAATCCGCAGCCGGGTCAAAACGGCGTTTGAGGCGCGTTTCCCTTCAGTTGCCGCCATGCTCCGGTCGCTGAAAGTGAAAGACTATCGGCGGGCGGCGTGGGTGCTGCAAAACATGGAAGCATCAGTTTTTATTCAAGGCGTGTGCAACCGGCTCCGCCGTGACTATCCGCGGCTGCCCGTGTTCACCATCCACGACAGCATAATGACCGTGCCGAACGGGGAAGTGGCGGTGCGGACCGCCATAGAGCGAGCGTTCATCGCTCTGGGGATTCATCCCACGGTACGGCGGGAGAAGTGCAATGCATAGTGCATGCGAAGACTACCGGGCAGCGCGGCGCGCTTTGCGGCACGCCTATCACGTCATGGAGCGTCTGATGGCGCCGCACGGTGATTGGACGGCTAAAGAAGCGGTGCGATCGCAGTTCCGCTACCTGGCGCGGGACTGTGAGGAATACATCCGCAACCACTACGGCATTCCCCTTCCCGTGCTACGCGGGCGCAGAGCGGCGCCAAAGCGCCAACCCAACCCACCACCAACCTAGCCTATTAAGGGCGCAATAAAAGCTGGAACGCTATAGATACCAACGGGTTATGGTTTTCAACATCGCGGCTTCTTGCCGGTCCTGGGCGGGTGCGGGGCGGAGTAGGGTGAAATGCGCTGCAAAAAACCTAGGCGGCCGGCGGCGGCACCAACCCGCCGGGCCATTATCTGTATATTTTTCTGCTCTCTCTGGGCGGCGGTCGGCGCCAAGGCGGGTCAATATAACTGGCGGGAATTCTCAGAATCCGTTGCGGGACAACGGGTTATGGCGAGCAAAAACCGGGGGCAGGTAAAGCTATTTTACCTGGGAAGACATGACCGCTACCTTGGCCGTTACCAGAGAGGACATCGCCGCGCTGGCGCACGCGCCGGATGCGGAGGAGCGCGTCCTGGCGGCGCACTGCCGCGCGCGCTTCAGCGAGTTCGTGCCGGTGTTCTGGCCGCTGGTGCCGGGCGCCGGCGCCGCCCCGGACTGGAACTGGCACCTGGACGTGTTCTGTGTGGAGGCGCAGGCCGCCGCGGAGCGCGTCTTCCGGGGGCTGCCGAAAGAGCACGACGTCGCGCTCAACGTGCCGCCCGGCACTAGCAAGAGCACGATCTGGAGTATCCTGTTCCCGGCCTGGCTGTGGACGCGCATGCCCGCCTGCCGCGTCCTCGCCGCCAGCCACACGGAGGACCTGGCGCTGGACCTGGCGAACAAGTCCCGCCAGGTCATCAAGAGCGAGCTGTACCGGGCGCTGTTCCCCTACGTCATCCTGCGCGAAGACCAGGACTCGAAGGGCTACTTCGCCAACACCGCGGGCGGGGACCGGCGCACCTGCACCGTGGCCGGGAAGTCTCCCATCGGCTTCCATGCTCACGTGGTACTATGCGATGACCCGCTGGACCCCAAGAAGGCGCTGTCGGAAGCGGAGCTGCGCACGGCCGCCCACTTCATGACGGAGGTGCTGCCGAGCCGCAAGGTGGACAAGGCGGTCTCGGTGACGTTCCTCATCATGCAGCGCCTGGGCCTGGGCGACCCGACGGACGTGGTGCTGAAGAGCGTGGGCGCCAAGGGCGCCGCCCGGGTGCGCCACGTCTGCCTGCCCGCGGAGCTGGAGAAGGGGGCGGACGGCGCCTGGGACTGCAGCTTTGTGAGTCCGCCGGAGCTGGCGCAGCGCTACGTCGACGGCCTGCTGGACCCCAAGCGCATGCCGCGGGCGGTGCTGGACGAATTCAAGGCCCGCGGTGCGCTTTACTTTGCAACACAGTTCCAGCAGCGCCCCTACGCGCGCACCGGCGGCATGTTCCGTGAGGGTATGTTCAACCGTCGCGTGAAGGCTGCCCCCTACGCCGCCAAGCGCGTCCGCTACTGGGACCGCGCGTCCACGGACGGGGCGGGCTGCCGGACCGCGGGTACGCTGCTCGCCTACGCGGACGGCATCTGGTACGTGGAGCACTGCGTGGCGGGCCAGTGGGAGCCGGACGAGCGCAACGCCGTCATGCGCGCCACCGCCCTGCGCGACCGGGCCCGCTACGGCCCGAGGTACGAGCCGCGCATCCTCTACGAGCGCGAGGGCGGCTCCAGCGGCCGGGACGCGGCCAAGGGCGTGGCCCGCGCGCTGGAGGGTTTCGCCGTGTTCGAGACGCCGGTGAGCGGCAGCAAGGAGGTGCGGGCGGAGCCGTGGCAGGCGCAGCTGGCCGCCGGCAACGTCTGCCTGGTGGACAACGGCGAGAGCGACGGCACCGGCAAGCCGGACTGGGACGTGCAGGGCTACGTCGACGAGCACCTGGCGTTCCCGCTGGGGGACTTCAAGGACCGCGTGGACAGCAGCAGCGGCGCCTTCAACGCGATGGCCGCCGGCCCGCGCGGCCAGCCGGCGCTGCGGACGTTCCGCGGCGGCCCGCCCGGCAAGGGCAAGGGGCCGCGGCTGTGGGTGTTGACGGCGGCGGAGCTGGCGGAGGCGGTGGTCGAGGAGCGGGCGCTGCTGGTCTGCGTCCGCGACCCGGCAACTCTTTCGGGAGAGGGGGTGGTGCCACATGGCGGCCGAAGCCTACCCGGTGAACCCGGCGGGCCCGGCCTACCCGCAGAAGTGAACGGGGCGGGGGACGTGCCTCCCCCGCCCCTCTTCCCGCCGCACGCCTGCCAGGCGCTGCTGGGGAGCGTGCTGCTGGAGTTCGCGGACCTGGACCCGGCCGCCCTCCAGGACCGGTGGGACGAGCCGGTGCCGCCGTGGGGGCTGCCGCCGGCGCAGCTGATGATGACCCGGGACCACGGCCGCAAGCTGTGGTCCCTGCTGACCAAGCGCCGCGACCCGGCGGCGGAGGTGTTCATCTTCTCCAGCCCCGGCGGCCGCCGCGCGCTGTCATTGGCCCTGGCGGCGGCGGACGGGCTGCGCATCCCGCGGGACATGATCCTGGTGGCGGCGGACCCCGATAATAAGGTAGGCGCCGACCGCAAGGCGCCCAACGAGCACGTGTTTCAGCAGGCCAAAACCAGCCGGGCGCTGGTGCTGTAGGAGGGACGCCCGTGGAGAGCGGCAAGCGGAACGCGCAGTCGGTCCACGCCCGCCGCCGGCTGGCGCAGCGGTACGGCCGGTACATGAGCCGGTCGCGGTACGAGGGGCTGGTGCGGCGGGTGCTGGCCGGGGACTGCGTGTTCCTGGAGCGGCAGACGCACCGCACGTCGCTGGCCGCGGTGCGGGAAGGTGGGGAGTGGCTGCCGCTGGTGTGGGACCGGCAGCGGCGGGCGGTGGTGACGTTCCTGCCGGCGGCGGCGCTGGACCGGCACCGGGAGCGGCTGGAGCGGCCGCGAGCGGGAAAGGCGGTTGAGTGATGCACGCGGACCAGGACCACGAGGACGACCCGGACCCGGGGCTGGCCTGGATTTCTACCGAGCGGCTGACGCGGGAAGTCGCCCGCCGCGCCCGGGAGGACTTCCGCCGCCGCGAGGCGGAGCGGAAGCGGCGGGAGGTGGAGGTGGAGTGCTGGGACTGCGACGGGACCGGTGAGGAGGAAGAGGGCATGCGGTGCCGCGACTGCGCCGGCACCGGCCGCCGCACGGCGCGGCGGCCGAAGGAGGGTTAGGTGGTGACCGATGCCGCACAACCGCCGCCGGTGCCGTGCCCGCGCTGCCGCAAGCCGGCGCCGGGCGGCACGCTCTACCGCCGCGGCAACGGCTGCCTGGCGGAGTGGGAGGGCCGGGTCTGCGCGGACTGCTGCTTGGCGCTGGTGACGGTGGCGGTGCGCAAGCAGGCCGGCGTGCCGAAGGGGGAGGGGGATTCACTGTGAGCGAGAAGCTGTCTTACGCGGAGCTGACGGCCAGGCTGGAGAAGTGCCCGCCGCGGGGCACCCGCTGGTGGCACTGGAAGAACCCGGGGCGGATCTACTGGGTGGCGGGCGCCGCTATCGCTGAGGCGACTCAGCAGCCGCTGGTGCTGTACGCGCCGGAGGACGTTAAGCCGGCGGTGGTGTTCGCCCGGCCGCTGGCGGAGTGGACCGAGTGGGTGGACCAGGGCGGCGGCAGGCGCGGGCCGCGCTTCGAGATGGTCCGGTCGCCGCGGTGAGGGGGAGCGCTGATGGAAAGAGAGAGACTAGACTTGCCGTTCACGCTCATCCCCGCGGCCGTTTGCCGGAGACTCAACCGCTGCCTGCGTCGCGGCGGGCGGGCGTTGCGCAAGACCCGCCTGCGGAAGAAGCACGCGGCGGCGCAGATGGAAGCCGCCGGGATTGTGTTCAGGTACGCCAACCGCCCCGGCTATATTTTGCTGGTGACTAGTGAGGATCGTTGATGGAAACCGAACGGGTCGGCAAGAAGTTTTGCTCGGGGTGCGGGTTCGAGGTAACGCTGCTGCGGCTGGAGCACGATGACCGCGAGCGGTTTGCGGCCCACTACAACCCGCGGGACAACGTCTCGTGCCCGAACACTTACGAGCGGGCGGACGCCCCGATCCTGACGGGCGTGGAGCCGCGGGAGGTTCCGCCCTTGCGCGGCCCGCTGACGCCGCAGGCGCTGGTCGCGCATAACGCGGCGATGGCGGACGCCTACGCCCACAAGGGCACGCTGAAGCACTACTTGCTCAAGCGCGGGTTCATGCCGCACGACGAGGCAGAGGCAGAGGCAATCCTGGACGGCATCATCAAGGAAAATGAGGGTCGGTCATGATCGCGGAGGCGCTGTGGTTCGCGGGGTTGTGTCTGTTCGCCGGCCTGTTGCTGGGTGACTCGGTGGGCTGGCGGCGGGCCCACCGCTGGTCGCCGTTGCTGCGCGAGTGTGAGGAGCAGTCGGTCCGGCTGCGCCTTCTGGGCAACAAACTAGACGCGCAGTCCGCCGCCCTGGACCGCGAGTCGGAATGGCTGCGGTGGGCGATCGATCGGCTAACGCCGTCGAACGAGGTGTTGCTGGAGCTGGCCAGGCGATACCCGCCGCCGGATGACCTGCCGGAGGAAGGCGGGCCGCCGTTCTGATGTTTCCATCCTCAACGGGGAGGACCCTTTCACATGCTTCTCATTCCCTGCGAGTGGTTCGTCGCGTGGCTGGCCCTGGCCGCGTCGGCGGGGCTGGGCTGGGGCGCGCTGCTGGCGCGGCGGGAGCACGCCGCCCGCCGGCCGGACCTGGGCCACCCGGTCAGGGACTGGTACGGGCGGGAGGGCGGACGATGACGGCGCTGGCGACACCTTACGCCCCGCACCACCCCTGCGCCGGCCGGGCCGTCTACCGCGACGGCCCGAAGCGCAAGCCGGCCCTGCGCGGCGTGCCGGAGCGGAACGCCCTGGCGATGAACAACCGCGGGCTGGTGTACAATCTGGTCAACCACTACTACCGCCGCCGGCCGCACCTGGACCGGTGGTACCCGCGCGAGGACGCGGAGGCGGACGGGCACCTGGGCCTGCTCCGCGCCGCCGAGCTGTGGGACGAGGCCAGCGGCTACGCCTTCTCGACCTACGCCACCCGCTGGATCCTGCAGCACGTCATCCGCGGCGCCTGGCACGCCCGGCTCATCAAACTGCCGGACTACGGCACGCCGGCGGAGAAGGAGGTCTGGGCGGCGGGGTCCGCCGTGAAGTGCCTGTCCGGCGTGGGGCGGGCGAGCAAGAACGGTAGGTTAGGGCCGATACGCGGGGACGACGGCAACCCGTGGCTGGAGGGGCTGCCCTGCCCGCGCACCGACCCGGAGGCGGGCCTGGCGGCGGCGCTGACGGCCGAGCGGCGGGACGCGCTGCGGGACGCCATGCGCTTCCTGCCCGCCAAGGACCGGGAGCTGCTCAGGCTGCGGTTCGAGGAGAACCTGACGCTGGACGAGGCCGGCGCCCGCTTCGGGGTGACCCGCGAGCGGGCCCGGCAGGTGCAGGAGCGGGCGCTGCGCCGCCTGGGCGCGCGCATCGTGGCGCTGGGGTACGAACCGCTGATGCTGCCGGAGGGCGCGTAGCATGGGGCAGAGCAGGCGACCGCGGCCGCCGCTGCGCGGGCCGGACGAGCGGAACGCGCTGGCCGTGCGGCACCTGGGGCTGGCGCGCATGGCCGCCCGCCGCTTCCTGCGGCTGCGGCCCGGGGCGGAGGCGCAGTACCCGCTGGATGAGGCGGAGGCGGACGGCTACTTGGGGCTGCTGCGGGCGGCGGAGCTGTTCGACCCGGCGCGCGGCTGCGCCTTCGGCACCTACGCGATGCCGTGGATCGTGCAGCGGATGATGAGCGGCCTTCGCCGGAGCGAGGTGGTGAAGGCGCCGGAGGAGCGCAAGCGCACCGCCGCCCTGCCGTCGGTGCTGTCGGCGGACTGGCAGGACCGGCGCTTCACCGACGACGGCCCGGCGGACCGGGCGCCGCCCGCGGAAGAGGCGCTGGCGCGGCGGGAGGAGGCGGAGCGGGTGCGGGCGTGGGCGGCGGCGCTGCTGACGGACCGGCAGCGGCACGCGCTGCTGCTGTGCGTGGAGCGGGGCTGGACGCTGGCGCGGGCCGGCCGGTCGCTGGGCATGGCGCGGCAGCGCGTCCACCAGCTGCGGAACGCCGCGCTGGAGGCGCTGCGTGAGCGGGCGTCGCGGGAGGGCATGGCGTGAGTTTACGAA
>Ga0196964_10000618_pt1 | contig 20392 bp, 10 predicted proteins | sample S1_10metaG_FD_148615 | JGI IMG/M metagenome (GOLD analysis project Ga0196964, IMG submission 148615) | Soil microbial communities from Anza Borrego desert, Southern California, United States - S1_10 | ecosystem: Environmental > Terrestrial > Soil > Desert | place: USA: California | collected... | reverse complement strand
GACAGTGAGATTTTCAACATGATATCGTTTGCGCCAACATTTATGGTCGCGACACCCCAATCATCAGTATGACCACAACGCCATTCATCGCGGGATATGGACGCTGTGATAACTGTTTTTTCCCGGTCCTCTCCTTCCAGTATAATATTTGGTTTTTCGATGTAGATCTTTTCGCGGTAAACGCCTTTTTTTATAAAAATTCTCCTTGGCGCGGATGAGCTGTCTTTTAAGCTATTTATTGCCCCCTGTATCGATCGATGATCCCCGGAACCATTAATATCAACTACCACATGCTGATCTCCTGAGGCCCTGGCATTTAATGTATCAATGGCAATCAATAACACCCAGAAAAATGGATAGCTTTTTATGGTAATACGCCTGATCATTTTTTTTTGCATCTTAATAACCAACTGATCCATTTTTCTGCCGCCTGATAATTTTCAAATTCGTCAGGCAGTTTTCGACCATCCACGTATTCGTTGTAAAGCCAAGGATCACCAATAGCGAAAACGCATCCCTTACCAAATTTCGATACAGCCATATAAACAATATCCCCGACCTGGTTAACCGCGTAGGCCGGTTTTTGTAAACTCAGACTGCTTAATTCTTTCACGAACAATCGCGAAATACCCGGGAATATCTCATGCTTCGGATATATATATATTGATCCCTGCTCAAAATGGGTCCCCTGCACCTGATTATGACTATCAAAGTTGAAATGAATGCCAAATCGTTCCGCGAGACGGTTGAAATGCTTGAACTCTGCATTGGCAGAATCATTTCCCATTAATATCAGCACACCTCCTTTTTTTACCCAATCAGTAATAACAGCGATATGTTGTTCATTAATATAGTTCGGCTGCTCTGTTTCTTTTTTTGTATCAGGATCTACTATTATGTAGAAGTCAGCCTGGTGAAGTGCGGCAGGATTGGGAGCAACGAGTAATGAACGGGTTTCAACACCATACCGGTTGAAAATATTTCCCAGCATGGAAAAACCTCCGTTCGATTTATCGTTCCAGGTATAATGCCAGCGGACCATGGTACCAGTTGCATCTTTTTTCCACTCATTATTGAAATAATTATCCAGTAATACGGTTTTCCCTTTTCCCAGGGTAAACGTGGGCAGCATTTCCATCTCGACAGCGGCATTGATAAAAGCTCCCATCCCTTTGGGATCATTTACGATCACGGGTTCACTCATATAATATTCAAATGAACCGTCGCGATAGGGATTGCCACCGAGGCCTGAGACAGCCACTGTTCCCTGCAAATTGGTTTTACCATCCTTGTCCTTCGTAATGAATCGCTGGACTATGCCTTTATATCCTTTTATCGCATGCTGCTGGTACGTTTCAGGTAAATAGCCTTTTCTTACTCCCTTGGCTAATGTATAAACCAACATGGAGGATGCAGATGCTTCGAAATAATTCTTCGGTTCAGCTTTTTTGTCAACGATATCAACCCACAAACCTGTTTTTATATCCTGTACGCTTACAACAGCTTTGGCAAAACGGTTTAAAATAGCTATGATAGAATCCCTGCCGGGGTGTTGCGCCGGAAAGTGATCCAGTGCATCAACCATCGCCATTCCAAACCAGCCAAGTGCTCTACCCCAGACATTCGGTGAGCGACCGGTGATCTTGTCCGCCCATTTTTGCTGTTTGCTTTCATCCCAACCATGGTACAGCAGCCCGGTTTTTGGGTCTCTGGAATGCTTTTCCATTAAAATAAATTGCCGGGAGATATCGTGGAAAGCCGAATCTTCATGAAATAACATAGCATACTCCGCATAAAATGGTTGTGCCATGTATAATCCATCCAGCCACATTTGATGAGGGTAGATTTTTTTATGCCAGAAACCACCCTCGCTGGTCCTGGGATGTGTACGCAATTGGTCACGCAACGCATCTGCTGCTTTTTTGTATTTATCTTTCCCACTAACCCGGTAAAGCAATAACAAGAGCTTCCCATTATTTATATGATCAATGTTGTACTCATCCGGTCTGTATCCCCGGATAGATCCGTCCTCGTTTATGTAAAAATCCAGGCTCTTCTGGATATAGTGGAACCAATCCGCGTCGCCGGTAGCATACCAGATACCCTCAATACCTTTCAGGATCACTCCCTGGTCATATCTCCATTTTGCTGTTTTATCTCCGCCCAGTAAAAAAGAATCGGGCCATATTTTCATGGCAGTTTTTGCCAGCATTTGTGAATAGGGTCTTGAATAAACTGCACCCTCACGGTTAGTTTGTGCAGCTGCATTCAGCAAGCAGATCAAGAAAACCAATATGGTTAAACTAACCCTCATTTTATTGTTACCATTTTTTCCGTAGCGCCGAGTTCATACCTGATATTTTTTATCGCCCGGGAAAGATCTGTATTGCGAATGCGAATATTTCCAGTACGATCACCTGATATACGGAATAAAAGTTCAGCTCCATCCTGGTATCCCAGGTTATTAAATTCCACTCCGTCACTTTGTATAATATCGACTACCGGGTTTGAATCTTTTGATATGATCAAAACGTTATTAAAGCTAAGTCCACTTGCTTCCTGGATGTCGATTCCCTTTTTGGACTGAATGACCATGTTATTCATACGGATATCTTTTACATGCATCTCTGGCAGTCCACGCACGAAAACGGCTTTTTCCGCTCCATTACATACTACGTTATCTATCCGGAAATTTCTGAATTGGGGGGTTGTTTCATCAACAGGCTTAAACTCCACTTTCGGCAGTTCTCTTTTCTCCCCGGCCAATGCGATCGGGTCCTGCGCGGCATAATACATATCGAACAGGATAGCCTCGCCAACGATATCCTTCATCATGATGTTTTTGATGAAAATATTCTCTACGATACCGCCGCGGCCACGCGTCGTTTTAAACCGAAGACCTATGTCAGTGCCAATAAAGGTGCAATCGGAAACATGAATATTCCTGGCGCCACCACTCATTTCACTACCGATTACAAATCCCCCATGCGCATGGTAAACCGTGCAGTTGCGAATCATCACGTTTTCCGTGGGCTTTCCCCGCTTCCGGCCTGCTTCGTCGCGACCCGACTTAATACAAAGTCCATCGTCACCTACATCAAAAACACTATTCTCAATAAGTACATTCTTGCAACTCTCGAGATCAATACCATCCCCGTTCTGTGCATACCATGGATTTTTAACTGATATATTTCTTACCGTGATCTCTTCGCTCATGAACGGGTGCAGGCACCATGCAGGTGAATTTTGGAAAGTGACACCCTCCAGCAATATCCTTTTACAATTATCAAACACGAGCAGGTTGGGCCGCAGAAAATCTTTAACGGATTGATAGAATTCTTTTGTCTTTTCCGGCGAGATAGCTCCCGGATTTTTGAATTTTGATCCCGCCAGTGATTTTTCAGTGGGATACCATGTCTTTCTATCATCGCTCAGAACGCCCCCGGAAGCAAGAAGTTTTTTCCACTGTGTTTCTGTAAGCTTTTCTTTTTTCACCATTCGCCAGGCATCACCTGAACCATCAATAACGCCGTGTCCGGTGATACCAATATTTGTTGCATTTTTCGCCGAGATGGGCGATTGGTTTCGCATCTGCGGCAGGCCTTCCCAGTTTCCTTCAACCAATGGATACAGATCAAGATCGGGCGTGAACTGCAGCAGGGAATTTTTTTCGAGGCGAAGATTGACATTACTCTTGACGATGATCGGCCCCGTTAACCAAAACCCGGTTGGTACAACCACAGTACCGCCACCTTTTTTGTTGCAATCATCTATGGCCGCCTGGATCGCTTTCGTGTTTAGTGTTACACCGTCCGCCTTAGCGCCATAATTGATAATCGAATAACTGGACTTTTTAAAATTTGTTGGAGACACAACCGGTATAGCTTGTGAGAGAGCAATCAGGGCAGGCCAGCAGACCAGTAACAGGAATGCCATTCGGATCGTTATTTTCTTAACTGGGTAACTTAAGTTCATCAGGACTGTTTTTTTATTCCCGGATTGCATATTACCGGGTAACAATTTTACTCAAGAAATCAGAATTTCTGATTGTATTTCAATGCTTTAATTACGCAATCGTTACCGGCAACGATGTCGTTTTTAATTAATTGACCCGGACCGCCTGTCGGGCAAGTAATTTCCAGTGTTTTTTTTCTCGTTGCCAAACCAGCATGACCCATAAGTGGACTTCTCCTGGTTGACCATTATCATTAGTGATCGCATCAAGCCGATGTCTTACAACCGCCGTCTTCCTGCTCAGTTGAACCTGTTGCAACGCCCAATCCATTGACACGAAATCCGAACGGCCTGAAATGATCTTATTAATAAATGCTGCTTTGTCATCCACCGCGCCGCTGGAATGCCCATAGATCAACTTCGCAGAGGTTAATTTTTCCAATTCCACTTTGTTAGCCACAATCATCGCCATCCGAAGCCGCTCTAAAGCCACTGCCAACTTTTTTTCAGGAATTTGTTGTGCAATAACAGGAATTACACAAATACTCATTATGAAAATAAAAATTGACCTCATGCTCCTTATTTTTTTACGGGCTCAAAGCGAAACCAGTCAAAATCCGCATAACCGGCATCGTTAGTCTGGGTTGAACGCGAGCTGTACAACGCCAGTTTCGCGCCAATCCACTTCCCCGGTTTTGCTTCAAACAGTTCACCTGCCATTTTAAATATATTTCCATCTGCACTATAACTAAATTCACATTGCGCGCCCGGGTACACCGTTATGCGCAGGTAAATTGAAGAATCGATTTTCACCAGCTCATTTATTTTTTCGGCCGAATTTTTATCTGCCTGCCTGCAGGTTCGAAAACCCAGGTAATTACCGTCAGCTTTATTCGTGATCACAAATCCTGCATAATCAACACCCAAAACAGTAAACCCGGCTTGTTCATTATTTGTGTTTGCGTGAAAAACCAATTTTGTTGTAACCATAAAGCTTTCCGCCGGAAATTTTTGCATGAGGAGATGTGGGGTTGTCCAGAGATTGCGGTTGCTATCCAGTTGTGCATAAAGTCGCAGGCCCGTGCCAGTCAAAAATGCCCATGCAGCCTGCGGATTCGCCTGCCACTGCCATTGCTTTCCTAAGCGAGTTGTGTTGAACTCGTCTGAATCAGGCGGTGTTTGCACCTGGAAATTTTTTCCGGTTACTGGCTTTTTGTATTGCATGACGGGCTCACCTTTCCCATCACCATCTCCATCGATTCCGATCACGGGCCAATCCTTTACCCATTTCATCGGCTGTAGATGGACCACTCGTCCATAGGCATCTTTATCCTGGAAATGAATAAACCAGTCTTCTCCAAATGGAGTAGTGATCCATGCACCCTGATGTGGACCATTTATCGTTGTCTTTCCCTGGTCCATTACGATTTTTCTTTGATACGGGCCATAGATATTCCGGGAACGAAGTACTAGCTGCCAACCGTTGGAAACTCCCCCGGCCGGAGCGAATATGTAATACCAGCCATTACGTTTATAAAACTTTGGCCCTTCTACAGTGGGATCTTTTTCATGTCCATCATAAACCAATACTCCGTCGTCGATGACCCGCGTACCATCCGGACTCAGTCTTTTCACGATAATTAATGATTTAATGCCAGCACGGCTCCCGGCAAATGCATGCACGAGGTAAACATTTCCGTCATCATCCCAAAGAGGACAGGGGTCTATTAATCCTTTCCCTCGCTGTACTAATATGGGTTCTGTCCAGGGACCACTTATATTTTTAGATTTTAGGAGGTAAATTCCAAAATCAGGATCGGGGTAGTATAGATAAAATTCCTTTTTATGATAGCGAAGAGAAGGAGCCCATACACCCTCACCGTGACGGGTCCTCGAGAAATGGTCCAAGGGTACCAGCCTGTGAAGTGCGTGGCCGATCAGGGTCCAGTTGACAAGATCTTTAGAATGTAGAATCGGGATCCCCGGAACTGCATCGAAGCTCGAAGACACCATGTAATAGTTATCACCGACGCGTATCGCATCCGGGTCCGAGTAGTCTGCGTGTATGATCGGGTTTTTATATGTGCCATTCCTGTTGTCCGATATCCACACTGAAGAGTGTTGTTGTGATTTGGCAGTCAATGCCAGCAGCAGGATGATATTTCCAATGAACAGTCTCATTTTTTTTCAGGGTCCCAATCCCCCAGTATGTTTTTCATAGTGAATTTTTTCACCTCTTCCGCAGTAAGTTGCTTCGACCATTTCACACGGGCTGCTGGATTGGCCCCGGGTCCGCTACTGTTAAATTCGCTGTACCGGGCTGTCAACTCATTGGCAGGGTTCTTCCAGTTGTTCCAACCTTCCGGTATAATATGTTTATCCATCCAGCAATTAATATAAGTTACGCTGGCCGTTGGGCTCCAGGGCCGCCCCAGTGAAACTTTATTGATATTGCTATCGGCCGTGAGTTTGCAATCAAAAAAAACAAACCCGTATGGAATGATTCCGTTCGTGGAAGCCGCAGTAACGTGAGAATTTTTCCGGCTATGTATGTGGCAATTCTTAAAAACTGATGTTGCGGCACCGAAAATAAAATCAGTAGTTCCTTCAATGTAACAATCCCTAAAATAATGCTTGACGCCGGAACCGCTGAGAAAGAGTACATCTTGGTTTCCTATCATTCGGCAGTTATTAAACGAAGCGCGATTCCCTTCAATACGCAACGCCACCGCCTGCCCTGCTTTAAATCCCGCGTCATTTTGAAAGGTCAGGTTCTGCGCATGAAAATCATTGCCATAAACAAAAAAAGAGGCACAGGTCCATGTATTCAATGTATCCCCGTTCGGAAGTTTAGTACCTGCGTGATTATTAAACGTCAATATTGTCTTGTGTTTGTCTTCACCAATGAGGTTGACAAAATTTTTTCTGGCATCTACAACGATCACTTCCCTATACACGCCATTCTTTATATAGATCGTGATCGGCTCAACATTTCCTTCAGGGACCGCATCCAGGGCAGCCTGTACTGTTTGAAAATCTCCTTTGCCATCCGCCGAAACTATTAAGCGATGCTGTGCATTAATAGTTACTGTCAACACAAATGATATCCAGAAAAAATAATGTCGCATTTTATTTCACTGGTAATGGTGGACGAATACGTTTTGCGAGGTCCAATTTCAATTCAAGGATCCCCTGAAGGACCAATTGAGCGATCTTTCGGGCTCCAAGCTCATTGAAATGAGTGTTATCATTTTTCCCCTGGGGATAATTGGGGTGTTCTCCCGGTTCTAATTGCAGAAAAAGGAACCTGGAATTTAAAGGACCAAGTTGCTGGTACAAAGCCCGGCTTTTCTCATCCAGGTCGATCAGGGCGCAGCTTGTTTCTTTTGCTACTTCCCGAACCAGGGCTGAATAGACTGCGTGTGTTTGTTTTACCTTTCCTGTTGAGTCAAACTGGCGCCGCGATACAGGAGTCAACAATACAGCAATGGCATTCTTGGCACGGGTTTCTGAAATAAATCTCCTGAGGTTAATCTTATATTCTCCAGGGGTTGTATAGCGGTCAGTCTTTTCTTTTGATTCATCATTATGCCCAAACTGTATCAGTACGTAATCTCCTTCCTGTACATCGTCAATCAAGCGTTTCCAAAGCCCTTCGGCAATGAAGGTGCGTGTGCTCCTTCCATTTCGGGCACGGTTCTCTATTGACACTGTAGAATCAAAGAAATATGCGAAAGGAGTTCCCCAGCCTGTTTCCGGGTATGCTCTCACTTCTTTATTGGCTGCTGTGGAATCCCCGGCAATAAAAACACGGATCTTTTTTTTCGCGGGTAAGGTAAAACCCATTAGAAACAACACGGCTATCGGCAGCTGCCATTTCATTTTACAAGACCGTTTATATAAACTTCAATATTCGTATAAAGCCGTTCTATCTTATAACCCGATGCATCAGCTGGGTTTTTTGGATCAAGTGCATTTAAGATCTCCCAATTATCCGGCATACCGTCACGGTCCGTATCCATTGGAGCGGTTTGTGTTTTTAATGTCGGCCATGCCGTAATCGTTTTTTCGTAGGGAGTGCCATGCGGAAATCCGCCCTGTACATCAATGATCCGGCCGGTTCGATTTTTCACATTGTCAATAATTCGCTTATCCAAAGTGTCTCTGGCAGGCAGGATTGCCCCGGCATTTCGCAATACGGATTCAAAACCGTCTAGGGCAGACTCGGTAAAAATGGCATTGGAAGGGAAAGGTTCAGAAACCACAGCAGTTTTTTTATCCTGTTCGGTGCCGCCGTTGCCCATATGGATGCCCAACCAATTATTTTTACTCACTTCTTCATTCCCGTCGACTATATTTCCCTGCACGAAATATTTACCGAATCCAATGTTTGCTTCCTCCAGTCTTGAAGGATTTACGATGCGGTAACGAACGCCCGGGTTGGTAGCAGGTCCGTACTTAAAATAATTATTTACAAGATTGTACTCCCCCCCTTCACCTCCATAAATGTTGTTATTTCCCCAGTTATAAATGACATTGTTGCGATAGTCTACGAAATCCTTATCGATGCTGCGGATGCCGGCGAACCGTGGATTGCGATTAACGCAATGCGCAAACAAGTTGTGATGAGCAGTCATATGTCTTCCTCCCCAAATACCACCATAACCATGCTGTTCAAAATCCTGGTCTCCTTTTTCAAAATGGTAAGAGTAGTTAAGGGGCTCTGAAATGATATTCCATTGAAGTGTAGTGCTGTCACCATTATATACCGTAAAAACTTCGTCTGTACTCCAGCTCATACTGCAATGGTCAATAATTATATTTATCCAGCCGATCCCGCCAAAAGCATCATCACTTCCGCCACCCGCGACCTTCCCGCTGTTTTGATACCGATCTCCCATACGAAAGCGAAGAAAGCGGATGATTATATTATTACCCGCTAATTTGACCGGCTGATCTGCCAGGCAGATGCCATCACCCGGCGCAGTCTGGCCCGCGATCGTTACATCACCTCGAATGGTCAGGGGGGACTCGAGGTGGATCGTACCGGAGATAGCAAAGACAATGATCCTTCTTTCCTTTTTCCCGGCCGCTTCGCGAAAACTCCCCGGTCCTTTATCATTTAAATTCGAAACAATGAAAACTCTTCCGCCGCGACCTCCTGTAGTATATTTTCCAAAGCCTTCTGCTCCCGGGAATGCAATGGCCAGCCCATCATGCGGTAATCCCTGTGTCATCCTGCCTTGTTGCGCACAGCCTGCCAGTGCAGAATAGAAAAATATAGTTGCGATGAATTTCAATGTTGTCTATTAAAACAAAAGGCTGCCTGTTGCAGCCTTTTGCTGTTATTAATAATTATCAATACCCTGGATTCTGGGTCAGGTTTGGATTAGCATCCCGTGCAGGCTGCGGGATCGGGAACAATTCTGATTTATTCGGTGTGAAACCGAATGCATAACGGGACGACGAATTAATGATATCGTTATTGATCGGGTTTGAAGCCACCCAATTTATACTGGTTGTCCCCGACGGGGCTGAACCAGGCGCCGGTGTATAATATGAATTGGCCCAGATCGTGGAATTATCCGCTGTTGTTGTGTTGCGGTAATACATTCGTTGAGGCAGATTCGGAATATTTGCCGCATAAGCCGGCGGATTCGCCATATAGGAAAAATTAATTGTACCGGTTCTGTTTGCCATCCGGCTCATATTTGCTTTTGCCTCGTTTAGACCGGTTCCAAGCAGATCCCAGCGGATCAGATCATATTTCCTGATGCCTTCCCCACCGAGTTCGAGGGCGCGCTCACGAACAATATGTTTGAAGAAATCATCCTTGCTTAACCCGAGGGGTATATCAACGTTAATATCAGGCGTATTGATTGGTTTTCCAAAACCTCTTCTTCTTACCATATTAATTGCATTATATGCCGACATAGTCGGGCCGCTTATTTCATTCTCCGCCTCCGCGAACATCAGCAGGATATCCGAATACCTCATCAATTGCCAGTGCAATCCGAAATACTGTACCTGGCTGGATGGCGAAATGGTGGGGTTGGTGATCCAATCGCGCCGATATTTACCATCACGCATATCGGTGATCTTGATCCCTATCTTGGTGATACCATCGGCTGCAACATTATAGGGAGCAATGGTAACATCCCGGCGGGTATCGGTCGAGTCGAAAAGATATAAATAATGCGGCAGCGGGTTCACGAAACTATTGCCCAATCCATTTACACGCGGACCATTAGAATAACCAAATTTTGAATCGGCGACGCTTCCACCACCAACTGCAGTTACCTGGAACATTAATTCCCCGTTCGGATCAAGCTTGACGTGTGCGCAAACAATATCCTTCCATAATCCTTTATAACTGGGGTAAAGTGAATGATGTCCTGATGTAATAATATCATTCAGCTCCTCACGTGCGATCTGGTAAAATTCCAGGTAATCGCTGCTTCTTTGTCTCGTACCATTCTGACGAAGTGAATAACCTCCACGGAATAAAGCAATACGGGCCCTTAATCCCTTTACAACCCCTTTGGTGATCCTTTCATCCATCGGGTCGCCAATGGATCCCACTTCACTACGCCAGGGCACAAGCTCAGTAGCTTCTTCAAGGTCCGAAAGGATGCGATCATAAAGTCCATCCCTGTCCACTCGCACCGGGAAAGGATTATTTCCGGCCTGTATATGAGAAGGCATAAAATGTTCAGGCAGGTCACCCCAATTACGTAACGCCTCAAAATAGAACTGCGCGCGGAGTGTTAAGGCTTCTCCATACATACGCTGCAATTGTTTTTTTTCCTGTTCGCTCCCATTATTATACATGTCCATTTTGGGAATGGCATCGATACAAATGTTCGCGTATGCGATCCCTTCAAAAAGCTGGTTGAATGGGCCGGGTAATTCTGAATTTACAGGGGTCAACGAATAATGCGCCATAGCGCGTCGATCGTCCTGCGTACCGCTCGGACCCATCAGGATGTCCTCATCGACCGGATAATAAAGCGACAGTTTCAAACCATATCCATTGTCGCCTGCCAGGCGATTATATACGCCCATCAATGCCTGCCTGGTTGTATTTACATCCTTAAATACCATTTCCATCCCCACCTCGGTGATCGGTTTCTGGTCAAGATATTTTTTACAACCTGTCAGTACAATAAATAAAAATGCGACGATGAGAGAAGCTCTGTTATTTAAAAATTTCGATTTCATTTTGATCGATGTTAATGATTTAAAATGATGCATTGACGCCAAATATGAAACTGCGGCTTTTTGGATATGCGGAATAGTCGAGGTTAGGAGTTCTTGCGTCGCTCCGAACACTCACTTCCGGATCATACCCTGTATAACTTGTTATGATCGCGAGATTGTTCGCGGTCAGGTAAAAACGAACCTTGCTCAGGTGGATCGAAGAAACTGTCTTCACGGGTAAAGTATAACCCAGTGTGAGGTTATTGATGCGCAGGAAAGACCCATCTTCCACGGCCCAGGAATGGGTGAGGAAAGCACCAGTGCTGATCAAAGGTTGCCAGATCCTGGCATTCCTGTTCAATGCATCGAGTTTATCGGGCGAGATACCATAAGCAACACCTCCACTGATCCATTGTGCGGGCGAACCATCGGGTTGCAGTGTGGTCCAGCGATCTCTCATCACTCCCAGCATATTGGAGTTTACTGAATAGGCATTTGTCAACTCGATCTTATTTGCGTTGTAGACGTCAAAACCCAGCATGAAGTTGACGAACAAACTAAGATCCCATTGCCGGTAGCTGAATTGCTGAGCCAGTCCCCCGGTCAGATCGGGATTAGGATCACCGATGATCGTGCGATCATTGTTCAGGTCGATCTTCCCGTCATTGTTTAAATCACTGAATCGAATGGAGCCCGGCTGAACGGTTCCAATAATCGCTGAAGCATCAACTACTCCGGGCCTCAAGGTATAAGCCCCAGTGGCTGTGTTGTAGTTGAAATCATCTACGGTATAGAAGCCAGCGGTTCTAAAACCCCACATGGATCCTAACGGTCTTCCCACCCGAAGAATGTAATCGGCGGCTTGACCGGCTACCCCCCAACTGGCGGCAGGAAATGTCTCTTTTTGATTGGGCGCCAGCTGCACCACTTCATTTTTATTGTGGGCGAAATTCAGGTTCGCGGACCAATTGAACCCTCTCGGATTCCTTACAAGAATAGCGTTCAGTTGAACTTCAAATCCTTTATTTGATGTTTTACCTACATTTTGCTGCTGCGTGGTAAAACCATAAGTAGGATCAATGTTTACATTCAACAGGAGGTCTTTCGAGCTATTGATATAATAATCCACACTCAACTCAACACGGTTCCTGAACATGGCGAGGTCTATCCCGAAATTCCTGTTGACCGTAGATTCCCAGGTAAGAAATTCATTGGGAAGTGAGGTGGGAACAAAAGCGATCACCGGCTGGCCATTCAATCCATAGTAACGGCTTCCGCTGCTGGAGAAAATATTTTGGTATAAATAATCGCGGATCCGGTTGTTACCCATCGTGCCGAAACCAAAGCGAAGCTTTAATTCGTTGATCGCATCGGCCTGCTGCATGAATCTTTCACGCTTTACGCGCCATGCAACAGAAGCGGCGGGGAATGTACCCCATCTGTTTTCCGCGGAGAATTTTGAAGATCCATCATATCGCAGGTTACCTGATACGAGATATTTATCTTTAAATGCATAAGCAACCCTTCCAAAGAAAGACAATTGTGTGTAGCGACTTTCAGCCGTACGTGGAAAACCCGTGACCACCGTGCCCAGGGTATGATCCTTGAATGCATCCAAAAAACCGGTGTTAAGCGGATAATTCTTTACCTGTGTGGTATGGCTAATCGTTCTTAGTTCATAGGTTTCTTCACCTACGAGAACGTCGATATCATGATTCTTTTTCCAGCCTTTAAGCGAGTAAGACAGGACGTTGGAGTTTGTGATAATTTTGGCCGTGGAGGTATCAAGAATAATAATCGGTTGTTTCCCGTTCTGAACTGCCAGCGGGGCGATGCTGTCATAAAATTGCCTGTCTGTTCTTGTATTATGATCATATCCAAACGTGGAGCGGAAATTGAAATTTCTCAGGAATCCGTATTGTGCGTTTACGGTGACATTATAAGCGTCGGTTGTTTTTCTCCGGTACTCGGCATTTGCAAGAGAAATCGGATTTACCAGGATCAGGCCATTCCCTACATTGGGATCGTTAAAAGGATCACTGTCATCAATATCCTGGGCGCCTGAAAGGAAGGGACGGTAACGGATCGTATTCCTTAACCGGTTCAGCGATGTACCACCGTCAGCCGAAACACCTGCTCCATAAACATTCTGGAGCGTATACCGGCTGCTCAATCCAAGTTTAAGGTTTTTGGTGACTTTATAGTCGCCTTTTAAGTTTAGAAGATGTCTTTTATAACTTGAGTTAAGCACGATCGCTTTATCATCATTATAAGTATAACCAAAATTGAAAGTCAGTAATTTATTGCCGCCGGAAGCAGTTGCATTGTGTGTTTGGGTTAAACCAGTGCGCCCAGCTACTTCTTCCTGCCAATTCACTGCCGGCACGTTCTTGTAAACATTTAATGTATCCCAGGTGCTGCCAAAACGATTTTGGAAATTTTGTACCTCCTGCGAACTAAGACCAAATGTGCGGGCTCTTTCCAATTGATAGACCACAAACTCATAAGGCGTCAACACATCCAGCTCACGGGCCAGGTGCTTAGTGCCTACAAAACCATTATACCCAATTATTGTCCTCCCCGGCTTGCCTGATTTAGTGGTTATGATAATAACTCCATTAGCACCGCGTGCACCATATATTGCTGTTGCGGCGGCGTCCTTCAATACATCGATTGCCTGAATGTCCTGGGGAGATATGGTCAATAACCCATTTTCAACCTGCACGCCATCGATTACGTAAAGAGGCTCATTGGAACCGGTGATTGACATTCCACCGCGAATACGAATGCGAACATTTGCATCCGGTGCGCCTTCCGATGTAGTTGCCGTAACGCCGGCCAACCGTCCATTCAATGCTTCGGCTGCCGAATTGATCGGAATATCTTTTAGATCCTTGGCACCGACAGAGGAAATGGAGGCAAGCACATCTTTACGCCTAACGGTTTGGTAACCGATTACTACCACATCGGTTAGTGCTTTCAGATCTGGCTGCAATTCTACGGGGATCTCCGACCTGCCATTGATCGACTCTTCCACGGTTATGTATGAAGTGCTCGTGAATACCAACACCTGGACATTTGGCGGAACGGAAATGCGAAAGCGTCCCTGGTTATCGGTAACAACAGCGTTTTTTGTCCCTTTGGCTGTAACAGTAATACCAGCAGCAGGCTGCTTATTTTCTGCGGAAGTCACAGTACCTGTGACCAGCCTGGACTGGGAAAAGGCAGCATTAAATGTTGCAGTTGAGAATATGAAAAGTAGTAGAAATCCAACTCTGTTCAGCGTTCGTGTCATAAAGTTGTTTTTGTTGACCCGTAAATTTTTGTTAGTGTGATGATGTGTGGTTTATTGACAGATAGGTTCCGGGAATAATGCCGCCGATCACACTGGCCAATTGTGAAGAGCAGGCAATCTTCCTTTCAGGTTGAGGGCTTTTACCCATACAATCCCAGACAATGCTACGCAGAAGTTAAGTTCGACAGAACACTTTGATAATCTTTATTTACGCAATCGTTACCGGTAACGATTTCAACTGAAACCCCATCCTAAACCAAGACCGCTAAATAGATTATTTTTACCCCCCTGCCGGTTTGCTTACATTATGAAATTTGAAGCTGTAACGATCAAGGATATAGCGAAGGCGCTCGGCATTTCTACGTCGACCGTATCGCGTGCGTTGCGCGACAGCTATGAAATAAGCTCCGAGACAAAGCAACTGGTGCTTGAATGCGCTGAGAAACTCAATTACCGCCCCAACCCGATTGCGTTAAGTCTGAAAGAAAAGCGGAGTCGCTCTATCGGGGTGGTGGTTTGCGAGATCGCGAATAGCTTTTTTTCCCAGGTGATCAATGGCATCGAATCCATTGCATATGACAAAGGTTATAATGTGATCGTTTCACAGAGCAATGAGTCCTATGAGCGGGAGATGATGGACCTGCAATATCTTGCTTCCCGTTCCGTGGATGGTTTACTGATTTCCCTTTCAACAGAGACCAATGATATTTCCCATCTCAAATCGCTACATCAGAAAGGGCTTCCAATCGTTTTTTTTGATCGAATAAGCGATGAGATCGGAACTCATTCAGTGATCGTGGATAATTTCCGCGGAGCCTATGAGGCTACCGAACATCTTATAAAGAACGGGTATGCCCGGATCGCAGCTATCGCTAATTCAGAGTTTTTATCAATCACCACTGAAAGACTGGCTGGTTACCGGGAAGCATTAAAACAAAATCATATTGAAATTCGCGACGAATATATCCATCATTGTTTTTATGGAGGCATGATTTTTTCCGAGATCGAAGATGCAGTCAACAAATTGCTGACTTGTGACGAAAAGCCCGATGCTATATTTGCAACAAGCGATAAATTAACGACAGGCTGCCTGAAAACGCTTCGGCGACGCGGGCTCATGGTACCAAACGACATGGCGCTGGCGGGATTTTCCAATTCCGACCTCACCGAATTGCTTGATCCACCATTAACCGTAATTCGTCAACCTGCCTTTGAAATGGGAAAGGCAGCTATCGAGCTATTATTACAGCTCATTGAAAGTAAACGACCGGTCACGGATTTTGAAAAAAGAGTGTTGACGCCGGAATTGAGAATTGGGACATCATCTATGCCTAGGAGCTGATAAGCCTGTTTTCAAATGTGGAACGTACTGGATTCGAACCAGTGACCCCTACTCTGTCAAAGTAATGCTCTAAACCAGCTGAGCTAACGTTCCGGGACAGCAAATTTATGGGATTCATCAATTTAAATTACACCACAGAAAACACGGAGATCACGGCTTGCTCAATTGAACATTTTGGAGGATTTGTTAATAGAAAGCTCAGTATTGACCTTACTGTCTAAGATATATTTCAATAAAATCGTCAAACTTATATTTTGTAAAAATCAGCTTTCCTCGTTTCTTTTCGTAAATGAGCATATAGCTCCTATTTTTCCTAAGAATAAACTCGTTTTTTTCCGGAAAATCATGCAACAAAATAAGACTATCATTTAAAACTACATTTCCTTTTTCAATCTTTTTTTGTATGTAGTATCCATCTGCCATTCATAGAACTATCTGCAATTCTAATAGTATCGACGATCACCGATTCTTGTAGCTGTCGCTCTTTTGAATCTGGAGAATCCGCTGAGGTGTTTTTATTAGTTTGGTCACAGCTATAAAAGCACAGGCAAAAGAAGATTGAATAAAGAAAAATGAAAAAAGAAAGTAGATTCTCTTTAATATTCATGGCGATTTGGTTCTTATTTCAGTATATAGATTCCAGATTACTCTTTTCCTTAAAAATAAGTGTTAGATAAAAAAAGCGGGGACATTGCCCCGCTTTTTATTATCTCGCTGTTTTTACAAACCGTTGTACTAATAATTCCGGATTCGATGCTGTCGAAACTTTCATTACATATACTCCCGCAGCATACCGGTTCAGGTTAAAAGTTGTACGACTTAATCCTGCGATAATAGTTGTGGCCCTTTGCTCTAACAACCGTCCTGCAATATCATAGATGGTAAACGTGACTGGTGTATCGCCTGGCATATCCAATACAACATGCAGATCCGTAAATGCAGGGTTTGGATACAGTCCTGTTGTCGGGCTTGGCAATGCTTCCGTCCTGACTGCGAATGGTGAGAAGGATGTCACTCCTGTTATGGTTTGATTATATGGATTAGTCCCAACTCCAGCTGTAGGAATACCCATGGTCCAGGCTAGCCCGGTATGCCGCATGATATAACTCCGGTTTCGCTGGAACCCGGTCAATTCCTGCGAACCATTCCATTCAAGGGTGATATTCACATTGCTTCCACCGCTGGTGCCTTCACTGATATTCCAGGTTACATCGACTACATGACTGGTAAACAAAGCACCTGAAGTACCATTTACAAATACACCCGGCTTCACATTGATGATAAAATTATCGGTTACATGCCCTGCATTCGGACTTATCACAACAGGGTTGTAATGACTGGAAGTTCCAACCGGGATAGTCCTGGTAGAACTTACATTAAGAGCGATCACATTTCCAAAGTTTGTAATGATATGTGATGTCACCGACCCTGCGCTTGAATTTGATAAACTCAGAGTGTTCGATCCTGTTGATATATTACCGTTTGCCAGGTTAAGAATGCCTGTTATAGTTGTATTGCTATTGAGTGCAATGCCGCTTCCATTTATTTCTACATTGATTGCGGTAAACCCGTCAATGGATTGAGTCGAAGTTCCGCGAAATGCAAGATTTCCAGCCGAGGCATTAAAGATTCCATGGATAACGAGATCTCCATATATATTCAATAGGCCTCCTGTCCCGACGGTTAATGAGCCGCCTGCACCAATGGTGATATTTCTGGCCGAACCGGTTCCGCCACTAAGATTTGGCATGTTGGGTGCACTCGATGGAATAAAAACATTGGTAGTTGGACCAGGAATTCCACCACACCAGTTACTGGCCGTATTCCAGTTAGTACTTGTGACACCGATCCAGCTTCCGGTTTCAGTAACCGTAAGCACAGCAACCTGTGATGTGACAGGTCCACAAACACCTGTTACGATCACGTCATAAATAGCAGCGTCAGACACTGTTACTGAAGAGAGGATTAAAGAAGAGTTCGTTGCCCCGGGAATGTTAGTACCATTCTTCCTCCATTGATAAGTCAAATTGGTACCGATCGCTGTTACAGTGAAAGTAACTGAACCTCCCGCGCAGACTGCCTGGCTGGCAGGCTGTGAACTGATAACTGTTGACTGATTAACTGTGAGAGTAGCAGAAGCAGAGGTCACTGCCGGGCATGGAGCACCACCATTAACGATCACATCATAATTGCCGGCATCAGTCGTACTCACATTATTAATGGTATACGTGGCTGATGTAGCACCCGCAATATTGACAGAATTCTTTCTCCATTGATAAGATACGGCATTCGTCGCCTGGACTGTGAAGCTGACATTACTACCACTGCAAACCGTTTGTGATACTGGTTGAGTTGTGATAGTCACTGGTTGATTCACCGTGATCGTAACAATATTTGAAAATGCGGTAAGAGGTCCGTTTGAACAGGTCACTCTCAATCGATAATATGTTGTTGCGTTGATCGTGCCTGTGCTCATTGAGTTCGGATTGGTTTGGCCGGGCAGGTTTTGCACGTTTGAAACAAAATTATCATTGGAGGATTGCCATTGATAACCGGTTCCGAGTCCAGTGGAGTATCCTGTTGCTGTAATCGTTGCTGATCCGGATCCGCAGAACGGTCCTGCTGTGCTGCTGGCCGTTCCACCATTAGCAGCTGTACATGGCGGTGGCGCCCATTCATATGCACCGGGATCAGGATTGGCTGATCGCGGATTATTCAGGATATCGTCGACTACTCCAACACCCGATGTTCCCATAACAGTGCCATCTGCCAGGAAGTATGAAGGAGTAAAGTTGCCTGTTGGCGGATTGACGAACAGCGGATCGGCAAATAATGAATTCGCGTCCTTACCCGTGGTCTGCCAGTCTGCAAACGTATTGTAAGTTGTACTTCCGATCTGGCCATAGCTCTGCGTGCCGCCAGTGGTATTCAACCAGGTAACATTATAGTTCGAAGTAAAATTTGAAGACGCGCTGGCAACATCGATTATTCTTTTAACACCTGATCCGCCTCGTGTTACAACAAAAATATTATTTCGCATATCAGTGCCATTTTGCGCACTGAAATTGGATAGATTGATCGCATTCGTGTTCGAAGTGCTTGCGCCTGTGCTATTGTTCAGGACGATCGTATTGTGATAAATATTGATCGGACCATTAACGGAATTATTTTGAATTCCATACTGGGCACCATCGTTATTCATCCCGTAAATAAGGTTATTCTGCACTCTACCCGATGTTGGAGCAATTGATGTGCCGCTGATATAAACGCCACGACTGATAGTAGGACTACCGGGCATGCCCATGTGAAAATCAAACATCCGGTTTTTATCAAGCATGAATCCTAATGATCCGGCCGGGATCGTGATACCGGCCGGGGTGACCGCATCACTCCCGGAATTGCTTCGTGTTGGCCTACGAATGATATTCCGTGCGATCATCGCGTTATTAGTATAGGATAAATAAATTCCGAATCCATACCAATCCAATACCTGGTTGTCTGTCACGGTGATCCGCGTCAGCGGCTGTGTCCAATGTACCCCAGATAACTGTATGGATGAATACCCCCCGGTTACAATGTTATTTGAAATGACCACGCTATCGCTCAGAGATCCATCCAGCAACCAGTTAACTCCGGAAATGATTATTCCAAATGCTATGGAAGTACTGTTTGTAGTGGATACATTCACCGTATTATTTCGGATAGCTAGTTTGGAGGCATTATTAGTTATATGAATACCCCTGCCCTGCGTTGCATGCAAACTGTTCACGGTAAGCTGCTGCACTATCATATGTGTAACACCATTTAACTGCAGAACATGATCTGCGGTGGGGTTTGTGGGATTGAATTGCAGGACCTGGTTATTACCGCTTAGAGTTATTGTATTAACAGCGCTTGTACCAGGAATGCTGTTGAATACAACCTGCTCAGTGTAGGGGCCGTTGGAAACATTAATCGTGACTGCATTGCAAACACCATACATCGAAAGCGTATCTGCGATAGCCTGGAAACTCGTGAAATTGGTTGTAGAAGAAGGCGCGCCACTATTAATAGTATAAATTCCATCAAAACCTTTTCTGAAACCATTGAAAGTATGGCTGTCATTGGACGGGTTAATATCCGGAACGCCATTAGGATTTGAAGAGGTAGCTGTAAAATTGTACAAAATATTTGATGAAACAGGTATAGTGCCCAGCGTTACGTTAGTAGACAATCCGGGAGCCAGGGTTCCTGTCCAGTTCACCACAGGTTGAGGTACACCATTCACCGTCCAGTTGATTGTAACACTATTTAATGGATCGCCGCCAGCGTTTGTCAATTCAAACTGCACCGCCAAAGTGGATGCACAATGCGGTATGGTTGGCAAAATAAAATCAGTAATTGCAGCATCGGCCGAAGGTGGCGAGAATTCATATGCTCCGGGATCGGGCGTGGCACTTCTTGTTGCACCAGTGATATCGGTGGTAATACCGGTACCATTCCATGCCTGGTTATTGATTACAGCAGAGCGGGGTACCGGGTTTGTCGTGGAAATAAAGAACGGGTCGGCTTCAAAACTATTTGCATCCTGGCCGCTGGCCGCTTGCCATGATGCCAGGGTC
>Ga0196964_10000617_pt1 | contig 20396 bp, 16 predicted proteins | sample S1_10metaG_FD_148615 | JGI IMG/M metagenome (GOLD analysis project Ga0196964, IMG submission 148615) | Soil microbial communities from Anza Borrego desert, Southern California, United States - S1_10 | ecosystem: Environmental > Terrestrial > Soil > Desert | place: USA: California | collected... | reverse complement strand
AACGAAAGGTGTCTATTTCCAGGGCTAAGATGAGTATAGACTTTCCTGCCAGCTACATTCTGGTGGCGGCTATGAATCCATGTCAGTGTGGATACCTGAATCATCCGGACAGGGAATGTACCTGCTCTGCCATCATGGTTCAACGATATCTCAATAAGGTGTCCGGTCCCTTATTAGATCGCATTGATCTGCATGTGGAGATTACTCCGGTACCTTTCGGAGACTTGTCTTCGGAACGAAGCGCAGAATCCAGCAATGAAGTCAGGGAAAGGGTAATAAAGGCTAGGGAGATCCAGGCAATAAGATTCAAGGAGATGGAAGGGGTATATGCTAATGCCCAGATGAGCAACAAGCTGCTTAAGGAAATTTGTGTCTTAAGCAGCGTAGGTCAGAACCTGCTCAAGGCAGCTATGGAGAGACTGAACCTTTCGGCACGCGCTTATGATCGGATATTGAAGGTGTCCCGCACTATTGCCGACCTGGCGGGCAGTGATGAAATACGTCCTGAGCATCTGGCAGAAGCGATTCAGTACCGGAGCCTGGACAGGGATAATTGGGGGCGAAAACTATGAGCCGCGTCAATTAAAAGGGTCGTATCCGAGAAATCCGATGATCCGGCAATGATATCTGCTCATAGGATCAAACCGCCCTTTTTCCCAGTTCCTTAAGCAATCCTCGCTAATACCGAGCATATCTGCTACCTCCTTTTGCAGGAGTTTTAAGTCATATCTGCGCTTCCGGAGATGATCGGCAATGGTGTTTGCCCTATACGGATAATCACCTGGTAAGCAAGGCACCACTATTTCAAGGGTGGAAAAAGGCAACGCGTCCATGCCCCTGCGGCTATTTCAATCATCCAGAGAAGGAATGCAGCTGCAGTCCCCTGATGGTGCAGCGCTACCTGAATAAGATTTCCGGCCCCCTGCTGGACCGTATAGATCTGCATGTAGAAGTAACGCCCGTTCCTTTTACCGAGCTTTCCTCAACAAGACAGAGTGAGAACAGCGATGCCATACGGGAACGGGTGATCAGGGCGCGGCAGATACAGACAGAAAGATTCAAGGAGCATCCCGGCATTTTTGCCAATGCGCAAATGAGCAGCAGGCTGCTGAAAGAGATCTGTGTGCTGAACCCTGTGGGACAAAAGCTGCTGAAGGCCGCCATGGACCGGCTAAACCTTTCTGCCCGGGCATATGACCGGATACTTAAAGTGTCCCGCACGATCGCCGATCTTGCCGCCAGCGAGGACATAAGGCCGGAGCACTTGGCGGAGGCAATCCAGTACCGGAGCCTGGACCGGGAAAACTGGGGAGGATAGGGACTGGTAACCTTCTGTTTTTCCGGTAATCAGCAACATTCTGTCCGTAAACAGGGCCTTTTTCCGTCTACAGCATCCCCAAAACTGCTGAAGCCCGGTATCTGCTCCGTACCAACTCCGTAGTTTCAGTATAGGAAGTTGTATACCGATGCATTAGCCACGCATACCGGAAGCATATCCGAAGCAGACCCGTCCCGCAGTTTCAGGGAACAGGAACAGTGCGGAGAAACAGGGAGGAAGGAGGGGGAAAGCTTGCTTGGGTCCGGATGCGTCTTTTTTGATGCTTTTTTCACCCATGTTAACTCCGGCGTAACTCCGCAGCAGGAGCGGGTTTGGAGGCAGTCGGCTCTATACCCGTTCCATACCCGTTCCATACCTGTTCCGTACCAATCGCGCAGTTTCAGCGGGAAAAAACAGTGGGGAGACAAAGGGAAAAAGGGAAAGAAGGTATTGGCTGAAGAAGGTGGCAGTCCTATTATCTATTGATACTCAGCTCAATAAGCAGGCAAGCGCTGGAAAAGCCACTTGAGCGGCCAGGACAATGCAAAGCGGAACTCGGAACTACCGGTAATTTGGTTTTACCGGATTTGTGTCCTCTGTCTGTTGAACGCAGTAACAAGGGAAATTATCCTGACCGGACAACTGTTCCAGGTATCGGCTACAGACAAAAATATGCCCGCAGCTTGCCTGCCGGTTTGGTCTCGGCAACTACCCGGAGTAAGTGCCGGGTAAAAGCACCGGGCTGGCCATCGGAGTACGGTACGGGGCTATAGTAATTATTATCATTGTCGTTTTGTAAGGCCGTGCTATCTCCGTTAGCCTGCTTCTTGAAATAGATATCCGGAAAAGGGTAAGGAACCGTTAATTGCCAAAAACGACCGAAAATTTCCATATTTGAACCATTAGTTAGAAATTTTTTACAACCGAGCTCGACTTCTCCTAAATTGGTGGTAAACAAAAGAACTTTATATGAAAAAGTTTATCTTGATTTTATCCTTTGTTTTCTACGGGTCGGTTGGGTTCGCCCAGATGTATAATGAAGAGTTGACCTTGACAACATCTTCGATCTCGATGTGGGGAGAAAAGCCCATCGCTATGAATTCCGCCGGAGAAACCGTTACACTTGGCAGTGATTTTCCCTTTTGGACCTTAACAAAAATAGCTCCTTCAGGGGCATTCCTGGGCGGCCGGCAACTCAGCAATTACTGGAATGGGCCTTATGATTTTTATCAGCTCGATCCCCAGGTGATCATTACGATTTCAGAAGACTATTTTTTTGTCGCAGGAACTTACAAAGGGACGCCACCTCCGGGCTATCCTGCACTTCCGACATTAAATGGCGACCCTCTCGTAACCCCGTTCTACGCCATTTTCGATAATAACCTGAACCTTCTTAAGTTAAAGGTTCACTATGGTAACCCTTACATCAACCTGCAGCCTGGTAATACCGAACCTGCGCTTACTCTTTCTGGCGCCGCAAGATTTGTAGACAACGGAAAGGAGTTCTTTGTGCTTTCAGCACTGACTCAAGCACAAGGATTTCCGACAAGAATCGCACTCATAAAGCTCGACGACCAGCTAAACGTGCTGCTTGAGAAAGGTATTAGTTTTCCAGACGGTACAGTGCCAGCTATCGTGGGAGGACGTTTGGATTATCATCCCGTAAATAATGTATTTACGCAAACAGGACTTATTCAGGTGGAACCCTCGTGGGGAATTAGCCAAAACTTCCTGGCAAGCCCCTTTTTATTCAAGTTCGACAGGAACCTGAATTTATTAAGCCCGGTCAATATGATTCACGTAGGTAACGATCTGGAAGATCAAACAGGACAACCGTTTGCTAATTCTTTGCCGTATACCACAAACGTAGTCGAAAGTGAGAATGGCCAGGAGCTGGTCTGGGGCTTTCCAATCCACAATTCAGGAAACAATCCCTTTGTTTGCGGATATTCGGGATATACAAATAATGAGATCCGCTCTGCATTTGTTTTGAAGCAACATTTTTCCTCATTGGTAATAATGGCAAACCTGGAACTCAATCATGACTGCGGCCTGGAGCTTGGTCCTGTGAGTATTACGAGAAACCAGGCAAGTCTGAACTATGACCTCGGCGTATCTGATATCGTCGCAAATGGCAACTTCACAGGTACTCCACAGTTCGAAGTACACCCCGGTATTATTTCATTGGGAAATGATTTGTCCTACCAAAGCATGCGAGGATTCAATACCGGTAGCGGCACTGTATCCTATCTGCAAAGCATGATCCCTGGAAATACCAATGATCCGGGCAATGTATTGTACGTTAATAATATTTATGGGAACGGGTACAGTGGGGCCATCAATACGAACACATCAAACTATTCTTTTTGTTCACCTTCATTAAGTTTGAATGAATCTATCCTTTCCCCCGAGATCTATCATTTTGAGCCCAGTGTGAAGGCTATTGCTACCAAAAGCTACGACTTCACAGTAAAACAGGATCCATTTGTAATTACCATCAATCAATGTACACAAGTTCAGCCGCGTTTATCAGGAAATACCCAGGATGCAACAGTTTTTCAGCTTTTTCCTAACCCGTCAACCGGAAAACTAAGCATTATATCCGACGGGTTAATGGACCATATTATCCAGGTTGAGACTGTACTTGGCTCTGTTCTGTTTACTCATGAAATACAGGGGGCCCAGGAAGCAACGTTCGACATCGGACATCTACCAAAGGGACTTTACCTTGTAAAGATTATGAGTGATCATGAAGTAAAGAAAGTAGAGCGCTTTATTTTACAGTAAATGGCAAATACCCTGTAAAAGGAATCAGACTATTGTTACAAAGGCAGCCCGAACAAGGCTGTCTTTTTTTATTGCCAGATAATTCAAAAAGCCATTTTTCACAAGCGGCAGTGCCGATGGAAGTCATTAAGCGAAATATATTTAGACCTCAAAATGATAAATTGCGCAGCCCGGCAACTGGAGCAAGCCTTTGGTTAAGACACAGATACCTCATGCCTCCTATGATCTCATCGCCCGGCTCCTTGCTACTGTTATAATGTAATGGTACCGTTGCGGACCTTTTTTCAGATCACGGAACTCACTCACGTCAGTGATGCGCGCCGTGTCGAAGCAGAATCCTGACCGCGACAGTTCTTTCTTAAGCAGATCCAGCCGCTGGCCACTGGTGCTGTTTTCCCTGAACCTTGCAGCAACCAGGTACTTGTTGACCGCCGGTCTTTCAACACTGACCATCTTTATCTCTTTCGACATGCTGCACGCACTGGCAAGTGGAAAGAGCAGCAACAGGTATTTGCAGATAGAAAGGCGCATGGAGACAAGTTAGCAAATTAGCGCCGACTGCAGCACCCCCCCAGGCCCGGAGCGTGCCCTGATGTCCGCCGCCGCGTTACGTTCCGTGAATGAGCTGCCGGACCGCAGCCGCTTCGGTTGTTACATTGTTAAACGCTCATTACCCGATAGTTACCATTTAGGCGATATTATATAATATCTGTATGGGATAAACCCATAAATTAGCGCCGGAAAAACGGCCAACTGTGAGCAATAATCCCATCGGAAACCGTGAAGCATGGAAAAAAGCCGAGGCGCAGACCTTCTGGAAGGAGATCGCGCCGTCCCAGCATGTACTGCAACTGTATCAATCCGAAAAAATACTCCTCGACACACTCGCCGGATTCGTGGGCAGCGGCATCAACTCCGGAGAATGTGTAACGGTGATTGCAACACCTGCACATCTCAACGCGCTGGACATAAAGCTCTATAACCACGGCATCAAAGTAGAAATTTTGATCGCCGATCATCGCTATATCAGGCTGGAGGCTTCCACGCTATTATCAAAGTTCATGGTTCAGGGGATGCCGGACGAGCACCTGTTTCACCGCACCATCAATGGTGTGCTCCGGCATGCGGTGCAGCGCAACCGGCGGCTCCGGGTCTTTGGGGAAATGGCATCCCTGCTCTGGGCCGAAGGCAACATCGCCGGAACGGTGATGCTGGAAGAGCTCTGGGACAGTTTTGGAAAAGAAGAAGGATGCACGATGTTCTGTGCCTATCCTGCTGCAGGTTTCGCGTTAAAGGATGAAGAGATGACCCCCGCCATGCGTTATATTCTTGATTGTCATTCAAGGAGAATTTCAGGAACCTCCGCTCATCTGAGAGATGTGGTTTACCAATAGGTTTTATCCGAATCTGCAGATCCGCCCCGGGGATCTGCAGGGTCCGGACATTGCAGCCCGTCCAACGTATTCCCGGTCATGCCTGTCTTTTAGGTAGTTACCAGCCAAACTACCTGTTATGAAAAGAATCTTACTGTTATCATTTGCTTTATCCTATTCACTATCCGGCAACACCCAGGTAGTAGACAGCAGCTTCGGCGTCAACGGATACGTCGAAGTAACCACCAACCTCGGGTATATCACTGCCAATAAGGGCCGTATTTCCAGCATGGCCGTGCAACCCGACGGCAAGATCGTGGCGGGCATCGATCTCATGGATCCGAACAGCGGGGACTACTATTATTATACAAGACGGTATAACCCCAATGGCTCTTTTGATTCAAGCTTCGCCACCGCCGGCACCTCGAAGATCTTCTTCGGCGACAAATGCATAAACGAAGATCTGTTCATTCAGCCGGATGGGAAGATCGTGTCCATAGGTAACGGTGAATATTGTATCAACGGCGTATGCGGAAACAGGAATCTTGCCATGTTCCGTTACAAGCCTAACGGCACGCTGGACAGCAGCTTCGGCGATGATGGCATCCTGCTCACCAACCAGGTGTTCGGCACCGGTAATTATTGCATCCCGAAGCGCGTGCGCCCGGCAACAGGCGGCAAGTACATTATCGCCGGACAAGGCATTAACGGCAAGCCTTTCGTGGCGCGGCTGCACCAGGATGGCAGCCTGGACATTAGTTTCGGATCCGGTGGTAAGTTTACAGACACAGCATTCAGTGCCGCGCTTGCGGATATAGAAACGGACGCGAGCGGGAATATCTTTGCCCTGATCAGACGTTTTAACGGTTCTGTCTATGACCCGAACCCGCAGGATATCGCCGTCGTGAAGCTGAACCCCGACGGCACCCTGGCGGCCAACTTCGGGCTGGGAGGCATGGCAATCTTCAACTTCGACGAGTTTGACGAGCCTGAGGCCATCGCCTTGACGCCGCAGGGAAAGATCGCAATAGCGGGCTCTGTCAGTCCGGTCTATGACTGGGCAGACAGCGGCACAGTAGGTTTTATCGCGTTAATAGAGCCTGACGGCAGTCTCGCAGGCAGCATACCAGGCGGTTGCCGCCGTTTCCGGTATCCTGCCGACTCAGTGCTTTATTTCAAGGATATGCACGCGCTTTCCAACAATGGTTTCCTGCTCAACGGCATTTCTGACACCCGTGATCCCGACGGCAGGGCGGGCTGGAAAGCGATCCTTTTCCGCGTCAGCGCAGACCTCACTCCGGACACCAGCTTTAACCATACGGGGTGGATGCGGTTTAACTATGGCTACGGTAACGGCGCCAGCAACTACTTCGCCGCGTTTCATAAGACCGCCATTCTGCCTAACGGCGACATTTTAGCGGGCGGACACAGAAACATTGTGCTGAATGGCGGTATGGGCACCTTTCTGCTGAAGCTGAAGAATGTGCCGGGTGTTACCACTTCCGTGGCAGAGGCGGCACCTTTCTCCGCGCTCCGGATCTATCCTAATCCTTCCGCCGGCGTAATCAATATTGAAAGCCCCGAGGCAGGTTCGGTCCGTATCGTTGACATGTCCGGCCGCACGGTATATCAGTCTGCGGGCATGGCCGCGGCGCATGAGCTGTCTGTAAGCCATTTGCCTGCAGGGGTGTATCATGTACGGCTGCAGCGGCAGAATGGATTGTTCTCAGCCGGGAGCTTTATCAAACACTAAGTATCCCCTGGTACAACAGAATGGAGAAGCCCCGCGCCAAGGGGCTTTTTTTATAGCGGCAGCGGGCCGTGCCGGCCGTTGCCGCACACATAATCACCAATTTCTGTTTTCTTTGCCTTAAAATAATGGAAGCCGGGATGGAAAGCGACCGCAACATAGAATTATCCATAGTGGTGCCTGTATATAATGAGGAGCAGAGCATCGAAGAGCTGGTGCGCCGGATGACCGGTGCCGCCGAAAGTATCACTCCGGATTATGAGATCATCTTTGTGAATGACGGAAGCCGGGATGGATCCCTGCTGAAGCTGAAAGCTGCCTGTGAGCTGAATCCTAAGCTGCACTATATCTCTTTCTCGCGCAACTTCGGCCACCAGATAGCCATCACGGCCGGCATGGATCATGCCTCAGGCAATGCGATCGTAACTATAGACGGCGATCTGCAGGACCCTCCTGAGCTGATACCCGAAATGTACCAGGAGTTCCTGAAAGGATATAAAGTCATCTACGCCAAGCGTGCAAAAAGAAAGGGCGAGAGCTTTTTTAAGCTCATAACGGCGAAGCTGTTCTACAGGCTGATGGCCAGGCTCGTGTCCTTTGAGATTCCGCTGGATGTCGGTGATTTCAGGTTGATCAGCAGGGATGTGCTGAAGTATGTGCAGAAAATGAAAGAGTATGACAAATATCTCAGGGGGCAGATCGCCTGGCTGGGATTCAAAAGCACTTATGTACTGTTTGAGCGTGATGAACGCAGGTTCGGGAAGACGAACTACCCATTCAAGAAAATGCTGCGGCTCGCATTCAACGGGATCACGGCATTCTCAGACTCACCGCTGAAGATCGCCACGACCGTCGGGTTTACTGTTTGCGTTATTTCTTTCCTGACCCTGATGTATGCTGTGTATATCTACATATTCGCACACGACCGCGTATTGCCGGGCTGGGCAAGCACCATTGTCAGCATTACCTTTCTCGGCGGGGTGCAGCTGCTGTGCCTGGGTATGATCGGTGAGTACATCAGCAGGATCATGAATAACGTACGTGACCGGCCGCTTTATGTCATTGACCAGTCTACCAAAACGATAACCGAACAGGAGCTTAACCAACAGTAAAAAATAAAGCCTTACAAGATTGTAAGGCTTCTTCATTTCAAAGTCCTTTTGCGCGAAAGCAAAGGGACTTTTTTACCCCTATTGAAACGAAAGCTTGTGAATAATATAGATAGTTTATATTATGAGCTTATTAAATAAATATGGTCACAAAATACCCAATTTTATCACTAAATAGCAATAGTTTCTTAAAAAAGAGTTTATAATCTTCCCTTAATGTGTGTCCTTGTTAGCTAGCCTGATCCTATTGACAAGCAGATGCGCCAGTCTGGTTGGCTCGGGGATGCGGTAACTACTTACGCATTTTTTGATCAGGTCCAGACTTTCCTCCATCGTGATCAGGTTGCCGGGCGATACGAACACGGGGTTACAGCGTTTTTTGGTGCGCAACACCTCGCCGATCTTCTCGCCTTTATGGATCAGATCACTGCTGCTGCCTGGCTCATCGCCCGGTTCCTCATACTTGCCTGTCAGCCTGCTCTTACCGCAGCCAATGGTTGGCGTTTCGGTCACCAGTCCGAAATGCGTGGCTATGCCCATACGGCGGGGGTGGGCAATGCCATGTCCGTCCAGCACCAGCACATCAGGCTTTATCTCAAGCTGGTCCCACACTTCAGTCAATGCGGGTATTTCCCGGAAGGCAAGCAACCCGGGGATGTAGGGAAAACGCACCGTTGCCACCGTACTGGCTTCGGCAACCGGCTTCAGGTCCGGAAACGAAAGCACGATGATACCGGCGTAGACAACCTCGGAGTATTTGTTGAAAGAGATATCGGCACCACCTATTGTGGTCACCGGTTTATCCAGCGGCGTCAGTTGTATCCGGGAGCGCAGCTCACGCTGCAGCGCCACTGCAGCCTCGGGACTCAGATCATCATATTCATGGATGGACATCAGCAGGCAAAAACAAAAAACCGAGCCATTGCTGACCCGGTCTTTATTTTATTTCTTAGTTGTTGTTATTTTTTTCTTGGCTGCTGCTTCATACGCTCTACCTGCGCTTTCTGCATCTCTTCCAGCCGCTGCGCCCATTTGGACGGGGTGGCAGGCTTGTTCTTGTTTTCCTGGATCTGCGCGTGGATCTTGGCTTCGTTAATGATATACTTCTGAATAATGAACTGCTGTGCAATGCTGATCATATTGGAGAAGAAATAGTAGAAGGTCAGGGCGGCCGCCATCTTGTTAAACACGCCGATCAGCAGGAAAGGGAAGATATAAGGCATCCATTTCAGCATCGGGTTGTTCGGGTCCTGCGCGGTCATATTCCTGTTGTAGAGTGCGAGAAACAGGCTCGACGCCGTCATCAGGAGCGTGAACAGGCTCACATGTTCTCCGTAGAAAGGAATATTGAACGGCAGGTTCGCAATACTGTCGTAAGTGGAAAGGTCATCTGCCCAAAGGAACTTTTCCTGCCTCAGCTCGATGGAGGAAGGGAAGAAATAATACATCGCAAACAGGATCGGGAGCTGGAACAGGGTGGGCAGGCAGCCGCCCAGCGGGTTCACGCCGGCACTGCGGAAAAGCTTCATCTGCTCCATGCCGAACTTTTGCTGGTCATCGCCGTACCGGGCACGCAGCTCATCGATCTCAGGCTTCAGTACCCGCATCTTCGCCGCAGACAGGTAGCTCTTATACGTGAAGAACGAAAGGATAAGCCGGATGATGATGGTCATCAGCATAATGATGACCCCGAAGTTGCTGATAAACCCGCTCAGCATATTGAAGATCGGGATGATCAGCCATTTGTTGATATACTTTACAAAGGCCATGATGCCATATCCCAGGGGCACCATCTCGTCCAGGTCCATCTTGTAGGACTTCAGGGTAGAGTAGTGGTTCGGTCCGATATACCAGCTCAGGTTATAAGCCTGGTCATTGCCGGGACTTGCCGGCAAAGTAAAGATGGTACGGTTGCGGGCCACATGGTTATTATCCAGATTTACCGAAGTGCTTACATCAGCTTTTGCGAAACCCTCCTTGGAAATGAGGGTGCTGTTAAAGAAGTGCATGCGGAAACCTACCCAGTTCACTCTTCTCTCCAGTGATTCTTTTTTATCCTCCGTAATGGTGAAATAGTCGCGCTCACCATCCTGGAACCGGTAGTAGATCTGTGCGTTGGTCCTTTCATTGGTCACATCACGTTCTGTATGCAGGGTCTGGGTCTGCCAGTCGAGCAGCATGCCGCTGGTAGGCATCCCGGTAGTCCGGATGTTGCACTGCATCATATAATCATCCTTCAGCAGCGAGTAGGTGATGGCCACAGACTTCCCGCTGCCCATGTCGGCGGTAAAAATAACCGCGCGCCCGCCATTCGGACGGTCTTCCAGCCGCGGTGTGAAATACAGGTCGGAGGTCGCCACGGCGCCGTTATTACCCGGCAGGGTAAGGCTGAAGCGGTTTTCCGGTCCGTTAAAAAGATACAGTGGTTTCCCGTCGTACGTCTTGTAGCCTTTCACCAGCGCACTTACCGGGAATGCTCCCCTGGTGCTGAACTGCAGGGTAAGCTTGCTGTTTTCCAGCACGATGTTCTGTGCCTGTCCGTTGAAGGCGGGCGGTAAGGACCTGCGCAGGGAATCGTTCAGCGAATCGGCGGCAGGAGCCGCAGCCGGAGCCTGGGGTACCAGCGGTTTGGGATGGGCTTTGGCCTCGGCCAGCGAATCGATACGCTTTTTTTCGAGGTACTGTTGCTGGGAGTGGTTGTTATAGACAATATAACCAACCAGCAGGGCTGCAAGTAGCACAAACCCTATAATACTATTACGATCCATGTATACGGAAAATTGGGGGCAAAGGTATTGGAAAAATAGCACAGTGAAGGCAGAATAACGGGGCTTATGACATTATTGAGTTATATTTGGCGGTATTGTAAGCATCTGATTTTCACAGCCAACTTCCGGCAGAATCGTCCATCGGACACAAAACAGAACAGATCTATGCTATTCAGAAACCGTACAGGCACAAAAGGGTACAGGGCATATGCCGACAAAGTAAGCATCATAGCGGAAGGAATGGTGCTGCACGGAGATGTCGAATCGGAGAGCGATATCAGGATCGACGGCATCGTCAACGGCAGCATCGTCTGCAAATCGCGGGTAGTGGTCATTGCCACAGGGGCGGTGTATGGCGACGTTACTGCGCCGAATGTGGACGTGTATGGACGCGTCTCAGGGAATATAAAAGCCGCGCAAAGCATAGCGCTGAAAGCGGGCAGCGAGGTAAACGGCGACCTGGAAACAGGCAGCCTGCAGATAGAAGCAGATGCCCTGCTCAACGGCCGCTGCACCATGCCGGGACCGCAGGAGACGGCAGCCTACCGGCAGGCAGGACTGGAAAAGGGGCAGCTAAACTGAAAAATAGGCCAGGTCTGCAGACAGGTCCAGTTCCGGATGCTCCTGCTGCAGGGAAAGCACTTTCTCCCGGTAGCTGTTCATGAACTTTCTGTGCGACTCCGTTCCGGGAAAACGGGGCTTATGAGACCGGGCGGTATGGATATCCGCCAGCTTCGGCAGGAGCTGCCGGGTAGCCGGCGCCAGGCAGGCATTCATGAAATGTTCCCATACAAATTCCGTAGCCATATAGTTGGGGTGCACGAAGTCTATATCGTAAAACCGGTAGTCGCGTAATATATCTATTACCAGCTCGTAGGCGGGGAAATAGATAGCCGCACCCGGGTTGCTTTCACACACCGAATGCACGGCTTCCAGGAGCCTCGCCTTGCTCCTGTTGTTGTCTACCACCCCGTCGCGGATATGCCGTACCGGGCTGACGGTGAACAGAAAGCGCACCTTAGGGTTCCGGCTCCTGATCTTGCTGATGGTCGCGGAGAGCGCATCGGTAATGACGGAAATCGGCAGCAGTTTTTTCCGGAACCATTGCGCGGGCGCCCGGTGGTTGTTGGCTACGGGGCGGTCACCATCCACCAGATAATACTGGAACGCCGAGCCCAGGGTGATGATGATCCAGTCCGCCTCCCGGATAAAGCCTGCCGCTTCCTGCTGGGAGGTATTGATCTTTTGCAGGGCGCCCCCCGGTTCAATATCCGAGAACCGGGTGTGGTGGTCCCAGCTGTTCCAGAGCTCATTAAGGTAAAACAGCTCTTCACGGGTATATATCTTTCCGTTAATATAGGACTCCAGGCTAGTGCAAACGCTCAGGGGGTTGAAGAGGATCCCATGCGGATTCGACAGGTTTCTGAATTTATGGAGTGACAATCTTTCAGAGATATGCTCGGTAAAGCAGGAGCCGGTCAGGAGGATGCGGTGATGGTGTGTGATGGGCTGCTCCAGGGCGGGGATGTTTATATTCAGGCTGAACTGCATGGTAATTTCTTATGTTTGGAGTCTTTGACCCGATAGCCCCTGTCCATACCGGCATTGACTATTTGTCGAAGATTATGTGCCGATATGGCACTATATTTATTGTGGTTTAAAAATTGTCTCAATCATTTAACGAACCGGATCAAAATTACGATTAATGGAACGGCCGTTTCCAACGGCCGCCAATCACAAAAAAACCAACCAAAACACATTCAGATGAATCCAAACGAATTCCGCAAATATGCCATCAAGCACCATGGCATCAGCAGTCTGACGCTCGACAGCTATACTTCTTCCCTGGTAAAGACCCCCGTAGGACTTACCCCTTACATTATCGAGGAGCGCCCCCTCAACGTGGCGCAGATGGACGTATTCTCCCGCCTGATGATGGACCGTATCATCTTTATGGGCGAGGCGATCAACGACCAGGTAGCCAATATCGTCACCGCACAGCTTCTGTTCCTGGAAAGCACCGACCGTAACCGGGATGTGCAGATGTATATCAACAGCCCGGGCGGAAGCGTATATGCCGGACTGGGTATCTACGACACCATGCAGATCATCAACCCGGATGTATCCACAATCTGTACCGGAATCGCTGCCTCTATGGCTGCGGTGCTGATGTGTGCCGGCACCAAGGGCAAGCGCACGGCGCTGAAGCATAGCCGCGTCATGATCCACCAGCCGCTTGGTGGCGCTGAAGGACAGGCATCCGATATCGAGATCACCGCCCGTGAGATCGGCAAGCTGAAGAAAGAGCTTTACGAGATCATCGCCTACCACTCAGGACAGAAATTCGCCAAAGTGGAAAAAGACAGTGACCGCGACTACTGGATGACCGCCCAGGAAGCAAAAGACTACGGCATGGTAGACGAGGTGCTGGAGCGCAACCCGAAGAAGAACCTGGACACAGACACGAAATAAGTGGTAATGGAATAGAAACGGAAGGCTGCACCAATTGGTGCAGCCTTTTTATTTTTAGCTATGGCGCTGAGCTGAGCGGATCGTATCTTTGGGTGGAAGCTCGCGCTCTGACTTCCCGAACTACTCGAACTGATAGGGAAGCGTAGTCGTTGGTCCGGGCAGACACCCTTTCCGTTTTAGAATGATCGCACAACGGTCGCATTCCATATACGTTTACCTCAATCCTTCATCTAGCCCGTCGAAAGGTGTACAGGGAAACAACGATATAAGCGGTAACCACAAGAAAAGCTTCCCCCGGAACACCTGTTGCAGCGCCTGATGAAGGTCCTTAAGAGGTAAATGACAGACTTCCTTCTCCCTTTCTTTCAAAACCTTACACCATTAATACAAACCCTTCTCCCGAAGAAACAAACGCTTCTTACTTTGACGGGGATGCTGCTCCCGCCGTCTCAAATGCTGCTCCCAATGAGGTAAAACCTTCTCCCGATGTTTCAGGTGCTTCTCCCTTTCTTTCAGATGTGTCAACCTTTTTATCAAATGCTTCTCCCATTATTGCTTCGGGAGAAGGAGATGAAATAATTGCTTCTTCCTTTAATGCGATGGGAGAAGGGTTTGTTTCGCCGGGGTGAGGTTTTGTTTCAAAGGGAGAAGGCTTTGTTTCTTCGGTAGGAGGTTCTGTTTCTCCGGGAGAAGGAGCGGATAGTTGTGCTTATTGTTTCGTTCCCTTCGCTGCTCTTTCCCGTTGCCCGGCATAGATAAACGTTTCCGATCAATCGCAGATATGCCGCGGATATATCGCGGGTATATCGCGATTTGACTCTTTTCGCGGTATTGCCGCGATTTATGCAGGAAACGTTTGCGTGGAATAACGGACTTGGGAATGGCTTTACCTGAAACCAGCCGCGAACGGAACAGGCAGAAGCCAGATGCTAGTTATCCGGATCAACCCGATTGAAGGTGGAGAGCAATGTTGTCAGCTCCAGATACTCTGCTGATTGAGCCGGATCGTCAGCAATCTCCTCAATGCGGTCTCCGATCAACCGGTATTCTTCTGCATTTATCACCCTTCCCCGTTTTCTAATCCTTACAATCTTTTTTAATAAGCTGCTCTGAATATCATTGAGATCAATTCCAAGCTTTGTCTTATAGGCGGCTATCAGTGGCGCAATAACAGAGGGAGGGATCACGTTCCTGATCTGAAAATCTATATCGTTGCTCAGCACACGCAATGGGCGCAAATCACCTTTTTCGTATGCATCTTCAACCATGCGTATAGACTCCTGAAATACGGTGTCCGGCAGGGATAAAACCTTGCTCTGTATAAGGAATTCGTAAAACAAAACGCCTTTCTTTTTTAGCGTTTCAAGCTCATTCTTTTCCATCGCCACCTGAGTTAATTAAACGCATTTTGTCGGCGTAGCCTACGCATAAAAGACCGGCATGTCGCCGGTCTTCTTTATTCTGGTTCGTTGCTGTCTTCCTGTTTCTGGAGCATCCATCGCTGCTCATTGAGGTGGTTGACGGTTACAGGAACATTATACCGGTTGCTGAGGTAGGCGCCCAACTGCTCGGCGGCAAATACGGAACGGTGCTGTCCGCCCGTGCAGCCGAAGGAGACACTGAGGTGCTCAAAACCGCGCGCCAGGTAATCCTCTACATTGATGGAAACGAGTCCGTAAACATGGTCCAGGAAGTCCTGCATCTTTGTTTCCTGCCTTAGAAAATCCTGTACCGAAGCATGCTGGCCGGTAAGATGCTTATATGCCGTGAACCTGCCGGGATTCAGGATGCCGCGGCAGTCGAACACAAAGCCGCCGCCATGGCTGCTGCTGTCTTTGGGTATGCCGTTCTTGTAGGAAAAGCTGTTGATGGTCACCTGCAGCTTGCCCGGGTCCTTGATCTCCGGCTCGGCATAAAGAGCCTGCATCTCTTTAGAGGAAAGCTTCTCCAGCAGGGAGCGGAGCTCGGGGTAGGCGGGTAGCTGCGGATAGGAGGACAGGAACACTTCCAGGTTTTTCAGCGCGGGACTGATACTGGAGATAAAATGCGGCTTGCGCTGCAGGAGCCCGCGGAAGCCATAGGCGCCCAGCACCTGAAGCAGGCGCAGGAGCACGAACTGCGCATAACCGCGGCGGAAGTAGATCTCGTCCATGCGAGGTATGGGCAGGGTATTGAGGATGGCGATATAGCCGTTCAGGAGGTCTTCTTTCCAGCTCTCGGGGAGCTGCGCCTTTGCCTGCCAGAGCATAGATGCGAGATCGTACTGCGCCGGGCCTTTCATGCTGCCCTGGAAGTCGATCAGGTAGGTCTTGCCATCGTGGATCATCACATTGCGGCTCTGAAAGTCGCGGTACATCAGCATCTGGGGCTGCACGCGGGCAAGCTCCCGGCTCAGCTCTTCCATTTCCTGCATCAGGAGCACCTTGTCATAATGCACCTTCTGCAGATCGGCGAAATAATATTTAAAGTAGAACAGGTCGGCCATGATAGCCTTCTCGTCAAACTGCTTTGTAGCGAAGCACTGGTCGAAGTTGGCTTCCCTGCCTGCGATCCATTGTGCCTTGGCCAGTTGTTCCAGGGCTTTGTGGTAGTTCTGGCGCACATTGTCGGTAAAGCCTTCCTGCGTCACCTGGTCGAACAGGGAGGTAGTGCCCAGGTCCTGCTGCAGGTAGAACCTGCGGTCTTTGCTCACACGGTAGATCTCGGGCACATTGATGCCGTGCTTCTTAAAAAGCTCGGTAAAGTAGAAGTAAGTATTGTTCTCTGCCACATTGGTGTTCTGTGTGCCGATAGCGGTCATCTCGCCCTTGCTCAGGCGGTAGTACCGGCGGTCGGAGCCTGATACAGGCAACACGGCCACCTGGTCGGGCAACACACCGAAATGCTCTTCAAATATCAGCTCCAGGGTGCTGATGGCCTGTGCTGACGATCTATTTGCTGTCATAATATTTCTTGGGGTATTCGAATAAAAAAACCTCCTTGTCCGCCTCCGGAAACTGCGACCAGCCCGACTGTCCGAACCGGATGCCGGTGATGCCGCAGGTGGGTACGTTATCGATGCGGAACTTCGGAGAAAGGGAGTTGACAAAATCTGTGATGCCCGGGTTATGGGCTACGATGAATACGGTGCGGGCTTCCGGCGAAATCTGCATGATCGCTTTTTCCAGTACCCCGGGCGTGCAGTGGTACAGGCTTTCCTCATACAGGATACAGTCTTTTTCATAGCCTAAAGCCCCCGCAATGCGGCGGGCTGTCTGCTTTGCCCTCTTTGCAGGACTGGCTACGATCAGGTCGGGCATGATGCCCATGTCCTTCAGCCTGGCGCCCATCATTGGTGCGTCATGCTCGCCGCGGTCATTCAGCGGCCTTTCAAAATCGGTCTGTCCCGGGTTGGACCAGCTTGACTTGGCGTGACGGATAAGGAACAGGTTTTTCTGCATGAGCTTATGGTTTGTAATAACGAAGGTTAAGGTTTGCCCCATCGAAGACGGCATAGCTGTCATACCGGATCCAGTCGCCCAGATTGATATACAGGCTTTGCTGCGGCAGTGGGTATTCTATGGCCAGATGCCGGTGACCGAACACGAAATAATCCACATGTTCCTGTTCCAGGTATTTCAGGCAGAACTGCACCAGGAATTCTTTCTCCGGTCCGAGGAAAGGGTCTTCCTCAACCTGGTGCTTCGGCCCCAGTCTGCTGAACCAGGAAGCCAGTCCCACGCCCGTATCCGGGTGCAGCCGGCGGTAGATCCATTGTGACACCGGGCTGCGGAGCACTTTTTTCAGGAGCTTATAGCCATGGTCGCCCGGACCAAGTCCGTCGCCATGACCGATATAGAACTTCCTGCCGTTGTAGACGCGGGTGACGGGCTGGTGATGCACCGGGATGTTGAGCTCTTCTTCGAAATATCCGCGCATCCAGAGATCGTGGTTGCCGGTAAACGCTTCGATGCGCAGTCCGCCGTCGCTCAGCTCTGCCAGCTTGCCCATAAACCGGGTGTAGCCTTTGGGGATCACGTTGCGGTACTCGAACCAGGTGTCGAACAGATCGCCTACCAGGTACAGGGCGGCGGCGTCTTCCCGGATGGTGTCCAGCCAGGTGCAGATGCGCTTTTCCCGGGCGAGGCTGGTAGCCTTGTCCGGAATGCCGAGATGGAAATCGGAAGCGAAGTAGATCTTTTTGCCTGCTGGTATATCCATAGCGGATAATGGAGCTGCAAGTTAGCTCAATTCCGGCGAACCGCTGCCGGGAGGGTATCAAACAAAAGCGACCGGGATGCCGGTCGCTTTATTATTTGTAATCACGATGGTTATTCATTAAACATCCAGGCGGGCGTACTTCGCATGGCTCTCGATGAACTCGCGACGGGGAGCTACCTCATCGCCCATGAGCATGGAGAACACGCGGTCTGCTTCTGCCGCGCTGTCGATGGTGACACGCTTCAGCGTTCTTCTTGCAGGATCCATAGTCGTATCCCAGAGCTGCTCGGCGTTCATCTCACCAAGACCCTTATAGCGCTGCACGTTGACGCTGTCTTCCTTGCCGTTGGCAAACTTCTCGATCAGTGCCTTGCGTTCTTCCTCGTTCCAGGCATATGCCTGTTCCTTGCCTTTCTTGACCAGGTACAGCGGCGGCTGAGCGAGGTATACATAACCCTGCTCTACCAGCTCTTTCATATAGCGGAAGAAGAAAGTAAGAATCAGCGTGGCAATGTGGGAGCCATCGACATCGGCATCGGTCATGATGACGATCTTATGGTAGCGGAGCTTTGCCAGGTTCAGTGCCTTAGGGTCTTCGGCAGTGCCGACGGTAACGCCCAGGGCGGTGAACATATTCTTGATCTCCTCGTTCTCGTAGATCTTGTATTCCTGCGCTTTCTCCACATTCAGGATCTTACCGCGCAGGGGCAGGATGGCCTGGAAGCTGCGGTCGCGTCCCTGCTTGGCGGTACCGCCTGCCGAGTCACCCTCTACCAGGTACAGTTCGCAGCGTTCGGGGTCGCGGTCGGAGCAGTCTGCCAGCTTGCCGGGAAGACCGCCGCCGGTGAGCACGCTTTTACGCTGCACCATTTCGCGGGCCTTGCGGGCAGCGGCGCGGGCCTGTGCCGCCAGGATCACCTTGTCGATGATCAGCTTGGCTTCTTTCGGATGTTCTTCCAGGTAGGCTTCCAGCACGCGGCTGACACTTACGTCTACCACACCCATTACATCGTTGTTACCCAGCTTGGTCTTTGTCTGACCTTCAAACTGAGGCTCCGGCACCTTTACCGAAACGATGGCGCTGAGTCCTTCGCGGAAGTCATCGCCCGTGATCTCCACCTTTGCTTTTTCGAACAGCTTGTTCTTATCGCCGTAGGCTTTGAACACCCTGGTGATAGACCTGCGGAAGCCCGCTACGTGCGTACCGCCCTCGATGGTGTTGATATTATTAACGTAAGAGAAGATATGCTCGTTGTAGGAAGTATTGTAGGAAAGGGCAACGTCTACGGAGACATTGGATTCCTTATCGTAAGCTTCTACATAAATAGGGTGCGGCAACAGCGGGTCACGCTTGCCGTTGCGGTCCAGCATCTGAACGAACTCGACGATACCGCCTTCGCTGTAAAACTCTTCGGTATGCTTGCTGTCTTCGGCATCCGGCTGCTCGCGCAGGTCGATCAGCGTGATGCGGATGCCCTTGTTCAGGTAAGAAAGCTCGCGGAGACGTCCGGCAAGGATCTCGCGGTTATAGACGGTATCCTTGAAGATGCTATCATCCGGCCAGAAATGCTGGTGGGTACCGCGTTTTTCCGTGGTGCCGGCTTCTCTTACGGCATACTGGGGAATACCCATTTTATATTCCTGCTCGAAGATCTTTCCTTCACGGTACACGGTGGTATGCATGTGTTTGCTCAGCGCGTTCACACAGGAAACACCCACACCGTGCAGACCGCCGGAAACCTTATAAGAGTCCTTATCGAACTTACCGCCGGCATGCAGCACGGTCATAACGACCTCAAGTGCGGAGCGGCCTTCTTTCGGGTGAATGCCGGTAGGAATACCCCGTCCGTCGTCTTCGACGCTGATGGAGTTATCCTCGTGGATCTTGACCGTAATATTCTTACAATGTCCTGCGAGCGCCTCATCTATGGAGTTGTCGACCACCTCATAAACAAGGTGGTGCAGCCCTTTTATTCCAATATCACCGATATACATGGCCGGGCGTTTGCGCACGGCCTCCAATCCTTCCAGTACCTGGATACTGCCCGCGTCATAGCTGGGAGTAGCCGGCGCCTGTAATACTTCTTGTTCTGTGCTCATATGTTATCTTGTCCGGGGTCCTTTTATGTGGAAGACTTCCGTAATGCCTGCACCCCCGTCATGCATTGGCAAAATCCCTGATGCGGGACTGGAAACTATCCAGCAAAGATAACGAAAAACAGCCTTATAATCAAGGAAAAAAGGGGTATTTAGACTATATCGGAATGGTTAAAAAAGGTGTGATTTTGAGGGTTTTGGGGCAGGGTGCGGCTAAGTGTTTTCGTTTCACTGTCATTTCGCTGTCTGACGCTACCAATCATAGTGCGAAGGGAAGTTGAGGAGAAGCTTATTTGTGTAATCGTTTCTTTGTAGCTGCGCAGGTTGTATTGCTGCGTTCTGCCCTCTGAATCTCTAAACTAAAAAGTCCCGGGGCGATACCGGGACTCTTGTTTATATAAAACAAAACAAAACCATAGTTGGAGTCGTAAGGTACTATCTGCAAAAGCAAGAGATTTTAGTATTAATTTTGTTTTTGCAGAGAGGAGGCAGACTGCGATATTTCGCTGGTATGTCTACCTT
>Ga0196964_10000616_pt1 | contig 20410 bp, 16 predicted proteins | sample S1_10metaG_FD_148615 | JGI IMG/M metagenome (GOLD analysis project Ga0196964, IMG submission 148615) | Soil microbial communities from Anza Borrego desert, Southern California, United States - S1_10 | ecosystem: Environmental > Terrestrial > Soil > Desert | place: USA: California | collected... | reverse complement strand
TCCGCTCAACATAAACGGCCGCATTAACAGTGTGACGGTGCACCCAACCAACAGCAATATTATTTATGCCGGTACCGCGTTTGGCGGTGTGTTTAAAACCACCGATGGCGGGAACAACTGGAGCCCGCTTTTTGATGACGAAGCGCATTTGCCAATTGGAAACATAGAACTTGATCCTGCAAACGCAAGCCGTGTGTGGGTGGGTACAGGCGACAAAAATATTTCAGGTACCTGTTATTTGGGCGGTGGCATTTACCTTTCAACCGATGCGGGCGCAACCTGGACCAACAAAGGGCTGGCAAATACCTATGTAATCAGCGAAATTATTGTTGATCCAACAAATTCCAATACCATTTATGCCGCAACAATGGGTAGCCCGTTTAATGCTGACAACAACCGCGGTTTGTATAAATCAACTGACGGGGGAAATACATGGACCAATAAATTATTCATCAACGATTCGACCGGTGTGGTCGATTTAATTATGGACCCTAATAACGCCAACGTGTTGTATGCAACAAGTTTTACGCGCATGCGCAAGCAGTATGTGAGTACGTATCACAGTGACCAATGCAAGGTTTATAAAACCACCGATGGAGGAAACACCTGGACTATTCTGACAGGTGGATTGCCAACCGGTGATGTTGGCCGCATAGGAATTGCCATAAGCGCAACCAATTCAAATATACTTTATGCGTTGGTTGCCGATGCATCAAGTTACATTGAAGGTTTGTATAAGTCAACCGATGGAGGAACCACCTGGGTGCCCAAAAACAGCGTTGATCTTGAAACAGTAGGTACCTGTTCAGGCGGGTTTGCCTGGTATTTCGGACGCATCCATGTAAGTCCCACCGATGACAACATTGTATATGTTTATGGCGTTGACAAATTCATTAGTTATGACGGAGGCGACTCCTGGAGTTTGTTTGCACCTGAATGGTGGACCTATGAAGTGCATGCTGACGGGCACGACCTGGCATTTATAGATGACCAGAATATTATTTTGGCTACCGATGGCGGCTTATACAAAACAATTGATAACGGACTTACCTGGTTTGACATTGACAACATGCCCAGCACACAATTTTATCACGTAACCCATGTGCCCCATTCAGCCGAAACGTTTTACGGTGGCGCGCAAGACAACGGTACCATTGGCGGTAATAAATACAATTCAGCCACATGGAACTGGGCGTTTGGTGGCGATGGCTTTAAATTTTACGCGACACAGGCCGATACCAATATGCGGTATTATGCTACGCAAAACGGGGGAATTTATTATGATGACAACGGCTGGGTTGATTTACTGGATGCAGCAGGGGTTTTAACCAGTGACAGGTTTAACTGGGATACCCCTTATATGCTTGATCGTTTTGATGAATCCATTGTGTATTTGGGAACTGAAAAAATGAATGTGATGACAGGAGCGCCCTATGGAACGTTTTCGCCAATAAGTGGCGATTTGACCGATGGGCCAATATTTATGCTAACCAGTGAAAACACCATTACTACCATTGACCAGAATTATTTTGATCAGAATAAATTGTACGTTGGAACGGGTGATGCCAATGCCTGGTATACACCTGATGGAGGTTCAAACTGGATTGATATTTCGGCAGGATTGCCAAACAGGTATGTAACGTCAATTACCGCATCGCCCAACGTGAATGGGAATGTATACATAAGTTTTAGCGGTTACCGCGAAAACGACAATACGCCCCATCTTTATAAATCAACCAACAATGGTACAAGCTGGACCAGCATTCAGGGTGACCTTCCAAATTTTGCCATCAATGATATTTTGATTTTCCCCGGGAACGAAAGCAGAATTTTGATTGGTACCGATGCCGGAGTATACCAAACGTTGGATGGGGGAGCAACATGGACGCGTTTTGGCAACAATATGCCACAGGTTGCCGTATTGGAATTGCAATTGAATGAAACCAACGATGTGTTAGCTGCCGCAACGTTCGGGCGCGGCATTATGGTGGCCAACGCAGGTGATTTTTCGGCCGTAACAAAACCGGTGAATGCTTCAACCATTTCGGTATATCCAAATCCGGCAACTGAATTTATACATGTAAAAGGCGTAAAACCCAATACGCCTTATTATATTTTTGACGAAAAAGGGAACCAGGTTATGCACGGAAACCTGAAAAGCGATAACGATCTGATTGTGGTGGGAGCACTTTCAAAAGCAGTGTATATAGTTGGCATACAAACAGCAAGCTGCAGGGAAAATCACCGTATAATTGTGCGCTAGTTTATGTCTGTAAAAGTTTCATTTTCCCTCTGAAATAACTTTATTTTAGGCCCTCAAAAAAAATGTGAAGCACCCGGTTCACCTACCATTTTTATGGTATATTTGCTATAAATTTAGATTAATTCTAAATAATATTTGATTGATTAACAGTCATTTATAATATATGAACATGATTAAAGTAACTGAAAATGCCAAAAATGAAGCCATTAAGCTCATGGCGGCCGAACGCATTGAAAACGGGTTTATTCGTGTGGGTGTTAAGGGCGGAGGGTGTTCCGGATTGATGTATGACCTCAAGTTTGACAACCAAACAAATGCCGATGACAAAGTTTTTGAAGACAACGGAATCAAAGTAGTGGTTGACAAAAAAAGTTATTTATACCTGTTGGGTACCGAGTTGGACTATTCTGGCGGGCTTAACGGAAAAGGCTTTGTATTTATAAACCCAAACGCCAACCGCACATGTGGCTGTGGCGAGAGTTTTTCAATTTAATAATCTGTGTAATCTGAGTAATCTGTGGCCAATAAAGAAGATGAGATATTAGAAGAATTCACCTCGCAGGAATACAAATACGGTTTTGTCACCAACATTGAATCGGATAAAGCACCCAAGGGATTAAATGAAGATATCATCCGTTTTATTTCAAAAAAGAAAGAGGAACCTGAATGGATGTTGCAGTGGAGGCTTGATGCCTTTGCGAAATGGAAAGAAATGAAGGAACCGAAATGGCCGCATGTAACCTATCCCGAAATTGATTTCCAGGACAGTTATTATTATGCGGCACCTAAATCAAAAAAACAATTGCAAAGTTTGGATGAGGTTGACCCGGAAATACTAAAAACATTTGAAAAACTGGGTATTTCACTTGACGAGCAAAAACGGTTGACGGGTGTGGCCATTGATGTGGTCATGGACAGCGTTTCAGTTAAAACAACGTTTAAAGAAAAACTCGCGGAGCTCGGAATTATTTTTTGTTCGTTTACCGAAGCCATTAAGGAACACCCCGAACTGGTAAAAAAATACATTGGTTCGGTTGTGCCCGTTACCGATAATTTTTATGCAGCCTTGAATTGTGCTGTGTTTACTGACGGCTCATTTTGCTACATTCCCAAAGGCGTGCGTTGTCCCATGGAATTGTCAACCTATTTCCGCATCAACGAAGCCAAAACAGGCCAGTTTGAACGTACCCTCATCATTGCCGAAGAAGGGAGCTATGTAAGCTACCTTGAAGGGTGTACGGCACCCATGCGTGACGAAAACCAGTTGCACGCGGCAGTGGTTGAACTTGTGGCCATGAAAGACGCTGAAATAAAATATTCAACCGTGCAAAATTGGTTCCCCGGGGACAAAGAAGGCAAAGGCGGCATTTACAATTTCGTGACCAAACGTGGAATTTGCCTGGGTGACAATTCAAAAATATCGTGGACACAGGTTGAAACCGGCAGCGCTGTTACCTGGAAATATCCTTCATGCATTTTAAAAGGAAATAATTCGGTTGGTGAATTTTATTCTGTTGCAGTAACAAACAATCACCAGCAGGCCGATACCGGAACAAAAATGATCCACATTGGTAAAAATACCAAAAGCACCATTGTGTCAAAAGGAATTTCGGCCGGTGTAAGCAATAATTCATACCGCGGGCTGGTACGTATAAACAAAGGTGCTAAAAACGCGCGCAATTTTTCACAGTGTGACAGTTTGCTTATGGGCGATAAATGCGGGGCGCATACATTCCCATATATCGAAATTCATGATAAGACAGGCAGGGTTGAACACGAAGCCACAACGTCAAAAATTGGCGAAGACCAGATTTTTTATTGTAACCAGCGCGGGCTTGACAATGAAAAGGCTATTAGTTTAATTGTAAACGGCTATTGCAAAGAAGTGTTGAACCAGTTACCCATGGAGTTTGCCGTTGAAGCCCAAAAATTACTGGCGGTTAGCTTGGAAGGGTCGGTAGGATAAATTTTATAGAAAAATCAGTTATGTTAGAGATAAAAAATTTACGCGCTAAAATTGAAGATAAAGAAATCCTGAAGGGAATAAATTTAAATGTGAAAGCTGGAGAAGTGCACGCCATCATGGGGCCGAATGGTTCCGGTAAAAGCACGTTGTCAAGTGTACTTGCAGGGCGTGAAGATTATGAAGTGACCGAAGGAAAGGTTTTATTCAATGGAAAAGATCTGTTGGAAATGGCCCCCGAGGACCGCGCCCGTGAGGGTTTATTCCTGGCTTTTCAATATCCGGTTGAAATTCCCGGTGTAAGCAACATCAATTTTTTAAAAACCGCTATTAACGAAATTCGTACCTATAACGAAAAAGAAAACATAAGCGCCAAAGATTTTATGGCGCTGGTAAAAGAAAAGTCAGCTTTAGTGGAGTTGGACCCGAAATTGGCGCAGCGTTCGGTGAACCAGGGTTTCTCGGGTGGTGAAAAAAAACGCAACGAAATTTTTCAAATGGCCATGCTTGAACCAAAGTTGGCTATTTTGGATGAGACCGATTCTGGTTTGGATATTGATGCCTTAAGAATTGTTGCCAACGGTGTAAACAAATTGAAGTCGAAAGATAATGCTACCATTGTAATTACCCATTACCAGCGTTTACTTGAATACATTGTTCCCGATTTTGTGCACGTGTTGTACAACGGTAAAATCGTAAAATCAGGTGGAAAAGAGTTGGCCCTTGAACTGGAGGAAAAGGGATATGACTGGATTAAAAACCAATTGCAGGAAGCATGAGCTGGATCGTAAATAAAGACGAAAAAGGGTTTGCTGAAATACGTAAAAAAGCGAAATCTGCCTTGGCTTCCATGGAATTCCCCGGGTTGAAGGATGAAGACTGGAAGTATACGAAGCTTGGAAAAATCAGCAAAAAAAGCTTCACCGTTGAAAATATAAAAAAATCAAAAGCTGTCAATGAAAAATTCTTCAGTGAAGCTTCGGTAAGATTTGTTTTTGAAAATGGTTTTTTTCGTGAAGGCCTTTCAAAAGGATCATCACCTTATATCAAACGCATAAGCGATTTAACTGAACAACAGTTAACCTCGGCCTTGGCTGAAACGGGCTATGTGAAAGAAGGAATCATACCTTCATACAACGATGCGTTTTTTACCGATGGCGTGTACATCAATATTCCGGCAGGAACTACAGTAGAAGGCGTGATTGAGCTTGTATATATTTCAAACGGTAACGCGCAGGCATCGGTCGTAAAAAACATTATTCTGGCTGGTGAAAAAAGCAATGCAGAGCTTGTGTTTAACTTTACAAGCGAAAATGCGACTGAAAACCTGGTCAACCACGTATTCCATGCAGCCGTTCATGCCGGTGCAAAACTTACATTGTACAAAATCCAGGACGAAATTACCGGGGTAAGCCATTTCAGCAGCGAAAACATTTTCCAGAAAAACAACTCGGTTTTTGAAATCCATACCATTACATTGAACGGTGATTTGGTGCGCAACGATTTAAATATTAAGGTTGATGGCACCGGGTGCCATACGCATCTGGGCGGTGTTTTTGTGGCCACAAACCATATGCACGTTGACAACCATACCATTGTTGACCATCAAAAACCCGATTGCACTTCGGATGAAATATACAAAGGCATTGCAGGCGATAAAGCAACCGGTGTTTTTAACGGAAAAATTTTCGTGAGGCGCAATGCGCAAAAAATCAATGCCTATCAAAACAGCGCCAATGTATTGCTGAGCGATGATGCCAGTATTTATACCAAACCTGAATTGGAAATTTATGCCGATGATGTGAAATGCAGTCACGGTACAACAACAGGATGCCTTGACGAAGCAGCGTTGTTTTATTTGCGCGCCCGGGGTATTGGTGAAGAAAATGCGCGCAACCTGCTTATTCATGCGTTTGCCAATGATATGATTGAAAAAATTGCAAATGATGGTGTGCGCAATTGGATCCTTGAAAAAATGGATGCCAAACTCGAACGTGATTTAAAACCTATAGCATAAATGGAAGCGCTTGATAAAACCGGTATCGATATAAGCGCTGTTCGCAAACAATTTCCAATTTTAAGCCAATCGGTAAACGGGCGTACGTTAATTTACTTTGATAACGGGGCTACTACCCAAAAACCGCAACGCGTCATTAACGCCATTGTTGAATATTATTCATCCTACAACAGCAACATTCACCGCGGGGTGCATACGTTGAGCCAGGTGGCCACCCGTAAATACGATGCTGCGCGTGCTACCGTATCATCTTTTATAAACGCAGTGGACCCGTCATGGGTGATCTTTACAAAAGGTACTACTGACAGCATTAACCTTATAGCCACATGTTATGGCAATAAATTTGTAAATGAAGGCGATGAAATTCTTATTACCTCCATGGAACACCATTCCAACATTTTACCATGGCAGGAATTGTGCCACAGGAAAAAGGCTGTTTTAAAAGTTCTCCCGGTTGATGACAATGGCGTTTTAAAGTATGAAGAACTTGATGCGCTTCTTACTTCGCGAACAAAACTTTTTGCATGTGCACATGTGTCCAATACACTTGGTACGGTTAACGATGTAAAACGCCTTGTTGATGCAGCACATACTAAAAACATACCGGTTTTAATTGACGGTGCGCAGGCCGTGCCGCATTTAAAAGTGGATATGATGGAACTTAATGCCGATTTTTACTGTTTCAGCGGGCATAAAATGTATGGACCAACCGGCATTGGGGTATTGTATGCCAATGAAAAGTGGCTTGATGTATTTGATGTATACCAGTCAGGAGGGGGAACCATCAGGTTGGTTACATTTGATAAAACCGAGTATGCCGAGGGGCCGCATAAATTTGAAGCGGGTACGCCCAATATTGAAGGTGCCATTGCATTGGCTGAAGCCGTAAATTTTATGCAAGAAACGGGTATCCCTAACCTGTCAAGGTATGAACATGAATTACTGGAGCATGCAACCGCGCGCCTGAATGAAATTGCGGAAGTAAAAATAATAGGGACAGCGCCTTGCAAAGCCGGGGTAATTTCCTTCAATGTTGGAAACATTCATCCGTTTGACATTGGAACATTATTGGACAAGCAGGGCATTGCTGTGCGTACTGGTCACCATTGTACACAGCCTTTAATGCAATGTTACGGTATACAGGGAACCGTGCGCATGAGTTTTGCGGTTTACAATACAAAAGAAGAAATTGACGTATTTATAGATGCTCTGAAAAAGGCTATAAAGATATTATCCTGACCCACGGATTTATCTGTGGAAATATAAATTCGGGATGTTAATTAACACCAGAGGTGTTTGGCAAATATGACAATTGAACAAAAAGAAAATAAAATAATTGAAGATTTTGAGCTCTTTGGCGATGATTGGGAAGGTAAATATGAACACCTGATTGAATTGGGAAAGAAATATCCGCCAATGGATGAATCGTTAAAGAGCGATGAGCGTTTAATTAAGGGATGCCAAAGCAGGGTTTGGCTGGCCAGTAAATTTGAAAACGGCAAAGTGATTTTTGAGGCCGACAGCGATGCGGCCATTCCAAAAGGAATTGTGGCGTTGGTAGCGGGTGTTTTGTCAGGGCATACGCCAACGGAAATACTTGATGCCAAACTCGAGTTTATTGATAAAATAGGGTTAAAAGAGCATTTGTCGCCAACGCGTGCAAATGGGCTGGTAAGCATGGTTAAACAAATGAAAATGGATGCCCTGGCTTACCAGAATAAAAATTAAAAGAGTATGTCATTCGATAAAAAAGAACTGGAAGATAAAATAATTGCGCAGCTCAAAACCGTGTACGACCCGGAAATTCCGGTTGACGTGTTTGAGTTGGGTTTAATTTATGCAATTCATATTGACGATGAAGCCAATGTAGTAGTAGATATGACATTGACTTCACCCAGTTGCCCCGAGGCAGAAAAACTTCCTGGTGATATTGAAAATAAAGTGCGTGAAACAGAAGGTGTGAAATCGGCAAAAATTAATTTGACGTTTGATCCCCCATGGGATAAGGATATGATGAGTGAGGAGGCAAAGTTGGAATTGGGTTTTTTGTAACATTTTAACACTTAAGCCATTTAGGAATACAAAGCATATGAATAAAAAAGATTTGGATCAATTGCACCATGAAAGAGTTGGCGCTGTTATTGAGGTGCATAAAAACTTAGGCTTCGGATTATTGGAAAGCGTCTACCAAAAATGTCTTGTCCATGAATTAAGGCGGGGTCATGCTGTGCAATCAGAATGTGTGGTTAAATTGAAATATAAAGGGCTCGATCTGGATACGGAATTAAAATGTGATTTATTGGTTGATGAAAAAATTGATGTTGAATTGAAGTCGGGTGAAGCAATGTGGCCTGTTCATGAAGCTCAACTTCTTACCTGTATGAGAATTCTGGAAAAACCAAGAGGACTGCTGATTAATTTTAATTGTACAATATAGTTTCAAACGGAATGAAAAGTTTTGTAAATGAAATATATCGCGTATTGGAAAACTAATATGATCTTGCATGGCTTAAGTGTTTCAAAAAAGCTCTAAATAAAAACCAACATGAAAAAACAAATCAATGTAATTGTATTAAGTGTTTCACTGGTAACGGGTCTAACCGGTTGCGGCAACAACCAAATGAAAAAAGATGCTGAAAAATTTGGCGTTATGTTTTGTGAACTTACCGAGTTGAATAAACCCATCAAGGAAGGTAAAGGGGTAAGCGAAACAGAGGCGCAAAAAATAGAGAAGCTAAAAGCGGAATTTGCCGATTTTGGCGCAGAAGTGAAAGAAAAGTATGAGCAAAACACCGAAGATAAAAAGGCATTCATGGATCTGGTTACCAAAGAAATTGAAAAATGCGGCATCAATGTGAATAAAATCATTGATGAATACCATGAAAATAATCCCGAATAACCCCGATGTGTCCTTAAGTGCATTCGTATAGTTTAAAAAATGAGTGACGAAATCGTAAATAAAGTAGCAGCAAGTGGAATCATACAGCTTGACCTGGAGGAAATAGCTCCCCAGGGTGAACGCGTTGTTTACGATATCAAACAAAACCTGTGGCAGGAACTTGTGTTGAAAGAAGAGGAGTTCAGGAATTTCATCAAAACCAACGATTGGAGCGTTTACAAAGATAAATATGTTGCACTTACCTGCTCAACAGACGCCATAGTTCCTACCTGGGCGTATATGTTGTTGCTTACAGCCTTAAAACCGTATGCCAAAAAAGTAATTTACGGTGATTTAAATGCCCTGAATACGCTCTTGTGGGTTGAGGCATTAAAACAACTTGATGACGATAAATACAACAATGCACGCGTGGTGGTAAAAGGGTGCAGCACCATTCCCGTTCCCGAAGCCGCCTTTACCGAACTGGCCAATATTTTGTTACCGCGCGTAAAAAGTCTTATGTTTGGAGAGCCCTGCAGCACGGTGCCGGTATATAAAAAGAAATAGAGTCCCACTGGGTTAAATACATGTTTAAAAGACCATAAAAGCTGACGCACTTCGGTTTTTATTGCTAATTTTGGAAACATGTCGGTATTCCTGTCAAAAGTCATTTCCATTCTTTTCCATCCTATTTTCATGCCGCTTTTCACATTGTTTTTAATTTTTAATGCTGACGGGATCATCAATCATTATTTTGCCGGGAGGTCACCTTACACTGGCGAAGACCAGCGTTCGCGCGTATACCTGGTATTTTTTATCACCACTGTGCTTATGCCAGCGGTAAGTTTTTACATTCTCAAACGCAATAAACTGGTGTCGTCATTTGCAATGCCCCATAAAAACGAACGGTTTTTCCCTTACCTGACCACAGTTGTTTATTACGCCATATTGTATTACCTGCTGCAAAGCAACAATTTTCCACTGGTATTTAAAACAGCTACGTTGGGAACCATAGCTGTAGTCCTATGCGTCATGCTTATTAACTTTCGTTTTAAAATCAGTTCACATGCGGCAGGCATAGGAGGCGTGGTGGGCATTTATGCAGTACTCATCAAGCATTCATGGATTTTGAACGGGGTGGGAACGCTGGCGTTGCTTGTTGTACTGGCGGGACTGGTTTCAACGGCCAGGCTGAGCTTAAACGCCCACAGGGCTGTTGAGGTCTATTCAGGGCTTTTATTGGGATTCCTGCTCGAGTTTGTTTTTATGCATTATAAAATTACGATCTGATATGTGGTTGGTACGAAATATATTTTTTTATATACTGAATTTTGCGGTTTTCCAATTTAGCTGTGCCAATTATCTTAACGGTTTTGAAACAGGTTATTCACGCCTGGTTTTTCAAATAGGAGCGGCATTGCTTTTTTTGATTATAATATTGAAATGGCGTAATAAATGGACCGGGATATACACCCTGAACCAAAACGCATCAAAATACAACCTTGTGCACGCCATGCCGCTAAGCAAACGCTTCATGCGATGGACCTGGTTATTTTACGGCATTGAAATACTGGTTTCGTTGATTTTTCCCTTTATTTATCTTTTTTTTGATACGTTAACCTGGCCGTTTGCGCTTGTGTTGCTTATTGGAGGAATTGAAGGTGTATATTACATGCTTTACAATACGTCAAAAGGCAATTTTAAACTGGCTTTTAATGAAAACGCAATGGTGCACAATGCACGCGGTACCGTTGTATTACCCTTCCACAACTTAAAAAGCATCGAATACAAATACGATGAATATTTTTTCATTTACAATTCAGGCGAAACGCTGACTATTCCCGAGTATATTGTTGAAGACAAAAACCTGCCCTTGCTGCATCAAACGCTTGTGAAAAAAGCCAAGGAGAAAGGTATTTTTTATTCGGACAGGTTGGTAAACTCAACTAAATAAGATCAGTTTACATATGCTGTAACTCTTGTTATTTGATCACGTTAACCATTTGGTATATTTTTTTGAAATCAGTTTTCCTGGGGACAATTTTGGGTGCTTCTTTTTAGCCTGCATATTTGTTCATTGATTGACGAATTTTTATAACTTTAAAAACCTTAAGCAATGATTTCTGTTACCCGCCAACTACATAAGAGCAAAACTGCTTTTATGCTCATGGTATGCCTCCTGGCATGGTATAATGCATTTTCGCAAGGCTCACAAACCATTCGCGGTACTGTTCTTGAACTGGAAACACAAGCCGGCATCCCCGGGGCCAAAATTGTAATCCTGGGTGATTCAACCAAAGAGGGCCGTACCATGACCGATGATGATGGTATTTTTAAATTTACCAATGTTCCAATCGGTAAAAAATCATTGAAAATTTCGGCATTCGGATTTCCTGATAAAACGGTGGATGTTGAGGTAACGTCAGGAAAAGAGGTGGTGCTTAAAATTGAAATGGAAGAGTCGGCCAGCGAAATTGCAGAAGTTGAAATTGTTGCTGTGCAACGTGGTGATGTAAACAATGAAATGGCCATGGTTTCGGCAAAAACATTTAACGTTGAAGAAACCAACCGGTATGCAGGAAGCCGTGGAGACCCGGCACGTATGGCCAGCAATTTTGCCGGTGTACAAGGGGCCGATGATTCCCGCAACGATATTGTTGTACGCGGTAACTCTCCGCTGGGTGTTATTTATCGCCTTGAAGGCGTTGACATTCCCAACCCCAACCATTTTGCCATTGCCGGCAGCATGGGCGGACCAGTGAGCATTTTAAACAATAAAACCCTGGGTAATTCCGATTTTTTCACATCGGCTTTCCCGGCCGAATACGGGAATTCAAACGCTGCGGTATTTGATTTGAAACTGCGCCCGGGTAACACCGAAAAACATGAATTCACTGGCCAGTTCGGTTTCCTGGGTACCGAATTTATGGCTGAAGGCCCTATCAACAAACAAAAGCATTCATCGTATATGATGGTATACCGTTATTCAACACTTTCCATTTTTAAGGCCATGGGCATTTCCATTGGCACCAGTGCCGTACCGCGTTACCAGGATTATTGTTTCAATTTCCGTTTCCCGACAAAAAAAGGAGGATTGTGGAGCGTTTATTCATTGGGTGGCATGAGCGGCATTGATATTAAAATAAGCGACCAAACAAAACCTGCAACTGAATTTTATGGTGACGATGACCGCGACCAGTATTTTGCAACACGCATGGCGGTTGCGGGTGTGAGTTATGCCAAAACAATTAAAGAAAAAACTTTTTTTAAATGGACAATTTCCGGTAACCATGAGCGTTCACAATCACATCATGATTACATCATTCGCCATGTAAACACCAGCGATAACACCTGGATACTTGACAGCATTTACAAGATGATGGCTTACCAGTATGACATTAACCGTATTTCAACCGCCATTTCGGCCAACCATAAAATATCACGCAACCACACCATTAAATTCGGTGTGAATGGCGATTTTTTTATGCATAACATGATTGACAGCGCCCTGAATGATTTGCATACAGCCTGGGTTACACGCTGGGATTATAGCGGTACAGGCATACAACTTCAACCGTATATTTCTTATAAATGGAAACCCACCGATAAATTTTCCATGATGCTGGGCGTTCACAGTAATTATTTTTCAGTTAGCCAAAGCATTTCACCCGTTGAACCACGTTTTGGGATGAAATATAAGGCAAACGATAAACATACATTTTCGCTGGGTGCCGGTTTGCACAGCCAAACACAGCCGCAGTACATTTATTTTTACCAGGTTTATGACACAACCGGTAAAGCCGTTATCCATAATAAAAACATGGATTTTACCAAGAGCATTCACGCAGTTGCCGGGCATGACTGGGCGGTAGGAAGCGCTTTCAGAATAAAAACCGAAGTTTATTACCAAAGCCTGTACAATATACCGGTTGAAATCAATTCCTCTCCATTTTCACTCAATAATATGGGATCAGGGTTCTCGCGTTTTTTCCCCGATACACTTCAAAATACAGGCACGGCCCGCAACATGGGCGTTGAATTTACCATGGAAAAATTCTTTAATAAGCAGTTTTACCTGTTGTTTACAGCTTCATTATTTGACGCCAAATACAAGGGCAGCGATGGCATTGAACGCAATACCGATTTTAACGGCCAGTATGCCGTAAATATTTTGGGCGGTTATGAATTCAAAACAGGTAAAAAGTCAACCTTGTCGCTCGGTACAAAAATCACAACAGCAGGCGGGCGCTGGTACGGGTATGTTGATACTGCGGCCAGCAATTATTACAATGAGTTAATTTATGAAGACGAAGGGTACAATACACGCCAGTTTGACCCGTATTTCAGGCTTGATTTTAAAATTAATTTCAAAATTAACGCTAAAAAAGTGACGCATGAAATTGCACTTGATTTGTTGAATGTGCTTAACACCAAAAACATTCTTGGTTTATCCTACGCACCTGATCCTACTGACCCCACGGCCGATCCAATCATCAAAAATTACCAATTGGGATTCCTACCGCTGTTTTATTACAAGATTGATTTTTAAAACCGATAAAATTCATACGGGGGGTACCCGATGTTTACATAACTGTCAAGAATACTGCCAAAATGGTGCATCATGTACAAAGCAGCGAATAAAAGCCCCAGCCCCGGGAAGGAAGTATAACGAAATATCCATAAATCAAAGCCAAACCAAAGCGTAGTTGATGCAATCCAATTAACGGATGAAATGATCCAGTCCAGATCACCGGGTTGCGGCCCGGTTAAACAATATAAAAAAATCAGGAGTTTTAAACCGCCTCCAATAGCCAGTACAATTAAATAATTCAATTGCCGGGTTTGTTTCATGGTTAGCGCAAATAAGCCCAACGCTGCTGAATACATTAAAAACATAATTAACAAGGAATTTTTTCCATAAAAAAGAGCAAAATACGAATTGTAATAGCGATCACATTGAATCGACAACCATGAGGCCGTGATTCCCGTCAAACAAAAGGGTAGCACAAATGCCGTAAAAAAATTGGGTGTTGTTTCCAGGAAAGAACTGAAACTGCCGGTGGGGTGTTCCGTTTCGGTGTCAAGAAGCAGGCATATAACAATGGCAATCATAAATAAAGCGCCCAAAACCAATGCACCATTCCTGTCAAAATGAAAAACGCCCATGGCTGCGCCAAACAGTGTAAACAGGTAACCCGTACCGGTGGTGGCAAGTAATATAGTTTGTTGTTTTGGCTCCATGTAAACTGTGTGGATAAGCAGGCGTGAAAGCAAGGCGCCCAGGGCCATGCTATTACCGCAATAAAAAATGAGTTGAACAGGCCAGCCATTCATACCAGGTGTAACAAAAGGAAAGTAGGTGGCCAACAATAAAAGAAAAATACCAATGAGTGCTGCCTTTTTTGATTGGCCTGGTAAAGCAGCCACAATTCCTCCAAGAGCAAGACCTACAATGGTTGGTAAATGGTTCAATAAAGAGTTTTCACTGTAGCCCATTGTTTGATGGGAATAATACAGGAAACGGTCACCGAATATGAAAAGTAAAGCCGCGGCAAATTTTAACGGATGAATGGGTTTGTCTCGGTTCACCAACAAATTGCTCTGCCGGAAACCAATGTTCTGGTCAATAATGCTCATGCCTTAAAAATAGAAAAGAAATATATTGCAAAAAGTCGCCCGATAGAAAAATTACTCAGGTGTATTGTGACACCAGCTGCTTCACCTGTTTTACATAGTTGCCGCCAAACAGGTTTACATGAACAAGCAAGGGGTACAGGTTGCATAAATCAACCCGCTGTTTCCACCCGCTTTCAAGCGGATATATTTCCTGGTAGGCTTTATACGTATCGGCATGGAACCCGCCAAACAGTTGCATCATGGCCAGGTCCATTTCACGATGTCCATAATAAACAGCCGGATCAAATATGCAGGGAGTATCGCCCCGGGTGCACATGTAATTCCCACTCCATAAATCACCGTGCAACAGCGCAGGCGTTTCAGCGGGGAACATGTCGTTCATTTTAAAGCACAATTTTTCAAATTTTTTTACAGTGTCAACATCAAGCTTTCCTGCCTGGTGCGCCATTGACACCATGGGAACAAGCCGCTCGCTTACAAAAAAATCGGCCCAGCTTTGTTTAAACGTATTGCTTTGGTGAAGGCTTCCAATGTAATTGGAATGCTTTAACCCGAACCCGTCATGGGTCTGTTTATGCATATTGGCCAGGTTATGCCCGAATGTTTTCCAGAAGGCCAGTGAATTATTTTCTTTGGTGAGGTATTCAATAATGATAAAAGCATGATCGCCTGTTTCGCCCCACAAAATAACTTCCGGTACTTTGAAAGAAGTTAGCGTTTTAAGCAGGTTAAGTCCGGCAGCTTCATGCCTGAACATTTCAGGATAATTTTGTGCATTGTTACGCTTGAGAAAAAAATGTCCTTGTGTTGTGCCCAACCTGAACGATTCATTGATGCTTCCTCCAAATTCCGGGCTAACGTCTTTAATGGCAAAGGTCTCGCCAAACCGTTTTTGAAGTTCAGCCGATAAATGTTCCAGGAAAGGGGATGCCTTCATGTGGTTAAGATAGAAAAAAATTGAATGGTCAATGTTTATGAAAGTATACGCTATTAAAATAAAATTGGTTTACCCAACCCAGCATGTTTTGACTTTTGAAGCATGGGTTGTATGAAAGCATCGATTAAGATGAAAAAACATCGGTTAAAAATTCAAAAATCCATTAAAGACCCGAAAATCCTGCTATCTTAGCCCTGATGAATTTGAGTGCTATAATAGTTGACGATGAATTGCCTGCGAGGGAAAACCTGGATATGTTGCTCGCGGAATTTTGCCCTGAAGTACATGTTGTGGCCAAATGCAGTAACATTACCGATGCAAAGCAAAAAATTGAAACGCTTAAGCCCCAGCTCGTTTTCCTTGATATTCGCATGCCCAGTGCAACCGAAGGTTTTGACCTGCTGGAATCGCTTGAGAACAAAGATTTTCTTGTTGTTTTTGTTACCGCATTTAAGGACTATGCCATCAGGGCCTTTAATGCCAATGCAGTGTATTATGTGCTAAAGCCAATTGATATTGATGACCTTAAAATGGCCGTTAACAAGGTTAAGGAACACCTGGCATTGGGTAAACCGCGCATCAATAATTATTTTGAAACCATTAAAGAACTTTCGGCATCCATTAAATCCAATAAATACAGCTCTCGCATTACCATCAACCATCAAAAAGGAATTAAGATTGTGAACGATAAGGACATTATGTACCTTGAAGCTGATGGCAATTGTACGTGCTTATTTTTTGCCGATGGGTCAAAATACCTGGATACACGTACACTTGCAATATATGAAGACATATTGAACCCTGAACATTTTTTCAGGATACACAAATCAACCATTGTTAACCTGAATTACATGACCGATTATATTAGTGAGGACGGAAGTTTTGCCGTACTTAAAAACGGTACAAAATTAGCGGTGGCCCGAAGCCGTACAGCCGATTTTCTCAAACGGCTCAAAGAATTTTAACGCCAACCTAAAGGCTTTTAGCGAACAAAAAAATCTCGGATATTCAGCTAATACGTAACCGTGTTTGGCAAGGTTCGCGAAATACCCGTTTTTTTATCAACTGCCTGAAATATATATTTTTTACGGTCGTTTTTTGAAACTAATGGTATGCTTGCATACGTTCCATCTCAAGTTCTAAAGTTCTTTTCAAGTTTTAAACCAATAAAAAAGGCGAGGTGGGTCATGAAAAATTTTTACCAAACATGCGTCCTGGGAGTATGCATGACATTAGCAGCTCAACTTAAAACCAGCCAACTCTTTGCCACACACGCACAAGGTGCCGACATCAGTTATCAATGTCTGGGCGGAAACAACTACCAGCTCACGGTTTCATTTTACCGTGACTGTGCAGGTGTAGCTGCCCCGGCAAGCGTAACTATTGATGTTTCATCGGCTTCGTGCGGAGAAAATTACACAGTTACCTTGTTTCCGGTAGCAGGAACAGGTGCCGAAGTAACCCCTATTTGTGCCACCATGAATACCACCTGCACCGGTGGAACATACCCTGGCGTTCAGGAATGGAAATATTCGGGTACAACAAATTTACCTGCCAACTGCACCGACTGGGTTTTCAGCTTCACTTTATGTTGCCGGAATGCCGCAATTAATACAATTAATGCCCCCGGTAGTGAAAACATTTATGTTGAAGCAAACCTTGACAACCTGAATTATCCTTGTAACAATTCACCCGTTTTTTCAAATCCTCCCGTACCATTTGTATGCGCTTCGCAAACGTATTGTTTCAATCATGGTGCAACCGATGCTGACGGGGATTCCCTGGCTTATTCCCTTATTACACCCATGACGGGTCCTGCCACTACCGTAACATACCTTACTCCCTATACAGCAACACAGCCCCTTACTTCGGTTCCTGCCATGACCATTGACCCGTTAACCGGTGACATTTGTATGACACCGCAAATGCTGGAAGTAACGGTTATGGCTGTACTTGTTGAGGAATGGCGTGGTGGCGTATTAATAGGCAGTGTGGTGCGCGACATCCAGGTACGTGTAATTAACTGCACCAATACTGTTCCCGAAATCACCGGTATTAACGGTACAAGCAATTTCAGTGCAAGCGTATGTGCAGGATCTACGCTAACATTTGATATTTTTTCTTCCGATGAGGATCCCGGCCAGGTTCTGACACTTACCTGGAACAATGCAATAACCGGTGCAGCATTTACTACCGCAGGCACGCCCAGCCCAACCGGCACGTTTACATGGACGCCCACCGCAGCTGACATAAGTACCACACCCTGGTGCTTTACGGTAACGGTTACTGATGACGCCTGCCCCTTCAACGGCTCACAAACGTTCGCTTTTTGTATAACGGTAACCGGGCTAACGTTAAATGTCAATACGGTTGATGCCAATTGCGGAATGGCAACGGGTAGTGCAACATCGGCCGTATCGGGCGGGACCTCGCCTTATACATATGCCTGGTCCAGCGGTTCAACGGCAGCTTCGGTATCGGGTCTTGCAGCAGGCGCTTATACGTTAACCGTTAACGATGCGGCAGGCTGTTCAAGTACCAATAACTTCAACATAGGGCCCGGGTCGGACCCGGCAGTTATTAATTATACACCCACCTACGTGGATTGTTTTGGAGCGGCAACCGGTGCAATCACCACCACCGTAGCCAGCGGTGGCCCGGTAACGTCCTACCTGTGGTCTAACGGTGCAAATACTTCTGCAATTACCGGTTTAACAGCCGGTACCTATACGCTTACGGCAACCAATGCCGGAGGTTGCGTAACAAACAGTGTTATGACCATTACCCAGCCGGCTTCAGCGGTGTCGTTGAACCTGGTAAAAAGCGATGTTACATGCAACGGCATGAACAACGGCTCGGCCACGGTCACGCCATCAGGTGGCACCGCGCCTTATAACCTTAACTGGTCAACCGGTGCAACCACCAACACCATTACTGCATTGGGTGCAGGCGTGTATACATGTACCGTTACCGATGCAAACGGTTGTACAACCACTTCAAGTATAACCATAAATGAACCTGCAGCGATAACAGTTACATCAACAACCATTAACGATGTAACATGCAACGGATTGTCAAACGGAAGTTGCGTGCTCGGATTAACCGGTGGGAGTGGTTCGTTGTCGGTGAGTTGGTCTACCAGTCCCGTGCAAACGGGTAATACCGCCAGCGGTTTGGCCATGGGTACTTATACCTATACGGTTACCGATGCAAATGGCTGCACGCTTACAAACAACATAAACATACTTGAACCTGCTCCGTTAAACGTAGCTGTTGTGTCAACAAATCCATCATGCTATAATTCAAATGACGGAAGCATTCAGGTAACAGCTACGGGTGGTACAACCCCATACAGCATTACAGTGAATTCAACCGGTTTGGCCAATGGCGGAACGTTAACTCCGTTGAATGACGGGAACTATACTGTAACCACAACAGACGGTCATGGATGTACCGCTTCACAGGTCGTAACGTTAACCGAACCCGCACCCGTTTCAATTATTGTTTCACCCAACCTGATTATTTGTCCCGGCAGCAGCGTAACAATATATGCATACGCCAGCGGTGGTACCGGTGCCTATACCTATAACTGGAATAACGGTCTTGGAAACAATGTTACCCATGTAGTGAGCCCTGCCGTAACCACAACGTATACCGTAACCGTAACCGATAACAACGGTTGCGCATCTTTACAGGGAACAACCGTTGTAAAGGTGAACGACATTAATAATATAACTTTAAATGTAAGCGGCAACCATCCTATTTGTGTTGGTGAGTCGGTAAGCCTGAGCGCAAGTGTGAGCAACGGTATTGATGTGTACACGTTTTCATGGAACGGTGGAGCACAAACCGGCCCTGGTCCGCACACCTTTTCGCCAACTACCAATGTAGTTTATACCGTTTCCACAACCGATGTATGCGGTAACAGCATAAGCGAGCCGATTCCGGTTGTAGTACACCCGTTGCCGGTGGTTAGCTTGCCGGATATTACTGCCGATGCCTGCGGTGCAGTTACCATTGAATTTGCCAATGGTGTTCCTTCTAACCCGGGTGACATGTATTCGTGGATAATTAATGGATATGCCACCAGCTCGGTACAGCCCATGCAAACCTTTGTTGAGAGTGGTAATTATACATATGAATTAACGTTGACCGATGCAAACGGTTGCTCGGCCCATAGCAGTGCAAATGTGAATGTACAGGTTTTCCCTCAGGCCGATGCTGTTGCCGATGCTTTCAGCCATACTGCCGGTGAATTTAACCCAACCATCCAGTTCATTAATGCATCCTTGTTTGCCGATACGTACAATTGGTCGTTTGGCGATGGAACCGGATCAACGGCATCACAACCCAGCCATACGTATGCTGCACAGGAAGGCACTTATACGGTTACGCTCATTGCCAATAACCAATACGGATGTGCCGATACCGCAATTATTGAAATTTACATACATCCCGAACATACCCTGTATGTGCCCAACGCATTTACGCCAAACAAAAATGGTACAAATGATGTGTTTGCTGCAAAAGGCACAAACATTCTTGAGTTTGAAATGCAAATTTTTAACCGTTGGGGCGAACTCATATTTGTTAGCCAAAACCTGGAAAACGGGTGGGACGGCACACACAAGGGTGAAATAGCCAAAGAAGATGTGTATGTTTACAAAATAAGGTATAAGACCATTGAAGACCAAATTTTGTATAAAGAGGAGAAC
>Ga0196964_10000615_pt1 | contig 20417 bp, 28 predicted proteins | sample S1_10metaG_FD_148615 | JGI IMG/M metagenome (GOLD analysis project Ga0196964, IMG submission 148615) | Soil microbial communities from Anza Borrego desert, Southern California, United States - S1_10 | ecosystem: Environmental > Terrestrial > Soil > Desert | place: USA: California | collected... | reverse complement strand
TGAGGCGCGCGCGCTCCGTGCCGCCGCCGCCGCGTCGACCGCGAGCGCGCCGTCGCGCGACGTGATCGACGGCGAGCGCGACCCGCTCGACGAGCTCGAGAGCGTCGAGACCGGCGACGCGCTGCTCGCGTGGGGCGCCGATCACGCCGCGTGGCTCGCGGCGCTCGAGCCGGGTTCGCAGCGCGAGCGCGAGGTGTGGGCCGCGATCGCGGCGCGCGCGCGTGCGATCGGAGACGAGCGCGCTCTCGCCGACCTCGAAACGAGGTTCTCGTGAGCGCGCCGGAGAAGGGCGGCGCTCGCGCCGATCGGTCGAGACCCGCGGGCCGGGCTGCTCGCTCGGATGCTCGCCGCATGGTGCGGGGGGAGTCCGATCCTCGACCGATCGGCGCGGTCGCCGGCGCGCCGCACGACGCCGTGATCCTCGCGATCGATCCCGGCGCGACGAGCGGGTGGGCGGTGGTCGCGCGCGGACGCGTCTTCGCGTCCGGCGTGGCTCGGACCGCGGCGGACCGCGCGGGCGTCGTCGGAGACTGGTCGGCCTCGCTCCTCGGTCTGCCCGACGTCGCCGTCGTCGAGACGTGGACCGTCGGCGGAGGTCGCGGTCGCGCCGGCGGAACGCGCTGGACGCCCTCGACGATGATCGGGCTCGGCGCCGCGCGCGGTCGGTGGCTCGAGCGCCTCGAGCTCGCGTGCGTCCCGGCTCGCCGCATCGTGTCGGTCACGCCGGCGACGTGGCGCGCCGTGCTCGCCGGGCTCCCGCGGAAGACGACCGACGACGCGAAGAGGAGCGCCGCGATCGTCGCGCGCGCGAAGGTCGGACGCCCCGTCGAGCCCGACGAGGCGGAGGCGATTTGCATCGGGCTATGGGCCGCACACGCGCCGGAGGTCGGCGCCGTGCTCCCGCGGAGGTCGTGACCGTGATCGTGAACACCGGAGGAACCATGGAACGCACCGAGAACGATCTCGCCGATCACCTTCGCGAGCGCGCCGAGCGCGCGGAGCGCGAGCGCGACGAGGCGCGCCGGGAGCTCGCGAAGTTGCGCGCGCGCCTCTCGCTCGTCGACGACACGGTCGCCGTGTTCTCCGGGCTCGCGGAGGTCGAGGCGACCCGCGCGGAGCTCGCCGAGCAGACCGGCGGGACGAGCGCGCGGGACTTCCGCACGACGTCGAGCGTGTGGGCCGCGGCGGCGCGGCTCCTCTCGATCTCGGTCGGGAAGGTCACGACGTGACGGACGCGATCACGATCAGCGCGGAGCGCGAGGCGCAGATCCGCGAGACCGCGAGGTTGCTGGGCCGCCTCCGTGGCGACGACGTGACCGACCTCCTCGGCGAGCTTGACGCGACGCGCGCGGTTCTCGCGGAGCTCGCCGCGGTCGAGGCCGCGGCGATCGCGGACGACCATCGGTGGCTCGTCCTGTGTCGCACCGTCGGGCGGAGCGTGGTCGCGGATGCGGAGTGGTCCGATCCCGACGACGCCGCGGCGCTCCGCGAATCGCTCACGCGGGTTCGTCTCGCCGCCGCCGCGGAGCGGCAAGCCCACGAGGCGCGCGCGTGGGTGCTCGACGTTCAGTGCGACCCGGCGACGGGCGCGGGCCGGATCGTCGCGGCGACGCCGACCGGTGATCGGCGCGAAGAGCGCGAGCTCCTCGTCGACGCGGTCGTCGCGTTCGACGAGGTCCGCGGCGGCGCCGTGCGCGACCTTGGATTCGCGATGCTCGTCGCGTTCCTGTTCCCGTGGCTCCTCGGCGATCCCGCGAAGGAACGCGACGCGGCGCGCGCCGAGCTCGCCGCGCTCCTCGACGCGCTCGGGAGCGGGAGCGACGCGACGCGGATCGAGGGCGTGAGGCGCGCCATGGCGGCGCGGGAGGCGTGGCGATGATGGTCCGATTGCTCTCCGGCGGCGATCCCGCGCTCCGCGCGACGACGCTCGACACGCCCGCCGCGCCGGTCGTCGGCGACGAGATCGAGGTCGACGGCGTCACGTGGCGCGTCGCGCGTCGCCGCATCGTCGCGACGGTCACGCCGATCGGACACGCGGCGTCGGTCGTCGAGATCACGCTCGCGCGGGAGGCGACGTCGTGACGAAGATCGAATGGTGCGACGCGGTCTGGAACCCCGTCGTGGGCTGCTCGCGCGTGAGCGCGGGTTGCGAGAACTGCTACGCGGAGCGCGTCGCGCATCGCGGCATGAGCGAGCAGCACCGGGGCTTGACCGTGCTCGGCCGGAAGGGGCCGCGCTGGACCGGAGAGGTGCGGTTCCTCGCCGAGCGCCTCGAGGAGCCGCTCCGGTGGCGCAAGCCGCGGCGCGTCTTCGTGAACAGCATGTCGGACCTGTTCCACGAGGGCGTGAGCGACGCGCAGATCGCGGCCGTCTTCGGCGTGATGGCCGCGACGCCGCAGCACACGTACCAGATCCTAACGAAGCGCCCGGAGCGCGCGCGCGCGTTCATGTCGTGGATCGTCGCGCAGGATCGCGAGCCGGGCGAGTGCACGCCCGGGTTGTTGCACGCGTGTGCGGCGGCGCTCGCCGTCGAGACGCAGCACCACCCGCTCGGCGACGCCGGACCGTTGCACACGGAGCGGTGCGCGGATCCCGCTGGCCGCTGGCCGCTCCCGAACGTGTGGCTCGGCGTGAGCGTCGAGGACCAGGCGACCGCCGACGAGCGGATCCCCGTGCTCCTCGAGACGCCCGCGGCGATCCGGTGGGTGTCGTACGAGCCCGCGATCGGGCCGGTCGACCTCTCGCCGTGGATGCCGCTGTGGACGTGCCCCGGAGGCCACGAGCCCGACGTGTGGAACCTCGATCCCGCCGGAGGGATCGTCTGCGGCGACTGCGGCGCACCCAAGATCGACGGCGCCGGCCTCAACTGGATCGTCGTCGGTGGCGAGAGCGGCCCCGGCGCGCGGCCGTTCGATCTCGCATGGGCGCGGTGGGTGATCGCGCAGGGCCGCGAGGCGGGTGTCGCCGTGTTCGTCAAGCAACTTGGGGCGCGCCCCGTGGTCGATCACCCGATCGAGCCGGGCGCGTTGCTCGAAGCGAAGACCGCGAACCGCAAGGGTGCGGACCCGGCCGAGTGGCCCGCGGGCCTCTGTGTGCGGCAGTGGCCGGAGGCGACGTCGTGAGCCTCTCCGCCGCCGACCTCGACGCGCTCCGCGCGATCGTGCGCGAGGAGATCTCCCGCGCCGGCGCGCTCCGCGGCCCGCGCCGGTCGACGCGCGCCGAGCGCGACGCGCGGCCGGAGCCTCCGCCGATCGACGAGGCGACCCAGCGTCGGGCGCGCGCGCTCCTCGCGGGCGCGCGGCTCGGGAAGCGGCGAGCGGCCCGGTGACCGCGCTCGTGTTGCTCTCGGGCGGGCTCGATTCAACGGTCGTGCTCCACCTCGCGGCGCGGCGGTTCGGCCGCGTGCGCGCGCTCTCGATCCACTACGGACAGCGCCACGCGGACGCCGAGCTCGAGCGAGCGCGCGCGATCGCGGTGGCCGCCGGCGTCCCGCACGCGGTCGAGCGGATCGAGCTCCCGTGGTCGCGGAACGCGCTCACCGGGGCCGGCGCCGGACCGATCGCGTCGCGGGCCGCCGTCGTGCCCGGGCGCAACGCGATCCTCGTCACGCTCGCGGGTGCGCACGCCGCCGCGCACGGGTGCGGCGAGGTGTGGATCGGTTGCTGCGCGGCGGACGCCGCGACGTTCCCCGACTGCCGCCCCGAGTGGATCGAGGCGATGGGTCGCGCGCTCGCCGTGTCGATGGGCGTGCTCCTCGCGGCGCCGCTCCTCGACCGCACGAAGGCGCAGATCGTCCGCGCCGCTCGCGAGCTCGGCGCGGACGCGTGGTCCGCGATCGGTCTGTCGTGGTCCTGCTACTCGCCCGACGACGGGCGGCCGTGCGGCGCGTGCGGCGCGTGCGGCGCGCGGATCGCCGGGTTCCGTGACGCCGGGATCGCCGATCCCGCGATGGAGGCTCCGTGAGGGTCGGTCGCGCATACACGTTCCAGAGCTCGCACCTCCTCCCGAACGTCCCGCCGGGCCACAAGTGCGGCCGTCTCCACGGTCACACGTACGGTCTCGAGGTCGAGATCGCGGGCCGCGTCGATCCGACGCTCGGATGGCTCGTTGATTTCGCGCTCCTCGACACGATCGTCGACACGGTGATCGTCCGCGAGCTCGATCATCGGCACCTGAACGAGATCCCCGGGCTCGAGAACCCGACGAGCGAGCGCCTCGTCGATTGGATATGGGATCGGCTGAGCGCGTACGGATGGCCCGCACACGTCGACCTCGCGCGCGTGCGAGTGAGCGAGAACGGACGATCGTGGGCAGAGCGAGCGCCCTACGAACCGTGATGGCCTACGCGAGCCGCACCGGGACGCGTCGGAACCTCGCCGCCCTACGCGCGGCCGGGTGGGGGCTGCTCGTGTCGGCGCGCGGCGACCATCGCACGGAAGGGTTCCCGGTGTACGCGCTCGACAATGGCGCGTGGACCTCGTTTCAGCGCGGCGAGCCGTTCGACGTCGACGCGTTCAAGCGTGCGCTCGACGTCGTCGGCGAGGGCGCGGCGTGGGTCGTCGCGCCGGACATCGTCGCCGGCGGGCTCGCCTCGCTCGAGCTCTCGCTCGCGTGGCTCCCGCGGCTCGCCGCGTGTCGTCGCGTGCTGATCGCGGTTCAGGATGGGATCGAACCCGACGACGTCGCGCCGCACGTGAGCGAGCGCGTCGGGATCTTCCTTGGCGGGTCAACCGAATGGAAACTCGCGCGCGCGATCTCGTGGGGCCTCTGGTGCCACTCGCGCGGCGTGTACTTCCACGTCGCGCGCGTGAACACCGCGAAGCGGATCCGCCTCTGCCAAGAGGCGCGCGCGCACTCGTTCGACGGGAGCAGCGCGAGCCGCTTCGCGGTGAACGTTCCGCGCCTCACGCACGCGACCGCGCAGCGCCATCTATGGGAGGCGGGGTCGTGATGCTCCGGATCCTTCCGGCGACCCGATCGGCGGCACGCGCGTTCGTCGCGCGGCATCACTCGCACCACAGAGCGCACGTCGGCGAGACGCTCGCGCTCGGCGGGTACGTCGGCGCCGAGCTCGTCGCCGTCGTCGTGATGGGCCGACCGAGCGCGGCCGCCCTGTGCGACGGCGAGACGTGGGAGGTCACGCGCCTCTGTGTCGGACCGGCCGCGCCGCGCTACGCCGCGAGCCGGCTCCTCGGCGCCGCCGGGCGCGCGATGGACGCGTGCGGGATCACGCTCGCGATCTCGTACACGCGGATCGACGAGCCGGGAACCTGCTACCGGGCCGCGAACTGGACCCCGGTCGCGCTCACGGAGGGCCGGTCGTGGTCCGGGACGCGCGGCCGCGGGACGGCGGCGCGGCCCGCGTTCCTGCCCGGGCTCCACGAGGATAGCTCGGACGTCGTCGACCGCGTCCGGTGGGAACGAGGGCCGCGAGCTCGAGCTCGAGCGGTCGCCTGGAACGGGTCGCGATGGGAGCACGACGCGCCGCGCGGCAACGAAGTAGGATTCGCGTCGGGAGGCTAGGTCCCATGGACGTACGAGAGATCCACGACGTACGAGAGCTCCGCGAGCTCGTCGCCGAGCGGCTCGTCGAATGGTGCGGCGCGCGCGGGTGGACGGACGTCGTCGAGTACGAGGAGCTCGAGCGGTTCCCGGGCGCGATCGTGCTCGCCGCGCATCGTGGCGCGGAGCGCGTCGAGGTGCGGTTCTCCATGCGCGAGCTCGCGGAGCTCCCGTCCCGCGCCGTCCCGTTCTACTGCGCGCTCGGCCTCGCGCGCGCGATCGAGGCCCGCGAAGGGCTCGCCGCCGGGACGCTCACGCCGTGACGCGTCGACCCGCGAACGAGGGCACGGTCGACCGCCGCGGCGATCGCTACCGGATCCGGTTCAGGATGCCGGACGGGTCGCGGCGCGCGTTCTACTCCGAGCCGGGCGCGAGCGCCGAAGAGGCGGACGCGCTCCGGCGTGCGCTCCTCCTCGAGCTCTCCGGGACCGTCGACGACCCGCGCGCGGGCGGGCGCACGCTCGGCGCGTGGGGGCTCTCGTGGCTCGACGAGCGCGAGCGCACGCACCGGGACGCCGACGGCGATCGTCAGCGCTGGAACGCGTACGTTGCCGGGACGCCGATCTCGACGCGCAAGCTCGACGCGATCACCCCGAAGGATCTCCGCGCGTGGGCGCGCCGGCTCGCGTCGACGCGGAGCGAGCGCACGGGCGCGATGCTCGACCGGCAGACCGTCCGGAACGCGTGGACCACGCTGCGCGCCGCGCTCCGCGCCGCCATGGACGCCGAGGTGCTCGCGACCGACACGGGCGCCGCGCTGCTCGCCGTGGAACTCCCGCCGCCGCCGGTCTCGACGCTCGTCGCGGAGGCCGAAGAGACGATCGACGCGCTCACGCTCGACGAGATCGACGCCGTGCTCGCTCTCGATCTGACACCCGATCAGCGGAGCGCGCTCACGGTCGGGATCTTCGCCGGGCTCCGGGCCGGCGAGCTCCACGGACTCGAATGGTCGCGCGTCGACCTCGCGCGCGGCGAGATCGTCGTCGCTCGCTCTCGCCGCGGCGCGCCGAAGAGCGGGAAGATCGGGCGCGTCCCGCTCCTCCGCCCGGCGCTCGAGGCTCTCCGCGAGCGCGCGGCGACCGCCGGCGGCGCGCCCTCCGGTCTCGTGTGGCCCGCGACGAAGGCGATCCCGGGCGGCGAGCGCGTCGTCGCCGGGTGCCACGCGCGCGGGTTCGACTGGGGCTGGTCGCCGACCCGCGAGACGCGCGTCGACACGCCGCGTGTCCGCGAGCTCGCCGCACGCGGAGAGCTCCGGATCGTCGAGGCGCGCCCGGGCGGGCGCGTGCTCGTCGAGTACCCGGGGATCCGCGACCGCGCCGGGATCGCGCGGCCCATCACGTTCCACGCGGCGACGCGGCACACGTGCGCGTCGCACCTCCTCTCGGGATCGTGGGTCGCCGCCGGGATCATCCCGCGCCCGTGGCGTCTCGAGGAGGTCTCGCGGCTCCTCCGACACTCGTCGGTCGCCGTGACCGAACGCCACTACGCCCGCTTCATGCCCGGAGCGTTGCCGGTCGCCGCGCCGGCCGATGCGGGCGACGCGCGAAAGACGACGGCCCCGAGCGCTGGTCCGCCCGAGGCCGTCTCCGCACCTGGCTTCGCGAGAGCGACCCAGGCTAGCACGGGTCCCGCGTTGGGTCCCGTGGGTCCCGGCCTCTCGAAAACCCAAGCCGCTTCGGGGATTCGAACCCCGGACCTACGGTTTACGAAACCGGAGGGCGCGCTCGGGAATCACGACGGAATCGGGCTCGCGCGGACCGTCGATTTTCGATCGCCAAGGTCCAACGACGGGATCGGCGCGGAAGTGCGCGCCGTGCGCGACCTCGCCGCGGAGGTGCGGGACCGGATCGCCGGCGGCGATCCCATGGGCTGGCCGCGGGCGCTCGAGCTCGCGCGCCGCGTGATCGAGGTCGCGGACGCGATCGAGGCGAGGGCGCTCGCGGAGCGCGGAGAGGAGCGGGCGGGATGACCGAGGACGAGCTCAGCAAGATCGAGGCGCGCGCGAACGCGGCGACGCCGGGGCCGTGGACGTTCTTGCCCGACCAGCGTCTCGAGCGCCGGGGGTTGGGCATTCTCGGGCCGAGCTTCGAGCGTGTCGCACTGATGCCGGAGCCCGCTGGCGCGCACCCGGTCGACGCGCTCTTCGTTGCACACGCGCGCACCGACGTCCCCGCGCTCGTTGCCGAGGTGCGACGGCTGCGCCTCGCGCTGCACATCGCGGTCGACGGGTGGGAGATCGCCGCGACCACGATCCCCGGAGACGATCGGGCGGAGTCTCGCGAGCGGGAGCGGCTCCGCGGGATGCTCGGCGGCGCCTCGCGCGCGGAGCTCGAGGACGCGGCGGGCGTGCGGCGTGACCCGTGGAGCCCGTTCGTATGATCAGGCTCACGCGCGCCGAGCCCGTCCTCAGTCACCCGGACGTCTACGTCTCGCCGCACGCGATCGCGCGCATCGACCCGATCGGGAGCGGCGGGTGCTTCGTGTACGTGCACGGCGCCAACGATCCGGTGCGGGTCTGCGAGAGCGGCGAGACCGTCGCCGCCGCCGTGGCGTGGGCCCTCATGGGGCGCGACGAGCGGGCGGAGCGCCTCCGCGCGCGGGCGGAGAGGCTCACTCGCGAGCGCGACGAGGCACGCCGGGTGGGGGAGTCACGGCCCGTGGGCCTCGACGTCGCGCTCGCGCTCGTCGAGGCGGCGTTCTCGCGGCTCGACGAGCCGGTCGACGCGTCGATCGCGCCGGTGCTCCGCGACGTCTACGCGGACCCGCCCGTCGCGGCGACGCCCGCCGACTGGATCGAGGCCGATCGGCGCGTGTCCGCTGCGTACTTCGACGCCACGGCCCGTCCGCGCCGGCGACCCTAGGCCCGCGGGATCGGGCGCCACGCGCCGGCGTGCGACCCGAGGAGTAGGCACCACACGCCCTCTCGCGGATCGACGAGCACCACGAGACCGTGCGGCGCGCGCGCGACGAGCACCTCGAGGCCGCTCTCGCGGTCGGGAGGCGGGACTACCACCCGAGCCGCTCCGCGACCTCGGCGAGCACGCGGCGCTCCGCGCCGTCGGTCGTCGAGTACGACCACACGCCGATCCCCGGGAAGCGCGGACGGTCGACGACGCCGGCCACGCCGGCGACGCGGAGCGCGACGCTCCGGAGCCTCTCGTGGTCGCCGCGGTACGAGTCGATCAGCGGGACGACGTCGCGCCCGTGGGCCTCGGTCCACTCCTCGAGCGCGCGATCGAGGAGCCGCGGCGTGTCCGCGGTCCGGTAGCACTGCGGCGACCCGATCCCGACGGCGAGCTCGTCCCACGGGATCGAGGCGCGCCACGTCGAGCGGATCGGGTACGAGGTCACGGCGAGCCCGTGGCGCTCGGTCATCCGGTCGAGCACGGCGGCGACGAGCTCGCGGGCTCCCGCGGCGGTCCACTCGCCGACCTCGCCGGGCGGCGCGCGCTCGACGTCGAGGATCGCGCCGCGGGCGCGAGCCGCGAGCATCGCGTCGCCGAGCCGCTCGCCGACCCGGCGGGCGTGCTTCGGGTGCGGGAACGACCACACCCACACCTCGATCCCGTGCTCGCGGAGCGCCGACGCGAGCCGCTCGAGCGCGGCGGGTCGCACGCGGCGACCGTCCGGCGTCTCGACGAGCAGCGCGCCCCACCGGAGCCGCGCCTCGACCATCCGGCGAGCGATGCGGCCCGCGTCCTCGCTCCACTCCCGCGAAGTGAGATACGCGCCGAGCCCGCGCATCCCTTGCGCCGGCGCGAGCGTGTCGCGCGTCACGGGAACCGGGCCCCGGCGCGCGCGTCGGCGGCGCGCTTCGCGAGCGTCGTCGCGAGCGGCGCGCCGAGGAGCTCGCGCACGGGCCGATCGAGGATCGACGCGTCGCCCTTCTCGATCGCCATGAAGATCGCGCGCGCGAGAGCGAGCCCGATCTCGAATGCGAGAGACGCCCATTCCATCACGCACCCCCCGAGTCCGGGCACGCGGCCGCGCCCACGCCGACGACGAGATCGATCACGCTCGCGAGCTCGGGAGGCACGCGGAGACCGAGCGCCTCGAGCCCCTCGCGGACGCGTCCGAGCGCCTCGACCATGCATCCCGCCGCGGCGGCCCACCGGTCGCGCCCGCCGGCGTCCCACGCCTCGACGACGGCGCTCGCGGAGAGAACCGCGGACTGTGCGACGCGGAGCGCGAGCTCGAGCGCGTCCCACGGCGCGAGCCGCTCGCGGTACTCCGCGATCGACCCGCTCGCGTCGAGCGCCTCCGCCGCCGCGACCGCGTACCGCTCGGCGGTCTCGCGATCCGCCTCGAGGAGCACGACGGTCGCGACCTCGACCGAGCGGCGCGCCGCCGCCGGAGGTCCGCCGCATCCGGCGAGGCAGTGACCGACGACCGCGGCGGTCGCGAGCACGACGCACGCGCGCATGGCGAGGGTGTTTCTCACGACGACGACCTCCCGCGGGTGAACACGCCGACGACCGCGAGCACGAAGAGCGCGATCCGCGCGCCGAGCTCGGTCGGATCCTTCTCGGCGAGCGCCTCCCATGCCTCCGGCGGGACCCGCGAGGCGAGCCATCCGGCGGTCACGACGAGCGCGATCAACACGGCGGCCTGCGCCGGCGAGAGCGAGCGCCACGCGCGCGCGATCTTGGCCTTCATTCGTCTCGTCCCTTCTCCATCACGAGCCGCTCGAGGTGCGTGATCCGCTCGTCGTTGCGGGTGACGCCCGCGATCGTCGCGTCGAGCATCGAGACGCGACCGCCGACGTACATCCCGACGCCGATGCACGTCCCGGCGACGGTGATCGAGCCCGCCGCGACGGTCCCGAGGACCCATCGCACGGCGCTCCGGACGAGCGTCTCGAGCTCGCCGATCCTCTTCTCGAGCTCCGCCTCGCGGGCGCGCGCGGCCTCGTGGCGCTGCGCGCTCTCGCGCGCGTGGTCGCGCATCGCGATCGCGAGGCCGAGCACCTTCCCGGGGATCTCCCGCGGCGACGGCTCGCGGAGCGCAGGCGTGTCGCCGAGGTCGCCGTACTCCGGGACGCGATCCGCGCTCACGGTTCCTCCTCCTCGCCGTCGTGGTCGCCGCTGATCGCGACGCCTGCGGAGAGGTTGATCGTCACGGTCGGGTTCGTCGCGGCACCGGGCACGCTCCGGCCGTCGTACGTCGACGGCACCGGGAGCGTCCGGCCGTCGAGCGCGGCGATCGCCGGGTGCGCGACGTCGAGCACGATCACCCACGATCCCGAGAGCGGTCCAGCGTCGATGCGGCGAGGGCGCGCCCACCAACGGCGCCTCGGGATCTCGGAGAGCGGGAGCGCGAGGGACGCCGGCCCGATCCGCGTGAGCTCCGCCTCCGTCGGATCGCGCGGGAGTCCGAGCGCGGTCGCGATCGCGGCGACGTACCGGACCGCGGCGTTGCGCGCACCGACCGACGTCGCGAAGGGGCTCGGCACGCGGAAGAGGAACGCGCGCATCACGTCCCGTACCTCGCGGTCGAGTAGGCCGCGAGCGACGCGAGCTCATCCGTCGTGAGCGCGGCGCGGCAGATGATCACCTCGGCAACATCCATGTTGGCGAACGTGCCGAGCGCCTGCCCGAGATCGAACGCCGTGCCGTCCGCCGGGAGCGTCGCCGTTGCCGGCGTGTTCGCGTCCTGCGTCGAGCCGTTGTAGACGCGGAGGTTCGAGCCGTCCCACCAGAACGTGGTGCACCGGGGACTCGCGATGTTGGTCGTCCCGGTCACGCTGGCAACGCCGTTGATCGCGTGCTGCGCGACGTCTGTCGTCGTGACGCGGCCGTAGGGGAACTGGCCGGACGAGCCGAATCGCCAGAGACCGTCATTCACGGCCGAATCGAGCCGCTCGAAAATGAGCGTCACGGAATAGACGTTGACCGCCGCGCCCCAGCTGAACGCGCGCGTGAGGAAATCGTCCACGCCGCCGAACCGCACGACCGGCTGTCCGCCGAACGCCGCCGCGCTCGAGACGAGTAGCGGACGCCTGGTCGCGACGCCGCCGTCGGTGAAGTGGTTTCCCACGCCACTCTTGTCGGTCCACGTCGTGACGTCGGAGCCGGTCACGACAACATCGTCCGCGCGGAGCCACGCGCGAAGGTTCGTTAGGGATGCAGGCGTCCACGGGGCCGCGGGCGCCGCCGCCCGACCGCTCGGCCCGCGCGCGCGTCGACCGGCTCCCGCGCCGGGTCGCCGTTCGCACGCACGCGCGCGGCGATCGCGGCCCATCGGCGATCAGTCCTCGTCGACGACGGCGATCGCGAGCGTGCCCGCGCCGCCGTTGCCGTACGCGCGCACGTACGCGCGCTTCGCGGTGACCTTGAACTGGACGAGCGTGTCCGCCGGGAGCCACACGTCATTCGTCGTCGCGGCGCTGACACCGGACGCGCCCGCGACGAGGTGCGTCTTGACCGACGAGACCATCACGACCCACTTCCCGACGTACGCCGAGAGGTCGGACGCCGTGGAGCTCGAGCCGCTCGGGACGGTGATCGTCGCGATCGCCGGACCGGGGAGCGGCGCGTGTGCGGCCTGCGCCTCGTAGCTCATGCCGCCGAGACTGCGCGGCGAGCCCGGCCCGGTCTATCGTGTCGACCGCGCCACGATCACCATGCGCCGTCGTACACGCCGCACCCGGTCACTTCGATCGAGCCGGTGCCCGCCGTGCGCTCGAACTCGAAATTGACCGTCTCCCACCCGGTCCCCGGGAGCCCGTCCGCCGTCGAGAGATCCTCGCACCGGAACGCGTGCGTGCCCTCGAGGAACGAGAACGAGGTCGACGTGATGTTCACCCACGCGCTCGTCCCTCCGAGCGCGTCGACGACGCGCACGCGTCCGGTCGTCGTCCCGGACGTGACGCGCGCGTACGCGTTCCACGTGCACGTACGCGTCGTGTCGGAGACGCCGATCTTCGGCGGGACGATCCGGACGCCGCCTTCGAAGAGCGTCGCCGCGGTCGTGAACGTCGCGGTGGGGCCCCACCAAGCCATGAGGCCGCACCGACGCCCGTCGCTCGCGGCGAGCGCGACGCCGATCGCGTCGACGCTCTCGTAATCGCGATCGATGATCGGGCGGTCGGGCTCGAGCGACCCGAGGTCGACCGCGAGGTCGGTCGCGTCTTTCGTGAGCGCGGCGCGCGGGAGCTCCCAACACTCGAGAGAGTCGATGATCACGGTTCCCGAGGTCCACGTGACCGTGCACGAGATCGTCGTCGCGCTGCTCGTCTTCGACGCGGTCCCGACGACGACGGCGATCCCGTCCGCCTCGGTCGTGTACGCGCTCGCGACGACGGCGACGCTCGTCCCGTCCGCGGAGACCGTCGCGCGCGCCGACGGGACCGCGCCCGCGCGGAGCTTGACGATCCACACGCGCGCGATCGCGCGGCCCGACGGCGCTACGCGGTACTGCAACGTCTCGGTCCCGCTCGTCTTCGTGATCACCGGGCAGTGCGCCGGGACGAGCACCGACCCGGTCCCGCGGATCCAGTTGCACAACGCGCCGAGCTCGGTCCAGAGCCGCGCGCGCGGGTCGAGACCGATCTTGACGTCCTCGAGAGAGAACTCCGGGCGTCGGTTCGGGACACGGGTCGCGTATGACATTCAGAGCCCCACGTACTCGGAGACGTGCACGCCCCACACCTCGGGAGCAACGACGGCGCTCGCGCTCTTCGCCCAAACGACGGTCCACGCCTCGACGAGCTCCACGAGAGCCGGCGCGCCGCCGGTGTCGACGAGCGTGCTCCGCACCGAGCGCCCGCGAGCGAGCGTGTTCGACGGGACGAACGAACTCGCGCCCTGCGCGACGGCGAGCCAATTCGGCGTCGTCGACGTCGTCGCGGCGAAGGTCGCGCCGAACCCGGAGATCCGGCTCGCCGCGTCCTCGAGGAGCTCCGCGCCGAGCGCGGGATCCGGGACGAGCACGAGACCAAACTCGACGCTCGTCCCGCCGGTCGCGGTCGCGCCGGCGAGCGCGATCCGGAGCGTGTACGGGGCCCCGTCCGCGCGCAGCGTGAGCCGGTGCGGCCCGAAGATCGCCGCGCGCGCCCACGACGTGGAGATCGGATTCGGCGAGCGGACGCGCTTGTTGCCCGTCGCCGCGACGCGCGGCGCTACCCAATTGACGAGCGTGTTGCACTTCTGATCGGCGAAGTGGAGCGCGTTGTTTGCGACCAGGTTCCGGACGCGATGCGCCGAGAGCGGCTCGTACTCCGTGAAGATCGACGCCGGGAAGAGCACCCGGCCCTCTCGCGGGCTCGTACTCATGGCGAGAACACACGCGCCGCGCGCGTGCCTCCATCGGTCGCGATCCGGCCGGTCGCGTCGGCGACGTAGACGAACGCCGCGAGGTCGTCGGTCTCGGCGTACGACGCCGGGTCGTTGGGCTCGAGCGCCCATTCGGACGTACCCGGCGCCCACGCCGCCGCCGCGATCCGCACCGTCGACCCGGTGATCGACACGATCGTCGCGAGCTCGGTCGTCGGCGTCGTCGTGTTCTGTTCCACGACGCGCCACGCCTCGCCGACCGTCATCCAGTCGTCGAGGCTCTCGTCGGTGACCTCGGACGTCTCGAGGAGCACGTCGAACTCGGAGACGCCCACCGGCGTGATCGTCTGGATCCGGAACCCGGGCGCGTACCCGGCGATATCGCGCCGGTGCATGAGTAGCTCGAGCGAGCCCTTTCCGGTTTCGAGGTCCCACTGATAGCCGATCAGGATCCCGAGCTTGTCGGCGATCCCCATGGTCCCGTCGTCGTCCATGATGAAGTCGGACGTGACCTTGATCGCGTCGCCGATCGTCGCGTCGAACGCGAGCATCGGGACCGAGAGCGTCAACACGTCGTAGGTCCCGCCGAGCAGACCGAGCCACACGCGCGCGATCCGGACCGCGTCGTCGATCGTGGGCTCCGCGCGCATCCCGATCCCGGGCGAGTAGAACCGCGCGCGCGCGATCGACCGTTGCTCGATCGTGAGCGTCTTCCCGTCGCGGTTCGGCGCGCTCGCCTGCACGTTCACGACGTGGTGCTCCGGGCCGGCGTGCTCCTCCTCGATCGGGTCGTACCCGGTCAACACGTGGACCGCGGAGACGAAGCCCCACGTCGCCGCCTCTTCGATCGTCGGGACGCCGCCGACCGTGCGCGACGCCGTGACGTGGAGCGTCGCCGGGTCGGTGCTCGCGGCGAGCCGCACGCGCCGCACGCCGAGCGTCCCGCTTGTGTCGATCGTCCAGTGGAGCCCGGCCGCGACGAGCTCGGCGCCGATGAGCTCCTCGAGCGTCACGTCCTGCCCGACGGCGACGAACACGCGATCGGACACGAGAGCGCCGACGAGCGCGTCGTCGACGTCGTCCGCCGAGAACGAGAGGTCTCCGGAGCGTACGAGCGGCATCGCTCCCGCGTTGCAGTAGAGCGCGGAGGACGATTGGAGGTACGCGATCAGATCGCCGACGTTGCCCTCGGCGAGCTTGCGGCCGAGCCGGAACCGCGTCGCCGGCCCGAACACCTTCGCGCGCCCGTCGCCGATCAGCATCCCGGCCGCGAGGCGCGCGGACCGCGTCGCCGAATCGTACGACGCGACCGCCGTGAGATCGCCGAAAGGCTGGAACGCGCCGAGCGCGGGCTCGGCGGGCTCCTCGCCGCCGACGAGCGTGTCGGCGGAGAGCGCGACGAGACCGCCGAAGTAGATCCGCGAGCCCGGGTACGTGTCGGCGTCCGCGGGCGACGTGAGATAGCGACCTTCCGGATCGGAGCGCGTCCATTCCGTGGCGTCGCCGAAGTACGCGCGCGGGACCGGCGAGCTCCATCGGCGCCGGTACCGGCGGTTCGCTACGACGGTCGCGACGGGACCGGCCGCGTCCTCGACCCACCGGTCGTCGAGCATCGTGTCGTGACGCGAGAGCTCGAGCGCGCGGCGGCCCGCGAACCCGGCGTCGTCGACGCCGAGCCCGCCGACGTCGACGTACCGCGGCGAGCCCGCGGCGGGCGTCGTGTATACGAGCTCGAATCCGCCTGCGACCGCTTCGGCGTAGATCGCGGAGCCCGCGGGCCAGCCCCACGCCGCGGTCGCGCTCGCGATCGCCGTCGTGAGCGAGGCGCAGAACGCCTCTTGCGTCTCGAAAAACCCGGGGAGCTTGACGATCGCGGTCGTCGACGGCGAGCCGCTCACGGCGCCCGAACACAGCGTGAGCGGGAGCAGGAACGGCGCGCTCCACGGGTAGTAGATCCCGCGGATCGGCACCTTGCGCGCAGCGTCGCCGCCGATCTGTTGCTTCAAGATCGACGTCGGCGGGTCCACCGAGAACGATGCGGACGCGCCCTCGAATCGCGCGCACGTCGACGCGACGCCGAACCACCGGAGCACGCCGTCGCCGCCGAGCCCGTCGCCCTCGCCGTACAGATAGAGCCACACGCGGCGGCCCTCGAGCGACGCGGGTCGATCGGTGACCGGCGGGTACGCGATGCCCGCGGCGTCCGCTTCGTACGCGTCCGAGGTGCCCTGGACATAGTGTCGCTGCGCGACCGTGTCCCACGCGCCGCGCGTGCACCCGGTGAACGAGTCGAAGGTCGTACCGGTGTACCGGATCGCCTCCGTGTTGATGTGGATCGTCCCGCTCGACGCGAACCCCTCCGTGGAGAACACGGGGATCGTCGTCGCGGTCTCGTCGACGTACGACGAGAGGAACGTGCGCGCGCTCGGCTTGCGGCGGAGCGACGCGAGCCCGGCGAATCCGCGCTTCGCGCCCTTGATCGTGACGCGGAACCCCTCGGAGTCGATCTTGCCGCTCGGGAGATCGACGCGCGCGCCGATCTGGAGCCCGGCGATCTGGAGCCCGACGACGCGCGTCCGACCGTCGCCGACGTCGTCGACCTCCATCGCCTCCGCCGTGACGAACTGCTCCCCCCACCCCTCGATCACGACGCGAGCGTGGAGCTTGCCGCGGCCGGTGGCCTTGATCCGCTCGAGACTCACAGCGTGCCGATCAGACGTGCGGCGATCGGGACGTCGCCGTACGACCAGAGGTTCTTAGACGGGCGCGGGAGCGGCCGGAAGATCCGACCGTCGCGCCGGAACCGCACGAAGAATTGGCTCGTGACGTCGCCGTCGGTGAAATCGAGGAGCACCGGCTCGACGTTGCGCACGTGTCGGAAGAGCCGCTCCCACGTGAAAGGTGCCGCGGCGGACGCCCACCGGTTCCACAGCGCCTCTTTCGGCTCGAGCGGGATGGTCGCGTTGAACAGGATCGGGAGCTCGTCCTCGGAGATCCCGTACACCTCCGCCGCGTGGCTCCGGAGATCGTCGCCCGCCTCGCCGTCCTCCTCTTCGTTCCAGAAGTAGTCCGAGAGGATCCCTTGCGAGGTCGCGATCCACCCCCACGGCGAGCGGTCCATCGTGTGATCGAGCCCGCCGGAGTGCGTCGTGGTCATCCCGATCCACTTCTGTGCGACCGAGCTCGGCGAGGCGAGCGCGAACGCGGTCACGCCGCCTCCCGCCGCGGTCACCCGGTACTTCCCGACGGTCGGATCGAAGTCCCACACGTACGTCGCGTTCCCGATCGCGTTGCACGCGGCCTGCAACGCGCTCGGAAGGTCGGCGTACCCGAGCTCGTACAACCCCTCGCCGTCCGGTTTCGAGATCGTCGAGCCGTCGGTCCGCACAAAGTACGTCCCTTCGGTGATCGACACGGTCCCCGATGCGCCTCCGCCGCCGGTCTCCGTGAGCGTGAACGAGAGCGCGGCCCCGGCGCGGCCGCACACGACCGCGAGATCGAACCCGGCCTCGACGTACAGAGTCACGACGCGAGCCTCCCGAAACGCTGTGAGGCGCGGCGGCCGAGCCGGTCGAGCGTGCGACCCGCCTCCGCCTCGCTTCCGGCGACGACCGCCGGCGCGTTCCAATTCACGACGTTCACGACGCGGCCGCCGTCGCCGCTCGGCCTCGCGGCGTCCGGACGCTCCGGCCCTCCGCCCGCGGCGGGCGGCGCCATGATCGCGCCCGCGGCCGCGCCCGTCGCGATCGCGACGCCGGTGTACGCGACGCCCGCGGCGATGTGCTGCGCGCCGGATCCGAAGTCGTAGCGCGCGAACGAGGCGATCGCGGCGGCGTACTCTTTCGCGGCCTCGATCAGCGCCATTTCCGCGATCGAGCTCAGGAACGAGGCCAGCATTCCCTTGAACGCCTCTTCGGCCGTCTTCGATCCGGACGCGATCGCGGAGACCGCGTCGACGACGCCGCGCGAGACGTTCGTCGCGAGGTCGCTGAACACGGCGAGCTCCTCTTCGCGGCGCTCGGTCTCGCGGTCGAGCGCCTCGGTGCGCTCGCGCTGCTCGCGCTGCAACTGCGCGAGCGACCGGCGCGCGAACTCCTCTTGGCGGCGCTCGCGGAGCCGGTCGATCGTCTCCTCTTTGCGCTCGATCTCGTCGAGCCGTTCCTGTTCCTCCGCCTTCGCGCGCGCCGCGGCGGCCGCGAGCGCGTTGTACTCGCGCACGGTGTCGGCGATCGCGCGCTGGAACTCCCGCTCGGCCTCCGCCTCCGCGCGACGCGCCGCGCCTCCGCCGGCGCGCCGTTCCTGCGCCGTGCGGATCTCGCGCTCCTCTTGCTGCAACGTGTCCAGTTGCGAGGCGATCGCCGCCTGCATGTTCCGGATCTCGTCCTCGACGCCGCGCGCCTCGAGGACGTCGACGGCGCGGCCCGTGCGGAGGAGCGCGTCGCGCTGCTCGAGGAGCCCGCGAAGCACCTCTTCTTGGCCCTGGACCTCGCGCCGCCGACCCGCGGTCGACGCCTGCGCGAGAAAGTCCGTGAGCGCGGCGGTCGCGTCGCGCGTCGCGCGTTCCTGCGCCTGGATCGCCGAGGTCGTGTCGCGCGTCGAGTCCTCGACCGCCTCTTGCGCCTCCGGGACGCCGAAGAGCGCCTCGATCAACGCGGGGATCGTCGCGGTCGCGAGACCGGCGATCCCGCCGACGAGCGCGCCTTGCGGGCCGAACGAATTCCCGAGTTGCGCGCCGGCGGCGCTCAGTTGCGCGACGCGCGCGACGAGCCCGGCCGCCTCGCTCTCGCCGCCGATCGACGCGGCGAGTCCGGCGACCGCGCTCGCGGCGCCCGCGAGCCGCGTCGTGAACTCGATCGCGCGCTGGGTCGACTCACGCGCGGCGCCGTCGAGCGCGGCGTGTGCCTCGCCCGCGCTCCGATGCGCCTGCGCGAGCGCCTCGACCTGGGCGCGCTCCTCGGCGAGCGCGCCCTCGTACGCGCTCGTGAACTCGATCGCACGGCGCTCCGCCTCCGCGACCTCGTCGACCGCGGTTGCGACGTTGCCGATCGCCTCCGCGGCCTGCTCCGCGCCGACGATCTCCGTGACGATCCGGATGCGCGCGTCGGTCACGCGTCACCCCCGGATCCGCGTACCGCGAGGACCCGCCTCGACGCCGGGCGGCGACGGGCGCTCCCGCGCGGACGCGCGCGCGAGCTCGAGCGCGCGCCGGTAGTACGTGACGCCCTCGACGAGCCACCATTCCGGATCGTCGCCCCACGCCTCGCGGAGCCCGGTGTCGACGAACGCGTACGCCCGCCGGACCGCGGCCACGTCGGCGTCGTAGAACCCGTACCACGGACACGCGGGAGCTCGATCGCCGAGGAGTCGCTCGGTCGCCTCGAGCTCGGCGGCGACGACCGCGAGCGCCTTCGGCGAGGCTCCGGACGCACCGGCGCGATGCGATCGGCCGTCGCATGGGCACCGGTACGCTCGTCGCAGATCGGCACGATCTCTTCTCGCCTCCGGCCCGTCGCCGCCTAGGCTCCCTCGGACCCCGTGTTGCTCCGGCCCGCATCGGTCGGGCTCGGCTCCGCAGATCGTCGCGATAGGGCTGCCCACGCGGCCACCGACGAGCGCGGCGCCTGATAGGAGGCCGCGCAGCCGAAAGGGAGCTCGCTCCTCGTGAGGATGATCGCGCCGACCTCGATCAGATCGGCCCACGCGATCCCGCGCTCCTCGAGCGCGTCGAGGTCGCCGTCGTCCATTGCGAGGTACCCGGCGCGCGCCGCGCCCTCGGGTCGCCACACGTTCCCGTCGGCGAACTCGATCTCGACCACGCCCGCCTGGAACGCGCGCACCCGGCGCTCGTCGTCGGTCGTCGCGCGCGCGACGAGGCCGAGCATCGCGGCGCGCGTGAGCCGCTTCGCGCGGAACACGATCGGCCGCGTCCCGGGCCGATAGAGGAGCCGCGAGACGTCGCGGTCGACCGCGTACCGCACCTCGTCGCAGGGTTCCGGCGCGGCCTTCATGGCGCGCCAATCGATCGCCTGGTCGTACAGACGCACGACCTCGATCGTCTTCCGATGTTCCACTGTCCTAGCCTCCCTCCGGCCCTCACACGAAGTGGAGCCGCATAGCCGAGTACGAGAGCGCGGTCGTCGTCGCGAGCGCGCTCGTGTCGTGCCGCGCCTCGAAGGGCACGGTCTCGCCGGCGACCGCGCCGGCCGCCGCGCGCTTGGGCTGCCCGATCTGGATCGTCGGGAGCGAGATCAGACACGCCGATCCCGCGAGGTTCCCGAGTTGCAGGAACAGCGCGCGATCCTCGCGCGACGTGTGCGCCGTGCGCCACGTCGAGTCTTCGAAGGGCGTCGTGAACGAGCCCTTGACCAGCGGGCGCGACGGGAGCCGGCGCATCCGGCGGATCCCGTTCACGCCGGAGCCGCTCGCGACCGCCTCGTACTGGATCCCGATCTCGAGCTTGACGTCCGTCTGGTGCACGACGGTGCGCGTCGTCGTCCCGACGGTCGGGACCGTGAGGATCGAGGCGACGCACGGGACCGGCGAGAACACGGAGTACGTCGGGACGGTCACGCCGGAGGGAGG
>Ga0196964_10000614_pt1 | contig 20418 bp, 15 predicted proteins | sample S1_10metaG_FD_148615 | JGI IMG/M metagenome (GOLD analysis project Ga0196964, IMG submission 148615) | Soil microbial communities from Anza Borrego desert, Southern California, United States - S1_10 | ecosystem: Environmental > Terrestrial > Soil > Desert | place: USA: California | collected... | reverse complement strand
GCGTGAACCAGCGCAGATCGGTGCCGCGTTCTGGCGAGTAGCGCGCGCCGCCAGCGGGCGCCACATGCAGTGTGGCACTCTGGATCGTCTTGCCTTTGAGCTTTGCAACATCGAAATCGATGATGCCGAATTCCTGGTAGATCTTGAGCTTCATGCGCTCGGACTTGCCGCCGTTGCTGTCCTTCTCGGCCGTGACCGCTGACGAGAGAGACACGTCCGCCTTCGCCGGGCATTTAACCGTTTCCGCCGCGTGCGCCAACGTGCATGCGAGCGCCGCCATTCCGATGACCCGCCGAATCAAGCTCATGGATGCCCCCGTTCGCATCAGACGCCTTAGTCGCATATGCGTTACAACGCTATACACCGCGCTATAAAGCAGCGTTGAGCCTGTTTTGTTGATTGAGAAGAAATTTGTTTAGCAACAGAAATCACAGAGGATGCATAGTGTTCCATTCCTTAAGAATGTTCTCTGTGAACTCCGTGGCCTTCGTGCCTCTGTGTTGAAGTCGTGTTCGGGACGCTGGTCGCGGATTACTTGCTGCCAACGCCCGAGATCAGCACCAGCGATTTGACTTCCAATTCGGTCAGCGCGCGATTGAAGATTGCGGCGCCGGAGATGCTTCCGTTGAAGTATTCGACGCTTCCGCCCGGGTCGGCGCCTACCGAGACGAACTCGGGGAAATCGCGCCGCAGCGGCGGTTCAGAAAATGGATAGACGGCGTCCCGTTCACCATTGATCCAGAGCGAGAGAGATTTCGCATCCCATGTCGCGCCAACCATGACCCACTTGTTTTGCGGGAGCGGCTTCTTTGTGGTGAACGAATTTCTACCTTCTTCGCTAAACCTGTTCTCGGGATAGTTGGCGAAAAAGATCATGCGGTGGTCGGACTTGAGCATCAATGTAAAGTCCACGTGGGCGCGGTCGCCGCGGCAGAGCAGACCCGCCCAGCTCCCGACGGGCCGGTCGATGCGCACCCAGACGAACGCTGAGCCCGTTGCGGAGATATTCTTCACCGCAGGCGATGCCGGGTAATTCAGGTAACTGCTGGCGAAGGACATGTGCTTGCCGGCCAGTTCCTGAACGACCGAAACTTTGCCGTGTTCGTTGGGCACCGTGTTCGTGGTGAATTCCCGGGTCGTACCCTGCGGACAGACCGTCGGGCTTGCCCAGAAGACCATGCCCATCTGCTTGAACGCATCCGGCACGTTCACAGGCGGAAGCTGCGACTGCGCCAGCGACGCTGCGCTGCTTGCTTTGATCACTTCCAGGTCGTCGAAAGCCACGACAATCGGCGTTGCGCCGCGGTTGCGGATGTACACTTCAACCTGCACGTTCCCGCGCTGCGGCGTAAAGACCATCTCCGTCCTGGCCCAGTCAGAGCGCGCGACCAGCGACTGCTGCGTCGTGTCACCCCTGCCCCGGCCCTCCTGGTAGGTCAGCACCGCGCGGCCCGCGTCGCCAGATTTGATAATGCGCATCCACGCGCTGAACTTGTACTGAACGCCGGGTTCAAGCGTCAGCTCCTGCGAGAGTATGCCGCGGCTGTCGGGGAGAATCGTGAACTGCAGGGCCGTGTTTCCGCCGTGCGGCCGTTCATCCATTGCATCTATCTTGGCGCCTTCGCCGACCTGCCAGCTCTCTGTGCCCTGCTCAAAATCACCGTTCTTGAGCAGGTTCGTGCCGGCTGCTGCGGCATTGACCTTCTGCTTCACAGCCGCAAGCTTGTCCTTGATCGTCGCGGCAAACTGCGTTTTTCCAAAAGCGGTCTCGAACTTAACAATTTTCTCCTGCAGCAACTTGGCGTCTGCGTCGGTGAGCTTCTGCGGCGTCGAGCGCAGCTGGATTTCACCCCACGCGGCGGGCGCGGCCGCTTCCGCCAGCGCGGCCTCCTTTTCCTGCTGCAGGCGCTGAACGTGCTGGCGGCAGTGCGCAGCAAGCGGGTAATTCTCGCAGAGCACCAGGTTCTCGAGCGCGCCCTGCGCGTCCTTGTTCTGGATGCGCATGTACGCAAGCGCCACGCGTTGCGGGTCGCTCTGCGGCGAATAGCTCGGCAGCGTCTTTTTGCGCTGCGCCTCGGTGAGATCGGCGATCTTTACCGGCTGCACGGCGACCACACCGGCCATGGCGATCTCGAGCGAGATTACGCCGTCCTGCACTTTCGCGATCTTGCCTTTGACGACTTTTCCGCTGCTCAGTTCAAGCTCGACGTTCTTGCCTTTGAGCTCGGATAGCCCGGCCTGCTCGAACTTTTCCTTGTCATCGAAGGCACCGGCGACTTCGACCATTGCTTTGGCCACTGCGTCGACCTGTTCGTTGCGCGTGATCGCCGGATCTTTCGCGGCTTCCTGCGCAATCTGCAGCGCCGCCTTCAGGTCTTTTGTCTCAAGCACGGCCTTGTCGAAATTCTGCAGAGACTGGGCGAGCTGCTTAACGGCCGCGATCGCTTCTTTCTTCTTCTTGAGCTCGCCTTCGTTTGCCAGCTCGTCATTCAATTTCTTTTTCAGTGACGCCACGATGTTCGCCGTCGGCGCGTAAGTTATTTTCTCGGCTTCTTCGAGCGCCTTGAGGCCCTGGCCAGGTTCGATATTCGCGGAGAACTCTTCGACCTTCTTCACGATCACGCTGATTTTGCCTTCGGCGTCCTGGTGCAGCGCTTTGCTCTTTTCGCCGGCCCTTTCCTTGAGCACCTCCGCGAACCTGGGCGGAAGATTCTGAAGCAGCGCGAGCGCCGCATCGTAGTTGCCCTCGGCGGCCGCGGCCTGCGCCTTCTCTTCGATGTTCTTGAAGGCGGTCTCGGCCGCAGCGCTCTGGCGGGTCTGCAGCGCGGCGAGCGCGTCTTCCACCTTGTCCTGAATCTCGGCTTCGGCAGGCGTACCCTTGGCGGCCTGCGCCGCGCGGCGGTAACGCTGCGTGATGTCATCGAAGGCGTCGGCGTTCTTCTGTTCGAATTCCTGCGCGGCTTTGAACAGTTCGGCTGGATCCACGGCCGGCTTCGGAGGTGTCTTCGCGACTGGCGCAATGGGTTGCTGAGTCGCTCCCGCAGGCGGGCCCTTCATTTCAGCAGGGCGCTCGGCTACTGGTTGAGCGGGCGGTTTCTTTGTGTCGTTCTGCGCGACTTTTTCGGGTTTGCCGCCGCCTTTAAAAGCCAGCGCCAGAACAATCAGCGCCGCAGCGGCGCCGCCAACGTAGAGCAGCGTATTTTTTCCGCCCTGCGTTTCTTCGGCCTCATGGCGCCGCTCGCCCACAGGCTGGCGCGGCCCGGTGGTGTGACGGATCGGAACGTGCGGGCCTTCGGTGACTTCCTTATTGATGGCCTTGTCGATCTGCTTGATGAGCTCCGCGGGCGTCTGGATGCGCGCCTCGCGTTTCTTCTGCATCATTTTCTCTATCAGCCGGCTGCAGGCCTCACTGACGGCCGGGTTGGCCTTGCGCGCGCTCGGCACCGGCTCGGTGAGATGCATGGACATGATCACCGCGCCGGTCTGGCCCTGGTACGGCGGATGGCCGACCACGAGGTGATACAGCGTCCCGCCCAGCGCATAAATATCAGTGCGGATGTCGATCTCGGTCGCCGCGCCGCGGACCTGTTCGGGCGCCATGTAATAGGGCGTGCCGACCGCCTGCCCACTCTGGGTGAGGCTGGCATCTTCGTGCATCTGCTTGGCAAGGCCCAGATCAGCCAGCTTGGCTTCGCCGCGCTGCGTCAGCAAAATATTGTCGGGCTTGATGTCGCGGTGAACCATGTCGTGCGCGGCGACAGCTTCAAGCGCCTGCGCGACCTGGCGGATGATCGCCAGCGCACGCTCTTCGGGGATGACCTTCTGTTCTTCAAGGACCTTTTTCAGCGTCGGGCCATCGACGTACTCCATGGCAAAGTACCACAGACCGCTGACGGGATCCTTGCCGACATCGATGCCCTGGACCACATGAGGATGATTGAGCTTTGCCGACGCGCGCGCCTCGCGCTGAAAGCGTTCGCAGAAGGTCGTGTCCTTGGCGATGCTGGGCGGAAGAATCTTCAGGGCGACGATGCGATCAAGGGATTTCTGGCGGGCTTTGTAGACGGCGCCCATGCCGCCCTGGCCGAGCTTGCCAAGGATCTCGTAATTAGCGACCTCCTTGACGCGCTGCGACGGGGGGTTGGGACCTCCCGGAGCCTGTGGCGAAGACGGCGTTGACATGGCGCGACTTGAATCCCTTTTTTCGAGCTGCCTTGCAGTATAGCGCAAGCGGACCCGTCCGCAGGTCCACTTTTAAGAGCGCTCCTCGTGAGAGGAGCTACTACTGCTTACCCAGCAGACGTGCGACAAACATGGCAAACTAGAGATAAAGACTGCTTTTTGCCGCAAAACGCGGCAGAAAAACAGGGATTAATTAGCACCTTCGCCATCGCACGCGTGCAACCTGTAAGTGCATGACCCGGGTGGAAATGCACGGGGCAACTTCCTCGCACGCCGCCGCTGGTCTCCTCTTTGCTTTGCAGAGTAAAGAGGTTTTTCTATGTTGCGCTACGTCGGCCAAGTATTGGCTATCACCGCAATCTATTTTCTGTCCGGCCGACTCGGGTTGTCGCTTGCCTTTGAGCTGCCGCAGGTGACGACCGTCTGGCCACCGTCCGGTTTTGCGCTCGCTGCGTTGCTTCTTTTTGGTACGCGCTGCTGGCCCGGTGTTTTTGCCGGCGCCCTGCTTATAAATATCGCGCTGAATGTGCCCTGGCCGGCGGCTCTGGGCATTGCCAGTGGTAACACGTTGGAAGCAGTTGCAGGAAGCCTGCTGTTGAAGCGCGCGGGTTTTAAGAATGAACTGGAGCGGCGCCAGGACGTTATTGCCCTGATCTTTATCGCCGGAATGATTTCAACGACGCTCAGCGCAACCATCGGAACCGCGAGCCTCTATTACGCTAACCTGATCTCTCCTTCGCAGATCGCAGCGGCGTGGTGGCGCTGCTGGGTGGGCTATACCGCCAGTATCTGGGGCATCACGCCGCTGATTCTCACCTGGTTCAGCCGCACTCGTACCGGCGCCCCGCGTCGTTTAGAAACCGCTGCCGTCTTTTTGATACTTTTAGGCGTCTGTTACATAACGATGCTGAGCGGCCTTGCCACGCGTTTGAAATTCCTCGTTTTTCCAGTCCTGGCATGGTCGGCGTTGCGCCTGGGTCAACGCAACACTGCCACCGCCTGCGCACTGGTCACCGGCTTTGCAATCGCCGGTGCGCAGCGGGGTACCTTTGGCTGGACCAACGCAAGCGTGGAAGAATTGCTGGGTGGGTTGATGCTTTTTTCCGGGGTCGTCACTTTTACGGCACTGATGATCGGCGCGCTTACCGCGGAAGGTGAAAAAGTAAACGCCATGCTGCGCCGGCGCGATGCGCAGTTCCAGATGGCGCTGGAAGCCGGCCGCATGGGAACGTGGAACTGGGACATCGCGTCAGGCGAAATCGCCTGGTCAGAAAATCTTGCCGCCATTCACGGAATGGATCCGGGAGCGGCTCCGCAGACCTTCGGCCAGTATCTGGAGACCATACACTCCGAAGACCGGGAGCTCGTCAAAAGCGCAATCGAACAGGCGATCAAGGCGCAAACCTTCCGAGTGGAATACCGCCCTGCCGGTGACAGCGCGGGAACCTGGTTCGCGGCGCGCGGCAGAGTCCTCTACGACAAGGAAGGAAACCCGGTGATGATGGCCGGGCTCTGCGCGGACATCTCAGATCGCAAACGGGCCGAGCAGCAGGCGCGGCTGAACAGCGAAGAACTGGAGCGCACCGTTGTAGCGAGGACGCTTGAACTGCGCGAAACGGTCAGTCGTCTGCGTACTGAAATCGAGGCGCGCAAGCAGACCGAGCTTGCGCTGCGCCAAAGTGAGGAGCGGCTGCGCCTGATTACCGAGCAGGTGCCCGCGATCCTCTTCACGCTCGATCGCGACCTGAAGATTCTCTCGGCCACGGGCGCGGGACTGAAGTCGATCAATCTTGATCCTCAGATCATCATTGGCCGAAGCCTGCTGGAATTCCTCGAGAGCCAGGACCCGCATCATCCGCCAATCCAGGCCGCTCGACGGGCGATCGACGGGCACGACGAGACGTACGAAATGGAATGGCGCGGCCGCACCTATCAGAACTACTTTCGCCCGCTACGCGACATAGATGGAACGGTGTTCGGCGCGCTGGGCATGTCGATCGACATCACGGAGCTGCGCAGAATTAAAGCTGCGCTGGAAGACGAGGCGCGCCACAAGGATGAATTCCTGGCGATACTCGCGCACGAGCTGCGCAATCCGCTCGCGCCGATCCGTAACGCCGGGGTGCTCCTGCAGAGCGCGCAGTCCGAGGAGAGCATCCGCCACATCGGCAAGATTCTTGAACGGCAGGTGAACCACATCGTCCGCCTGGTCGACGATCTCCTGGATATCGCGCGCTTGTCCCACGGAAAAATCCTGCTCCAGAAGCAGTGTCTGGATCTGTTGGAACTTTTGCGAAATGTCATCGAAGAACACCGCGGGAAGATTGCGGCCAGCAAGCTGAACATCGAAGCCAGGCTGCCCAGCGAACCACTGTGGGTCGATGCGGATCCAGTCCGTCTGACGCAGATCTTCGACAACCTGCTTCACAACGCAACCAAGTTCACGCCGCCGGGCGGGAGCATCTTCGTCGAGGCGCAGCAGGCTCGTGACGAGAATGCGGCGATCGTCTCGATTCGCGATACAGGCATCGGCATGGAACCGCAGATGATCCAGCATCTCTTCCAGCCCTTCGCGCAGGCCGACCGCAGTCTTGACCGCAGCGTCGGCGGACTGGGGCTGGGCCTGGCGTTGGTGCAGTCGCTCGTGAACCTGCACGGAGGAAGCATTCGCGCCACCAGCCCCGGCATGGGACAGGGCTCGGAATTCACGCTGCGCCTGCCTCTGATGAGCGAAGAGCCGCACGCGGCGGCGCAGCCCGCGCCCGTTGCAGCGCAGGAGAACAGGCTCTCGATTCTGCTGGTCGAAGACAACGTCGACGCTGCAGACAGTCTGCGCATGCTGCTTGAATCGTTCGGCCACCATGTCGTTGTCGTGCACGATGGCCACAGCGGGCTCGAACACGCCAGAGGTCTGCGCCCCGACGCGATCATCTGTGACATCGGCCTGCCGCACGGCATGAATGGCTACGACTTCGCGCGGGCATTCACGCAGGATGCCTCGTACAAGCCGGCGTTTCTGATCGCCATGTCCGGCTACGGCCAGGCGCAGGACAAGCAGCGCGCCCGTGACGCCGGCTTTCATACGCACGTCACCAAGCCCGCCGACATCGCGGAGCTCAAGCGAGTTCTGTCCGTGGAAGTTGAAGCCTGGCGCGCGGCAAGGGCCAAAGTTTAAAGTCACGATCTTCGGCGTTACAAAAGAAGGAGGCGCCCCTACGGGACGCCTCCGCAATTACAAACTACTCACGACGCTTGTTACGGAATCGAGCTGCTGCTGGTTGTGCTCGTGGACGAGGTGCTTGATTCAGGATCCTCGATGCGGATGAGCTCAATCTTGCGCGTTCGGTCCGTTCCATAATGGACAAGTGCCGGCGTTTCGGGCTGAGTCAGGTTATACAACCCGGTTTCGAAGACGGTCTTCTCCTCGTCGCCGATATGCCAGGCGGCGCGCTGCGATTTGCTGTCGACCGCGCCATACACGGGCATTTCGCGGCCCGATACTTCATCGCGATAAACGCCCCCGATCGCACCGTTCTTGTTGATGACCAGCTGGAACGTTTCGTTCGGCTCGCCGCTCAGCTCACGGGCCACGGCGTAGACACCCAGCGGGCGCCAATCGTCTTCACCGTCCGCAGTCGTGGCGACGGCACTGCCCGGTTCCACGCTTTCAGACGCGAGGGTCTCATACTGGTCAGCGATGGCTACGGCTTCTTCAGCGTACTCGCGTACCACGACTGGCCGTTCATTCACGACGATTGTCTCATACGGTTCATACACTTCATACACGACCGGATCGCCATACGAATAATAAACTGGCTCGTAGTACCCGCCCCAGTACGGATAGCTGAAGAAGCCCGTAAGCCCAATCCATGTTACCGGACCCCACCAATGGTGGTCGTGCCAGTGGTGATGATGCCGGTGCCAGCGCTCGCCGCGCCAGCGATCGCCCCAATAACCGCGGCCTGAACGCCAGCCGCCGTCCGTCCATCCACTCCGCCGGTGACGATCACGCCAGTAGTCGCGCCGCACATTATCGGCAAAACGCCGCGCTTCACGGTTCTCGCGAATCGCCTGGCGGTTGGTAATCGCCTGCTGCTGGGCGAGCGTGCGGTCGGCAATCGCCTGCTCGCGGCCGGCCTGCCGATCGGCAAACGACTGCTGCCGCGCGATCTGCCGGTCTGTGCGCGTCTGCTGCCGCGCCGTCTGCCGGTCTAAACGCTGCTGCTGGCGCTGCGCCGCCAAATTACTCTGCGTCTGCTGCCGCTCCAAACGCTGCTGCTGGCGTGCCTGCTGGCGCTGCAATGCCGTTTGCTGGCGATCAGTACGCTGCTGGGTTCTGGCCTGCTGGCGCTGCAGTGTTGCCTGCTGCCGGTCAGCACGCTGCTGCGTCCTGGCCTGCTGATTCTGCAGTGTTGCCTGCTGGCGGTCAGCACGCTGCAGCGTTCTGGCCTGCTGCTGCTGTAAGCGCGCCTGCTGACGGTCGGCTTGTGTGCGAAGTTGTGTCTGTTGGCGTGCCGCCTGCGTTTGTGCGCGCTGCTGCTGACGATCCACACGCATTTGTGTGCGCGCCTGCTGCCGTTGCACGTTCGCTTGCTGCCGGCTTTCACGCAGCGCCTGGTTCTGCGCGCGCTGCGCCTGCCCGAAGCTGCTTCTCGGGCTTGGAGCGCTGGTAAAGCTCTGCCGCGGCGCCGTGATCGCCTGCCGCGAAGGGCGCGGCGTGCTCACGCGAGGTGTGCTCACGCGCGGCGTACTGACGCGAGGTGTGCTCACGCGCGGTGTACTCATGCGGGGTGTACTAACGCGAGGTGTACTAACGCGAGGTGTACTCATGCGCGGTGTGCTGCGCGAGACCGATGGCGCACGCGCTGCGCGTGACATGCCGGCTCCTCCGCCCATGCGCGCACCGCCGCCTCCGCCCATCCGCGCGCCGCCGCCGCCACCTCCTCCCCGGCCGCCGCCACGTCCAGCTCCGCGTTCGCCTGCATTCGCGCCGTCCGCAACGGCCAGCGCCAGAGCCATAAATAGCATGATGAGGGTCTTCATCGTCATGGCTGCAATCTCCCATCCTTCAACCACACCAGACGCGGGTGGCGAGTGACGGGCGACGAAGTGTCCCCGAAAGCTGAAAAAGTGTGTCACCACCGCGTGCTCTGCGAGGATGCGACTGCCGTGCCGAACGGCATCTCTGTGGCTTTACTTTGTTGCAGGGCAGGCCTGAAGAAATGCGGAACGCCGCTCGCGGAACCCGGCGCTGCGAAGCGCTTTGCGTGAGTAAATCTTTTCGCTAATACAGCGGCGCAGTTCAGCGCGCCGGCAGCAGCACGGGAAAGAGCGCCACCAGCAGCATGATCGCGCCAATCGTCCCGGCAATGGTAAGCACAACGGCGAGCACCGCCGCCAGCAGGGAACGCATAAATGAGCCGCGATATGAGATCATGATGGCGCCGGTGGCCGAGCCCCAATACGCGAGAAAGTAGGCCAGGTGGCTGTTGGGGGCGAACACAGCGACCACCAGTGTCGTGATCAGCTGCAGCAGGAAGTTGATGATTAACGCATCGAATGCCTTGGAGAACGGATAGCCGAACCCCACCAGGCGAGTCGCCAGATGAATAAAGAGCGCAAACCACGCCAGATATAAAACAATCGTGAGCAGCACCAGGCCGAAGCCGAGGGCCAGGAATCCGGCCAGCCCGAGCGCATCCCCTTCCGCACGCGGAAGCGGCACGCTCTCCGCACCTATCGCAGAGCAGCACAGCAGGCCGGCACTGAGCCAAAGCATTTTCATGCTTTATGAGTCTAGAGTCTGGAGTCTGGGAGTCTAGAGTCTGGAGTCTGGAGTCTAAAGTCAGGAAAGACTCCCGACTCAAGACTCCCGACTCAAGACTCCCGACTCAAGACTCCCGACTCAAGACTCTAGACTCAAAGACTAATTTTTTGAGCGCGCTCCAGGTGTCGAACGATCAGTGTTGCTGCGCGCTCTTTCGAAAGTTTATTGATTACGAACAACGGTTCCGTGGTTTTTCGGCTAAGCCTTCAGTGGGCGGTTGAAGAGTTCCCGCGCACGCATTTCGCCATGGATCGTCAGCACCACGCGGCCGTTGATGCGTACCAGCAGCCCTTCGTTGACGCCGCGCGCGATGACTGTCTCATCCGGCAGCTTCAGGTGCCTGCGCGAAAAAAGAGCCAGTACCACCACGTCAAGCTCATCGGTCTTTACGTACTTGTCCATAGCCGGCCAGAGTTGCTTTCAAGATGCCGCGGTGTAAGGCCAGACGCATTGCAGCGCCGTCAACAGTTCCGGACCCGAAAACGGCTTGGCCAGGAAAAACTTCACGCCTAAGCGCGTCGCCGCCTGAGAATCAAAGTACCCGCTCATCAGGATGACCTGCGTTCCAGGGCTGCGGCTGCGCAATTCCAGAAGAAACGTTTCAGCGGGCATTCCTGGAACCGAGCAGTCCATCAGCACGATATCAAAGCTTTCTTTCAGCAACGTCAGCGCTTCGTCACGCGAACTGGCCGCGACCGCAGCGTACTCGCTGCCAGCCATGTACGTGACGACATGCCGCACGACAGCGTCATCGTCGATGATCAGGAGGCGTTTCTTGTCCAAACCGCGCGTCCTCTAGGCTTGCAAATCGCTTCGCACCCGGACATTGCAATTCTTTTGCCGAGTTCGTAAATGCAATTTGCGAATGCCTGCGACATTCATACAAGTATTTAAGCTATTTGGCTTTGCGTGCTCATCCGAATTTGCGTTCAGCGAGCTGAAGTATAAAGCCAAAACTCTTTTATAGCTTTTTGCATGTATTCAAACGGGGGAATGCAGAGCCAGCATTGTGATTTGCGGCTCAGGCATCAGGATTTTCAAAGGCTACGTAGAGGTTCACGTGCAGCAGCGTCAAATCGCCGCGCACCTCTGCTTTGAGAGGCTCGAAATCGCAGCGTTTTGCCTTCACCTCCCCTTCCGGATAATTGCCCGCCTCCAGCCAGGCCGCTCGCAACGCCGCCACCAGGTTATCGGCGTTGCCCCAGTCCTGAGCCGTGAAGGCGCTCAGCGGAACGATGAGCCGGCAATCGACCGTCAGCGGGTACTGGCTTCCAGAGAATCCCAGCGCCGCGCCCGCGACGTGCAGCACCGGACGGTTCAGTGCGTAATCGAACGGCGCCGAAAGATCCGCCGCCAGCGCCTTGTTGCCCAGAAAAATCTGAGCGGCCAGCAGGGTCAGCCCATCGGCTGTGATGCCCGTGGCGATAGTCTTCAGACGCTTCCGGGCTTTGCATACTTTGCTGTCTGCCATGTTTAACTCCAAAAGAGTGACGGGGTGACGGGTGACGAGCACAAGCACGAAATTCGAAGCACGAAACTCGAAACAAATTCAAAACGTAAACGAGCAAAGGCTCGAAACTGCGTGGCCATCCTTTTTGCAGCCTTTCGATTTTGTGCTTTAATTTGTTTCGGATTTCGGATTTGGAGCTTCGAATTTACCGGATAACGGTCCCGCCGCCGCGCGCCTGGCGCTGGGCTTCGGCGACAAATCCACCGGATGGCACAGCCACGCCAAGGACATTGCCCAGCGCGGCACGAATCGCTTCGCGCTCGGCCGGATGGTCCGCCAGAACGCCGCGCGCGCCGCCGGAACTGGCCTGGATCTGCAGCGGGCTCGACGCCGTAATCGTGCTGTAACGGTCGAGCAGCGCCGTAATGCGCGTAATCTGTTCAGCCGAAAGAGCAACGATGCGGGAGTTGATTTGCGTCACGATGCCGAGCATGTCATACGTTTCGAACTGCGGCCCGAACAGCGTCGCAACGCTGCCCACGACCGCACCGCTGCCCGCCTGCGGAATTCCGAGAATCTCAAAGATCTGCGTGGACTGTGCTGCCGTGAGAGGCATTTTCAGGTCTCCTTTGTTTTGTGATCTGTGATTGCTCACTGGTCGCTTGTTTGCCAGAACAGGCACGCACGTGACGAGTGACGAGTGACGAGTGACAACAAGCCCATCAGTATCTGCGGTAATAATCAAAGAACCGCTTGATCACGCGGTCGTAATAGCGTCCCTTCGAGGCGGCGTTCTTGAAATTGATGAAGTAGTACGCGTCCGGCACCGCATAGACATACGTGCGAGCACCTTTCATGCTCACGTGAATGTCGCCTCCAAAACCCGCCGGATCCGGCGGCGGCCCGGACGTCGGATAATCCATGCGGATCTGGCGGATAAACGAAGACGTTCCGACGGCGTGGGATTCGATGAAGATGGACATTTGGCCTCCTTTATCAGCACGCGTCTTGTGGACGCGCACATAATGGCGGGCTAAACTTTAAAGAATCAAGAAGACGAGCCGATAGACGCGCTGCTAATGCTGGAATGCAGAAATGGCGTATTTAAATTGAGATCAATTTATGAGCAACAACCTTCCCGATTCTGTCTGGCTGGAAATCAAAACACTTCTGAAAGCCGGACGGCGCATCGAAGCCATCAAGCTCTACCGCGAGCACAGCGGGCTGGGCCTGGCTGAAGCGAAGCGTGACATGGATCGTCTCTTTGAGGAGTTACACGCCCCGGCCGAACAGCCAGCCGGCAAGCCCGACCTCGCGCAGATTCATGAAGCGCTGTTTCAGAATCGCAAAATCGAGGCTATCAAGCTCTACAGATTAATGAGCGGTTCCGGACTGAAAGAAGCGAAGGACGCTGTCGACAAGATGGAAATCGAACTGCGCGCGTCCTCGCCAGCGTCGTTCACTTTTGCGAAGGGTGAACCCGCAAAAGTCGGCTGCACCGGCGTTTTAGTCCTGGTCACGGCAGTTGCAATGCTCCTCGCCGGACTCTGATCTGAAAAGCTGGCAGCGCATGCTGCACGGCATTTACTGAGACTTGCAGGCCTTTCCGCGGTTAATATAAATGTGCGACCAGCGAGCTCCGCCGTATGCAGCAGACGCGCTTTCAATTCCATTTAGCCACGTATTTTCTCGTGCTGCTGGCACTCGGAGCGATGCTCGGCGCCAACATTCTGCCGTCCCGCGCCACAGCCGTGAACTGGTTTGGCTATGGCAATTACACCTGTTACGGCTGGCCCTTCGCCTTCGGACTGCGCACGTCTGAGACCAGAATCCAGATCGAACTCGCGCTGCTTGCCGCAAACATGGCGGTGCTGGGCGGGAACCTTTATCTGATCGCCATGTGTGCTGAAATCTGGTGCCGCTTCGGCTCAGACGCCTTGCCGCACGTGTACCAATCCCCTCGCGCCAACCGGATCATGATGTCGCTCGTGCCCGCCTGGGTGACCTTTCAGCTGCTCGCCAGCGCCAACCTCTCCGCCGAGCCCATCGTGTCGTGCAACATAATAAACGGTTACACTTACGGCTTTCCCGTGCGGATGCTCGAAGCCGGCGTGCAGAACTACATGCGCTGGGACGCTTTCGGCGCGAGCATCAACGCCTCTGTAGCGATCGCCGCCATCACCGCCACGGTGCTGCTATGCCGGTGGCAGATGAGGCGACTGAGCCAGGCCCAGGACTTAAAATGAAGCAGGAATATTTCGAAAATTCAAATGATCAAAACCTGCGCCCGAAGGCGTGCGCGTTTTGAACATTTAAGTTTTCTGTGATTTAAATTTGTTTCGAATTTCGTGCTTCGGATTTCGTGCTTTTTTCCCGTCACTCGTCACCCGTCACCCGTCATCCATCACCCGTCACTTCTTTCCAGACTGCGGATCAGGAGCCGGCGCCGGCTCCCAATCCGCAATCCGAAATACGCAATCCGCAATGGGACTACGCTGCCGTCGCGTTGTGGACGAGCATCGCGCAGAGCACTTCGCGGTGATCGTTGAACGCTTCGCCCCAGTTTGCGGCCGTCGCCAGGTCCGCATTGCCCGGGTTCGCCGTGGCGCTCAGCCACTTCATGCCGAACAGGTGCGGCGCGAAGTCGAAGTTGGCCAGCACGCGCCAGTACGGAGCTTCGAAGTCCAGCCGGCGTTCGGCTTCGATGCGCAGGCGCTGATGGTAGATCAGGCCCAGGCTGTTCTGCCCCAGCAGCAGCGTCTTGTACTTCTTGTAATTCTCGCCGTTGGCCAGCTTGAGGTTGTCATCGTCCACGACAACGATGCGCATGCCGAACGCCTGAGGCAGGCCGGTCACAACCGTAAAGCCGCCCACGTTCTCGATCTTGTAGTTGCCGATCGTATCGGCCACGAGATCCGCGAACGCTTCGCTGTGGCAGACGACCGTGGTGAGCTGGTTGTAGCGGTCGCCGAGCTTCATGCGGGTGTCGTAGAGATTGGAGAGCGTCAGCTTCTCCTTCGTGCCGCTGGCCGCGTACACGTCGTTGGTGTGCGCGCCGGCCGCCGGCGTGACGATGCTCTCGAGCGCCGTCGAAGCCACCTGCAGCAGCCGCGTGCGCGCTTCGAGCGCCGCGCGGTTGCCGATCTGCCGGCCCACTTCCTGCTCGACCGATTCATGCCGCAGCCCGCGGATAAACAGGTCCTCCGTGAACTTCACCGGACCGGCGCGCCGGCGCAGAATCACCGCCTTATCTTCAGCGCCGGTGATGTCCAGATCATCGGGCGCCGAGACGCTCGTCAGATCGCGCCGGCTGATCAGCGAGCCAATGTTGGCGAAGTACGGCATATCGACAAACTGCCCGCCCCCGCCAAGGCTGCTCTGGAACTGCCCGGTGCTGAGCGTCTTAACGACGCCAAGCGCCTGGCCGAGCAGCTGCATGTTTTCCACGAACGCCGCGCTGGAGTACTCACTGGCCAGCTGCGGATCGAACGTGTAGTTCCCTACCGTCGAATACGGCATGGTCCGTCCTCCTTATGATGGCCCGCATCGGCGAGCCGAGTTTTTTTATTTCGGATTGCGAATTTCGGATCGCGTTGGGTGGCCCGGACGACGCAGTCGTCTGGGCGCGCCAGCGCAAGAGGTTACATCCTGCGTACTGCATCCAGCGCGCGCGTCGCCCACGCTGTTGGTGGCTGCGATAACGCTGCTGGTATGGTGGGCGTTCTCAACACGACTTCACCACGGAGACACAAAGAACACACAGTTTCACAGAGAACAGCATGTCATTCAAAAAGTTCCACTCTTCCCTCTCAGGGAACGTGGGGGGTAGGTTTGTGCCGACCGGCATCTACTAACCCCCGGCTTCAGCCGGGGGTCGCAACGCAAAATCCATGTTTTTTAGCCGGATTCATCCGGCTTGTCTGAAATGCAAAGGCTTTAGCCACTAAGCTGAAAGGGCTGAAGCCCAGCCTCGGTTGAGGTAACCCCGCTGAAGCGGGGTAAAGGGATTTAATCGACTTTCATCCCCCCGGCTGAAGCCGGGGGTTAGTACGATCGAAGCGGGGGGGTTAGGTCTTTACAGCCGCGCCCGCTCGGGGTTCAATGGATGACATGAAGCCCCGCTTCCAACTCCACCTCTCCACCTGCCTGGTGCTGATGTTCGTGGCTGGCGCGATTATCTGGCTAAACCTGAGAGCCGTGCGGACTGACCAGCTCGATATATCAGCGAGTGAAGTGAACAGGATTTTCAATCATGGCTGGCCGTGCATCGCATGGACATCGACAAGACCGTGTGCAACAGAAAAGCCAGTGCTCTATCGGGGAATCGCAGTAAACGTTCTTGTCGGGCTGGCCATTCTCGCTGCCGTCGCGGTCGGCTGCGAGCTCCTTCAGCGCCGTCGCTTGTTACGCAGCACGCTTTCCCAGCCCGCGGCTAACCCCTCTCCCTAACCCTCTCCCGCAGGGGGAGAGGGGACCGCGCCTTCTGCTCGCGAATTTGTCCGGACAGCCCATCGGAAATCCGAGATCCGCGATCTGAAATCCCAAACCCTTCTCCCTTCTCTGTGGTCCTCTGTGTCCTCTGTGTCCTCTGTGTCCTCTGTGTCTCCGTGGTGAAGTCGTGTTCAAACCACCCACACCACCAGCAGCACAACACAAGCACCAGAGGCTAAACCCCAAAGTGCGCCGCGCGCAGCCGCTCAAGTTCCTCGCGGCGTTCGTGAACGTACTCGCGCAGCTTCGCCGCATTTTCCGGGCGCAGCAGTTCCGCGTACGTGATCGCGCTCGACACAGCGCCGCCGCTGCTGCCGCCGGCTCCGCTTCCGCCGAAGACCCGCGCGCGCACCCAGTGCGGCTTGCGTGCGGCAAGCTGCTTCGCCGCTTCGCTGAGCGGCATTCGCGTAACCGCCGGCGCGTCCGCGCCGGCCGCCGCCCTTCCCCCCTCTCCTTTTAGGAGAGGGGCCGGGGGAGAGGTCAGCGCCACGATCCAGTTCCCCTCCGCATCCCGCTCCGCTTTTGCGGCGAGTTCACGGTATGCATCTTCCGGATCGAACCAGTCGACCGTTCCGAGCGCCTTGCGCAAAGCGAGCTCGCGCTCGGCCGTTTCGGCGCGCTGGCGAAGTGTGTCGAGTTCGGCCGAGCTCGGCGCAGCAGAATTGTTCTCAACCGGAACCTCATTGGTCACATCATCAGACATCGTCGTTCCTCCGTTTGCTGTTGTTTCCCCTCCCCTTGCGGGAGGGGGTAGGGGGAGGGGTTAGCCGTCGGCGAACAGAACAGAATTTTTCATTTCACAGTTGTCAGTTTTCATTTCTCATCTACAGCTTTCGATTCGTGCGCTGATCAAATGAGAGATGACAAGTGAGAACTAGAAATGAGAATTTCTGTTTTGGAACGCGCAATCTACATCAACGGCTAACCCCTCACCCTAACCCTCTCCCGCAAGGGGAGAGGGGACCGCGCCAACTGCTTGCGGAAATCGTCCGCACATCCAATCCGCAATCCGAAATCCGCAATCCGAAATTCTTGGTCTCTTAGCGTCTTGAGGTGAGCTTCTCGCCTTTGAATGCGAAAGCCTCCCGCTCGCGGGCGAGCGCCTCGCGCGTTTGCGCGGGCAGAACGCCGAGCGACGTTTCGAGACGCTGCAGAGCGGTCTTGGCGAGTTGCGTCTGTCCGAATTGCGCGGCGACCTGCAGCAGCTTCTCCGCGCCATCGATCGCTTCCGCCGGCGTCGTGACATCGAACGTCTCCGGCAGCCGCACCACCACACTCTGCGCCGCCGTTCTCCCCTCTCCTTTTAGGAGAGGGGCCGGGGGAGAGGTCAACGCCAGGTTCAAACAGCGCGTGAGAAACGGTTCGAGTGCGCGCGCCAGCATGAACAGGATGCGCTCTTCGCCGGTTTTAAACCGCCAGGCCTGAGCCACGCCGCTGACTTCGCGCGGAATCGCAGCGGCCTCATCACCGCCCGATCCAGCCGCACGCGCCTGCGCCGCGAACAGACTGTGCGCGCGGAAGAGCAGCTCGATGCCCGTTGGATCGAGCTGCACAAATTTCAGTTCTTCAGCATTCTCCACTCCCGGCCGGCCGTTGCGCAGCGGAATGTAGCGCGTGGCGCCCAGGCCCAGCCGCGTGAGCTCCTCATCGGAGCGCGACGTTGACAGCGTGAGAATCGGATTGCCAAGCAGAAACAGATCCCACACCAGATCACTGAGCACGCGCGAGGCCGCGATGTCGGCCTCAGCCGAGCGCAGCAGCATCGAGCGGCCGATGCCGTCCGCCGCGGGAAACGGATGCAGAAAGACGACCGGCACTTCGCCAAAGCCATGAGCGATCGGCTCATCCGCATAAATCTTCATCCCCGATGCGGCGCCGTTCGTGAGCGCGGCGCCAGCCGCCGCTCCGCCGTTCTCCCCCTTCCCTCCCAGGGAAGGGGGCCGGGGGGTTAGGTCAGCGCTGCACACGCGGTACACATGAATATGCGTGCGGTCAACGATGCGGAACACGCGCACGATCTCCGGCGCCGCGTCCCAGCTTCGCCGCCACACTTCCTCTTCGCCGAACTTCACCCACGCGAGCAAGCCGTCGCTTCCGAAGTCCCAATCCAGAATCTCCGGCGCGCCGTACAGCGCGATGTAAGGCCGCCCGAGATTGCGCGCGCTCGCCTCCGCCTGCGAGACTTCCCGCGCAGTGTCGTGCTCCCCCTTCCCTCCCAGGGAAGGGGGCCGGGGGGTTAGGTCCTCCGGCAGCGGATCGCGATCGATCAGCGCGGCGCAGAACCCGTGACTCTGCGCCAGGCACGCCGCCTGCACCGCTAGGTCCTCAAACGAACAGTGCCGCCTTCCCGCGTGCGCGAGAAAATTTTCGAGGCGCGACGCCGTTCCCCTCTCCCCGTCGTTACGGAGAGGGGCCGGGGGTGAGGTCTCCACCTGCAGCCGCGTCTTAAACAGCGCGCCCAGCCGTGAAGCGAGCAGTTGCGGCGTCTGTGGAAAAAAGGGCGTAAGTTCCATGCGCAGGCTGTATTCACTCTGCGGCTCGAGGCGCCCCTTCGGAAAATACGAGCTGTACCAGCCATCCGCGCCGCGCTTCTTGATGCGCCCGGCGAGCACGTCATCGACCAGCCGCCACGATGGCTCGAGGTGATCCAGTCCCGGCCGGCGAGCGGCCAGGCTTGTATAGAAATCCATATCGGGCATTCGTTTTCTCCTTTGTCTTTTGTGTTCCCCTCCCCTTGCGGGAGGGGGTAGGGGGAGGGGTTAGCCGTCGGCGAACAGAACAGAATTTTTCATTTCACAGCTGTCAATTTTCATTTCTCATCTACAGCTTCGGATTCGTGCGCTCATCAAATGAGAGATGACAAGTGAGAACTTAGAAATGAGAAATTCTGTTGTGGAACGCGCAATCTACATCAACGGCTAACCCCTCACCCTAACCCTCTCCCGCAAGGGGAGAGGGGACCGTCTGTTCTGCTCGGCCAATTTTTTCCTGCTGTTCTTGGCGCCTTGGCGTCTTGGCGGTTCAAAACATCCCGTCCCGCAGCGGGTTGCCTGTTGTCACGCTCCACAAGCCGCGCGCCTTGAAGCCCCACCACGCCATCGCCAGGGCCATCACGCAGTCGTCGTGAACACCTTCGGGCGCGGCGTAGTTGTAGTGAACCGTGCCCAGCGCGTCGCGTGTTTCGTTCAGCGCAAAGGCTTTCAACTCATTGATGAGCTCGGGAATTTTCGTGAGCTTGATCTCGCGGTGTGAGAACGCGCAGCTCAGGCCCGTGATGATCTCCCGCCGCGAGCTGGGCGTGAATAGAAAACGCTCGACCTTCACGCGCGGAATTTTTTCGATCATCTCCACGACCGGGCCGCCGATGCCCGTTTCGTCAATCACGCAGGGGCCGGGAAACGCTTCCAGATGCGCGGCGATGCGGTCACGCTGCTCGTCCCACTCCATCTTGTTGAAACGCCCGAAGCCTTCGACGCGTTTGGTGCGGCAGTTCAGGCTGCAGAGCACCGAAAAGTTCAGGCGCTGGCCCAGGTCGATGCCGGTGATGTACGGAAATCCCGGCACGCCGCGAAAGAGGCGCTCGCCGTCGATGGCCTCATCGATGCGCGTAAACGCCGCGTTCACGCCGTCGATGAACTGCGCTTCGAACTCCTGGCGAAACTCGTCCTCGCTCATCTCGCGCCTGAATTCTTCCACGTCTTCGGTGCGAATCGCCGGATTCGCATTCGTAGCCAGCTGCAGCGACGCATAGCCGCTGGCGCCGTCGGGCTCCTGGCCGAGCACATAGACACGGTGCAGCCAGTTGCGCGTGCCGCGAGGCGTGCCGAGGATGAACGCTTCACCGCGCGAATCGAGCAGCATCGGCTTGAGCACCATTTTCCAGGTGTAATCGCTCACGTCGGCGGCCTCATCGACGACGAGCAGATCCAGGCCAGCGCCGCGCAGGTTGTCCGGCAGATGCGCGCTTTTGAATTCAATGCGCGACTCATTCGAACAGATCAGCGCATGCTCGCTCTTGAGGTGCTTCCAGACGAGCGGCTCATCGGTTGCGCGACCGTCCCGGACGCCCTGCTCAGCTTTCCCCTTCCCTCTTCTCCTCTCCGTGGCCTCCGTGCTCTCCGTGCCTCCGTGTTGAAGACGTGTTCCGTTCGCGTCCTCAACCGGCTTGAACAGCACCCACGCCGCGACTTCACGTTCGACGCGGTCGGACTGTTCCTGCACAGGCGAGATCCACCACACGCGCTGCTTCTCTTTTTCGCTGCAGCGCTGCACCGCGGCGATCGCAGCGGCAATCGTTTTTCCAAAGCGCCGCCCGCACACCGCGACGCGGTAACGGCCAGGCAGGCTCAGCAATTTTTTCTGGCCCTCGTGCGGCACAGGAACACCGCCGGTCGCGGATTTATCTTCAGACATGCGGGCTCCTTTGCTTGTGACGGGTGACGAGTGACGAGTGACGAGTGACGAGTGA
>Ga0196964_10000613_pt1 | contig 20436 bp, 22 predicted proteins | sample S1_10metaG_FD_148615 | JGI IMG/M metagenome (GOLD analysis project Ga0196964, IMG submission 148615) | Soil microbial communities from Anza Borrego desert, Southern California, United States - S1_10 | ecosystem: Environmental > Terrestrial > Soil > Desert | place: USA: California | collected... | reverse complement strand
GCGCGCGGTCACTCGCGTCTGACGACTGGGATGCGGGAACGAACTGGTTGCCGCCAACGTAGACCGCATTGCCCTTGAGAGGATTGCCCTTCTCGAATGCGTTGCCGCTGGCGGTCTTCGATCCACGGCCAGCAGGATAGTTCCCGCCGAGCCCCGCCGCGCCTTTGTCATAGGACCCAGCGCCGACCTGTGCGCCGTCCAAGCCGAGTCCTGCTGGTCCGTCGTACTTGTTGAGCCTGCCGCCGTTGGGCCTTCCGCGAGGAGCGCTGCCCGAGCGTGCTGCTTGCTCTCCAGCGCCGGCCTTGGGGTAGGAAGGCTCGCCAGCGTTCGCTCCTCCCGCAGCCGCAGGAGCAGCACCAGCCATAGCAGGAGCACCGCTCGCCCCGCCGCTCCCTGCCGTCTGCGAAGCACCAGGAGCGAACGCGGCTTTCGCCGTGCCCCCGCTAACGGCCTCGGAGAGCAGACCGCCGATGTTCGTCATTTGGTTCATGTACGAAAACGTTAGCTCTTCAATCGGCGCTTGGACCACATAATCAACGTCGCCGCTCTGGCCTGAGACCTTGACCTTCTCGATGTACATGCCGACCTTGAACTCATTGCGGATTCCCGGCATGGCCCACGAAGACATGCGGCGCTGCCACTTCTGCGAAGAGAGCCGACGCTGCGCATGACCCTGTGCCGCTGCGCTGTCGTCCTTCAACTTTCGTGTGAGAGACGAAGTGCCGCCCTGGCCGTCTTCTGCGGGATAGAGAGTCGCGCTCGTGACTTCTGAGCTGTACTGGTGCTCCTCGCGCCACGCATCCGGTGAATCGACGTAGTGAACAGCACCGCCGCCGAGCGCGTCTCTGATTGAGCCGTCGATTTGACCGCTCGTGCCGTCTGCGATGCCTTCCACACGATGGTCAAACACAGTCGCGAGCGTGATCTTGATGTGGCGAGGGGTCACGTTCTCGGGGTCCGAGATCAGCGAGCCGTCGTAAATGTTCTCGTCGTCGCTGGTGCTGATGTCGTCCGTGAGCCCGTGCAGATGAATCGAGCCGTCTGCTTTCACTTCGAGCCCCGAATTGAACTTCACATCCTGCCACGGATCATCTGCAGACTTCTTGATCTGTACGCGAATCGGGAAGTGGTCGCGTGTGATCTTGTTGCTGTCATCAACGAAGGGCTGCAGCAGCTCGGACAGGACCGGCCTGCGGACCTTCAGGTATGGATAGGTGCTCGTGTCTGAGAACGCGCTGCCGACACCAGCGAGCGGACCCGTCGTGAACAGCTTCTCGCTGTCGATAATAATCGTCTTCCACACGCGCGGCAGGTACTGGCGCGCCAAGGCCAACGCTGCGCTCGTCTTCGCGCCGATGTCGGTAGCAACTGCGCTGTTGTTGAGACTCCCGCCTGTACACCACGTCTCGCCACGACTCTTGTCTGGAATCTGCGTCACACGGTACGCGTTCGTGCCATCGCCTTTTATGATGAGCTGGAAAGCGGTCTGTTCGTCGGAGTCCCAGCCTGGACGCGCGGTGTCGTTCGCACTCGCGGTCCATGCGTTCGTCTCGAAGTCCGGTGTTGCCAGGATGGTGCATTCCAGCTTCCGCACAGCGCCGTCAGCGATCACCGTCTCTGCGGTCTCGGAGCAGTCCTCTTCCAACTCGAACTCGACAACGCTGTTGATGTTCGACACGTCGCCGCCGCGCTGAAGGAATAGGTCCACCTTGCTGGCTGCGTAGCTGCTGTCCTTCACGTAGAACGAAACATTCGCCTTCGCACCGCCGCTGCTGCTCTCGCCGAACGTGACGCCGAGTCCGTAAGTGCCGCCGATTTCGAGGGTGCGGATCAGAGCCGCGAGAATCGTCTGCCCTCGAAAACTCTGGTCGGGCATCTTCTTATGCATGGTACTGTCGGTTGTGCCGCCAGCGGTGCTGACGAAATCGCAGCTCGCGATATCCCATTTCGCGAGCGCGTCAGACTTCAGACACCTCCAGTTCCGAGCGTTGGTGCCAGCAATCACGGCGGGAGCGAGATTCGTCACTGCGCAGAGGTAGCGCGCGAACTTCGCCGGGGTCCACGAACCAACCACGCCTTCGGTCATGCTCTCGTCGTCGGTCCGGTCGTCATAAGCTGCCGTCTGTTCCGCGTGCGCAGAGAACACAGGCACAAGACCGTTAACGCCAGCAATCTTGACCGGTATACAGTTCTTCGCACCCTTGGGATTAACCCGCGCCTCGAAGCGGGTCAGAAACTTGGTCGTGCTGTCGGCCTTGTCCCAAACGAGAGCGCCACGGACGCGGATTTTGGAGAGGAGAACACGGACGGCATCCCACGCCTCCCAGCGGACCTGATTACCCTGACCAACGTCGCGCCTCTTCTGCAGGTAGCCGACGAAAGCAAGGATGTCGCCCTCGCGGACTTCGCACCGGGCACCGTTTTTGAAGCCGAAGGAGACGCCGTTCAGAGTGATGTTGTAGTTGATGTCGTAGTTGCCAGCGATCCCGATGATGGCTTTCGTCGGCGTGATGCCTGCGGAGTGGTTGATCTCAGAACAGGAAGCCCATGGCAGCAGACCGCCGTTGATCTTGACCGTTGGCGCAACCGCTGTGCGCTCCACATTGGCAACAACTGGCGCGGTGCCGTAGCTGGACATTGATTAACCTCGTGAAGTCTTCACGTCGAAATTGCTGGCGGCAGGCATGTCGGCGTCCGTAGGGAACAGTCTGACTTCTGCGCCAGCATCACCCAGTGTCCCTGCTGCCGTCGCGGCCTTGAGGACGATGAACTTTCTTGCGTTCGCGGGGAACGTGTACGAGAGCGACGCCGTTTTCAGTCCATCACGCGCAGCACCCAGGGCAGCGGTCGCCAGGGCAGCGCCGTAGCTCCCGCCAGGATCGCGAGCGTACAGCCGCAGCTCGGTAGCTACGCCCTTCTCGTCCAGAGTCGCGTAGACGCCGGTCAGGGAAAGCGCACGGCCACTGGTCAGAACAATCGACTCAAGCGCGATTTCTGGCGCGTTGGGGCGGGGCGGGATGTAGACGCCTGACGCATCAAATTCGAGTTCGAGTGTGCCGTTCGCGTTCTTGTCCTCGTCGGTTCCGTTCACTGCACGAATCACGACGTAGGCGTACCCAGGGGAGCCAGTGATCGCGGGGAGCGTGATGCTCGTCGCTCCTGCCGCAGCAGTTGCCACAGGCGTGAATGGGTCCAGGACGCCGCCCACATTCGAGAGGTAGGCGCGATATGTAGCGCCCGGCGTGCTTGATGGCGTGAAGTTGATCGTTACGCCGGACGCGTTGCCGCTCGCGTAGGCCACATTTGTAGGCGGCTGTGGCGTGCCCGGAATCAGTGTGCTCTTGGTGCTGCTGACCGTGCCGTCGTCGCCCGTCTCCGACACTGGCTGGATGCGGTAGTAGTACGTTCCCGCAGCCAGATCGCTCGGCTCCGTGAACGTAACTTCGTCTTCTTCATCGAAAGTGTACGTGTGCGCCACGCTCATCGGAGGGTCCGACGTTCCACGCAAAATCTTCATTTCCTTAGGCCAGCGGAAGAAAACCTTCTGGCCTGTGATCGTCGTCGCACCACCAACAACCGTCACGCTGCCGGAGATCCCGCTGCTGTTCTGCTCTGCGAGAGTGACTGATGCTCCCAGCGCTGCCGTGCCGCTGCAGACCGTCTGGCCGTCGCGGGTGACTGTGACGGTCGCGTTGCCGCCGCTGACAGTGATCGAGAATTCCAGGTACGTCCAGAGCTTGTGGCCACTCTCGACTATCGTGTTGCTGCGCTTGATGCCGGTCAGCGCCCAGGATGACGTGTAGGTGTCGGTGTCCGAAATGCTCCCGACTTCGTCCGGCTCCCACTTCCAGAACAGTGTGGCGCGCTTGGCTTCTTCGCTTTCGAAAGTCCGCGCAACGTGGGAGTAGTCTGCGTCTGGCCAGCCAGCGTTGGGACCAAGGCGGAGGACCAGGACACTAAGGTCTTTGCCGACGTTCGGCAGGATTGGTACTACCTGCTCGACACCTTCTGGCGCGAACAAATGTGTCTGTTTGAGTGCGTTGTTGTAGACGCCAAACCACGCAGCACCCCAGCCGCTACGCGGTTTCCAGCGCGCGCGCCAGGTACCGCGGACCTGTTCGAGTTTGAGGTATTCGACGGCTAATTCAGGGGAGCCGAGACCTGCGGCGTGAGGGCATCCGTAGCGCATACCGTAGGTTTGGCTGAGACTACTGGCGACTAATCCATATCTGGACAGCGATGCGAACGTCGGCGGCACTCCAGTCCTTGCGGGGGAGGGCCTTCAGACGAGCAAGCTCAATCTTGTCCTGCTGCATCTGCGTACGTTCAGCGTCGATTGCATCTGACACTGACTGCGCAGCCGCTTCGATTTCCTGCTGCGTCGGAATGCTGCCGAGCTCCGAGGCCCAGCGAACCACACGAACTGGCATCTGGCCGGTGATTACGTAGCGCGCGAGGCCGCGATCTGGCTCTCCCTGTTTTGGGTCCGGCCCCTGATAAAGCTCGACGTTACCGCCAATCGGCGCGAAGTCTGCCGCTGGCCGCAGTGCCTTTATAATGCGCGCAATTTGCATTAATCCACCCTAAAGATCGTGAACTCTAGTCCGCTGTCGCCAATGCCCGCATTGGTGACGTTCAGTGCGCCGCCGCTGCCCTGATAGGCGTCGCATGTCACATAGTCGCCGGCTGCGAATTCGTAATGCCGCGTGCAGACCAGCGATGTGTAGTCGCCGGTCGTTACCGCGTTCACCTGCTCGAAAGCAATGATCGTCGTTCCGTTCTTAAAGAAGCGCAGCCCACGCAACCCTGTGGCATTTGCAGCAAAGGCGATGTTAGCACTAAGGACGTAGCGCCCCGCGACGGGAATGGTGAACCGCGTATTGTTGGTCGCATTGTCGTGGTAATTGTCCGAATCGAACCGCTCTGTATCAAAAGTGATCGCTGTCCATGTGCCTGTATTGATGCTCTGTGCGGATGCCTTGCAAACATTCGCGCCTGAACCGACGCGCTGATTGTGCGCCGCAATTCGCCAGCGCGTCGAAGTATTGTCGTACCACAGCACGACGGAATCATTCGGGAATAGCCATATATCACGCCCATCGCTACCAGCGTCGCCACTAGAGCCTGCCGACTCTTTAGGGTTCGCAAAGCGATTCGCCGCTGTGCTGCTCGCACTCTCATGCTTCAGCGTGATCCGGTACGCGCTGATGTTGATGAACACAATCACGCGCCCGCTCGCGTGCGTCGTCGGCGCGGTGAGCCCCGTCAGCGAAACATTCGCCGAAGCGTCCTGCCGGATGACACAGCACGTATCTAAGTTCGTTGGATTGTAATTGTTCTGGTCTGACCCTATGGAGGCGGGGCTAATAACGCCAGCCCACGCGAAGCCATCTCCAAAAGACTGAGACCCCGTCCATGAATTGTCAGCACTTAACGAGACACCGCCTGCGCCGCCACCCGCGCTTCGAGTTCCTGTCGCACTTAAAATGTACCAGCCGCTATCGTCATAAATTAGTGTGTCGCCAGCTTCCAGTGTCGCCGTGCAGAGCACATACTCCGTAGCACTCTTATCGAGCTTCACCTTCACCGTGTTCGCCGTGCTCGCGTGTCGGTTGCAGATGTAGATGCTTTTTACTAACCGCTGGTCCGCAGCTGGAGCGGCGATAAGGTCGCCCGTTGCTGCGGTATTGAAGGTTGCAACGGCAAGCCCTGGCGTGTTGGCTGTCGTATCGACGTAGTGACCCGAGCAGTCAACGTTTGCCGTCGAACTGCGCTCCACTTCAATCTTGTCTGCTGTGGTCAGAACAAGCATTCTAGACTCCAAAGATCAATCGCCAGCGCGCGACGCCACCACTTCCAGTCGGAACAGAAAAGGCGCCCGTTCCGTCTAGGTATTTTGTCGCATCATTCGGCAGCTTCGGACACAGGCCGTGTTTCGTCGTGCTCGCGTTAAGGTCTGTGTTGTCATCCGGCGCGGCCAGATCATCAAGCTTGATGGCGTCCGCGCCGCCGCTTTCATGCCGCCCACTGTGATCGTCGAATTCTGCGTTGGTGGCATACTGCGTGTGCGGATCAGGCAGCGCCACATGCTCCGCAACAGCGTCTTGTCCAATACTCGCGACCGTCTCCCAAGCAGAGCCGGTGCTGCGCTGCAATTCCCAACCAGTCGAGATATCGGTGACGACGTACAAATAACCGGCATTCGCAGCCGTCGCCGCTGGTTGCGAAGCAGTATCACCTTTGCCGATTACCGCCGCCCAATTTATTACATCGCTTCCACCGGCAAGATGGGTGGCAGCGTGCGCAGCAGGAGCACCACCGCTTGACAAATGCAGTGGACCGATAGCACCGCTGGCGATTGAGCCGGACACAACAGCAGCGTTGCCGATATGACCAGAGCGAGCCGCACCGCTCGCCAGATGCGGCCACCCGATAGAACCCGACGCAATGTTGCCGGAGTTCACGGCGGCATCGCCGATATGACCACTCTGAATGCAACCAGAAGAAAGCGTTGCCGAGCCGCCTACACCCGACGCAAGATGGAAGTGGCCAATCTGCCCGCTCGCAATCGAACCAGAGACCACAGCAGCGTTGCCGATGTGGCCAGAATTCACCGCACCCGAAGCCAGATGCATCCTGCCGACGTTGCCACTCGCGATATTTCCCGAAGCGACTGCGCCATCGGCGACATGCCCGCTGCGTACTGCACCACTCGACAGGTGTGGCCAGCCAAAAGCGCCACTCGCGATATTCCCTGAGTTGACCGCCGCGTCTCCAATATGGCCGCTCTGGACCACGCCGGATGAAAGTGAGAAGTTCGACAATACGCCAGACGCGAGGTGGTTCGCGCCGATCTGGCCCGAAGCGATGCTGCCGGAGACCACCGCTGCGTTGCCTATATGACCGCTGCGGACAGCACCAGAAGCAAGGTGCGCCCAAGAAATCGCTCCGCTCGCGATCATTCCAGACGTGATCGAGCCAGCACCAGGAGTAGAGCTATCCAGAATCAGGAAGTTAGAACCGTTGCACCCAATTTGGACGATCTCATTGGAAAGAGTCAGAGTCAGAGTCGCGTTGCCGTCGATTGTCTCTGCACCGTTCGGGTCGATGACCACATTGGAGTCTGACGCGCTGTTTCTGCGGACGTAGAACGAGAAGCCCTGCGCGAGTGTCGCAGCGGCGTCCATCGTGATCGTGACCGCGCCACCGCTGGCCGTAACGTCGATCAGAAATCCGGCATAGGAAGGCGTGACGTTGAAGCCTGCGCTCACCGCCTTGACTGGAACATTCCCAGGAAAACCACCAAGTCCGGGCATTAGGAGACCTCGGCAGGAGTGGTATTCGCAAACGGAACTCGTTTAGGCATAGGTCCAACTCCCCACAATGCTTTCGGTCACCCATATCCCAGCGGCAATGGCCGTCAGCCGGATCACGCGACCAGCAGCATTCGAGGAAACGTGAGTAGAGGTCGTCGTGCCGTTGTTGTCGTAGATCACGTCGGAGCCAGCGCGCACGATGTCGAGCGTCTGCGTCTCCTTCACGACGAACACATAGGTCAGACCAGCAGCGGCGGTGGGCAGGGTCAGAGTCACCGTGCCAGCAGCACCATTGTTGGTGAACATCGTTCCACTGTCGGTGTCGAGAATCGTGTAGTTGCCGGTCTTGTTCGAGATCAGGCGCTTGTAGCGATTCAGCGTGCCGGACAGCGTTAGGTTCGTGAACGTCGGCGAGTCGCCAGTGTCGAGACCGAGCACGGCGCGAGCTGCTGCGACCGACGCCGCAGCGATGATGCTCCGGCCAGTGCTCGTGCAGGCGATCTCTTCCACAACGCCAGCGCCAGCGGTTGATCGTCCGAGGAGTTTATCTGTGGCGCTGACGTTCTGGATTTTGGCGTACGTCACTCCTGCGTCCTTCACCCGCATTTTGTGAGTGGTCGCGGTATCCACTTCCAGCGTGCTGTTGTCGATTTTGTCGGAGAGATAGCCCGCAGCGTTCGCATCGGAAGCGTGGCTCTTGACCTTCTCGTCTGTCGTTGCGTTGGGTGTGAAGACGAACGCCGAGCCGTTCCACTGAATAGTATCTCCACTTGCTGGCCCTGATCCGTAGGTGACATCGCGGAGATTGACAAGAGCCAGCAGCGGAGGCTCAATCAGAATCTGGATGTTGCCGGGGTTCGCAACCGTGCGGACGCGCCCAACCTTCTGCTGCCAGACATTCCCTGTCGGGGCAGTCAGAGTCAGACCGCCAGCCGTGGTCGAGAGGTACACCGCATTGCCGACAGCAGAGCCGGACGTGTCCAGAGCCGAGGAAAGCTGCTGCCCGCCGCAGTAGGCCGTCGCGTTGGAATTGTTCGAGACGGAGGCGAGGAGGAATCCGTGCGCCGGTCCAACGTCGGCGTCAGCGTGCGCGATTAGGAATGAAGCGTTCGACTCGTCCCAGCCTGTGATTCGGATAGGTCCAGCGGCGAGCGAGCCGCCTGTGGTGTTGCGGACGGGGAATGCGGTCTGGCCGCTCTTGATGATGGTGTTGAGCCACTGGAAGTAGCCGATCCACTCGTTGAGTTCTGTCGCGCTCGTTTCGAGTGGGTTGTGCAGGAAGGTACCGGACGGCTTTGGGTCGGCGTCGTCATTCTTGGTCCGAAAGCTGGTGGTGCCTTCGAATAGGGCTTTACCGGTAGTCGTTGGTGCTGGTGACAGTACGGGCACGCGGGTGTCCTCCCGCGTAGGTTTGCCCACCAAAAATACTGCGGAGGATTCCGCAGATGGGCATGACGTTCAATATCGGGTCTGTATCGTACGAGCAGCTCAGCACGACGGACGGCAGGAAAGCCAAGGAGTTTGACCCTGGCAACCTCGTCTACCAAATCTTCCGTACACACCCACCAGGGACCAATGGCAACCTTGTCATTCGAGGCGGCAGAATCGGTGGGAAGATTTCTATTCGCGTGCGTTACTGCGGACCCACGACGACGATCTACGGACAGTGGGAAACGGACAGAACATCCTGGGAAAACACCGCCATCGAGATCATCGGCCCTGGCGGCACGACCTATAGCCGGTGCCAGCTCGAAAGCGCGTCAATCGCCCAGCAGCCGAGAGGCAAGGGAAGCAGCAAAGCCTATATGGAATGCGTTGCGACGTTCACGGTGGATGGATAGTCTGTCTTCACTATCTCATCCGAGTCTTCTGACGAGGTGAACGATGCCCTATTATGTCGTGCATGGTAAGCCTGTCTTCATTCCGTGGGTGAAATGGCCGCTTCTTCAAAAGGGTGCTCTGGGACACAAGACTCCAGAATTCCGCATTTCCAGTCGAATGGAAGGGCGTCCAGAAGTGGCGGAGGCGGAAGCGCTAATTCTGGATTATTTAGTTCAACGAGATGCGCGAGATTGCAGGCTATTTGAGAGTGAGTGGCTGAACTTTGATTTGCCCGATGAAATTGCCGAAGAAAGCACTTGGGAGCTTCTATATTGCTGGTGCCTTCATACGCGCATTGGCACACTTCGGAACCCGCGATCTGGCGTTGACCAAATGTTAGTGGACATGATGTCAGGATCGTCCTTCACGCACCCAATGGGGAAGACGTTCCATCTTACCTTTCCCATTCGCTTAGGTCTCTTTCGAACTACGGAAGCATCAGTCCTAATCGATACACGAAAGGTGAAGCGACTCCATGGAACACTGGAGGACTTCACACTTGAGACGACAGCGTTAGCAATCACCTTTAACCGAACAGTAACAATTCATCCTCATTAGAGTTAGTAATCGTTCCATTCCTGGTACGCCATCAGCCTGTCACGCTCCACACCTTTCAGATAGGTGTCGCGGTTGCGCATTCTGACGCCGTATGAAGGGTCCTGCTCTCTAATCTGCTCCTCGCGGCGCTTCTGGTCGGCCTCTCGCTGGCGTTGCGCCTCTACTTCCTTCATCACTTCCCGAATTATCATCCAGCGATCAACGATGTTGCCCTTGTCGGAAGAAAGCTGCGCGGCGAGACCGTACTTCCCGCGAATCCCGTCCATGTCCAAGCCTGCTCGTTCCAGGTCGGCCTGCGCTTTTCGCCGGAGGTGGTATAGAGCCTGCCCGCTGTTGGACAGGAGCTTGTCCGCGTCGGCGGCGTACTTCTGCAATTCTTTCTCCTGGAAAATCGCGCCGTCGCTTCCAGGTGCCTGACCGCCTTCGTAGCGCTGAAACATCTTCTTGATGTTCATGTAGGCGCGGTTCTCTGCATCGCCGGTCAGGTCGCGGAATGTCTGCTTGAACGCCTTCTGGCTCTGGTCGATGGCCTTGATGTTGTCGTTCGCAGCTTCCAGCGCGTCATTCACCAGATCATAGGCGAACTTCACATAAATCGCCGCAGCGCTGACCGCCGCAAGACCGGCAGCAGCCTTGTCCAGCAGACCGGCAACCTTCGACGCCTTCGCAGCGCGCGCAGCATCAGCCCCGATCTCCACTGCGTCCCGAACATTTCCGAGCGAGAAATCACCCCGCAGTAGGTCGAGCGTGCCGCGCGCGTCACCGAACTGGCCCTTCGCGCTCGCAATCGAGCGAGCCCCAGCAGCGAAGCCGCGCGTGCCCTCTGTAGCCTGCTGACGTTTTAATAACTTTATCTTGGCCTCGACCTGCTGTGCAGCCTTCAGTGCGGCGAGCTGTTCCTTCGTCGCCTGCTGGCCCTTCTTGATGACTTGGTCTATTTCCTTCTGGATCGCCTTTACGTTGGCGCTCGCCTGCTTCGCCGCAGAATTGATATCAGGCAACGCGCCGAGCAGATCGCTGGAGAAGTTAAAGCCTGCGGATGCACCACCTGGACCAGCCATTAGTCAATACCTCGACGTGCGAACGCCTGCCGGAACAGTCGCTCCTGCTCCCGCATCAGACGATTGTCGTTCTTGTTGATGCGGTAGAACGGGGCCTTCGGCTTCTGGAGCTGGACGCCTTCCACAGAGCCACCCGTCCGCGCGGCTTTCTTCGCAAACGCCTTCAACCCACGCTTGCCACGCTTCGTAAAGCCCTCGGTGCCGGAGCCTTTCACGGCTCCATACCGGAACACAGCGCCTCGAATGTAAACCTTCTGGTCGAAGCCCGATGCGAAGACGATGCGGAAACCCTTCTTGCCGACCAGGACCTTAAGCCCATCGACGGACGCCTTCTTGAGATCGCCGCTCTTGCTGTCGATGCCGGACTGCGAAAAGGTCTGGCCCATGATCTGGCGGCACACAGGCGTGAGACCGTCTGCCACTTCCTGCAGAACACGCTGTGCCTGGGCAGTGTTGAACGAGGCGAGCTTGTCCAGGGCGGTCTTGCTCTGTGGCGGGATTTTGCGGACTGCTTGGTTGAGGCTAACCAGCGCTTGCGAGACGGTCTTTTTCATCTGAGCCTCGCTTGCGCTTCTTGGGCTTGCCGATCTTCACAACGTTCGGCGCGATCTTGGAGAGGGAGCGCAGGTTCTCTAATCCCGCGTCGTTCTCCGCGAGCTGCGATTCTGTGAGCCCCGTCTCTGGGTCGGCCTCTTCCAGCTCCTTCGGGTCGATCTTCAGCCGACGCAGGAAGGACTCGAAGTTGATGCCTGTCTGCGGCACGACGTTGAACGCGTGGACCAGCTCGTCTGGCGTAAGGAAATCCAGGTCGTACTGGCCCTGCACATGGACCACGGCCTTCATGTAGGCCATGACCAACTCGTCGCGCTTCGACATTCAGACTCCTTAGGAGATTGGGACCGCTGCGCCGTCCGTGCTTTCATGCATGAAGCTGACAACCACCTGGCCCTGCGTGGCGCGAGACTGCGAGCCGTTCACGTCCGTGACCTTCATTCCGGCGAGAGTGATCGTGCTGTTCCCGTCTTTGCCCTTGAGGGTCAGCACGAGGTTGGACTTGGTGCCGATGGCCTTCGTGAACTTCACTTCTCGTAGCGTCAACGTCGCGGTCAGGACACCATCGACCAGTTCCACGGATTTCGGATAGAAGTCGTCGCCGGTGCGATCAGGTAGAGGCGTCGCAGAGTGCGTGTAGGTGAACTCAAGAGTACCACCGGTGTCTGCGTTGTAGGTGGTGCCGTCGAAAACGGCGGACAGAACGTAGATTGTACGCTGGGGCATTTTGAGTCCCTCGAAAGTTCCGAGAGACCTTTGATTGGCAAACTATTCTGCTCTGGCGTACTGGCCGAAATGAGTAGCTGCTGCCTCAGAATACGCAGCGTGCGCGTCCTCTTCGGTCAAGAAATGCCCTAGGAAATGGCGCTTTCCGTTGATACAGATGCTCGCTGCCCAACGGTTGCGCTTCGCTCGGTAGGACACGCCTTTGTATCGTGACGAGCAGCCATCTTTCTTTCGGCGGTTCATAGCGTTCTGGGAGCGGGTGACTACACGAAGGTTGCAGCGCCGGTTGTCCAGACCGTTTCCGTTTATGTGGTCCACCTCTCGTGGATCGTTTTCACGCAGACCCATAATGAAACGGTGCAGCTTAAGGGCCTTATTCTTCGGCCAGTCCCAATAGCGGTGGACTCCATACGCGGTGTGCTTGCTCGATAAGTTCGCCTGCCACGAGCCAAGGGCAGTAGCGCGGTCATAGTCCGCGTCGTCAAGGATGGCGACGAAACCCTGTGTGAGTGGGAGTGTTCTCATAGAAGTGAAATACGGCCCCTGCCGGTTGGCATCGGAAGTCCTCAAATGAGTCCTTCCGACCTTTGATTGGGAGTGCACAAGCAGGGTCGTCTGCTAAACTAGCCCCTGCTTCCAGTGTCTTGAGAAACTTCGATGACGACGGATATGAAAACCTTGTTGGAGAATCTAAAAGCCAAAATTCCAGGGCTGTCTATCAGTGTTGCAGTCGATGACGCGCAATCCGACGTATCGATGGTCGATGTTGTTAAGGGAGAGATTCATGTCGTGATTGAACAAAGACCTGCGGATAAGTACGGGTGTAGGTTTGGCGTGACTCGTCTAACTGAAAACACTGGTTTCGGAATAGGGCATGACGACGCTTTCAAACATTGGACTGAAGCTGAAGATTGCGTACTTAGGTTTTTCGCAGACTAAGGATCGACGAAGGTGATTTCACCGCCGCCGCCGTACGCGCCGAAGTCGATAATTGCAATACCGCCGCTCTCCGTAACATCGATCTGATGCAGCTTAGGGACGACCTTGTCCGGCCACATCTCACCGGCCAAATAGCTGTCCGGGTCACGGATCGCTTGACAGAAGCCGACAATAAAGTCCCACATGAGGTTGCAGTCGGTGGTCGTGTCCTTAGGAAGATAAATCAACATCTCCCCCGCAGCAGTGAAGGGCGGGGCGTCCTCGTCCGAAATCTCAACTGAGGTCAGCCACACTGAGAACCGAGCCTGTATCTCGGCTGTCTGGGCAATAATCAGCGCGTCCAGGTTCTGCGCCTCTGCGAAGCGCGTGTAGCCCTTGTAGACCTGCTGCATGCCGGAGTACGCATTAGCCAGCGTGGCAAGCCTATCAATACTCTTGGTAAAAAGCGTAGTACCGGCAGGCATGCAGTCACCATTCTTGAGAACGTGTCTTTGAGAATTCCTGACGAATCCCGGTTGATCTTTGCCTGACCAGGATAGATTCGAGGTATCCGTTTTGCGGAGAGAGTGAATGGGTGTCAATGCGAGCGTCGTTCTATATCCTGAGGGAGAGCCACCTAATGATTTGGACTGTGAGTCATTCTGTTTGAGTTTGTTTAGGGTAGTTCAAGAGAGCGGACTGGTGTTGCCAGTTAGTCTAGAGGGAACAGTTGAGAAGAACAGGTATCCGGGGTTTTGGGCGGACCGTCTTCCAGGAGTCGGTTTCTCTTTACCAGCTAAGTATGTTAGCCCTAGCGCTAACCTGCTAGTGTTTACGCAAACCGTCGAAGAGTTTTGGGATGGTCGAGCACCCGAAGGCGAAAACCCATCGGAGCTTGCACTTCCTGATATCACGGTAGAAGTCCTAGACCATAGCCGTCCTTTAAAGAACCGCTACAACGATGAGATTATCTGTCAAACTTGGGCGATGGTAGGATTTGATTTTGGTGATTGCCGCTTATGCGACGAAATTCATACTATTCGTGACGAGAGACATCCAGTTTTCGAAAAACTTGAATCGTTCTTTAAATCGAAAGTTCGATGGACGATCGTTCCTTATTAAATGCCAAAATTCGTGCCGGACTGCACGAGTCACCCGTCACAGAGAGCCAGCGACGATGTCGATGTTGCAGGCCGCAGTATCAGCAATGGCGTAGATCGTCTCCTGCCGCGTCGGGATCAGCGCGAACTCGCCGGGCTTCAAATGAACCATCGCGTTGCTGGCCTGCACCGGAGACGTGAGCCCGATCAGCACAAAGTTGGTCGAGTCCAGGTTCTTCACATACAGATAGCCCATATTCGTAATGTCGCCAATGGCGAGGGCCTCTGTGGTCGTGCCGATGTTCTGCGTGCTGGCAATCTTCGCAGAGCCGGACATGTCAACAACTTTGCTGGCCGTACCGTTCAGGGCGGTGCCGTCCTTGTTGACGATCAAGCTGGCGGTCATCTGGATTTCGTTAGCCATTATCCAACTCCTGACGAGAGGCGCTTTCTCTGTTCGCAGCGGAGCGTGTAAACCGCACCGACTGCATCCCGTTCTATTGTTTGAACGAACCACTCGCGGGAGAGGTACGTGATCTTGTCGCCAGGGGAAACAGGCTCGGCCTCAGCCGTAGCCGCAGCGAAGTTCGTCTGCAGCGGAATCGTGAACACGATCTCACGAATTTCGTTAACCACGCCACGAGTCGGAGAGTCGGTGTCAAACTGCTGGTCGCCGGGATCAGCCCAGAGCGTCACAGCCGCAGCGCCTCTATGCGAGAACTGCACCTGGACGCCGAATGCTTTCAGGATGTCGAGGGCAACGGCTGCAGCACCGTCTCTAAGATCGGTGCGAGAACTCATTAGTGGAGAACCTCAAACCCTGCACCACCGCCGCTCTGCTTGGCTGCGACTTCATGATACTTGTAGAAGGGAACGAGGAACTTAACGCGCCGCTCGATGTGGTCGCGCTTCTTGTCGTAGTCGTAGGTTAAGCCAGTGATCGAACCGACAGACCCACCTTCCATCTTCGCCGGAGTAGTTCCGACCGTAGCCCAATCGTCGAGCAGCGTCTTCAACTCTGCCTCAACAGACTGGCCGACGATGTTAGCGGTAACGAAAGCAAGGATCGTGGTCTTGGCGCTGGCCGCGTTTGAAGACGGAATGTTGGTGCTGGCGACAACTGCGCCCATTCCGTCTGTCTGGTAGTAGCCGGTGTAATATGGAACTTCGAGGATTTGGAAGAGGGAGACCTCTTGTGTGATCGTGAGTGCCATGCTTCAGGTCTCCCACCACCAAAACCGATTGATTAGTTCGCTCGGCTGCACTCGATGTGGCGAACCTTCAGGTTCTTGGCGGCAGTCGTGGTCGTCTCAACACCCACGAACGGGTAGAGGTCCACGGCATCCGTCAGAGCCGCGAGCTGGCCCATGTTCGTGATCTGGACGTCGTTGATCCAAGCGTGGACCTTGCGGTCTGCGTCGATCTCGATGACCAGCACGTAGTTGGTTGAAGCGGCAGGCGCGATGTTCGTGATGAACGTGGCGTCAACGTTCGAGCGCGAGTGAACCAGGGTCCAGTAGCTGGAGACCGCAGGGTCATAGCGGAAGAAGATCTGATCGGTGTCCGTCGCAATGACGCTGGTGTTGGTCTTCTTCAGACCAGCCCAGAGAGTCTGCGCCGTGACCGCCGAGCCCGTCTTGATCTTGGCTTCGAAGCGGACGCTGTTCTCCGTGCCCCAGAGACCGGCCTTCGCCCAAGCGCTCTGCGCCGTGTCCAGGTGTGGACAGAGAATGACCTGATCGTTCGCACCCGTCTTGGTCGTCAGCGAAACGCCGCCGCCTTCATCCAGGGCGATAACAGTGTCGTCGGCGTTCGTCCCAAGGACTTCCCAATCCAGGTTGGTCGCAACGCCGATTGAGGCGTTGAGCTGCGGCAGGCGATTGAACTCCTCGCGCAGCGTGTAGCGGCCAGTCTGGAAGGACTCATCGAATTTCTTTTCAGCACCCATGGTTACTTGTCCTTTTTGCCGGAGGCGGCTGGGGCGGGTGCTGTCTGCTGCGCGATAGCGCCGACGTACTGCAGCGCCTTCTCCGCGATGGACAGTTCCTTCGCCCTGAGTTCCTGTTCGTTCTTGAAGTGGTATTCGCGCTGCGCCTTCGCACGCGCTTCGAGTTCTTTCTGTTCCTCTTCGAGAGTCGCCACCCGCCACTGACCGCCGACCAGGAGCTGCTCACTCAGCCCAAAAGAGCTGGCGCGAGAGCCTCTGCCGTCGTCGGTCCCGATATCAAACTTGCGGAGTTCACCCGTGTTGCGGTGAATCACCATGATCGTTCCTGGCTCTTTCCGTCTGCGCGCCACCGCGTCTGGACACGCCTTGTTCTCTGGCGTGTTGCGGTAGGACTCGCGGAGCGCCTGCCGAAGTCCTGCTGCCTGCCGCTGGACTTCATTCCAGGGAAGGTCCTGCTGGACGATCAACTTCAACTCTTGCGCGTACGGATCGAACAGGAGAGGCATTGGGTTTCCTCAAAAGAGAAAGCCCCCGGCGTTTCGCGCGCCGGGGGCTCGGGTTCATTACAGCTTGTACTGACAGCCGTACTTCTCTTCACCAGCCGCGTAGCCGTAGAGGCAGTGGATGGTGATGTCGTCGGCGAGCTTGTCCTTGTTCCAGGACACCAGCATCTGGAGGGCAACGCCGTCAACCACCATGTTGACCGCAGTCACGCCCTGCGAGAGAGGCTGGGCGAACGGACGAGAGGCGAACACAATCGCGTCGCGCGCGATGATGAAGCCGTCCGCGTCGGTGCCGCTGGCGATGTTGACCGCCTGCGACATGCGCCAGAAGACGCCGTTCCAGTAGTGCGTGCCGTACGCACCAGGGTCCTTCGACAGCGGCGACTCAGCGCCGATGTACTGGCTGTTGACGAAGTTGCTGATCTTGATGGCCGCACCCCAGCCGTTCGTGTTCGGGTGCAGGAAGCCGTAGCGGGGCATCGGAGCCTTCTGCCCGTCCAGCTTCGAGATCGCGCTCACGGCGTTTGCTTCCGTGAAAGCGGTGTTGTAGGTGCCGAGCGTGTTGGTCGTGAAACCAGCCGTGGCAACCGAAGCAACATCGTACTCGATGTCGTTCAGCATGTCGGCGATGCGCTGGTCGATGATGCCCTGCATGGCGTTGTTGCCACTCAGAGCCTGGGCGACCTGCGTGAAGCCGAACGCAGCCACGCGGTGCTTGTTCAGGGTCAGCGCGACCGAGGAGCCAGTCGTGTTGTCCAGAGTGACAGCGTTGCCGTCAGTCAGGAGGTTGGTGCTGGTGGTGCCAGCAATCGGCACGTTGACCGTCTGGCCCATCTGCGCGAGGTCCGCGGAATAGTCAGTGTTGATGACATTCAGCAGGCCACCGCGATTGCGCTTCACAGCCAGGAAGCGGTCGCCGAAGAAGGTGAGGAGCGACTTTAGACCCGATGCACCCAGGTCGCCTGCCGCAGAAGTAATGAGAGCGTTAGCCATGTTTCCAGTTGCCTTTGTTTAGCGCGGCTACGATCCGGACATTTCTGCCTGGATCATTCGCAAAGCCTCCGCTGGGGAGAGCTTCAGCCGCTCTGCTTCTGGCAACTCGGAGTAGCGAAGGTTGCTGCCGCCACCGGTCGTCTGACCTGGGCGAAGTCCCTTGCTTCCACTGGTCGCAACCGCTGGGCGGAACATCTGGCCTTCGGGCTTCTTCAAGAACTCCGCGATCAGGGACGACACCGGCTTTGTTTCCACGCCCTCGAACTCTTCGTAGACGACGTTGTCATCGTCAGTGAGTTTGAGTTTGCTGCCGTAGTCGGCCTCAATCAGCGTCTTGAACGCCTTGAGCCTGTCTGCTGGAACGCCTGCTTCGCGGGCTGCATCCGAGATCGCGGCGTCACGCAGTCTGCGCTGGCCACGTTCAAGGACGGTCTCCGCTGCTTTCAAGCGATCCTGCAGCGACTTCTCCGCCTGCTGGTTGGTCGAGGTTCCCTCGCCACTGGAAGTGTTGGTGCCCTGGTTTGGCTTCTGCTCCTGCATTCTGCGGAAGGCAGCGGCCAGACTGTTCACCGTCTTTTCCAATGTTGCGATTTTGTCCTCGGCCCCAGTGGTCGAGTTGCCGTTCTGTTCTGCGCTCGCGTTCTGCTGGGTCGAGCCGCTGGCCCCAGTGGCACCGGTTGTTTGCGCGGGAGGTGTCCCCGCGTTGGTGTTGCTCATGCCCTAACTTTGCGCGGGCATGGCTCTGCTGCGGGTCGATACGGGGAGAGAATGGATTTACTCTAAGGTGGTGCTGTAACCGGAAACTTCCTGCGTGTTCTCCTGCCGGACAGGCGCAGCAGGCTTCGGCGCATCAGGCACATCAGCCTTCTCGGCCTCTTGCCTGATCTTCTCACGCACGTCTGCGGGAGCGTCCGAACACATGGCCAGCGAGAGCTTCTGCACGCTGTACTTCTTCGCGCTCTGCGGCACCGGCAGAGCAAGGAACTCGCTGATCTCCTTCAGGAGCAACTCCACCGCTTGGATGTCGAAACGGTCGAGCCCCGTGACAGTGATCGTCACGTCTTCATCACCGCGTGCACGCTGGATCAGACGCACCGACTTCTCCAGAGCGTCACGCGCAGCGGCACCGAAGGTTGACAGCAGAGTAGCCAGCGCGCCGTAGTCTCGGAACTTGGCGACACCCGAGGCGCGGTTGCTGTTGTCACGAGCAGCGGCCTGCAGCGCCATCGCAGAGACAGCACCGAACAGGTTCTCTTTCTTGCGCTTCGCGTTGTCGGCCAGGGCCTGGAAGTGCGCAGCGTTCGGCGTAGCCCACGTGAAATCGTCGGTCGGGTCCAGCTTGAGACCGGCCATTTCGGACATGACCACCTGACCGAGGTCCTTTTGCGACTTGATGACCGGCAGCGCGTACGCGCTTGTATCCAGGGCGAAGTCTTCCGACGCTTCACGGTTGAACAGCGACAGTGCAGGGAAGGCCAGACGCGCCAGGAGATGCAGACCACACGGCAACTCAAGCGGCACAACCGGCAGAGCACCCAAGCTGTGCAGCACCGGATCGGCAGCAACAGCGACGGCGTCAGTCGGCCACTTGTCGTGCTTGGCGTCTTCCAGGGAACGCCGCGCCTCGAAGACCTGCTTGTACATCGGCGTGATGAACGTCCAGTAGTGGACCTCTGTATCGCGTGGACCAAACGCAGTGGAGCGCTTGAAGCACACCGTGTGAATGCGGACCCACAGCAGGTTGCCGTCGTCGTCGAACTCCCAATCGTCGATCTCACGAGCATCAAGACCAGTCAGGCGAGCGTCCAGCGCTCCGGCCTCCCGCTGCGCGCCAAGGTCGGTGTATTGTGTGTCGTCGTCGGGAAAGACGATGCTGAACGAGCTGCGAAACTGGACCATCGCCTCAAGGAGTCGGGCACGGACGACGGAGGGCAGGTCATTTCCCTTGCCGTCTGCGTTCTCGTTGAGGGAGTTGTAGTAGGCGATTTTGTTTTCAGGACCGCTCGCCAGGATCGCTGGCTCGGCCTGCATGGTCGCGGCGAGCAGATAATCGGTGATGCCGGTCACGTGCTGTGTGTAGCTGGCAGATTCAAGGCGAGCCTCGCGCAGCTTGCGGCCACCGGGCAACGAGGTCTTCTCCAGGTCGCGTCGGCGGAGGTACTTGTTCTTGTTCTTCTCGAAGCGCTCCCCGCCTTCGTACAGGTCCTGGTACAGAGTCAGTTTTTCGACGCTGTAATCGGGGTGCGTGATGAGGAGTTCGGATACGGGCTTTGCTGTCGCCATACGGGACTTTTGCTTAGTAGAGTCCTGTCGCGAGCGGAACACCTGCACTCGTCGTGAACCAGCCCATCTTCATGCCCCAGACCGCCTGCGCGACGGCTGAGACCGCGTCGTCATGGAAACCAGGGGGAGCACTGAACACAGCGCGCGAACCGGTGTACTTGAACTCATACACGGACATCTGGTCGATCACGTCTTTCTGATCGGGGTAGACCAGTAGGCGTTTCTGTTCCGTGTGCAGGACCAGCTCGTTGATGATCTGCTCTTTGTTGTTCGGTCCCCAATAGAAAGGCTGAACGTTGGTGATGTACTTCCGGTACAGACCGACGAATGAATCAGGCGCGGATTTTCCACCAGTCGCACCACCGGTTTCGTCCACGACTACCGTGCAGTTGCGCCAGTAACGCGCGATTGACGCCACCTGCTGCGCGTTCACTTCATGCATCTGGCTCTGCGGGAACTTCTCGGCGTGGACGATTCTTCCGGTGCGTAGGGGCTGTGTCGGGTCGCATTCGAGCACGACCAAGTACGTGTAGTCTCGGCTGCGGCCAAGATCACACCCTGCCACGTACGCGAAGCCACTGCGGGGGCCTGGGATTT
>Ga0196964_10000612_pt1 | contig 20467 bp, 18 predicted proteins | sample S1_10metaG_FD_148615 | JGI IMG/M metagenome (GOLD analysis project Ga0196964, IMG submission 148615) | Soil microbial communities from Anza Borrego desert, Southern California, United States - S1_10 | ecosystem: Environmental > Terrestrial > Soil > Desert | place: USA: California | collected... | reverse complement strand
CTCCCACACGCCGCGCTTCACGTGCTCGGCCAGTTCGCGCAGGTGGTACTGGCAGGTGACCAGCTCCGACCAGGTGTTGCAGATGCCGATCACCGGCCTTCCGTCGAACACGTCGTCGGGCACGCCCGTGCCCTTCATCCAGCTGCGGTGGATGAAGCCGTCGCGGTCCAGTTTTCCGTAGCTGTGCTGGCTTCTGAGCGGTTTACGGGCCAAGGCGTGCTCCCCCGCGCGATGCGGTCAGGCGTCAACTGACGAAGGCGAAGGTAAGTTCATCCACCGAACGGCGGCAGCGCCAGCCCTTTCACGCCGGGCTCGAAGGCCAGCAGGCTTCCGGCCAGCGGCTGCTTCGCCAGGTCGTCCCGGCTCAGGCTCTCGCGCGCGCTGGTGATGTACAGGGTGGACAGGTCGGGGCCGCCGAAGGCGCAGCTGGACGGCTGCTGCACCGGGACCTCGACCGTGCGGTCGATCGTGCCGTCGGGCGCGTAGCGAACGACCCGCCAGCCGCCCCACTGGGCGTTCCAGAGAAAGCCCTCCGCGTCCACCGCCGAGCCGTCGGGGCCGACCCCCTCCTCGGTCGTCGCGAACACCCGCCGCTCGCCCAGATCGCCTGTTTCGGGGTCCAGGTCGTAGGCGAAGATGGTGTTCTCGCCCGTGTCGCAGACGTAGAGCGTACGCCCGTCGGGGCTGGTCACCAGTGTGTTGGTGATCCACATGCCGTCGATGGCGCGCACCGGGTTCCAGTCGGGTCCCACGCGGTAGACGGCGCCGGTCTTGCGCTCCTGCACGTCGTCCATGGTGCCGAACCAGTAGCGGCCGGCGACATCGACGTTGCCGTCGTTGGGGCGGTTCCAGGGGCGCTCGTCCTCGAACCCGGTGCGGGTTTCGATGTTCCAGGTGTCCGGGTCGATCACCGCCAGGCCCTCGGCCGTGGCGGCGATCAGGGTTCCGTCCTCGCGGGGCGCCACGGAGGAGACCAGCAGTTCGGTCGCCTGCACGCCGTCCTCGCCGGTCGCCGGATCGAACCACTGCAGCAGCCGCCCCTTGATGTCGACCCACCAGAGCCGGCCGCGCGCGGCGTCCCACACCGGCCCCTCGCCCAGCAGATTGTCGCGCCGGACGACGCAGGCGACCTCGTTCATGCCTCTCTCCCGCTGCCGATCCGACGAAAACCCCCGAACCGGGGCGGTTCGTTCCTGACTTGGCGGATCGAAGGTTTCGTGACGGCCAAGCCAGTATTCGAGGGCGGGGTGCGTCAACCTGTCGGAACCGTTCGGATTTCATTCATCGCCGGAAGCCGTATCATGTCCGGATAACAAAGATTCGGGAGGGGTCCCGTGGTCCAGGTAAGCTACTCCGATCTGTTCAAGATCAACCTCGATCGAGAACACGACGAAGAAATCCAGCCGGGCGACGTCGTTCGCACCGGCGCCAACGCCTTCCCGCAGTACACGGTGATCGCCGTCAACGGCGACAAGGCCTGGGTGCGAAACGTGCAGAACGGCCAAGACGGGGTCACCCTGCTCAGCCGCTGCCGCAGGATCGCGCAGCAGCCCTAAGCGCTTCATATCTTTTGCGAAGCTCCGGCGCGGCCCCCGGCGGGCCGCGTTTTCGCGTCCGCGTCCAGAACAAACCCCCGTCCAGGCTCGTTTAGCCTCGGGGGCGCGACGGCGCGCGCATATCCGGAGGACGAGCCATTCCCGCCTTCATGTTCGCGACGGGGATCGAAAACAGCATCCCCAAGATCAAGCAGGGCACGGCGCGCGTGGACCAGATGGAGGTCTGCGGCCACTATCGCCACTGGAAGACCGACTTCGACTGCGTCGAGGATCTGGGCATCCGCTTCCTGCGCTACGGGCCGCCGCTGCACACCAGCTTCCTGGCGCCGGGCAAGTACGACTGGGAGTTCGCCGACCTGACCTTCGGCGAGCTGTACCGGCGCAACATCGTGCCGATCGTCGATCTGTGCCACTTCGGGGTGCCGGACTGGCTCGGCGACTTCCAGAACACCGACTTTCCGGAGCTGTTCGAGACCTACGCCAAGGCCTTCGCCCAGCGGTTCCCGTGGGTTCAGCTCTACACCCCGGTCAACGAGATGTTCATCTGCGCCTCGTTCTCGGCCAAGTACGGCTGGTGGAACGAGCAGGGCACCACCGACCAGACCTTCGTCACCGCGCTGAAGAACATCGTCAAGGCCAACGTCCTGGCCATGAAGGCGATCCTCGAGGTCCGGCCGGACGCCATCTTCATCCAGAGCGAATCCTCGGAGTACTTCCACGCGGAGAACCCGGCGGCGATCCGGCCGGCCGAGGTGATGAACTCGCGCCGGTTCCTGTCGCTGGACCTGAACTACGGCCATCGGGTCGACTCGGAGATGTACGAGTATCTGATGGACAACGGCATGACGAAGGAGGAGTACCACTTCTTCCTCGACAACCGGATGAAGCACCACTGTATACTCGGCAACGACTACTACTGGACCAACGAACACCGGGTGTCGGCGGACGGGTCCACCAGCGCGTCGGGGGAGATCTTCGGCTACAGCGAGATCACCCGGCAGTACTACGACCGCTACCGCCTGCCGGTGATGCACACCGAGACCAACATCGTCGAGGGGCCGAACGGCGACGAGGCGGTGAACTGGCTGTGGAAGGAATGGGCCAACGTCCTGCGGGTCAGGAACGACGGCGTGCCGACGGTGGGCTTCACCTGGTACTCGCTGACCGACCAGGTGGACTGGGACACGGCGTTGCGCGAGCAGAACGGGCGGGTGAACCCGCTGGGCCTGTACGACCTCGACCGCAACATCCGCGCGGTCGGGCGCTCGTACAAGCAGCTGATCCGCGACTGGGCGACGGTCCTGCCGACCCAGAGCGTGTGCCTGTCGGTGCCCACGGTGCTGCCGTCCGAGTACAACGACGACCGGTCGCGCCGGCAGGCGGCGGAGGCGCGGGTGCTGCGTACGGCCGAGAAGCTGCGCCATGCCGGCTGACGGCCGCGTCCGGTTGGCGGCCGGAAGCCTGGAGCTGGAAGTCGCACCGGAGATCGGCGGCTCGATCGCGGCGTTCCGCCTGCGGTCCGACGGCGGTCGCGTGCCGCTGATGCGCGAGAGCCCGGCCGACTACGCCGACGTGCTGGAGAGCGCCTGCTTTCCGCTGGTCCCCTACTCCAACCGCATCCGCGACGGACGTTTCAGCTTCGGCGGCCGCGAGGTCCAACTGAGCGCCAACATGCTCCCCCAGCGCCATCCGCTGCACGGGACCGGCTGGCGCGCGCCCTGGGACGTGGTCTCCAAGACGGAGGCCGCGTGCGAACTGGCGTACCGGCACGAGCCCGGCGAGTGGCCCTGGGCGTTCGAGGCGCGGCAGCGGTTCGCCCTGGACGAAGGCGGGCTGACGCTGGAGCTGGAATGCCGCAACGCCTCCGGCGAGCCGATGCCCTGCGGCCTGGGCCTGCATCCCTACTTCGTCAGCGACGCGGAGACGGTGCTGTCGCTGAATACGACCCAGGTCTGGACGATCGACGAGGAGATCATGCCGGTGGCGCTGGAGCCCTCGACCGGGCGCTACGAGCTGAGCGAGCGGCGGATCGACAGGGCGGACCTGGACAACGGCTACGAGGGCTGGGACGGCGCGGCCGAGATCCGCTGGCTTAACCGGGGCGCAACCCTCCGCATCCTGTCGCCGGAGGTCACGCGATTCCAGGTCTACTCCCCGGCCGAGGGCGGGGTGTTCTGCGCCGAGCCGGTGACCCACGCCAACGACGCCCTCTCGCATCCGCCGGAGCGCTGGCGCGAACTCGGCGTGCGGATTATCCAGCCGGGGGAGTCGACGGCCCTGTCGACTCGCTTCGAAGTGCGCGCGCCGTAGAACCGGCGCGTCCCCAGGTCAGTTTCAACCATCCGTCGGACGGAGGCCCCCATGATCCGCGCCCGCCGCGCGCGCATCGTCGCAACGCTCGGACCCGCCAGCCGCTCGCCCGAGATGGTGCTGGCCCTGGCCCGCGCCGGCGCCGACGTGTTCCGCCTGAACTTCAGCCACGGCAGCCACGAGGACCACGCCGAGGCCGCCGCCGCCGTGCGCGCCGCCGAGGTCGAGGTGGAGCGCCCGCTGGCGCTGCTGGCCGACCTGCAAGGCCCGAAGCTGCGGCTCGGCAAATTCGCCGAGGGCAAGGCGCAGCTGGAGGCCGGCCAGGCGTTCCGGCTGGAGTTGGAGGGCGCACCCGGCACCGCCGAGCGCTCGGTGCTGCCGCACCCGGAGATCTTCGCCGCCCTCGGCCCGGGCGTGGAGATCCTGATCGACGACGGGCGGCTGCGGCTGCGGGTGGAGGACTGCGGGCCCGACTTCGCGAACACCCGCGTGCTGCAAGGCGGCCCGGTGTCGGACCGCAAGGGCGTGAACCTGCCGGGCGTGGTGCTGCCGATCTCGGCCCTGACGCCGAAGGACAAGGCCGACCTGGAGTACGCTCTGACGCTGAAGGTCGACTGGATCGCCCTGTCGTTCGTGCAGCAGCCGTCCGACCTCCAGGAACTGCACGACCTGGTGCGCGGGCGGGCCGCCGTGCTGGCCAAGATCGAGAAGCCCCAGGCCGTGGAGCGGCTGGAGGACCTGCTGAACCTCTGCGACGGGGTGATGGTGGCGCGCGGCGACCTGGGCGTGGAGATGGCCCCGGAAGAGGTGCCGATCGCCCAGAAGACCATCATCCGCGCCGCGCGCCGCCGCGGCGCCCCGGTGATCGTCGCCACTCAGATGCTGGACTCCATGGTCGCCAGCGCCGCGCCCACCCGCGCCGAGGCCTCCGACGTCGCCAACGCGGTGTACGAGGGCGCCGACGCCCTGATGCTGTCGGCCGAGAGCGCGTCGGGGCAGTATCCGCGCGAGTCGGTGGCGATGATGGACCGCATCATCTCGCGGGTCGAGCAGGACCCCCGCTGGCCCGGGCTGATGGCCGCCGAGCACGCCGAAGACGGAGTCGAGGACCTGGACGCCATCGCCGCCGCCGCCCGTCGCGCGGCCCAGACCGCCAGCGCAGCCTGCCTGGTCGCTTTCACCGCCCGCGGCGCCACCGCGCGGCGGCTGTCGCGCGAGCGGCCGCTGCAGCCTGTGCTGGTGCTGACCCCCTCGCTTCAGGCCGCCCGCAAGATGGCCTTGGGCTGGGGGCTGGAGCCGCGCGTGGCCCAGGACCCGAAGGACGTGGACGACATGGCCGCGCAAGCCATCGAGCAGTCGGTCAACCTCGGCCTCGCTCGGCCCGACGAACGCATCGTCATCGTCGCCGGCGTGCCGTTCGGCCAGGCGGGATCCACCAACATGATCCGGCTGGCGCACACCTGACACGCCCCCGCCCCGCCGCTAAGGGTGGGGCATGAGCGAGCCTTCAGCCCCGCGGTGGGCGTTCTGGATCGACCGGGGCGGCACCTTCACCGACGTGGTGGCGCGCGCGCCGGACGGCACGATGCACGTCCGCAAGCTGCTGTCGGAGAACCCCGGCCGCTACCGCGACGCGGCGGTGGCGGCGATCCGCGAGCTGGCCGGGGACGCGGCCGCCGCGATCGGCGCGGTGAAGATGGGCACCACGGTGGCCACCAACGCCCTGCTGGAGCGCAAGGGCGAGCCGACCCTGCTGGCGATCACCGCCGGCCACGCCGACGCCCTGCGGATCGGCTACCAGAACCGGCCCGAGCTGTTCGCGCGCCGGATCGTCCTGCCCGAGCCCCTGTACGCCGCCGTGGTCGAGATCGACGAGCGGATGAGCGCCGAGGGCGAGGTGCTGCGGCCGCTGGACGAGGCGCGCGCCCGGGCGGAACTGGAGGCGGCCCACGCCACGGGGCTGCGCTCGATCGCGGTGGTGCTGATGCACGGCTGGCGCTGGCGCGAGCACGAGCGGCGCCTGGCCGAGATCGCGCGCGCGGTCGGCTTCACCCAGGTGTCGGTCAGCCACGAGGTCGCGCCGCTGATCAAGCTGGTCGGACGCGGGGACACCGCCGTGGCCGACGCCTACCTGTCGCCGGTCCTCGATCGGTACGTGGATCAGGTGGCGGACGAGTTGGGCGAGGGCGTGCGGCTGCTGTTCATGCAGTCGAGCGGCGGGCTGGTGGACGCGCGACGGTTCCGGGGCAAGGACGCGGTGCTGTCCGGGCCGGCCGGCGGCGTGGTCGGCATGGCGCGCACGGCCGAGGAAGCCGGGTTCGACCGGGTGATCGGCTTCGACATGGGCGGCACCTCCACCGACGTGTGCCGGTACGCCGGGGAATTCGAGCGGACCTGGGAGACCACCGTCGCCGGCGCCCGCCTGCGCGCGCCGATGATGAGCGTCCATACGGTGGCGGCCGGGGGCGGCTCGGTCTGCCGCTTCGACGGCGGCCGCCTGCGGGTCGGGCCGGAATCGGCCGGAGCGGACCCGGGGCCGGCCTGCTATCGCCGGGGCGGGCCGCCGACCGTCACCGACTGCAACCTGGTTCTGGGCAAGGTGATCCCGGAGCGTTTCCCTTCGGTGTTCGGGTCCGGCGGAAACGAGCCGCTGGACCCGGCGGCCGCGCGGGCGCGGCTCGAAGCCCTGGCCGAGGAGGTCGCGGCGACCACAGGCGCGCGGCGCACGCCGGAGGAGTTGGCCGAGGGCTTCCTGACCATCGCGGTCGAGAACATGGCCGCCGCCATCAAGCAGGTGTCGATCCAGCGCGGCTACGACCTGAACGGCTACGTGCTGGCCTGTTTCGGCGGGGCGGGCGGACAGCACGCCTGCCTGGTGGCCGACGCGCTGGGGATCGAGCGGGTGATGATCCACCCCCTGGCCGGAGTGCTGTCCGCCTACGGCATGGGGCTGGCCGACCTGCGCTCGGTGCGCGAGGAGACGGCGGAGGCCCCGCTCGACGACGGCGGACTGGACGCGCGGATCGAAGCCCTGGCCGACACGGCGCGGGCCGAACTGACGGCCCAGGGCGTCGCCGCGTTCGCCGTGGAGGTCGTCCGGCGCGCGCGGCTGAAGTACGCCGGAACCGACACGCCGCTGGAGGTCTCGTTCGGGTCGGCCGAGCGAATGCGCGCGGCCTTCGAGCGGGCGCACCAGGCCCGCTTCGGCTTCACCGCGCCGGAAAAGCCGCTGGTCGTGGACGCGCTGTCGGCCGAGGCGGCGGGCGGCGGCTGGGCGGGAGGCGCGCAGGCCGCCGAAGCGGTCGAGCCGCACCGGCCGGAGCCGCTGCAAACCGTGCGGGTGCGGACAGGCGGCGCCGAACTCGAGGCGCCGCTGTACGCGCGCGAGGGCCTGAAGCCCGGCGCTGAGATCGACGCACCCGCCATGATCGTCGAGACCGCCACGACCACCGCGGTCGAGCCCGGCTGGCGCGCCCGCGTGGACGGTCGGCGCAACCTGATCCTGGAGCGGACCACGCCGCTCCCCGCCCGCACGGCGGTCGGGACCGAGGTCGATCCGGTGCTGCTGGAGGTGTTCAACAACCGCTTCATGGCGGTGGCCGAGCAGATGGGCCAGGCGCTGCAGAACACCGCCTATTCGGTCAACATCAAAGAGCGGCTGGACTTCTCCTGCGCCCTGTTCGACCGCGGCGGCGGACTGATCGCCAACGCCCCGCACATCCCGGTCCACCTGGGCTCGATGGGCGACAGCGTGCGCGCGGTGATCCGCGCCCGCGGGGGAGGGGCGGACGGGCGGGGCCTGAGGCCCGGCGACGTCTACATGCTGAACGACCCCTACGACGGCGGCACCCACCTGCCCGACGTCACGGTGATCGCGCCGGTGTTCCTGGACGGCGAGCCCGCCCCCGCCTTCTGGGTCGCCGCGCGCGGGCACCACGCCGACATCGGCGGGATCACCCCGGGCTCCATGCCGCCCTCCAGCCGCACCATCGACGACGAGGGGGTGCTGATCCGCGACTTCCTGCTGGTCGAGGGCGGCCGCCTGCGCGAGGCGGAGGTGCGGGCGCTGCTGGCGTCCGGCCCCTGGCCCGCCCGCGACCCGGACCAGAACCTCGGCGACCTGAAGGCCCAGGTCGCCGCCTGCGCGCGCGGGGCCCAGGAGCTGGCGCGTATGGTCGAGCGGTTCGGCCGCGCGGCGGTGGACGCCTACATGGGCCACGTCCAAGCCAACGCCGAGGAGCAGGTGCGCCGGGTGCTGGCGCGGCTGTCGGACGGCGAGTACGCGGTGGAGCTCGACGGGGGCGCGGCGATCCGGGTCCGGATCACGGTCGACCGCTCCGCGCGGCGGGCGGTGATAGACTTCACCGGGACCAGCGCCCAGCTGGACAGCAACTTCAACGCGCCCCTGTCGATCTGCCGGGCGGCGGTGCTGTACGTGTTCCGCACCTTGATCGACGACGCCGTGCCCCTGAACGAGGGGTGTCTGAAACCGCTGCGGCTGATCGTGCCGGAGGGCTCGATGCTGAACCCGCGCCCACCGGCGGCGGTGGTCGCGGGGAACGTGGAGACCAGCCAGGCGGTGGTCGACTGCCTCTACGGCGCGCTCCGGGCGCTGGCCGGATCGCAGGGGACGATGAACAACTTCACCTTCGGCGACGCGCGGCGGCAGTACTACGAGACCATCTGCGGCGGGGCGGGCGCGGGGCCGGGGTTCGACGGCGCCTCGGCGGTGCAGACCCACATGACCAACAGCCGCCTGACCGACCCGGAGGTGCTGGAGAGCCGCTTCCCGGTGCTGGTGGAAGCCTTCGCGGTGCGGCGGGGCTCCGGAGGCGCGGGCCGGAACCGGGGCGGGGAAGGGGCGGTGCGCCGCATCCGCTTCCGCGAGCCGATGACCGCAGCGGTCCTGTCCAACCGTCGCCGCGTGCCGCCCCGGGGGCTGGACGGCGGCGGCGACGCGGCGCCCGGCGTCAACCGGGTCGAGCGGGCGGACGGACGGGTTGAAGCCCTCGGCGCCACAGCCGAGGTGGAGATGGCCGCCGGCGACCTGTTCGTGATCGAGACGCCCGGCGGCGGCGGCTGGGGAGAGCCGTAGCGCCGGCCGGGAATCGGGGCCACAGTGGCGGCCCATGCAGGCGGGGGAGGCCATGCTCGTACTTCTCGGGATCGCGGTCCTGGTCCTGGGCTTCGTCGCCCGGATCAATCCGCTGCTGGTGATCCTGGCCGCGGCCCTGGTCACCGGCGTCTGCGCCGCGGTCGCGCCCGGCGTGGCGCCTGAGGCGCTGGTCCGGGCCGGGCTCGACACGATCGAGGCGTTCGGCAAGGCGTTCAACGACAACCGCTACATCAGCGTGGTCTGGCTCGTGCTGCCGGTGATCGGGCTGCTGGAGCGCTACGGTCTGCAGGAGCGGGCGCGCATCCTGGTGTCCAAGGTGAAGGGCGCGACCACCGGCCGCCTGCTGCTGGTCTACTTCGTGCTGCGCCAGGTCAGCTCGGCGCTGGGCCAGACCAAGCTCGGCGGCCATCCGCAGATGGTCCGGCCGCTGGTGGCGCCCATGGCCGAGGCGGCGGCGGAGACCCGCTACGGCGCCCTGCCCGACCACACCCGCTTCCGCATCCGCGCCCACAGCGCCGCGGCCGACAACATCGCCCTGTTCTTCGGCGAGGACATCTTCATCGCCATCGCCTCGATCCTGCTGATCAAGGGCTTCCTGGAGCAGAACGGCATCATCGTGCAGCCGCTGGAGCTGTCGGTCTGGGCTATCCCGACCGCGATCCTGGCCCTGCTGATCCACGGCGCGCGGCTGCTGCGGCTGGACGGCCGGATCCGCCGCGAGGCCGCGGCCCCGGAGGCGGCGGAATGATCACGCTGGAGTGGGTCTACGTCTTTGCCGGCCTGGTGTTCGCCGCCTTCGCGGCCTTGAGCGTGCGCGATCCGGAGAACCCCAAACGGCTGAAGAACGCCGCGTTCTGGGGGCTGCTGGCGGTCAGCTTCCTGTTCGGCTCGTGTGTGGGAGACCTCGGCAACGGCCTGCTGGTGATCGGCCTGGCGATGCTGGCGGGCTTCGGCGGGCTGGGTCAGGGCAAGCCCGCGACCACCGGCCCCGAGGAGCGGCAGGCGAGCGCCGAGCGGCGCGGGAACGCCCTGTTCCTCCCCGCCCTGATCATCCCCGCCGTGGCGCTGATCGGCACCCTGTGGCTGAACGAGGTCGAGATCGGAGGACGACCGCTGTTCGACGCCAAGGACCCGACCCTGATCGCGCTGGGCCTGGGCGTCGCGTTGGCGCTGGTCGCCGGCGTGCTGTGGCTACGCCCGCCCGTGCTCGCGCCCCTGCAGGAGGGGCGGCGGCTGATGGACGGGGTCGGCTGGGCGGCGATCCTGCCGCAGATGCTGGCGTCGCTGGGCGCGGTGTTCCTGCTGGCCGGGGTCGGCGACCAGGTCGGGCGGCTGATCTCGGAATACGTGCCGCTGGACGGCCGGTTGATCGCGGTGATCGCCTATTGCGTCGGCATGGCCGCCTTCACCTTCATCATGGGCAACGCCTTCGCCGCCTTCCCGGTGATGACCGCCGCGGTCGGCCTGCCGTTCTTGGTCGCTCGGTTCGGCGGCGACCCGGCGATCGTCTGCGCCATCGGCATGCTGGCCGGGTTCTGCGGCACCCTGACCACGCCCATGGCGGCCAACTTCAACGTGGTGCCGGCCAACCTGCTGGAGCTGCCGGACCGCAACGCGCCGTTCAACGGGGTGATCCGGGCGCAGATCCCGACCGCGGTCCTGCTGCTGATCGGCAACATCGTGCTGATGTATTCGCTGGCGTTCCGATGAGCGGCCTGGACCTGTCGACCGCCTCGCGCTTCGCCTCCATCGCGCTCGGCCACGTCGCGCGGGAGTATCCGCACAAGCTCGACCACGTGATGGCCGGAGCGCACGACGTGCGCTCGCCGCGCGAGCTGCACCCGGTGTTCTTCGGCAGCTACGACTGGCACTCCTGCGTCCACGGCTGGTGGCTGCTGACCCGCCTGTACCGGAGGTTTCCCGAGGCGCCGGAGGCCGGGCGGATCGCCGCCCTGGCCGACGCGACCTTCGCCGAGGAGAAGGTCGCGGCCGAGGTCGCCTATCTGGCGCGGCCGGAAAGCCGCGGGTTCGAGCGGCCGTACGGCTGGGCCTGGCTGCTGATGCTGCAGGCCGAGATGGACCGGCACGAGACGGTCGAGGGGCGGCGCTGGGCGCGGGCGCTGCGGCCCCTGGCCCAGGCCTTCGCCGACCGGTTCATGGCCTACCTGCCGCTGGCGACCTATCCGGTGCGGGTCGGGACCCACTTCAACACCGCTTTCGCGCTGCGGCTGGCGCTCGACTACGCCGAGGCCGGCGATCCCGGCTTGGCGGCGCTCTGCCGCGAGAAGGCCCGCGCCTGGTACGGGGGCGACCGCGACGCCCAGGCGTGGGAGCCGTCGCAGGACGACTTCCTGTCGCCGACCCTGATGGTGGCCGAGTGCATGCGCCGGGCGCTGCCGCCGGAAGCCTTCGCCGAATGGCTGGCCGGGTTCCTGCCCGGGCTGGCGGAAGGGCGGCCTGCGACCCTGTTCGCGCCCGCGTCGGTCAGCGACCGCACCGACGGCAAGATCGCCCACCTGGACGGGCTGAACCTGTCGCGGGCCTGGTGCTGGCGCGGGATCGCGCGGACCCTGCCCGACGGCGAGGCGCGAGCGGCCGCGCTGGCCGCCGCCGACCGGCACCTGGCCGCCAGCCTGCCGCACGTGGCCGGCGACTACATGGGCGAGCACTGGCTGGCCAGCTTCGCCCTGCTGGCGCTCGACGCCTGAGCGGCTTGCGCTCCAGATTATTTTAGACCTAAAGTATCGTCGTTCTCCGGAGGCGGGGCGATGAAGGTCGTGTGCCTGGGCGGTGGTCCCGCCGGGCTCTATTTCGCCATCTGCATGAAGCTCGCCGACCCCGCCTGCGAGGTGGCGGTCCACGAGCGCAACCGCGCCGGCGACACCTTCGGCTGGGGCGTGGTGTTCTCCGACCAGACGCTGGAGAACCTTCGCAAGGCCGACCCGGTCAGCGCCGAACAGATCGCGTCCAGCTTCGCCCACTGGGACGACATCGAGGTCCACGTCCGGGGCCGCACGATCCGATCGTCCGGCCACGGCTTCATCGGCATCGGCCGCAAGCGCCTGCTCGGCATCCTTCAGGACCGCGCGCGCGAACTCGGCGTCGATCTGCGGTTCGAGAGCGAGGTCGGACCGGAAGACCTGCACCGTTTCGCCGACTCCGAGCTGATCGTCGCCGCCGACGGGGTGAACTCCCGGGTGCGCAACAGCCGTCCCGAGGTGTTCGGCGTCGACGTGCAGGTGCGACCGAACAAGTACGTGTGGCTGGGCACCACCAAGGCCTTCGACGCCTTCACCTTCGCCTTCGAGCAGACCCCGGCCGGGTGGGTCTGGGCGCACGCCTACCGCTACGAGGAGGGCGCCTCGACCTTCATCCTGGAGTGCTCGGAGGCGACCTGGCGGGGCCTGGGCTTCGACCGGATGGACCAGGACGAGACCTGCCGGGCGGGCGAGCGGCTGTTCGGCCGCCACCTCGACGGCCACCCCCTGATGAGCAACGCGCGGCATCTGCGCGGCTCCGCCTGGCTGAACTTCCCGCGCGTGCTGTGCCGCACCTGGCGCGACGGCAAGGTGGTGCTGCTGGGCGACGCGGCCCACACCGCCCACTTCTCCATCGGCTCGGGCACCAAGCTGGCGCTGGAGGACGCGATCAAGCTGTCGGCGGTGCTGAACTCGGGCCGGCCGCTGGATCAGGCCCTGGACGACTACCAGGCCGAGCGCGAGGTGGAGGTGCTGAAGCTGCAGAGCGCCGCGCGCAACTCCACCGAATGGTTCGAGACGGTGGAGCGCTACCTCCGGCTGGAGCCCGAGCAGTTCGCCTATTCCCTGCTGACCCGCAGCCAGCGGGTCAGCCACGAGAACCTGCGCCTGCGCGACCGCGGCTACCTGGAAGGGGTCGAGCGCTGGTTCGCCTCCCGCGCGGTCGGACGCGAGGTGAACGAGCCGGTCCCGCCGATGTTCACCCCCTTCCGCATGCGCGGGCTGGAGCTGAAGAACCGCGTCGTGGTCTCGCCCATGTGCATGTATTCGGCGCAGGACGGCACGGTGAACGACTTCCACCTCGTCCACCTGGGCGCCCGCGCCCAGGGCGGGGCGGGGCTGGTGGTCGCCGAGATGACCGACGTCTCCGCCGACGGCCGGATCACCCCCGGATGCGCCGGCATGTACAAGCCCGAGCACGTGGAGGCCTGGCGTCGGGTGGTCGACTACGTGCACCGCTGGTCGGACGCAAAGATCGCGGTGCAGCTGGCCCACGCCGGGCGCAAGGGCTCCACCCGCGTGCCGTGGGAGGGCGGAGGCGACGACGCGCCCCTGACCGAGGGCGGCTGGGAGCTGATCGCGCCCTCGCCGATCCCTTGGTCGGACAAGAGCCCGGTCCCTCGAGAGATGACCCGCGCCGACATGGACCGGGTGCGGGACGACTTCGTGCGGGCGACGGAGATGGCCGAGCAGGCCGGCTTCGACATGGTCGAGCTGCACTGCGCCCACGGCTATCTGCTCTCCTCGTTCCTGACGCCGCTGTCGAACCGTCGCACCGACGCGTACGGCGGGCCGGTGGAGAACCGGCTCAGGTTCCCGCTCGAGGTGTTCGGCGCCATGCGGGCGGTCTGGCCGGACCACAAGCCGATGTCGGTTCGGGTCTCGGCGACAGACTGGATGGGCGAAGACGGGCTGTCGGCGGAGGACTCCGTGGCCATCGCCCGGGCGTTCGCCGAGGCGGGCGCGGACCTGATCGACGTCTCGGCGGGCCAGACCTGGCCGGGCGCCAAGCCCGTGTACGGACGCATGTTCCAGACCCCGTTCGCCGACCGCATCCGCAACGAGGGCGGGGTGGCGACGGTGGCGGTCGGCAACATCTACGAGCCCGACCACGTCAATTCGATCCTGGCGGCGGGGCGCGCCGACCTGTGCGCGCTGGCCCGCCCGCACCTGGCCGATCCGGCCTGGTCGCTGCGGGCGGCCGCCGAGCTCGGCTTCGGCGGACTGAAGCCGCCGGTGCAGTACCGCGCCGGCCACGCGCAGCTCAGGCGCAACCTGGAGAAACAGCAGCTGACGGGGGCGGTGTGAGCAGGCCTCTGGAGGGACGCCACGCGCTGGTCACCGGCGGGGGAAGCGGCATCGGCGCGGCCTGCGCGCGGCGGCTGGCGGGGCTGGGAGCGCGGGTGACCGTAGTCGGGCGGGACCGGGTGAAACTGGACGCAGTCGCCGCCGATCTGCCCGAGGCTTTCGCGGCCGTCGCCGACGTGACCGACGAGGCCGCCGTTTCGGAGGCGTTCGCCGCGGCGGCGGAGCGGTTCGGGCCGGTCGCGATCCTGATCGCCAACGCCGGCGCCGCGCCCTCCGCGCCGTTCCTGAAGACCTCGCGGCCCGACTGGGACTCGACGCTGGCGGTCAACCTGACCGGGGCCTTCCTGTGCGCCCGCGCCGCCCTGCCCGCCATGCTCGATGAGGGCTGGGGCCGGATCGTCGCCGTCGCCTCGACCGCCGGGCTGAAGGGTTATCCCTATGTGGCGGCCTACGTCGCCGCCAAGCACGGGCTGGTCGGCCTGACACGGGCGCTGGCGCTGGAAGTGGCGGCCAAGGGGGTGACGGTCAATGCGGTGTGCCCAGGGTTCACCGACACCGACCTGGTCTCCCGCTCGGCCGAGACCATCGCCGCCAAGACCGGGCGCGACGTGCAGGCGGCCAAGGCGGCGCTGGCTTCGGCCAACCCTCAAGGGCGGCTGATCGCCCCGGACGAGGTGGCGGCGACGGTGGGCTGGCTGTGCCTGCCCGAGGCCGCGGCCGTGAACGGCGCGGCCGTGTCCGTCTCCGGCGGGGAGGTCTGAGCATGGCCGACGCCGCGTTGGAGCTCGACGACAAGCTGGGCGGCGGGCCGCCGGACGGGCGCCGTTCGCTGCGGCTGTGGCTGCGGCTGCTCACCTGCACGGCCCTGGTCGAGCGGCGGGTCAGCGCGCGCCTGCGCGAGACGTTCGACACCACCCTGCCGCGCTTCGACTTCCTGGCCGCGCTGGAGCGGGCGGGTCCGGACGGCCTGCCGCTGGGCGAAGTCTCCCGCTCGCTGCTGATCACCAACGGCGCGGTCACGGGTCTGGCGGCGCGGCTGAAGGAGGACGGGCTGATCGAGCCCTGCGAGAGCGCCGACCGCCGCTTTCAGCGGGTGCGCCTGTCGGAGAGGGGCGCGCGCCGCTTCGCCGAGATGGCCGCGGCCCACCGACGCTGGGTCGAGGCCCTGTTCGCCGACCTGGACGAGGCCGAGACCGACCGGCTTATGACCCTGCTCGACCGCGCCAAGCGCTCGGTCCAGAGCACCGATCCCGAGGAGTTGATCCCGTGAAGGCGTCGCAATACCAGGCCCGGCATTTCCTGTGGTCCTGCGAGGACCGGGTCGGGACCCTGACCCTGAACCGGCCGGAGCGGAAGAACCCGCTGACCTTCGAGTCCTACGCCGAGATGCGCAACCTGTTCCGGGCGCTGGTCTACGCCGCCGACTGCAAGGCGGTGGTGGTGACCGGGGCGGGGGGAAACTTCTCCTCGGGCGGGGACGTGCACGAGATCATCGGCCCCCTGACCGAACGCGACATGCCGGGCTTGCTGGACTTCACCCGCATGACCGGCGACCTGGTCAAGGCCATGCGCGGCTGTCCGCAGCCGATCGTGGCGGCGGTGGACGGGGTGTGCGTGGGCGCCGGCGCGATCATGGCCATGGCCTCGGATCTCAGGCTCGGCACGCCGCGGACGAAGACCGCCTTCCTGTTCACCCGCGTGGGCCTGGCGGGGTGCGACATGGGCGCCTGCGCGATCCTGCCCCGGATCATAGGCCAGGGACGGGCGAGCGAGCTGCTGTTCACCGGCCGGACTATGACGGCGGACGAGGGGGAGCGCTGGGGCTTCTACAACCGCCTGATCGCACCCGAGGCGGTGCTGGACGAGGCGCGGGCGCTGGCCCGCAGCCTGGCGTTCGGGCCGACTTTCGCGCACGGGATCACCAAGAACCAGCTGAACGTCGAGTGGGACATGAGCCTCGACGCCGCCATCGAGGCGGAGGCGCAGGCGCAGGCCATCTGTATGCGGACGAACGACTTCCGCCGCGCCTACGAGGCGTTCGCCGCGAAGCGCGAACCGGTGTTCGAGGGGGACTGATGGCCGACCGCAGCTACCTCGCCTGGCCGTTCCTCGAGGACCGCCACCGCGCCTTCGCCGAACGGCTGGACGTCTGGGCGGACGCGCAGATCGCCCCGCTGGACCGCGACCATGCGGAGGCCGAGGTCGACCGCGCCTGCGCCGATCTGCTGGAGCGGCTGGCTCAGGGCGGCTGGCTGAGGAACGCCGTGCCGGTGGACGGTCCGCTCGACGTACGCACCCTGTGCCTGACCCGCGAGGCCCTGGCGCGGAGGTCGGGGCTGGCCGACTTCGTGTTCGCCATGCAGGGGCTGGGCTCGGGTCCGATCAGCCTGTTCGGCACGGACGCCCAGAAGGCCGCCTACCTGCCGGCCGTGGCGGCGGGGGAGAAGGTCGCGGCCTTCGCCCTGTCGGAGCCGGAGGCCGGGTCGGACGTGGCGGCGATGACGACGACCGCGCGCGACGACGGCGACGCCTGGGTGCTGGACGGGACCAAGACCTGGATCTCCAACGGCGGCGTCGCAGATTTCTACGTGGTGTTCGCCCGTACCGGCGAGGCGCCAGGCGCCAAGGGGTTGTCGGCCTTCATCGTCGACGCCGACACGCCGGGACTGAGCGTGGCCGAGCGTATCCCGCTGATCGCGCCGCACCCGCTGGCGACGCTTCGGTTCGAGGGTTGCCGCGCGCCCAAGGACCGGCTGATCGGGGCGCCGGGCGAGGGCTTCCGCATCGCCATGGCGACGCTGGACGTGTTCCGCTCCACCGTCGGGGCTGCGGCGCTGGGCTTCGCGCGCCGCGCGTTCGACCTGTCGCTGGAGCGGGCGGCCGGGCGCAAGCTGTTCGGCGCGCCGATGGCGGAGCTTCAACTGGTGCAGGGCGCGCTCGCCGACATGGCCCTGACGATCGACGCCTCGGCGCTGCTGATCTACCGCGCCGCCTGGGCCAAGGACTCCGGCGCCGCGCGGGTCACGCGCGAGGCGGCCATGGCCAAGCTGCACGCCACCGACGGCGCGCAACAGGTGATCGACGCGGCGGTGCAGTTGCACGGAGGCCTGGGCGTCACCTCCGGCCATCCGGTCGAGCGGTTGTACCGCGAGGTGCGGGCGCTGCGCATCTACGAGGGCGCGTCCGAGGTGCAGAAAGTGGTGATCGCCCGCCAGGCGCTGGCCGCCTTCGCGGGGACCTGAGGGAGGGGAGACCATGGCCGGGACCGCTCACCTGGACACCTTCGTCCGCGAAAACCTTCCGCCGACGGATCAATTTCCGCAATTCGTGTTCGATCTGCCGGAGCTGCGGTACCCGGAGCGTCTGAACGCGGCCTCGCTGCTGGACCGGATGGCGGCCGCCGCGAACCCGCACGGGCGGGCGGTGCTGCACGGCGGTCAGGTCTGGAGCTGGGCCGAACTGGCGGCGCACGCCGACCGGCTGGCGCGGGTGCTGGTCGAGGACCTGGGGCTCGTCCCCGGGAACCGGGTGCTGCTGCATGCGCCCAACCGCCCTTGGGCGGTCGCCGCCTGGTTCGCGATCGTCAAGGCGGGCGGGGTGGTGGTGGCGACCATGCCGCTGCTGCGCGCCGGAGAACTGGCCGTGGTGGCGGAGACGGCTCAGGTGGAGTTCGCGTTCGCCGACATCACCCTGCGCGAGGCGGTCGAGACGGCGGCGGCCGAGACCGGGCGGCTGAACCGGCGGCTGTACTTCGGCGAAGGCGGCGACCTGGAGGCGCGGGCCGCCGCCAAACCCGCCGGGTTCAAGGCGGTGGACACCGCCGCCGACGACCCGGCCCTGATCGCCTTCACCTCCGGCACCACCGGCAAGCCCAAGGGCTGCGTCCACTTCCACCGCGACGTCCTGGCCATGGCCGACACCTTCTCGCGCCACGTGCTGAACATGGGACCGGACGAGACCGTCTGCGGCACGCCGCCGTTCGCCTTCACCTTCGGCTTGGGCGGGCTGGTGATCTTCCCCGTCGCCGCCGGAGCGACCATAGCGCTGTGCGAACGGCCGGGGTTCGACGCGTTATGCGAGACCATCCAGCGCCACGGGGTCACCACCCTGTTCACCGCGCCCACCGGCTACCGCGCCCTGCTGAAGCTGAAGGACCAGTTCGACCTGTCGTCGCTGCGCAAGTGCGTCTCGGCCGGCGAGGCCCTGCCCGCCGCCACCTCCGACGCCTGGTTCGAGGCCACCGGAATCCGCATCGTCGACGGCATCGGCTCAACCGAGATGATCCATATCTTCATCTCCGCCGCCGGCGAGGACATCCGCCCGGGCGCGACCGGCAAGGCCGTGCCCGGCTACAGCGCGCGGGTGATCGGCGAGGACGGGCGCGAGCTGCCGCCCGGCGAGGTCGGGCGGCTGGCGGTGCGGGGCCCCACAGGGTGCAAGTACTTGGCCGACGAGCGGCAGAAGAATTACGTCGTGGGCGGATGGAATCTGACCGGCGACCTCTATCGCCGCGACGAGGACGGGTATTTCTGGTTTGTCAGCCGAGCCGACGATCTGATCGTCTCGGCGGGCTACAACATCGCCGCCATCGAGGTGGAGCAGGCGTTGCTGCGCCATTCCGCGGTGTCGGAGGTCGCCGTGATCGGCGTGCCCGACGAGGAACGCGGCCAGATCTGCAAGGCCTTCGTCGTCCTGCATGATCCGGGCGCCGCGTCCGACCCGCTGAAGGTCGAGCTGCAGGACTTCGTCAAGCGGACCATCGCCCCCTACAAGTACCCGCGCGCGCTGGAGTTCACGGCCGAACTGCCCAAGACCCAGACCGGCAAGCTGCAGCGCTTCCGCCTGAAGGACCCGGCGTGAGCGCGGTCTTCACCATCGCCGTTCCGATCCGCTTCGCCCACTGCGATCCGGCCGGGATCGTGTTCTTTCCCCGTTACCTGGAGTTCGCCAACCAGGTGGTGGAGGACTGGTTCGCGGGTCCCCTCGACATGCCGTTCGACCGGCTGCACGGGCCGGAGGGTCGCTCGGTGCCGACCGTTCGTCTGGAGACGGACTTTCTCAAGCCCACGCGCCTGGGCGAGACGCTGGAAATCGCGTTGCGGGTCGAAAGGCTCGGCCGCACCTCCTGCGCCCTGGCCACCGAAATGAGTGCGGGGGGCGCCGTGCGCGTGCGGGTGCGTCAGGTGATCGTCCACGCCGACGGCGCGACCCTGAAGCCCCTGCGTTGGCCCGACGACCTGCGCGCCCGCATGACCCCTTTCCTGACGCCGGAGGCCGACTGATGCGCGTGCTGCTTCCCGAAGGCTGGCCGCGGCCCAAGGGCTACTCCAACGGGATCGAGGCGTCGGGTCGGCTGGTGTTCGTCGCCGGCCAGATCGGCTGGGACGAGACCGGCGCCTTCCCCGACCCGACCTTCGCCGGCCAGTTCCGCCGGACCCTGCTGAACACCCTGGCGGTGCTCGAGGAAGCCGGCGCCGGCCCCGAGCACGTCGCCCGCATGACCTGGTACGTGACCGACAAGCGCGAATACCTTGCCGCCCTCCGCGAGGTCGGCGCGATCTGGCGCGAGCTGATGGGCGCGAACTACCCCGCCATGGCGGTGGTGGAGGTCTCCGCCTTGGTGGAGGACCAAGCCAGGATCGAGATCGAGACGACCGCCGTCGTGCCCTAGCCGCCGTCGTCCGAACAGAAAACGCCTAAGCCTTGGCGTCCACCGCCCCGCCCGGCCCGGCGCCGTCCTCCTTGCGGTAGGGGTCGGCGGCGCCCGAGCCCTTGGCGGCGACCACCACCATGGCCGGGCGCACGATGCGGCCGAACAGCTCGTAGCCGGTCTGCAGCACCTGGATCACGCCGCCCGCCGGCACGTCCTCGGCCGGCTGCTCGAGCATGGCCTGGTGCAGGTTGGGGTCGAACTTGTCGCCTTTGGCCGGATGCACGCGCTTCAGCCCGTTGCGCTCGAAGGCCTGCACCAGCTCCTGCTCGGTCATCTCCACGCCCAGCACCAGGTTCTTCATGCCCTGGTCCTGGGAGTCCTTCGGCGCCGCCTGCAGCGCGCGCGACAGGTTGTCGGCCACGCCCAACAGGTCGCGGGCGAATTTCTGGATGGCGTAGGCGCGGGCGTCGTTCGCCTCACGCTCGGCCCGGCGCCTGGTGTTCTCCGCCTCGGCGGCCGCCCGCAGCGCTTTTTCCTTCCACTGGTCGGCCTCGGCCTGGAAGTGGGCGATCAGGTCCTCGGGCGTGACGGCCTCGTCGGTGTCCGTCTCGGGCGTGGTGGTCTCGTCGGTCATGCGCGCTCTTCTTCAACCGTCCAGCATGCGGCCCAGGACCCTGGCGGTGTAGTCCACCAGCGGGATCACCCGGGCGTAGTTCAGGCGGGTGGGGCCGATCACCCCGATCGCGCCCACCACCCGCTGCCGGCC